>Ga0207693_10001361_pt1 | contig 21644 bp, 28 predicted proteins | sample LARL81metaG_FD_184347 | JGI IMG/M metagenome (GOLD analysis project Ga0207693, IMG submission 184347) | Corn, switchgrass and miscanthus rhizosphere microbial communities from Kellogg Biological Station, Michigan, USA - LAR L8-1 metaG... | ecosystem: Host-associated > Plants > Roots >... | reverse complement strand
TTTGTTGAACTGACATCCTTTTGGCATGGTTGATTTGCTTGTCCTCTGCAATCATTTCCTCCTCAAATTCATCAACAATCCCTGTTTCATCCCTTTTTTGAAAATATGCAATTTCTTGTTGTCGGATTGATCTTGCATTGACTTTCAATTGGTTCATTTGTTTTTCCAACATTTCTTTGGTATCTTGCAGTTCAGTATTTCTTGATGCAAAGTCATTGGATTCAAAAGAACTGATCCTTTTTTCAACCTCTTGTTTGTATTCAAGGATTTTCTGAAAAATTTCCTGTTCCACCTCACCAACTGCAATTCCACCATTGTTGCAATCTTTCCCACCATGTGCATCAAATCTTGTACATTTAACAATATAAAATTTATTTTTAGATGAATACCATTTGATTGTTGATTTTCTGTTGCATGAATCACATCCACAATAAATCAATCCATCCAAAGTTGATGTGTTCCTTTTACTGTTCCAATCATTTGACCTTTGATCCACACCTGACCTGTCCCTTTTGGCATTTCTCAATCTCTGTGATTTTTCCCAAATATCCTCATCAATGATTGGTGGATGATTGTTTTCCATAGTCACTATTTCTGCAGGAACTAATTTTCCTTTTATTTTCTGATTGCTTTTTGCAGTCAATGTCCCAATATATGTTTCACATGTCAATAAATATCTTAAACTTTGGGGAACCCATTTGTTTCCCTGTTTATTAAGGATTCCCATTTCATTCAGTTTGTCACAAATTGATCTCTGCCCCATGCCCTCAACATGCCATTGAAATATTTGTCTGACAATCTTGGGTTTGTCACTTTCAACCTTGATCTTGTTTCCTTTTTCGTCAACAGTTTCAATTGTTTCAATTTCAAGTTTCTTGGTTTGTGGATTTCTTACATATCCATATGGAACTGATCCTGAACTATTCAATCCCTGTCTTGCCATTGCAAGTTTGTTCAATTTTACCCTGTTGGATGCAATTTTTCTGTTGTGTTCTGCAATAACAGATGCCAAACCAAACATCAATGAATCACTTGAATTGTTCATGTCTAATACTTGGAAAGGTTCAAGAACAATCAATTTTGCACCTGATTCCTCTAATGCCTTTTTGATGATTCCTGAAACATATGTGTCCCTTGCAAGTCTTTCCAGTTCAATAATTGCCATTGCATCAAAATTTTGATTTTCATCTTTCAAATCATTCAGGATGTCCTGCAGTGCTTTTCTATCCTCAAAGTCTGATCCCCCTGAAAGAACCTCACTATATAAAACAAGTTCAATTCCCCACTGTGCAAAAAATGTGGTCATTGTTTCTGTATGGTTTTTCAATGTTTCCTCTGCATCAGTTTTCTTTCCTTCAAAGTCGGTTTTTTCTGTTGATATCCTCAAAAAACCTGCTACTTTTTTAATCTTTTTAAATGTTTCAATATGGTCTGCCATGATGTGATTTCCTTCTCTCAATAATTGTTGTGTTCAGGTAGTAAACCACCTGAAACCCAATTATATCAAGGATTGTCCTATGTGTCCACTTAGAAAAATGGATTCATCCAACTTCCTATTTGGGCACCACCTTAATTGTATTAAAAAACCCTATGATATCAAGGATATCACAAGGTTCAAAGGAGGGGGATTTTATTTTCTCAATAGATTAAAAAAGGCAGATGCCATTCTATCAAGATTGGGTTTGTTCTTTTCTTTCACAATGATTGGAACTTTTCTTTTATAGTTCATCAATGCAGTGAAATCAAATTTCTGTTCTTTCATGCTTGTCACCCTTTCAAAATGCCCCACACTTTCCATTGATATCATTTTGGTCTGAAATGAAATATTTTAATCAGATTCATGGAAAGATAAAAACAACATCTTGGGTCATGGCATCCCAAAATGTCCTCCTTTTAGTTTTCAAAAAACCTGCAGGAAACTGTCCCTGCAGGTTTGGTTTTAGAACCCATTTTGAATGTTGTTGTAAATAAATGAAAAGACATCTGAACTGAATGAACCAAAATATTTGGGGATGTCTATTGCAAGACGGTTTCCAAGTGGTACAAGATAGAAACAATCTTGGACAAAAGTTTCATCCTGTGTTTCCACAACATAGGCAGTGAACTGTCTGTTTTCAAATTCAAAAGTGATATTGTGTTCAAATCCACTTTCAATTTGTTTGAATCCTGTTTCAATTAATTCCATTTACAAATACACTTCCATTCCTTTAAAAGTCCACATTAATTTTTCACACTGCAAATCAGTCAAACTGATGTTGTCACCCTGCATATTGTATGCAGTGATGAAAAAGGTTCCAACAAGGATGTCTGATCCACCCCTACCATGAATCACCTTGTTCAAGGGCAGGTCTTTCAATTTACCCTCTTCATTCAGTGTGATTGCAATGGTTCCACCTGTTTCAGTCTGTCCAATAGTTAAAATTTCAATATATCCATCAACCAATGCCTGAAATTGTTCCAGTTCATTTGGAATGGTCTTTTTATAAGGTGGTTTCATAGGTTCCACAACCACCACCTGAATCAAATCAGATGTGGGATTCTTTTCTGCATCCTCATTTGCCTTATGAACATAATCAAATGCCAACTTGATTAATTCCTCATTAGTAGTTTTTCTTTCCATCTTGCATCATCCTTTCAATTTTCATTTTATTTACATGATATTTTACTGCAATATCAACAAAAATTTCATTGACCTTTTCAACCCTTTTCACCTGTTCATCATGGGACATGTTTTTGCCTTGGATGATTTCAACCTTGATATCATCAAAACTGAATTTTTTCCCCATTGCAATCATCCTTTCATCTGTTTATATAAATTAGTTCGTGAATCCAACAACATTTCCTGCTTTAATTTTTCAACATCAGGTTTATAAAATAGTTTTTCATTTTTCAGTTCCTTAATGGGTTTCAATTTCCCATTTTTCACAATGACATTCAATCTCTGTCTATTTATCAACAACATTTCCTGAACCTCATGTGAACCAAGGATTCCTGCAACAACAAGGTCAATCACTTTATCCAACATTTCATCTGTCATCATTCTATTATCATCCTTTCAAATTTATGATTTTTTGATGCTTTCTGCCTTTTGAATGGCATCCAAACCAAACACAACTGTTTTGGTTCCACAATCATGTTCATGCCATAATATTTCACTTAATTTTTGGGACAAATGTAGATGGAATGAGGGATGATTGATTTCAATCATCACATTCAACCCATCATTCAAATAAATTTCAAGAAATTCATTGTCATCACTGATCTTGAATTGCCATGTGAATTTCACCTTTGCCATTATACTGCACCCCCTTCCACAATAACCCAATCCCCATATTTTATTGACAGTTTCAGGTGTTCAAATCCACATAATGCACTGTGAAAGGTTTCCTGATCTGTCCATGTGGTTTCAACAGTCCCATCAGAATGAACCTTGCAAGTGTGGATCACATTTGAATCCTTGTGTCTGAAATTGAAATGTTTTTTGACATGAACATTATATTTCAAATCAATATGTTCAATTTCAAATCCATGTGTGCCCTTGTAGTATTCTTTCAGGTCAAATTGCCTGTCAACCTCTTTGTTGTATTCCTCTTTTGAATTAAATTTTTGACAATACCATGATTCAATTTTATTGGTTTTTTTATCTCGGATTCTTATTTCCAATGCAGGTTCAAAAATTTCAAGTTCAAGAACTTGATTGTATTTTTCTTGTTTTTCATTTAATTTTTCAAGTTCCAATTTGTTTTGCAGTTTGTTGAAATTCATTTCACTGATAATATCAGGAACACCATTCAATTCTAATTTATAACCAAGGGATTCCAATTCTTGTTGTTCCTCTGCAGTTGCAGATGTTTTTGTTGAATAAACTATTTCCAATAATTCAGTGTATCTTTTGAAATCTGCAATTTCATTTGATTCCTCAACAACTGTTTCCTCAACAACCTCTGCAAAATGTCCAATTCCCATGCATTCATCACAATCACATGGTTCCATTGATCTGATGTCCTGCAAAATTTCTTTTTGAGTGTTTCCATGTGCAGTGTGACATTCAGTTTGTGCAAATCTGAAACCTTTCTTTGTATATGCCCAGTAACCATCACTATCCTTGAATACCTCATCCATGTTTTCCATATATTTTTTAGGAACAAATTTCATTTTCTTGCACCATCCATTTCAATAATTTATTTAACCTTGAGTCTTTATTATAGCATAACCATAGACACCTGTCTACCATATAAATAAAAAAAGGAACCAAGACAAATGCCTTGGTTCTTGACTTACACACAACAATTATTGAAAGGATGATGCATTAAACAGTATATACAAAATGGATTAAAATGTTTCATCATTTCATGTCATTTTCATTGATTTCAGTTTGATCCTGATCCACTGCAACCACTTTCAGTTCAGATTCAGTGATTTCAGTTTCAGTTTTTATTTTAGGTTTAAATCTAGTTTTTATTTTTTGAAATTCAATTGGATTGTCATTGATTCTATTTCTTAAAACTAATGCAATGATTGACAATATTATTATGACCACTAATGAATTAATTGTTTTTCTCATGTTATTTACCTATGAACATTTGAACCCAATTATTGCCTTGTTGACAATAACCAACCCCAATATGGGTGAAATCAGGTTTCAAAATGTTTTCCCTGTGTCCTTGACTGTTCATCCAAGACTGCATCACCTCTGCAGGTGTTCTTTGACCTTGGGCAATGTTTTCCCCTGCAGTTCTGTATGAAATCCCAAATTGTTTCATCATGTCAAATGGGGAACCATATGTGGGGGATGTGTGAGAAAAATATCCCTTTTGTGCCATGTCACATGCCTTTGTCCTTGCAGTTCTTTGCAGTTCCCAATCCATTTGCAAAGGTTTCAGTCCTTGTTTGGATCGTTCTTGATTCACTATTGTCAAAACTTGTTGTTCAACATTTTTGGTTGTATCAATATTTGGGACATTTACTTTGTCATTCGGATAAATCAAATCAGGATTTTCAAATTGTGGATTTGCATCAATAATTTCTTTAACACCAATTTGATATTTCACTGCAATTTTCCAAAGGGAATCACCTTTTTGAACAATATGAGTGTCCATGTTTTGTGCAAAGGACATGGATGGAAATATCATCAAGGACATCAAAACTGCAATCAAAAGTTTTTTCATGTCTTTATCTCCTTTTTTAGTTTTTTACACTCTTATTATGTTCAAAATAAAAAAAGGAACCCCATTTGAGATTCCCTTTTTTCCTTGTTTCAATCGCCTTGGTTTTTCCCACCATTATCTGTTTTGAGATATCCTTTTGAAACTGTAGCCATTTCGCATGGATTAGAAGCATTATTTTTGTTGCTATCGGTTCTGTTGGTCGAGAAATCACAAAATGCCTTGCAAGGGCATCAACAACATGTTGTTGGTTCGGATTTTTGCCCCATTAAAAGGTTTCACCTTGTATCTCATAAGGTTTACAGAAAAGCGGATTTCTATTGATGCCAAATTATGAAAGGATGATTTTATGTGGAATGATATTTGGGGAAAGTACATCCATGATTGGACAACTCATTCATCTGCAGATATTGTTGCCCAAATTGTTTGTGTAATATTGATTTTATTTCTTGGGATTTTTGCAATCAAAGTGATAGGAAAGAAAAGTATAAATACATTGACAATCCCCAACATTCTTTTCATTTTTGTTCTATCCAGTACATTGGGGGCATTAATCACCAAACCCTATAGAATGTTTATTGGTGCAATGGTTGTTCTTGTCATCACCTTGGTCATTTTAATTCTTGAAATCTTAATTGTGAAAGTGAATTTGTTTGAAAAATGGTTTGTTCACAAACCTGTTGTTTTATATAAAAATGGACAATACCAAATAAAAGACATTGCCAAAAGTAAAATGACCATAGACCAAATTGAATCATGGATTCGTGTGCAGGGACTTCCATCTGTGGATGTCTGCAAGACCATTGCAATTGAATTTGGTGGGAATCTTTCTTTTGAGGTGAAACCTGAATGGGAACCTGTGAAAAAAAATCAATTTGAGGATGCAATGGAACAAATCATGTCTGCACTTGATTCAAAATATATAAAATTTGTTCCACCTGATGTGAACAATGCATTTGATGAGGTTAGAAAAGGGGAACACTCTGAAAAGAAAAAACTTGACTGAACCCCAAAAAACCATCCAAAAAAGGATGGTTTTTGTTTGAGGGAGGTGAACTCACATAGCATGTTTAACAACAATTCTCAAACAACTATTTTTATTATTGGTTTATTACTCATATTTTATGAATGGTCTATATCCAAGGGACTGCAGTTTTTTCACCAAATCCTCTGCATTGGATTTTTCAGAAAAGGCACCAACCTGCAATTTGTATAATTTATTTTCATATGTGACAAAAGGTTTGAATCCATCTTTTATTAAAACCCTTTCCATTTCATCACAATTTTCCTTGTCCTCATAGGCACCAACCTGAACCTTGTACAATTTCCCATCATCTTTTGGTTGCTCTGTTGGTGGTGTGGAATTTGCTTTCTTTTTTAAACCATAAAAGGCAACAAGACCATTCACATGACCTTGGGCAACCTTGTCCAAAAATGAATCAGTTTTTAATAGATTTGCATCTGCACTGTTGGAAATGAAAAGATTCTCTGTCAAAATTGCTTTCATTTTGGATTCTCTCAAAACATGATAATTTGCAGATTTCTTTCCTCTGTCACTTGAAATAAGTCCACCAATTTGTTTCATGATCTCTGAATGCATCACATTTTGGAATGCAATGGTTGATTGACCTGCATTTGAATATCTGTAGTCCTCATAACCTCTTGCAGTGGTGTTTGTTGCACTATTGACATGAACAGATACAAAACAATCTGCATTCCAGTTGTTCGCCTTTTTCGTTCTTTCTGACAGGGACAGAAACACATCAGTTTCCCTTGTGAAATTCAATTGAACATCCTGATATTCGTTCAATTTGGATTTCATTTTTTTCACTATGTTCAAGACAATATCTTTTTCCTTGATCCCATTAGATGATGCACCACCATCAGTGCCCCCATGCCCTGCATCAAGATAAATTTTGACCATTTAAAACATCCACCCTTTCCATTGTGGTTTTACCTTTTTTTATTATCTCTATGTTGTTCAACTGCAAATGCTTGTGCAGATGCCTTCAATCCACTGTACAATCCTGATCCTGCAAGTCCAAATAAAATTCCTGCAAGAATGTTTGCACTAAAATCATGTGAATCATGTGCAAATAGGAAAGATGTCAAGATACCAAAAACAATTGCCACAAAAGGCATGAATTTTGGTGAAATCCATCCACCAACTTTGACAATTTGGGTCAATGCAATGACAATTGGAACTGTTGCGGTTGCTCCAATTGTGATACTTGATAATATTTCAGTATTCCACATAATATTTCACCATCCTTATTTTTGGTCAATTGATTGTTTTATAAGTTGAACAAAAGACAATTTTCCCTCACCAAAAGTTGCAGAAATTGTGTATTCACCTGAATCATATGTTTCCTCAATTTCTGTGATTTGTGAATCAATTGTGATGAGGTTATTTTTTAAAACATTGTTGGATTGAACTGTCACAATGTCACCCAAATCCCAATCCTCTTTGTAGGTTGACATGGTGTTTTCATTGTTGATGATTTCTGCAGTGAAACTTTCAACATGTGGTCTTTTATTCAGTTCACTTGTTCCCTCACTGACAACCTCATTTTGAACTTTCTTGGATGAACTGATGATGATTTCTTTTCTGTTGAATGAAATTGTTGCACCTCTTGTTGTATTTCCAACAGGGGTGTTTTGATCTGCAGTTCCATCATTCCATGTCATATATGCAACATTTCTCCAATCCTTGATTGAATATTCATATGTTGCATTTTTAATGTTTCCAAATTCCTCACTGAATACAACAGGGGGCAATGTGGTCTGATGAATGTGTTTGTGTTTTCCAAAATAAACATCAAATTCAAATGCATCATAATTCTCTGTGATGTAAATATTCCAACCAAGTGGAACAGTGGTGGAAACCCCATACATCTTTGCAACAGATGTGATTGCATCACCCATCAATCCAGTGTCCCAATCCACTTTATAATCAATTGTGTCACCAAATTCCCTTGTTAAAAATGCCAGTTGCAACATGTTTTTTGTCCTGTCACTATTCCAAAAATATCGGTCTGTGTCCCTTGTTTGTTTTATTAAATTGTCATACATGATCCAAGTCATGACCTGTGATGTCCTTCTTTGTGTCCATGCCCCACCATTTGCACTGTCTGTTGGATGGACAATTCTATAATTCAACATACCTTTTAAGGGGATGCAGGTGAATGACAGGAACTCATCATCAAGAACTGCATTGATGTCCTCAATTATCAATGCCTTATCTCTTTGATTGTTCACCACAAGAATCCTGCCCACCTGCAATTCCTCAACCCCTTGGGCAGTTTTTGAAACCACCATTTCACTGTTGGGGATTTCATGCCAACTTGACCTGTGAACCAAAGATTTCACACTGTCAATCTGTCCCATCCACACAAGTTCATTGGTGAAAATATTGATTTGTAATTTTTTCATGTTTTCACCTTATTTCAAAACTGTGATTTTTACTGTTGAATTATATGCATTCAATCCATTTGATGTTGTTTTCCCTGCAAATCTTGTTGAATTTCCTGCAGTTGCACCTGCATACACAAGAACACCACCAAATGAACCACTCAACCATGCCCCAACAGGTAATGTGATTGTTCTTGTGTAGTCACTTCCTGTTTGGTTGAATGTGGATGATGTTGAATAATTTTTATTTGCATTATTCCCATTGTAGGAACTTGGTTTGGATGTATAGACATGTGGGGCAAAACTCACAACAGGTGTTCCTGCATGGGATGGATCATCAAACATGCATGTGAACTCTATTTTTTGAATGGCACCACTACCAACAAAGGTTCTCATTGCACTATTATTGAAACCAAACAATCCCTGAAAATTGATTGAATCCCCACATCTCGGATGGTCGCCCCATGTTGCAAAGTCCAGTTTCACACCTGATCCATTGTATGCCTGTGTCCAATCCACACTGAATGTCTGTTCTTGGATGGTTTCCATTGGATAATTGTCAAACCAAGTGGATGCATTTGCATGTTGAACCTTTCCATCTGTGATTGCAGATGCAGACATTTTGTTGCATGTTGACTTTGAATAAGTTGTTGCATTAAATTTCAACAATTCACCTTTTGACAAGACAATTCACCACCTAGAAATTATCAATTTGAATCCAAACCCTGTGTTCTGTTGGGTCTGCAGATGGTCTTGCACTTGTTAAAAATAAAACAACATTTTTTCCAGTTCCATTGTATTTTCCAACAATCGCCCTGACACCATTGGGGTCTGCAGACCATCTGACTTTCTCATCCAATAATGCCTGTAGTCCCTCAATTGTTGAAATGGGTTGATTGTGATTGTTGGGAACTGCACCACCTTGATATCTCTTATCTGTCACTGCAGTGATGATTCCATCTGTCACATTGCAGTCATACAAAGGCAATTCATAAAAAGATGGGGATTGAATGGGTGTTCTATCGGTTTTCACAACCAAACTTGCAGTCCTTTGATCCTCAATGTCCATTTGGATCACAACCTGCCCTGAATAAGTTCCTGCAGGAACAGTCAATGTTTCTGTTCCTGTCACCTCAACAAAATGTCCCTCAATGACTGCCTTTCCTTCATATACAGTTGTGAAATTAGTTCCACCAATATCAAATCCCAAATTTCCACCAACAGTTTCACGAATAAGAATGCCTGTTTCAAATGCAATATCAAAGGCAGTTGAAAAGTCCTTTGCACTATATGGTCTGTCACCATTTACTGAATCATAAAAGAATGATCTAATTGCCATAATTTCACCACCCTTTATAGTGTGATATAAAGATTTCTATATAAAAAATGAATGGTTGTTTCTGTTGATCCTGTTTCATCTGTGAAATCAATGGAATTTTCCCCAATTTGCAGATTGAAAAAGGTGGATGCAAAGTCCAGTTTGTTGAAAACATTTTGACCATTCAATTCAACTTTCTTTTTTCCAAAAGTCGTATCAATCACAAGTTCATCACCTGCATTCATGACCAAATCTTTGAATGCAATGAACTCACCTGTTGTTTCATTGTCAATTCTCGGATTGATACATGCCCCCTTGATTGAAATCAGAACAGGGGCATCCACTTGTCCCTCATTTATTGCAGTCTTGGATGGAATCACATTTCCAAAAATAATTGGATTTGTTGGGGACATAGTGAAAGGTAATTCAAACAAAGGTTCAACCCCTTGGAATGTTTCAAGGATTTCTGTTTCTGCATACCAAAATGGATTGTTTGCAGTATATAACAATTGAACTTTTTGCCAGTTTTTATTCCTGTTTTCAAGACCAACAGGAAAAACAGGTGCAGATGTGAATGTGATATCCCTGTGAAAAATAGAACCATCATTCAATTCCACTGTCATTTTGACTGTCCCATTCAAAGGATTGCAGATATTTGTGATTTTTCGTCTTTCCTCTGCAATCTGTTCAGGAATCAAATTTATTGTATTAATGATGAATATCAATTCACCCTCAAATGGTTCCATCAGGGCATTGATTGGTGTGTCCCCATGTTGATTCCATGATTGGGTTGAAATCATATTTGCAGATTCTCCACCAATCAGGGGAAATGATTCAACTTGGTGGAATCTCATTGTATATATGTTTTCTTTTTTGTCTGTCATTTTTATTGATCTGATTTTTAGCATATTTTCACCACATTAATGACATTTTGTTCAGTGTTTTGTTGAACTCTCTTGATGCCTGTCTGACATCCAGTGCCTTTGGACTGTTTAGGTTGACAACAAGATTTTTGGCATACTTGACAGATTCGGTCACTGCATCAAGATTTTTTCTTTCAAGGTTTGGTGCAATGATTTTTCCCATCTGCATTGCAACATCATGCATTTGTTTTGGCATATGGGTCAACCAATCGTTCAACCAATCCCCATCCTCTCGGATCGCTTCAAAATAATTGACCAATGCAGTGTCATCTGTTGTGAATGCATTCAGTCCTGCATCCACTGTGTCTGTCACTGTTTCACCCAATCTTTGTGACATGTCTTGAACCTTGGACACTTTATTCAAAAGACCAATTGCAAGTCCCTCACCTGTGTCCTCACCCATCCCAATCATCAACCTTGATGGGGAACCAAGTTTCAAAATGGATTTGATTTTTTCACCAATTCCATTTGCAATATTTCTTGCAGATTCTTTGACTTTGTTTGCCATGCTAGTGATACCATTGATTAATCCTTGAATGATGTCTTTTCCTATTTGTTTCAGGTCAATGCCCTCAAAAAAGTCCATGACATTTCCCCAAATTCTTTTGACATCATCCAACAGATTCCCCATGAATTTTTTAGCACTTTCAACCATTCCCTTGAATGCTTTCCCAATGGATTCCCCAAGTTTTTTTCCTGATGCCATGATTGTGTCCCAATTTTTCCAAAGTAGAACACCAATGGCAATCAAACCTGCAATGACACCAATCACAATCAAAACAGGGGTTGCAATGGCACCAACAGTGACACCAAGTGTTCCTGCAAGTGCTATGATTCCCATAATTATTGGGGATAGAACAAAGAATATACCCATCAAAATTCCAAGAACTGAAACAAATGCAAGAATCCCTGCAGTGATTTCAGGATTCTTTTGAATCCATTCTGCAATTTTTGTGACAAAATTTGTGACCTCAATTAAAAGGGGTTTTAATGTGTCCCATAATGTTGTCAATGCCTGATTCAATTGTTGTTGTGGGGATGAATCCAGTTTTGCAATATCCTCATTCAACAACCTTGTGTTTTCTGCAAGGTTTCCTGTTTTGTCTGATGCACCCATAATGGTTTCAGTGATTTTTGAACCTTGTTCCTCCCAAAGTGTCCCAAACATCTGTGTTCCAATTGCATTTCTTTTGGTGTCATCCTCAATCCCTGCAAGGGCAATGGCAACATCCATCATTGCCTGTTTTCCTTGTTCTCCACCTGATGCCATTGCAGTTCCCCATGCTTGAACTTGTTGGGTTGAAATTTCTGTACCTGTCAACAGGTCTTGCAATGCCTTGGGAACCTCTGCACCAAACTCTGCAAGTCGGATTCTTCCCTCTTTCAATCCATCCATCAGATTGTCAATATTCCATGAACCTGTTTCAATTCCACTTGCAAAGATGCCCTGAATTTCCTCTGCAGTATATCCTGCCATGTGCAGTTGATTTCCATATTCAGAAATGATGTCTAATTGGTCGGGTGGGAATCCAATATCCAACAGGGATTTGGTCATTCCAAGTGCCTGTTCTTGTGTCATCCCCATACTTTTTCCCATTTCATATGATTCCTGAATCAGTTCATTGAAATCAACCTCTGCATATGCCCTTGAAATAAGACTTGCACCTTTGACAATTTTTTCGTTTTCTGCATCTGTCAAATCTGCATTCAACTGAAATTGTTTTCTGACACCATTCAGGGCAGTTTCATTGTCCCCAATATATCCACCAACAGTTTTAATTGCACTTTTAACAGATTCTTTTGATTCATCAGGGATTTCCATTGAAATTTCAATAGTGGTGTCAACCTCGGAAATGTCCATTGCCTTTTCAAAAATGGCACCAATCCCCATTCCTGCACCTGCACCTGCAACCAATCCAGTGAGTTCACCACCAAGATTTTTGACCTCACCTGCAGTGTCATTTGCATCATCACCCATTCTTTGCAGTTCTCTTCTGACATTTCTGATGGATGATTCACCTGATTCCAATCTCTGCAGGGATTGTCTGATTTCATTCACATCTGCAGATGCACCAACAGATGATTGTGCAATCCTGTCAAATGCTCTTTTCAGGTCTTTGGATGATGCAGTCCCTTGTTGAATTGACCTGACCATTCTATCCCCAATCACATCTGAAAATTGTTCAAGGGTGGTTCCTGTCACTTCAAACAATTTGTCCAGTTCTTTGGTGCTTGACTTGATGTTGGACTGTTCACTTTCCAAATCTTTCAGACCATTTTTCATGTTTCTCAAATAGGATTCAGTGTTCTGCAATTCTCTTTGGAATGCTCTGTATTCCTCAACCCCCAAATCACCCTGTTCAAATTGTGCCTGAACTTGTGATTGGGCATCTTTCAGTTGATTCAATTTCTTTTCTGCATTTTGGATCTGATCTGCCATTAGTTTGGTTTTTTGGGCAACAAGTTCTGCATTGTTAGGGTCAAATTTTAAAAGGGTGTTCACATCAGACAATTCCCTTTGCAGTTGACCACTTGTTTTGGAAACCTCTTTGAGGGCATCAGATAATTTGGTGGTGTCACCACCAATTTCAACTGTGATTCCTTTTATTCTGTCCCCTGCCATTTTCTCACCCCCTAAAATGCATCAAAGTCCTTTTGTCTTGCTTTTCTTGATGGTTTTTGCCTTTTCTTTTTCGGTTTGTTCACATCAATGTATTCCTGAATGAAATCAAGAACCATTCCCACTGTCATCAACTGCAAGTCATCCAGTTTCAACCCTGATTGATATGCAAGAACCTGAAACAGTTCAGTGGAAATTGGTTCACCATCATCACTGTTTTCTGTTGTTACTTTTTTTTTGTAGTTTGAAAGGATGCAGACATCAATTCCTGCAGTTCAGGAATAATTTCTGCAATTGGATATTCATCAAACTGTTCCAACCATTCCATTGGTTCAGGAATGGTTGGGTCATATGTTTTTGCCATGATCCAAGATATGTTGTAGAACATAGTGAAATCCAGTGCATCAAGGTCACTGAAATCAATTTCACTTTTTTTCTTTGACATCAGTTTTTCAAGTGGTGCCAGTTTCAAAATTTCTTTGAAATAATCTTTCCCAAACTGTGCCTTGTATCTCAAAGGGGTTGCCCCATTTGTTTTGAATCCAATTTTCTTTCCATCAATCTCAATTATTTTTTCCATTCAAATCAGTCCTTTTTTATACCACTGCAGGTTCATATACTGTTGAATACCATCCATTATAAATATCTGCAGGTGTGTCAACTGTGGTGGATCGTTTCACAATTCCATCCTCTCTAGGTGCAGAAACCATTGTCAATTCCTGTGGTTGTGGTTCGGATGTTTCAGTTTTTGTTGCAGATGTCAATGATGGTCTTGTGACAGTGCAATTGTACAAACAATGTCTGATTGCCTTTTGATCCCCATCAAATTCAAACATGAATGCAATTTTGTTTGTTTTTGCATTTGTATTTTCTGTCATGACCTTATCTGTTGTTCCTATATCCTCACCAAGAACATCTCGTCTGAACTCATTGGGAATATTGGCAACAGTCAATGTGCATTCATATCCTGCATTGGTACTTGTCGTGTAATACAACATATCATCTGCATAGAAATCAGATGTTTCCCCTTTTGGTTCCAATGAAATCTCTGTTGCACCTTTCAATGGAATAGGTGTCCCATAAATTGCCCCACCTGTTTCTGCATCCTCTGTGATTACTGAATAATGAACATTTTTCAGTCCAAATATAACCTTGTTATCTGCCATTATTGAAACAACCTCATTTCATATATTTTTTGATATAAATTTTCTGAATCAATGTAGGATTCAGTGGTTTGAAAGGGGATTTCATTTTCTTTCAAGACTGTTGCAACCTTATTTTCTGCATTCAAGTCCTTTTTATCTGTGTAAAGTTCAATCTGTATATTTTCAATTTCCTGATGCACCACATTGTCTGCCATAAAATTGGATGAATAAGTTGCCAAATAGACAATGAAAGGTGGTTGGGGCAATGGTTCATTTTCAGTTTCATGGAATTGCAAATAAGCAACAGGAAATCCTGTTGCTTGTAAAATGTTTTTAAGTTCTGCAAGGTTCATTGTTCCACTGCCTTTTTGATCTTTTTCAAATATTCTTTGACCACTCTTTCCTCATGTTTTGCAATGTGGGGTGTTCCTTCAAATCTGCCCCCATCCCTCAATGCATGACCATGTTCCAAAAGATGTGTCAATTGATAATCTGTTTTATTGTGGACAATCAATTTGTGATTTCCTTTTTTGATTCTCCAACCCTTTGCATAAGATGGTCTTTTTCTTGGTGAATCCTTTGCAATGCTTGTTTTCACATCTGTTGCAGATTCATTCATTGCAATTTCAACCTGATCCCTGACATCTGCAACATAATATTTCAATTGTTTGATGATTTCTTTTGTGATTCCATTAATTTCAGTCATGTGCATTGACCTCACAATATAATTCAATGAATCCATCAGACCTTTGAAATGTCTTGTATATATTAAATTTCTTTTTTTGGTATTCCACTTTCTTTTCATTTCCATAGGTGTCTGAATCCACAACCAACATCATTTCAGGTTTGTGTCCCTGTTGACCTGCCACACCAAATTCATGTCTAGTGATGGACAGTTTGGAACAGAACACCATGAATGGTTTTTCTGTGATGATGGGTTGCCCCAATTCATCCTGTGTGGATGTGACAGAAATCAGATTGCAGATGTCATCTAGTGAAATGAACTTATTGTTTCCAATAGAACTTTTAAGTGATGGCATTTTGCTTTGCAATCCTTTCCTTGATGATTCGGTTTCTGATCCTATGTTGAATGTTGGATGCCAGTGGGACATCCTCTTGTCTTTTTCGATACATCCAAGATGCATAATCAACCACCAACATTTGGTCATCTGCACTATTCAAATCAAGGGTGATTCCTCGTCTTTTGATTTCCTGCATTGTTCCATCCAACAATTTCATGAAAAAGGCATCCCTCAAATTATGAGTGATGCCCATGTCAAGTTTTAGCAGGTTCAACAGTGTGTCCATTCTTAGTTGTCCTTTTTCGCCTTTGCTTTTGCTTTTGCCTTTTCATCAATAGCACTTTGGATGGTTTGGTGGTTCTCTTGTGCTTGAATTTCTGATTGTGATTGTCCTTGACCTTGTGTTTGTTGAAAGTGTGATTGTCCACTTTGAACATTTGATTGCTTGATGTTTTGTTGGGCAGATGCTTGTTGAGAATTTCCCTGATTTTTTGCCACTTGTCCTGCAGGGACAGATTCGGTGGAATTGTCATGATGTTGTTGGATTCCTGTTTGATTCGTTTGTGCCTGTTCTTCCATTGCTTGTGCTTGTTTCAGGGAAACCGCTTGACCATTGACAACTGTTTTTTCCTCATTTTGTTGTTGGATCATTTCCTGAACTTGTTGATTCGTTTCCTGATTCCCTTGAACACTCGTTTGATTCGCTTGAACATTCGTTTGGTTTTCATTCATTTTTTGAATCTCCTTTTATGATTTATTTGCAGGAATAAAACTGTTTTTTAATTCGGCAGCCTTTATCTGAATTGTTTGATAATTAGACTGCAGGTGTGATTGTGATTAATGCAAAGGCATCAGGTTTGGTTGGTTTTCCATCAAATCTGCCTTTTCCTCTGAATGCCATTTGATCCTCAACAAATCGAACATGTTCACTGTTGTCAATAGAAATGTTTTCACGTTCAACAAGTGTGTATTTGTCAAACTCACCATAAAGAACTGTGTCTGCATCCATATGATTTGAAAATACAACAGGGATTCCAAGAATATCAGGTCTTGTCAAGTTCGGCAGTTTACCCACAATTTCACCATTTGCATTCACATTGACAGACAGTTCAAGGAAATAGGCATAATAAGTTGATCTTCTCATGACTGCAGTGATGTCACCCACAACATCATCACCTGTGTCAATCAATCCAATTGGTTTCACATAATCAGACATAGTTGAATCTGCAGGTAATGTCACTTTATTTTCTGCAGGGATTGATGGAATAATTCCTGTTGGTTGCTTTCCTGCAAGACCTGTTCCTGACAGGATTGAAATTTCAAGTGCCAGTGCAATTGCTCTTGCAATTTTTGAAACCACATACTGATCCAAATTGATGACTGAATCACTTAATAAGAAATTATCCACAAAAGTAATTTTCCCAACTTTATATCCATCAAAGTCTAGGTATGCAAGTGTTCCAACATCACCAACAGGGATTGATGCATTTTGTTCAACCCATTGTGCAGGTGTAGTGTCTGTATCAATCAGGATTCTTGCAGTTCCTTTGACTTGAATTTTGTCAACTAAACGATAAATATTTGAGTAGTCACCAAGGATGTCCATGATTCGGTTGACAATAACCTCTGGAATCACAAGTTCCCCACCTGTCACTGCTCTTAGGTTTTTGAATTTGTCATAGAACTCAACAACATCTGATCTTTTGTAGTATTCGCCTGTTTTCAATAATTCTCTCACTTGCATTCTGTTCATTGGGTCAATCTCTCCTTTGTCACGTTTTTGACTTTTCTTTGATGCCTGTTCAGAACTTCTTTCCTTTTCCTGAACCTCTTCCAATTCTTTTTCCAGTTCAGTGATTTCAGTTTCAACAGTTTTCTTTTCTAGTTCCACACCATTTTTCTCAACTTCAATTTCCTCAATTTCCTGTTCAACTGTTTTGATGTCATCCTCTGTTTCAGATTCCTCTAATGCCTTTTTAGTGTCCTCTGATCTTTTCATGATGGCATCCATTTTTGTTTGGATTTCCTTCAATTTGTTTCTTTTGATCTCTAATGCCTTTTGAATTTTCAATTGTTTCAACATTAGTTTGTCAACCCCTTTAATCTTTTTTGTAATTCAGATTTTTTCTGTTGCAGTTTTCTTGTTTCAATTTCTCGGACTTGTTTTTCTCTTGCTTGGACTGATGTGTTTTCATAGGCAGGGAATGTGACAACTGAAATTTCATGCAAGTCAATGTCTTTGATTCGCCACCTATAACCACCATCTGCAAGTTCTTCCAATTCCTCATCTATGATATTGAACCCAAAAGATGCCTGATCTATGTCACCCCTTTGGACTAGGGAATATAAATCCTCTGCATATTGGGTGTTAGGCAGTTTAATTGTTGCAAATAGTCCCTTGTCATCTGCTTTCAGTTGCAATGAACCATTCTTATTTCTGCCCAAAACATATTGTGTATTGTGATTCCATAATGCTCTAATATCATTTTTTTGGATTGTGTTTTCAAATGCACCCTTTGATATTATTTCATAGGAACCTGCCCACAATTCAGTTTCAGATTCGTATAATGCAAAATAACCCTCAATGGTTCTTTCATCAGGGGTTTGTTCATCTCTAGTGATTTCAAATTGTGTTCTGAAATCACGAACATTCTTTTCTCTATTCACTTTGATTCTCACCACCTTTCAAGTTTGATCCATTGTCAAGTTTTTTCTGTTTCCCAACATCTGCAACAGGGATGAAATTCTCTAGGACAACATATTCATTCAGACCATCAACAGGTGAATAATCAAATGCATTTCTGCCCTCATTCCTGTTTATCATTCCACTTGCAACCATTTCCTTGACATGGGTTGTTAGTTCACCCAAGTTGTATTGCATCAGACTTTTTGCATTGAATCTGAAATACCATGTTGGTTTGTAAACCAATTTTTTTGTCAATTCCTGTTCAATGACCTTTGCAATTGGCATGATGACAGATGAAATGAAATTGTTGTATTCATCTTTGTTGAAAGTGCCCACACCAACCATGAATGCAGGAACACCAAATGCAGATGCAATTGCCTTTTTATCCAGTTCAATGGATTCCTGAATTGCTAGGTCTTGCAAAGACAGGGGTCTGACTTCTTTCACATCAATTTCTGATGCAGGAACAATCCAAGGTTCACCACTTTCTGTGTCCCCCACATAACTGTTCAAGATTCTTTCCCTTTCTTCTTTGACCTGCATCCCCTCTGCATCAGATTCAACCTTGATAATTAATGAGGGTCGCCACTTGGATTGCAGGAATCCAGTTTTGGTTGTGTTCGCCTGAACCAAATTTGCAATGGTGTCCTTGATGATTGGAATGAATCCCTGTCCTTTGAATGGCATCAAGTCATCAGGAATCAGGACAAAATGCAAGACCTCATCAGGGTCATATTTTTGCAATTTATATTGGATTTCATAATCAGTGAAATCCCCATGAAAGGACACCCCATTCATGTCCCAAATTTTCAGGTTCTCAATCAAACCATTTTGAACATTTGGCATGACCACACTGTTTCCTGTTGCAATCATGTCTGAAACTATTTTGTATATGAAATTCTTTCTGACCATGAAATTGTTTGGATATACATCTATTTTCTTTGACAACTCGTTTTTCAATCGGATGTCACCATTCTCACCATTTTCCATCAACATGATTGTCATGGATGAAACAAGGTCTGCAATTTTGTGGATGCATTTTTTGACCTCATCATTCTTGGTGATTTGAACATATCCTGATGGTACCAATATATTTTTGGCATCCTCACCTGCCAACCAAAATGCAACAGGGGTTTGTCTTTTCTTATTCTTTTTTCCAAAAGAAATTGTTCCTTTGATATTTCTTTGAAAGATATTCAAATTATTTTCACCCCCTTAAAACCAAGTATTGATTTTCTTGTTTTTGTCCCTTGAAATGATTGCCTGTTTCACTGCAACAACAGTTGCATCAAATAGGTCAATCCTGAAATTGTCCCCAACCTTTTCAAATCTCACTCTTTCCTCTGCATCCTCTGTTGCCTTGACATTAGCAATACAATATTCAAATGCCTTGGATGAAAGGAAAGTGAATTTCCTTGCTTTGATTTGTCTTTCAATTTCTCTGAATGATTCGGATTTCTTCCAAAACTGTTGACCTGATTCCACCATTTTGAATTTCTGTTTTTCCATTGATCTCACAAAGTCCCTTGAATTATATTTGTCAAATGCAACCTCTTTTATTTTGAAACCCTTGTCCCTCATTTCTTTGAACCACTTGACAACCTGTTCATAATCCACCAATTCACTGTTGGTCATGGTCAACCATCCCTGATCCTTCCACCAAAAAAATGGGATGTTGTCCTCATCTGCCTTTGCCTTTGCTTGGGTGATGGGAATGAATCCATGTGTGATTGAAATATCTATGTCATCATACCTGCCATAAATACAAACCCCTGTGAGGTCAAACATTTTGGAAAGGTCTGCACCACCAAACCATTGGACACCTTTCAATTTTGCAAGTTCTTCAATTGGTATTGGTTTGTCTGCAGGGATGTTCATTTTGTTTTTCAGTTCAATGATTGCATCCTCATCAGATGCCTGAACCTCACCAATGTCAAAATAGGCAGTCATGGTGTTGGTATATATGTTCAGGGATTTGTTCAGAAATTCAGACCTTGCAGATGGATCGTTTTGTGCTTGTAAACTTTCTGCAAGAATGTCCTGTGCCCTGATTGTGACATTATAATTGGGATTTGCTTTTTCATGTTCAATTGGGTTGGTGTAGTCATCAGGATCATCTGCCTTGGTGATGAATATGAAATACTGTTCATCCTCAACCTCTTTGTTCAATATCTTTTGACAATATTGCAGTCTTTGATAACAAAAACTATTCATGTTGGAACCTGCAGTTGTGATTCCAATCAACAGTTTGTTGACATAGGATTTTTGTGCCTGTTTATAAACAAAGTATTCATTTGCATTTTTGTATGCATGAATTTCATCCAAGATAAAAAAATTGGCATTCAATCCATCTGCCTTTTTTGAATCGGATGCAAGTGCCTGAATTTTGATTGCACCTGATTTGTTTCCATCTGCATCATAGAATGATCTGTTTATGGAATGTTCACTGTTGTTGTCAAGAATCCTGAAATTTTTCCTTTCACCCATAATTTCAAGATTTTCCAAAATGTTATAAAAGGATTCCAATGCCCTGTCCAGTTTGGTTGCAATAATATACACAATGGAATAATATTTCCGTTCCAACAGGGACAGTGCCCATGCAAGTGCAGATGCAAAAAAGGTCTTTGAATTTTTTCGTGGTAAAAATATAAATGCTTCTTTGTATTTCCTTTCATCTGTCCCTGCAAGATAAATGGCAGAAACATTGTAAACAATGAATTTCTGCCATTCTTCCAACAAATATGGTTTTCCCTTTGCAGTCCCTTTGATATGGACAAAAGTTTTTTCAATGATCCCAATGCAGAACTCTGCATCCTTGTATCTGATTTCATACCTTGGATCATTCAAGTCATCCAAGAACCTTTGACATGCTTGTTTCAGTTCTTTACATGCAACCTTTTTTCCATTCACAACATCTTGGGCATATTTCAGAACTGTATCAAAATTTTTATGTTCCAAAACTACTCAACGCCATTTCCAATTTGCTTTGCTTTTTCGTTTCTTTCTGTTCATCCTTGATCTTTTTATATCCTGCAGGTGTCAACCCAAGATGGTTTGAATAATTCAGGATGTCTTTTCTTAAACTTTCAAGGGTTGCAACAATTGGTGCCCTTTTTTTATTCTCCGAATATCCAGTGTTTTCAACAACAGTGAATTTGGATTTCTTGAACTCTTTTTCTAGTGCCTGATATTGTTCAACAAGTCCACAATATATTGAAATAGCAGTGTCAAATTCAGGTTGATAAATCCCAAGGGCAATCATATTTTCCTTTGTTTTCAGTTCCATTTTAGTCATTTTTTATTCACACCCCTTCCAAAAAATTATTTGAGAAATCTTGCATGGTCGGAAACAGT
>Ga0207693_10001359_pt1 | contig 21653 bp, 20 predicted proteins | sample LARL81metaG_FD_184347 | JGI IMG/M metagenome (GOLD analysis project Ga0207693, IMG submission 184347) | Corn, switchgrass and miscanthus rhizosphere microbial communities from Kellogg Biological Station, Michigan, USA - LAR L8-1 metaG... | ecosystem: Host-associated > Plants > Roots >... | reverse complement strand
TGTTGCTTAACCTGCGCAGCTCCTCGTCATACGCTCTGGTAACGTGCTCGGAAGCCATCGGCAAACCCTCGCCTTCGATCAAATCAGCCGAATCGGCCCGTAATGTAATCTTCTGTATGTTTCTCTTTCGGATGCGTAAAGATGCGTTCGGTCTCATCAAACTCGATCAGCTCGCCGAGATACATGAACGCCGTGTAATCTGAAGTACGCGCCGCCTGCTGCATATTATGCGTGACGATCGCGATACAGTAGTCCGCTTTCAACTCGGCGATCAGCTCCTCGATGCGTTGCGTCGAGATCGGGTCGAGTGCCGAGGCGGGCTCGTCGAGCAGCAGGATTTCTGGCCGGACCGCCACGGCGCGCGCGATGCACAGCCGCTGCTGCTGGCCGCCGGAAAGACTGAGCCCGCTTTGTTGCAACTTGTCTTTGACCTCTTCCCAAAGGGCGGCGCGGCGCAATGCCGATTCAACGCGCTCGTCGAGCTCATGGCGCGAGAGGCTCTCATACAGTCGGACGCCGAAAGCGATGTTGTCGTAGATCGACATCGGAAAAGGCGTCGGCTTCTGAAAGACCATGCCGATCCTCGCCCGCAGGAGATTGAGATCCAGCCCCGGCGCCAGGATATTCTCGCTGTCGACGATGACCTCTCCGGTCGCGCGTTGGCCGGGGTAGAGCTCGTAAATTCTGTTGAGGACGCGAAGCAATGTTGACTTGCCGCAGCCGGACGGGCCGATGAAAGCGGTGACCCGCCTGTCGTGCAGAGGCATCGTCACGTTCTTCAGAGCCTTGAACGCGCCGTAGTAAAAATCGACGTTGCGGATCAGAACTTTGTGACGGGGCGCGGGCTGTGCCGCCGTCTGCTGCAAATCAGGTGGTGGGATCGTCATGGCTTGCCGCGCAGTGGCTGGGCTCATGGCTTGAACGTGCTCCAGGAAGCGAGGGCTCGGGCGCTGATGTTGAGAATCAGGACCGAAATGGTGATCAGCAGCGCGCCGCCCCATGCGAGCGTTTGCCAATCGGCATAAGGGCTCATCGCAAATTGGAAGATGACAACCGGGAGGTTCGCCATCGGCGCATTGAGATCGGTGCTCCAGAATTGATTGTTGAGCGCGGTGAAAAGCAGCGGCGCCGTCTCACCGGCAATGCGCGCGACGGCGAGCATGACGCCAGTCACCATTCCCTGGATCGCCGCGCGGTAAGAGACCATCACGATTACTTTCCACTTCGGCGAGCCGAGAGCCGAAGCCGCTTCGCGCAGCGAGTTCGGAACCAGGTTGAGCATGTCTTCGGTGGTCCGCACGACGACCGGGATCACGATAATTGCGAGCGCCACAGCCCCGGCCCAGGCCGAGAAGTGCGCCATCGGAACGACCATCAGCTCATAGACGAAGAGTCCGACGATGATCGATGGCGCGCTCAACAAAATGTCGTTGATAAAGCGGACGACCTCGCCAAAGCGGCTGCCCCGGCTGTATTCCGCAAGGAAGGTGCCGGCCATTATGCCCGTCGGCGTCCCGATCAGGGTCCCGACCAAGGTCATCATGACGCTGCCGAAGATCGCATTCAACAAGCCGCCTGCGCTGCCGGGCGGCGGGGTCATTTGGGAGAATAAAGCCGGGGTTATCGCGGCTATCCCGTTCTCCAGCAGTGTCCACAGAACAAGGACCAGCCAAAGAACTCCGAAAGCTGTCGCCACGACCGACAGGGTCATGACCACGCCATTGGCCATGCGGCGTCGCGCGTAGACGTTCACGGCATCAGCCTCCCGCCTGCTTTTGCAGCCGCAGCAGCAGCAACTTTGCGATTGCCAGCACGATGAAGGTGATAACGAACAAGATGAAGCCGAGCGCGATCAGCGACGATCGATAGAGATCGCTGAAGGCTTCGGTGAATTCGTTTGCGAGCGACGCCGATATCGTGGTTCCCGGCTGCAGAATCGAGGCGCTGATGTTATGCGCATTGCCGATGACAAAGGTGACGGCCATCGTCTCGCCGAGCGCCCGTCCGAGGCCGAGCATGATGCCGCCGACGACGCCGATGCGGGTAAAGGGCAGGACGACCCGCAAGACGACCTCGGTTCGAGTGGCGCCGAGACCGTAGGCACTCTCCTTCAACATGGGCGGAACGGTCTCGAACACATCGCGCATGATCGACGAGATGAAAGGCAATACCATGATTGCCAGGATGAAACCGGCGGTCAGGATGCCGATCCCTAGCGGCGGACCGGCAAACAGCGCCCCAATTCCGGGGATCTGCCCGAACGTATCGATGATCGCCGGTTCGATGTACTGCTGGACGAAGGGCGCGAATACAAACAGGCCCCAGATGCCGTAAATGATGCTTGGAATCGCCGCCAACAGCTCGATCATCGTAGCAAGCGGCCGTTTCAGCCAGAGCGGGCAGATCTCCGTGATAAATATCGCGACCCCGAACGCCACTGGAATCCCGACCAGCATGGCAATGGCCGAGGTCACGAGCGTTCCATAAATTGGGGCGAGCGCTCCGAATTTTTCGGTTACCGGGTTCCAAACCTCGGTAACGAAGAACGAGAGGCCAAAAGTTTGGAAGACCGGCAGCGCGCCGTCGATCAGCGCAACGATGACGCCGCCGAGGATCAGCAGAACGAGGAGCGCAAACAGAAAAGTCAGCGACCGGAAAACGACGTCGCCGATCACACCCCCGCGCCGGCCCGAGGCCCCTACGCGCTCAACGGCTGCCGTCTCAGCCGCCATGACGCGTCACTCGAATCATCTGTTGAGGCCTCTCAGCACGCGGAACCCCGCAATTGCCTATCAGTTCGTCGGGTCATTCCGGGGCGCGGGCTCCGCCCGGGAGCCCGTGTCCCCGAAATGACGATTTGCCTTTGAAATGACAGGGTTTTTCGCATCTGCTGAGAGAAGCGGGGAGGTGCAAGCCCCCCAAATGTCAGGACGAATGGCCGTCCCACACCGGCTTGCCGTCAGGTCCGACAATCTGCTTCCAGCTGTTTTCGAAAATCTCGATGGCCTTCTGCGGCATCGGGACATAGTCGAGCGACTCCGCCAGTTGGGCGCCGTTCTTGTAGGCCCAATCGAAGAAGGTCAGCACCTCTTTCGCCCGGTCGGGATGCTCCTGCTTTTTGTGCATCAGAATAAAGGTCGCACCGGTAATCGGCCAGGTCTCTTTGCCGGGCTGATCGGTGAGGATCAGATAGAAGCCGGGCGCGCTCTTCCAATCGGCGTTGGCGGCGGCGGCCTGGAACACGTTGATGCCGGGCTCCAACGACGCGCCATCGTGATTGACGAGCTTGGTGTGGATCATTTTGTTCTGCAGCGCGTAGGCGTATTCGACATAGCCGATGGCGCCCGCCGTTCGCGACGTCAGCGCCGCAACTCCCTCGTTTCCCTTGCCGCCGAGCCCGACCGGCCATTGGACAGACGTGCCCTCGCTGACCTTGTCCTTCCACTCCGGGCTCACCTTCGAGAGAAAGTTGGTGAAGATGAAGGTGGTGCCGGAGCCGTCGGAGCGATGGACCACGGCGATCGCGGTGTCGGGCAGCTTCATGCCGGGATTGAGCTTGGCGATCCCCGGATCACTCCATTTGGTGATCTTGCCCAGATAGATGCTGGCGATTGTCGGCCCGTCCAGCGTCATTTGGCCCGGCTGGACACCCGGCAGATTGACGACCAGCACCTCGCCGCCGATCACCGGCGGAAATTGGGTGAGACCGTCCTTCTCGAGCTCCTCCGGCTTCAACGGCATGTCCGAGGCGCCGAAGTCGACCGTTTTCGCCTTGATCTGCGCGATACCGCCGCCCGAACCGATCGATTGATAGTTCATCTTCAAACCAGTCTTTGCCGAGTAAGCCTCCGCCCATTTCGCATAGATCGGGTAGGGGAAAGTGGCGCCGGCACCGGAAATTTCGGCGGCCTGCGCAGCAACGCCGATTGCGGCAGCGGCGGCCATCCCAAGGAGTGCGATGCGGAAAGCGTTCAAGATTTTGCTCCGTCTCAAAGAGGGAGGCCGACCGAAACAGTCGCAACCGGTTAACGCCGCATTAGTACGTCCCGTAATGGACGGTTAGATGACACTTTTGTTTCGCTTCTATGACAATGGTCGGAAGCCTTTCCGGAAGCGTATCAGGGAAAATTTCGATAGTTTGCGAAATGTGCTTGACTCGGCCGCGTCTCACGTCGATAAATTCGATTCTAGTCGAACTATCAAATTTTAGTGTTGAGCCCTAATGGATCGAAAACGCGCAATCGCTGCGCTCGGCGCCCTCGCCCAGGAAACCCGTCTCGAACTGTTCCGACTGCTCGTGACGCGCGGTCCGGAGGGGCTGCCGGCCGGCGTCATCGCCGAGAAGCTGGGCGTAACCCCGTCCTCGCTATCCTTTCACCTTCAGCAACTCGTGCACGCCGGGCTCATCACGCAACGCCGCTTGAGCCGGCAGCTGATTTATTCCGCCGAGTACGGCGCGATGAACGAGCTAATGGCCTACCTGACCGAGAATTGCTGCGGCCGCGGCATCGCCGCGTGTCCGCCGGTCTGCAACCCGTCCGATACCTTTGCCACAGGAGAGAGTGATGAAGCGCCTGCACGTACACGTGTCCGTTGACGACCTCGCTCAATCAATCCGGTTCTATTCGACGCTGTTCGCGGCCGAGCCGACCGTGCTCAAGAACGACTACGCGAAGTGGATGCTCGACGACCCCCGGGTCAACTTCGCGATCAGCACGGGCTGCAGGTCCGGCCATGCAGCCGGCTTTTCGCATCTCGGCATCCAGGCCGAGGACGAGAGCGAACTGGCCGAGGTTTACAACCGCCTGAGCCAGGCCGAGCGCCCGATCGTCGAGCAGAAGGCCACGACCTGCTGCTACGCGAAATCCGATAAGCAGTGGATAGCCGACCCTCAAGGCGTTCCATGGGAAACTTTCCTCACCTATGGGGAATCCACGGTCTACGGCGAAAGCGACTCCCTGGCGCAGCTGAGGAAAGCGGCCGACCGGGAAGTGTACGAGCCCGTCGCACCTGCACAAGCTGCAGCTGAGCCTGCCCCGGCTGACGCCTGTTGCGCTCCGTCCTGCTGCACCGCTTAGGAACAGTTTGTGACCGGCAAGACCTATAACGTCCTTTTCCTCTGCACGGGGAATTCGGCGGGGAGCATCCTCGCCGAGGCGCGTCTCCACCATTGGCGCAGAGGCCGATTCAAAGCTTACAGCGCCGGCCGGTTTCCCAGGCGTGCCGTGCATCCCGTGCCGCTCACGGCTTGAGTTTATCATGGCGTCCGTCACTGAAATCGGCCGGCGCCGTACGGCGCCGGCACTCGGCACTTTCGAGCGCTATCTGACGGTCTGGGTCGCGCTTTGCATTATCGCCGGCATTGTGCTCGGCCGGCTGCTGCCCGGGCCCTTCCAGGCGCTCGGCCGCATGACCGTGGCCGAGGTCAACATCCCCGTCGCGGTGCTGATCTGGCTGATGATCGTGCCGATGCTGCTCAAGGTCGATTTCGGCGCGCTGCATCGAGTGGCCGAGCAGTGGCGCGGCATTGCCGTGACCGTCGGCATCAACTGGCTGGTCAAGCCGTTCAGCATGGCGGCGCTCGGCTGGCTCTTCATCGGTTGGTTGTTCCGCCCGCTGCTGCCGCCAGCTCAGATAGACAGCTACATCGCCGGGCTCATCCTCTTGGCCGCGGCGCCCTGCACCGCGATGGTGTTCGTGTGGTCCAACCTGACGGATGGCGAACCGAATTTCACTCTCACGCAGGTCGCGCTCAACGACACGATCATGGTCTTCGCCTTTGCGCCGATCGTGGGGCTGCTGCTTGGTCTGTCTTCGATAACGGTGCCGTGGTCGACCCTCTTTCTCTCGGTCGTCCTTTATATCGTCGTGCCGGTGATCGCGGCCCAGCTTTGGCGGCGATCGCTGCTGGCACATGGCGGCCCACATGGCGGCGCGGCGGCCCTCGCACAGACCCTCCGCAAGCTTCAGCCGATCTCTCTCGTCGCACTGTTGGCGACCTTGGTGCTGCTGTTCGGATTCCAGGGCGAGCAGATCGTCAAACAGCCCCTCATCATTGCGCTGCTGGCGATCCCGATTGTGATTCAGGTCTATCTCAATGCCGGGATCGCCTACGCGCTCAACCGCGCACTCGGTGTGCCCCATAATGTCGCTTGCCCGTCGGCGCTGATTGGCGCTTCAAATTTCTTCGAGCTTGCCGTTGCGGCAGCGATCGCGTTGTTCGGGTTTCAGTCCGGCGCCGCGTTGGCAACCGTCGTCGGTGTTTTAGTGGAGGTTCCGGTCATGCTCTCGGTCGTGCGGATCGTTTTACGCACTCGCAGCTGGTACGCCAGGGCCGGCGCGGTGTAAACGGTCCTAGCCTTGAAGCGAAGATGAAACGGGGGGTTGTCGTCGGCGCGTTGGGCGCCGCCCAGACCCTGGCCTGGGGGTCGAGTTACTACCTGCCCGCCATTCTTGCCGATCCGATCGCGGACGGGCTGGGTCTTTCACGCACGGTTCTGTTCGGCGTCTTCTCGGGCTCGCTGCTGGTATCCGCCCTTCTCGGCCCGCTCGTCGGCCGGGTGATCGACACTTATGGCGGCCGCGGCGTGCTTGCCCTGGCGAACCTTGCCCTCGCAGCCGGGCTGGTTCTGCTGGCTCTGACGCAAGGTCTGGTGACGCTCGTGGCCGCCTGGACAGTCCTCGGCGTAGGGATGGCAATGGGTCTCTACGACCCTGCCTTCGCTACGCTTGCTGGTCTCTATGGCCGTGCGGCGCGCGGGCCGATCACCGGGATCACCCTGATCGCCGGCTTCGCCAGCACCGTCGGCTGGCCGCTGTCGGCACTGCTCGAAGCCCATTTCGGCTGGCGTGGCGCTTGCCTGGTATGGGCGGCGCTGAATCTATTTATCGGCCTGCCGTTGAACCGGCTGCTGGTTCCACGCGCGCCGCCGCCGTCAAGGGCAACCGAAGCGCAGGGAACCCCCGGACCTGCGCCGCGCGGAGCGATGCCGCTGCTGGCGTTCGTGTTTGCCGCGACCTGGTTCGTGACCGGGGCGATGGCGGCCCATCTGCCCCGGCTGCTCGAGATAGCCGGAGCAAGCGCGACGGGAGCGATCGCCGCAGCCGCCTTGGTTGGGCCAGCGCAAGTCGCTGCTCGCCTGGTCGAGTTTGGCGCACTGAAGCGGACGCACCCGCTGATCTCTGCACGGCTAGCGGCGGCGCTGCATCCAATCGGAGCTATTTTGCTGATCGCGCTCGGACCGTCGGCTATCACGGCCTTCGCCGTACTGCACGGGGCGGGGAACGGTTTGTTGACCATCGCCAAGGGCACCCTGCCGCTTGCGATCTTTGGACCGGTCGGCTACGGACTGCGTAGCGGCGTGCTCGGAGCGCCGGCGCGCGCCGCCCAAGCGGGCGCGCCGCTGATGTTCGGTCTGCTGCTGGACCGGATGGGTCTCGGCGTGCTCGCGATTTCCGCCGGGCTGAGCCTTGCAGCCGCGGTGGCGTTGCTGATGCTCAAAGCGCATCCGGCGCAGGTGCCCGTGCTCGCGGACTAGGGGAGGGACCCTTTCGCCGTTCCTCATGCTTCATAAAATTGCCGCATTGATATTACATGATACCGACCGAGGGGCGCTGGAAAACGGGCCTCGGGTGGCTGAAGCCGGTGCATATGGCTCATCCTAGTCCGGACTTGTTTCTCAACCGGAAGGAGAGATTTTGCTGCAGATCTGCTGCAGGTGCAGCAACGGTCGATGGCCGCACAACTTATAGGCGGGGTGACACTTTCATCTGGGAGTCGCGGAAGCCAGCTCGGCCGATTGGGCAGGATGTGCGCGCAAGAACACGGTGAAGACCGATCCGACCCCGGGCGTGCTCTCGACTTCGAGAAATCCGCGATGGTGGTTGAGGATGTGCTTGACGATCGCCAAGCCGAGCCCGGTGCCCCCCATCTCGCGGGAGCGCGCGGTGTCGACCCGGTAGAATCGTTCGGTCAGCCGCGGCAAGTGCTCGCGTGGTATGCCCTCGCCTTGATCGCATACGGCTACGCAGACCATTGCGTTCTCGGAGCCGCTGCTCCCCGGAAGCGGCCGCAACCCGGTCGCCGTCCGGAGGGTGATCTCGGACCCGGCGCGCCCGTACTTGATCGCGTTGTCGATCAGGTTCTGAAAGACCTGGGCGAGTTCGTCACGATCGCCGAGCACATCCGGGAGATCGGGCGGCACCGCCAACCGGATGCACATGTCACGTTCAGCGGCGCGCAGCTCGAGGGTCTCGGCGATCTGACGCAGCAACGGGCTCAGCGCGATCCGGTCTTTCGGCATCACGTGCTCGTTCAACTCGATCCGGGACAGGGACATCAGGTCCTCGACCAGCCGGGTCATGCGGGAGGCTTGGCCGTGCATGATCGCGAGAAATCTCTCGCGAGCTCCCGCATCCTCGCGCGCGGGTCCGCGCAACGTCTCGATAAAACCGATCAAAGTCGCGAGCGGGGTGCGCAGTTCGTGGCTCGCATTGGCGATGAAGTCGGCCCGCATCTGCTCGGCCCGCTTCAACTCTGTGATGTCGTGCAGGCTCAATACCGCGACGGCGCCGTCGGGCGACGGATGGTCGATGCGGGCAAAACGCGCGCGGAGCTGGCGCTCGACCGGAACAGTCAGCGAAAAATCGGTCACCCGAGCCCTTTCACCGCGCAATACCGCATCCGCCGCAGCCAGCACCGCGGGGTTGCGCAATGCGGCAGCGAGATCGCGCGGTTCGGGCGTGACACTGACGAAGGCCGCCGCCTGTACATTGGCGCGCACAATCCGCCGCCTTTCATCGAGTAGGATCAGCGGGTCCGGCACGGCTGCGATTACTGCTTCCGCGGCCGCCAGCTTTGCGTCGGCGACACGGACGCGTTCGCGCCACAGCCGGGCGTTCCTGGCGATCGCGAGCCAAATTTCGCGCGCCAGCGGAGCGAGCCCGCCAGCTGACTGCCGTGCGACAATTTCTGCGTTTCCGTCTGGGCCAAAGCTGTCCACACAGTCGCGTACCACGGCCAGGTCGGCTACCGAGCGGCCGACGATAAGCGCGATCGATACCCATAGGACGGCGAATGAGATCGCTGCCGCACGGATCGGCAGCAGGCCCGATCCGGCGAGCGCACCAAGGACAATCAGGCTCGGAGCAGAGACGACAGACGCCGCTACGGCGGCGCGATAAAGGCTCCGCGGCCGTCCTGCGATCACTCGCTGCGGCCGTCCGCCGATCTCGCGATCAGCGGATCGCGTCGTGCGCCGAGAGGGCGGCGAGATTGACGAGGTCGGATACCGTCGCCCCCATATTGGCGATCTGGACCGGGTGCGACAGCCCGAGGAGGAGCGGGCCGACAGCCGTCCCTCCGCCGAGCTCGGGCAACAGCTTTGCCGCGATATTTGCGCTGTGCAATTCCGGCATGACGAGAATATTGGCCGCGCCGCCGAGCCGGCAGAATGGATAGAGCTGGCGCATCAGGCGCTCGTTGAGGGCGACGTCGGCGCTCATCTCGCCGTCATATTCGAACCCGACCCCGCGCCGGTCGAGCAGCGCCACGGCGTCGCGTACGCGCTGGCCGTCCTTGCCCATCGGATTGCCGAAATTCGAATACGACAACAGCGCCACCCGCGGAACAAGACCGAGTTCGTGTGCCTTGGCTGCCGCCTGTACCGCAATGTCGGCGAGCTGGGCCGAGCTCGGCACCTCATGGACGAGGGTGTCGGCGATTAGAACGGTGCGCTCGCGCGCGAGCAGCACGGTCAGGCCAAACAACACGGAGCCGGGCTTGACGGCGATGACCCGCGAAATCTCGTCGAGCGCATCGAAGGAGTTGCGCGTGACCCCCGTCACCATTGCGTCGGCATCGCCGCAGGCCACCATGCAAGCGGCAAAAACGTTGCGATCCTGATTAACCAGCCTTTGGCAGTCGCGATAGAGCATTCCTTGGCGTTGCTGGCGGGCATAGAGAAAATCGGTATATCGCTTGTTGTGGTGCGACAGCCTCGCATTGTGAAACTCGAGACCCTGCGGCGAGGTCAAACCGATCGCAGACATCGTCGGTTTGATGCGCTCCTCGCGACCAACCAGCACCGGTGTGCCGTAGCCGCTCTCCGCGAACTGCAACGCGGCGCGGATCGTCTTCTCCTCCTCGCCCTCGGCAAAGACGACGCGCTTCGGCGCGGCGCGCACGCGTTCGAAGATCAGCTCGAGCCCCGCAGCGGTCGGGTCGAGGCGCGCGCGCAGACTGCGCTTGTAGGCGCTCATATCGAGAATCGGCTTCCGCGCCACGCCGGAATCCATGGCTGATTTGGCGACGGCTGACGGCACCGCCCAGATCAGCCGCGGATCGAACGGCGCCGGGATGATATAGTCGGGCCCGTAAAGCAGCCGCTCGCCGGAATAGGCGGCGGCAACCTCGTCAGGCACGTCCTCGCGCGCGAGCTCGGCCAACGCTTCGGCCGCGGCGATCTTCATCGCATCGTTGATTGTCGAGGCGCGCACGTCCAAGGCGCCCCGAAAAATGTACGGGAACCCCAGAACGTTATTCACCTGGTTCGGATAATCGGAGCGCCCGGTGGCGATGATCGCGTCGGAACGCACAGTCCGCACCTCCTCGGGGGTGATCTCCGGATCCGGGTTGGCCATTGCGAAAATGATCGGCTTGTCCGCCATCGAGCGAACCATAGGCTGGTCCACCGCCCCCTTGGCCGAGAGGCCGAAGAAAGCGTCGGTTCCCTCGATCGCCTCGGCGAGGGTGCGCGCCTTCGTCTCGGCCGCGTGGGCCGATTTCCACTGGTTCATGCCCTCCGTACGACCGTGGTAGATGACGCCACGCGTGTCGCACAGCACGACATTCTCCGACGGCAATCCCATCGTCTTCAACAGCTCTACGCAGGCGATCGAGGCGGCGCCGGCGCCGTTGACCACCATTTTCGTCGTGTGAAGCTCGCGGCCGGTGAGGTGAAGCGCGTTGATCAAACCGGCCGCGGCAATGATTGCCGTGCCGTGTTGGTCATCATGAAACACCGGAATGTCGAGGAGCTCGCGCAGCCGCTCTTCGATGATGAAGCATTCCGGCGCCTTGATGTCCTCGAGATTGATGCCACCGAAGGCCGGGTGCAGAAAACGCACGCAGTTGACGAACTCGTCGACGTCGCGGGTATCAATTTCGAGATCGATCGAGTCGATGTCGGCAAAGCGCTTGAACAATGCGCATTTGCCCTCCATGACCGGCTTCGCGGCGAGCGCGCCGAGATCGCCGAGCCCCAGGACCGCAGTGCCGTTCGAGATTACCGCGACGAAATTGCCCTTCGATGTGTAATCGAAGACGGTGCCCGGATGCCGTTGGATGTGCAGGCACGGGAACGCGACACCAGGAGAATAGGCGAGCGTCAGATCCCGCTGCGTCGTCAGGGGTTTGGTCGGCGCGATCGACAGCTTTCCCGGACGCCCGCCGGCGTGGAACTGCAGGGCCTCGTCCTCGCTTGCGCCAATAATGCCGGTGTCCATGCCTTTGGACGCTCCTCGTCAACGAGGCCTCGGCTTATGCGAGCCGCCTCTCGTCGCGCATCAGTCTAGAGAGCGCGTCCTGTACCGTCAAAGCCGCGCTGGGAGATGGTTGACAGCGCGAGCCACGGACCTATATTGCGCGGCTCGCGGACGGGGTTGGCCCGGTCCGGCCGCAGGCGCGCGCCATAGAGAGGTGCGCCGGGTGTGCGGCAGATTACATCGGCGGGTATCATGTTCGCAGTCATCCGCACCGGCGGCAAGCAGTACAAGGTCGCCAAGGACGACGTCATCTCGGTCGAAAGACTGGCGGCGGAACCCGGCGCAACGATCGAGCTCGGCGAGGTGCTGATGATCGGCGAAGGCGCGGAGGTCGCGTCCGGCACCCCGCTTCTTGATGGCGCATCGGTCAGCGCCACCGTCGTCGAACAGACGCGGGCCGCCAAGATCATCGTCTTCAAGAAGAAGCGCCGGCACAATTACCGGCGCAAGAAGGGGCATCGCCAGCAGCAGACCGTATTGCGCATCACCGACATCAAAGGCGCGAACGGCTCGCAGCCCGAAGTAGGAGCAGCAGATGGCACATAAGAAAGCGGGCGGTTCTTCGCGCAATGGGCGCGACAGCGCCGGCCGGCGACTCGGCGTCAAGAAATTCGGCGGCCAGATCGTCATTCCCGGCAACATCATCGTGCGCCAGCGCGGCACCAAATTCCACCCGGGCGCCCATGTCGGGATCGGCCGCGACCACACTCTGTTTGCGACTTCGCAAGGCGCCGTCAAATTCCACGCCGGGCTGGCCGGACGGACATACGTTTCAGTCGTGCCTCCGGAGCCCCCCGCGGCAAAAGCCGCCGAATAGCCGTTCCACGAAGCGAACCGGAGCCAGAGGGGAGCGGCGCCGCCGGTCCCCTTTTTTGTTGCTGTCAGATGCAATTTCTCGATCAGTGCAAGATCTACTTGAAGAGCGGTGACGGCGGGCGCGGCGCAATGAGCTTTCGCCGGGAAAAGTTTATCGAGTTCGGCGGCCCGAACGGCGGTGATGGCGGCAAAGGCGGCGACATCGTCTTTGTCGCGGCCGACAACCTGAACACGTTGATCGATTACCGCTATCGGCAGCATTTTCGGGCGCAAGATGGCCGCCCCGGCGCCGGACGCGAGCGCACTGGCGCCAATGGCGAGGATCTCGTCTTGTGCGTTCCGGTTGGCACTCAGATCATGGACGAGGGGAATCGGATCGTCCTGGCCGACCTCATTCGCCCCGGCCAGCAGCTGACCTTTCTCAAGGGCGGCGACGGCGGTTTCGGCAATGTGCACTACAAGAGCTCAACCAATCGCGCGCCGCGCCGCGCCGATCCCGGCTGGCCGGGCCGCGAGGCCTGGGTATGGCTGCGCTTGAAGCTGATCGCCGATGCCGGTCTCGTTGGATTGCCGAACGCCGGCAAATCGACGTTTCTCGCCGCGGTTACGCATGCCCGGCCCAAAATCGCCGACTACCCTTTTACGACCCTGAAGCCGCAGCTTGGCGTCGTTCGGTTGCACGATGAGGAATTTGTCCTTGCCGATCTGCCTGGACTGATCGAAGGAGCGAGCGAAGGAGCGGGCATCGGCACCCGATTCCTCGGCCATGTCGAACGCTGCGCCGCTGTTCTTCACCTCGTGGACGGCACGCTCGACGATGTCGCCGACGCCTACCGCACGATCCGCAAAGAATTGGCCCGATATGGTCATGGCCTCGCCGAAAAGCCGGAAATCGTCGGCCTCAACAAGATCGATGCTCTCGATGCCGAGGCCATCACCGCAAAATGCCACGAGTTGCGCCAAGTTGCCCGTTCCGATAGCAAGGTCCATCCACTGTCCGGAGTGACCGGCGCAGGTGTGACGGAGTTGCTGGAGCGGTTGCTCACCGCACTCTTAGCGGAGCGCGTCAGGACGAATAAAGCCGAGGCGGAGGCGACCACTTACGTTCATTCGTTATGAGCGCAGGGACGCACGATACCGCTTCCCGCCCCTCCCAAGCGCTCCTCGCAGCGCGGCGGCTCGTCGTGAAGATCGGGTCTGCGCTGTTGGCTGCCGAAGACGGCGAGGTGCGCCGGCTATGGCTGGCGGCCCTAGCCGATGATGTCGCGCGCTGTCGATCGCGCGGGCAGGAGGTCATCCTCGTGTCCTCCGGGGCGATTGCTGTGGGGCGGCGGCATCTCGGACTTGCCGGACGGCGGCTCAGGCTAGAGGAAAAGCAGGCCGCCGCTGCCACCGGGCAGATCCGTCTCGCCCACGCCTACCAGGAGGCGCTGGCCCGTCACGGCATCACTGTTGCGCAGATCCTGCTGACTACGGCCGATACGGAGGAACGGCGCCGCCACCTTAACGCGCGCGCGACCTTTGCCCAGCTGCTGGCGCTCGGCGCGGTTCCGGTCGTCAACGAGAACGACACGATAGCCACCGCCGAGATCCGCTTTGGCGACAACGACCGGTTAGCGGCACGGGTCGCTCAGATGACGAGTGCCGACATGCTGGTGCTGCTGTCCGATATCGACGGGCTCTACACCGCCGACCCGCGCAACGACCCGAACGCACGGCATATCCCGCTGGTCTGGGAGATTGGATCCGAAATCGAGGCGATGGCGGGTGAAGCGCCGCTTGGCTACAGCTCGGGCGGCATGGTGACAAAAATCGCCGCCGCCCGCATTGCAATGAGTGCCGGCTGCCGTATGCTGATCGCGAAAGGGAGAACTGCCGGATCCGCGCCCGGTCCGCTGGCCGCAATTGAAGCCGGAGAGAAGGCGACTTTGTTCCTGCCGCGGGGCGAGCCGCGCTCGGCGCGCAAAGCATGGATTGCCGGAGCGGTCAACCCGTCCGGCGCGGTGATCGTCGATGACGGTGCGGCGCGGGCATTACAACGCGGCACCAGCCTGCTGCCGGCCGGCGTCATCGCCGTCGAGGGCATTTTCGAGCGCGGCGACGCGGTGATCATCCGCACCCGGTCCGGCGCCGAGGCCGGCCGCGGTCTCTCGGCTTACTCGAGCGCCGATATCCGGCGCATCGCCGGGCATAAGAGTGGTGAAATCGTCGCGATCCTGGGGTACCGTGGCCGCGATGAGATCATTCATCGCGACGATCTGGTGGTAACCGAACCCGGATGACGACCGAAACGCTCGTCCGCGGCCCGACGACGAGATCGGGGTCGGATCTGAACGCGCAAATGGCCCAGATCGGGAGGCGCGCGCGAGAGGCCGCCGCCGCTCTCAGTCTTGCTTCCGCCGACTCCAAGATCGCGGCGTTGAACAACGCCGCAGCGGCAGTCAGAGCCTGCGAAGGCGATATCCTCGCGGCCAATGGCCGCGACCTCGCCGAGGCTGGAGCACAGAACCTGTCCCTCGCGTTGCGCGACCGGCTGGCCCTCGACCCCAAACGTGTCGAGGCGATCGCCGCCGGACTGGAAGCCGTTGCCGCGCTTCCCGACCCGGTCGGCCGTGTTCTCGCCGAATGGACGCGGCCGAACGGGCTTCACATCCAGCGGGTCGCTGTGCCTCTCGGCGTGATCGGCATTATTTACGAAAGCCGGCCAAACGTCACGGCAGACGCCGGCGGACTGGCGCTCAAATCCGGCAACGCGGCGATCTTGCGCGGCGGGTCCGAGAGCTTCTATTCGTCGCGGGCACTCGTGGCGGCGCTGGCCGAGGGGTTGCGTTCCGCCGGGCTGCCCGAAGCCGCCATTCAGCTGGTGCCGACCCGCGACCGCGCCGCCGTTGGGCTGATGCTCGCTATGAGTGGCGTCATCGACATCATCGTGCCGCGCGGTGGGTCGTCGCTGATCGAGCGGGTGCAGCGCGAGAGCCGCATCCCGGTCATCGCGCATCTCGAGGGCTTGTGCCACACCTATGTCGACGCCGCGGCGGACCTGGAGAAGGCGCGCAAGATCGTGCTCAACGCCAAGATGCGGCGGGTATCGATCTGCGGGGCTACCGAGACGCTGCTCGTCGATCGCGCCGCTAAGGCACTGCTTCCCGCGATCCTTAGCGATCTGCGGGCGGCCGGGTGCGAGCTGCGCGGCGACCCGGAGGTTTTCGCGGCGGACCCGGCGGTGTTGCCGGCGACCGAAACAGATTGGCACACCGAATATCTCGACGCCATCCTAGCGGTTCACATCGTCGACGGCATCGACGGCGCGGTCGAGCATATCGCCCGCTTCGGCTCGCATCACACCGACGCGATCATCACCGAAAACAAAGCGACTGCGGAGCGCTTCCTGCGCGAGGTCGACAGTGCCATCGTGCTGGTCAACGCCTCGACCCAGTTTGCGGATGGCGGCGAGTTCGGGATGGGCGCCGAGATCGGCATCTCGACGCAACGCCTCCCGCCGCGCGGGCCTGTCGGCGCCGAGCAGCTGACGACATACAAGTACCTGGTGCGCGGCACCGGGCAGGTGCGCCCCTGAGCGGTCAGCCGGAAATCGGGCCGCCTGCCGGGCGGCATCGCCGCATCGGATTGCTGGGCGGCTCGTTCAACCCGGCCCATGGCGGCCACTTGCACATCAGCGAACTGGCGCTCAAATTCCTCGACCTGCACCAGATCTGGTGGCTGGTCTCGCCGCAAAATCCGTTGAAGCCGGTCGACGGCATGGCTCCGTTCCCGGTCCGGTTGGAGGGGGCGCGCCGGATTGCCGAAACCGACCCGCGCATCCTCGTCACCGATCTCGAAAGCAGGCTGGCATCGTCACGTTACACTGCAGACAGCTTGAAGGCGCTGCGGCGCCGCTTCCCCCGGCCGCGGTTTGTGTGGCTGATGGGCGGCGACAACCTCGTCCAGATCCCCAAATGGCAGCGCTGGCCGGAGATCTTTCGGACCGTACCCATTGCCGTGTTCGATCGTCCTTCCTATTCTTTAAAAGCTCTTTCCGGCCCGGCTGCAAAGCGGTTTGCCCGATACCGTGTTCCGGCCTCGGACGAGCGTCGGTTGGCCGAAATGGAACCGCCGGCTTGGGTGTTTTTCCACACTCGCCTGGATGACCGCTCGGCGACCCGGATTCGGTCGGAGCAGAACGAAATCCCATTGAACAGACTTGTGGAGCAAGAGCCCGAATTGTCAACCATAGCTGCCCTGTTACCCCGCCCCCGACCGACAGAACCCCACCCAAAAATCCTCGATCTCGTCGTACAGACACTCGAGGACGGCAAAGCAGAGGACATCGTCACGATCGATCTTGCCGGCAAAACGACGATCGCCGACCACATGGTTATCGCCAGCGGCCGTTCGACGCGTCAGGTGCTGGCACTGACCGAGCACCTCGACGAGGTGCTCTCCCGGCGCATCCGGATTTCGATCGAGGGAAAGACGCAGGGCGATTGGGTGCTGATCGACGCGGGTGACGTAATCGTGCACCTGTTCCGGCCCGAAATCCGCAGCTACTACAATCTCGAAAAGATGTGGGGCTCGGCGATACTCGACAGCGAAGCCGTTCGCCTGTAGCCGGACCGTCTCGATCCGTTTCCGCCTCCTCGTCGTCGGCAGGCTGCGCAGCGGCCCGCTGAAAGAACTCCAGGCTCTCTACGCCGCGAGGATCGTGCCGTCCCCGGCAATAGTCGAGGTAGACGAGAGGCGCCCTTTTCCACCCGCGCCACTAAAAGCCCGCGAGGGCGAATTGATCCTTGGCGCATTACCGGCCGGCGTCCCACTCGTCGCTTTGGATGAGCGGGGCATCCAATGGTCGAGCCGGAGCTTGGCGGCGCGGATCGCCGCCTGGCGCGATCGGGGTTCGCCCGAGTTGGCGTTCGCAATCGGCGGCGCCGATGGCCTCCACTCGATGGTTCTCGACCGCGCCGAGGTAATCCTCTCGCTTGGGTCGCTGACCTGGCCCCATCTGCTGGTCCGAGGGATGCTGCTCGAACAGCTCTATCGCGCTCAGCAAATTCTCGCCGGTCACCCCTATCATCGGGGTTAAAACGCGTTGGGAACGCTACCTGCTCGCGGTTGGTTTCGCGTATAGAAGTAGACTTGCATCGATTGAGGCTTCACCGCGATGAATTCACGTCCCCGTCCGCTTGTGCTGTGCATTCTCGATGGATGGGGCGAGCGGCAGAAGGCCGACGATAACGCAATCGAGAGCGCGCGAGCACCGAACTGGCATCGATTGAAGGCGCGCTGGCCGCATGCGCAGCTGCAGGCGAGCGAGCATTATGTCGGCCTGCCCGACGGCCAGATGGGAAATTCCGAAGTCGGGCACACCAATATCGGGGCAGGCCGGGTGGTGTTGCAGGACCTGCCGCGCATCGATGCTGCGATCGCCGAGGGCAAGCTCGCCACCATGCCGGCATTGTGCGATTTCATAAGCAAACTGAAGGCGAGCCGCGGGACCGCTCACGTCATGGGGCTGATGTCGCCCGGCGGGGTTCATTCGCACCAGCGCCAGATCGCCACTCTGGCCCGCATTCTCGCCGATGCCGGTGTGCCGGTTGCTGCCCACGCCTTTCTCGACGGGCGCGACACCCCGCCTAAGGCGGCCGCGTCCTATTTGAAGCAGTTTCAGGAAGACGTCGCCGGCCTCAACGATCTGCGGATCGCCACGCTCTGCGGCCGCTACTACGCGATGGATCGCGACAAGCGCTGGGACCGGGTCGAAAGAGCTTATCGGGCGATCGTCAACGGCGTCGGCGAGCACGCCGATGATCCGCTGCAGGCGATCGAAGCCGCCTATGCCCGCGACGAGACCGACGAATTCGTGGCGCCCGCGGCAATCGCGGGTTATCGGGGAATGCGCGACGGCGATGGTTTGCTTATCGCTAATTTTCGCGCCGATCGGGTCCGCGAGATCGCCGCTGCTCTCCTCGACCCCGAATTCTCCGGCTTCGCGCGGGAAAAGCGGATCGCGTTTTGCGCCGCTCTCGGCCTTGTCGAATATTCGACGCAGCTCAACCGATTTCTTGCGACATTGTTCCCGCCCGAGAACCTCAACGACAGCTTTGGCGAGGTGGTATCACGGGCCGGACTGACCCAGTTGCGCATCGCGGAAACCGAGAAATACGCGCATGTCACCTTCTTTTTCAACGGCGGCCGCGAATTGGTCTTTCCCGGTGAGGAGCGGATCCTCGTTCCGTCGCCGAAGGTCGCAACCTACGATAAGCAGCCGGAAATGTCGGCGCCAGAGGTTACCGCCAAAGTCGTCGAAGCGATCCGCTCGGGACGGTTCGACGTGACCGTAATGAACTACGCAAATGCAGACATGGTCGGGCATACCGGCCGTATCGACGCTGCGACCAAAGCGGTCGAGACCATCGACGCATGCCTCGGCCGACTGTCCGAGGCTGTCGAACAGGCCGGCGGCACGCTTGTTATTACCGCCGACCACGGCAACGCGGAAATGATGCGCGATCCTGAAACCGGCGAGCCGCATACCGCACACACGCTCAACCCGGTGCCGTTCGTTGTGGTGAACCCGCCGGCAGAGATCGGCCACCTAAAAGACGGGCGTCTTTCGGATATCACACCAACTTTGCTCGATATTCTCGGTCTGGCAAAGCCGGCCGCAATGACGGGCCACTCGCTGATCGCCGCGACCCCTGGACGGCAAGCGGCAGATTGAACCGGACCATTTAGCCGCGCCGGCTCGGCTTGATCATTGCCTGCACTGCCGGATATCTTATGCCGAGGGCATCGTGCCGATTGGGCCCGAGACAGAGGGTGAATGAATGAAGCGTTCGGGTCTCATGGTGGCGGTCGCCGCCACTGTCCTTGTGTTCTCGCTGCGCCAGGACCTCGGCGCAGCACCGCCCGCCAACTCGGCGGAAACCTACAAGCAGCTCAATTTGTTCGGCGAGGTCTTCGAGCGCGTACGCGCCGAATATGTCGATGAAGTCAGCGACGACACGCTGGTAGAGTCGGCGATAAACGGCATGCTGACCTCGCTCGATCCCCATTCGAATTACCTGAATACAAAGAACTTCAACGATATGAAGGTCCAGACCCGCGGCGAGTTTGGCGGGCTGGGGATTGAGGTTTCCATGGAGAGCGGCCTCGTCAAGGTTGTCTCGCCAATCGACGATACGCCGGCGGCGCGCGCCGGTCTGAAGCCCGGCGACCTGATAACCCACCTTGATGGTGATCCCGTCCAGGGGATGACTCTCCCGGAGGCGGTCGAGAAAATGCGCGGCCTGATCGGCAGCGAAATCAAGTTGACGATTCGGCGCGAGGGAAAGGATCCCTTCGACGTCAAGTTGACCCGTGCAACGATCAAGATCCAGTCGGTCCGCTCCCACCTCGAAGGCGACACGATCGGCTACGTTCGGATCACCAGCTTCAACGAGCAGACCGATGTCGGCCTCAACAATGCAATGAAGAACTTGAAGCAGCAGGCTGGCAACAAGCTTTCCGGGGTGATCCTCGATCTGCGCAACAACCCGGGCGGGCTGCTCGATCAGGCGGTTGCGGTTTCGGACGCCTTTCTCGACAAGGGCGAGATCGTGTCCACGCGCGGCCGGCGCAGCGAGGATGCACAGCGCTATAACTCTCGCCCGGGCGACATCGCGAGCGGTCTGCCCCTTGCGGTATTGATCAATGGCGGATCTGCCTCGGCCAGCGAGATCGTCGCCGGCGCGTTGCAGGACCACCATCGCGCGATCCTTCTAGGGACGAAATCCTTTGGCAAAGGATCGGTGCAAACAATCATTCCACTGCCCGGTCACGGGGCAATGCGGCTGACTACGGCACGCTACTACACGCCCTCGGGACGCTCGATTCAGGCGAAAGGGATCGACCCGGACATCGTCGTCGAAGCCGCTAAAATCGAGAAGACGCCCGAGAAGGGGGAGAAGGGCGACAAGGTCGCCACCGCGACGGATCTGAAAAAGGACGATTCCGGAGACGGCCCTCCCGAGCAGACCTCCGTCGATCCGTCGATCATGGGCACACCCGCCGACTATCAGTTGGCCAGGGCGGTCGATATGCTGCGCGGCATCGCGCTGTTCAACGGACGCGTCGTCAACTGACGCTACGCTAACCGGCGCGATCGGATGAAGGCCGACAGAGAGGGCGAGCGGCTGGATTATCGCCCGGCAGTCGGCATCATGCTGCTCAATGCACAGCGAGAAGTGTTCGTCGCTCGCCGCCGCGACATGCCGACAATCCCGGCATGGCAGATGCCGCAAGGCGGGATCGACCCGGGTGAGACCCCGCGGCAGGCGGCTCTGCGAGAACTGGAGGAAGAAATCGGCACCGCCAAGGCCGACATCATCGCGGAAAGTCGGGGTTGGCTGCACTACGATCTGCCGATCGAACTCGCCAGCAGCGTATGGGGCGGGCGCTATCTTGGCCAGCGCCAAAAATGGTTTGTCATGCGCTTCACCGGCCGGGACAGCGATATAAACCTGGCCACCGAGCATCCTGAATTCGACACGTGGCGATGGATTGCACCATTTCGATTGCCGGAGCTGATAGTCCCGTTCAAGCGTCAGCTCTACGTCGACATATTAGCCGAGTTTCAGGAGCACTGCGCCCCCCCGGTCTAACCGGGTGGCAAGCCCGCCATTGACCATCTTATGGCCAGATTTGATGACAATGGGCCGATTCTCTCAAACATATATAATTCGATAAACGGCATATTGTCCAAAGAAGATCTGCGGAGCGCTAGAGCAGATACCGCCTCCTTCTCTTCTAATAGCACGGAAGCATATGTAAACGAGAAAACATTACAACTTGCGACACAAATGAGTTTGCCGGCAAATCAAATATTAAAATTATGTGAAAACAATACTTTAGTGTTTTCAAAACTGATCTTGTCATTTTATAGGCGGGCGCATGCTCTATACATGTTTCATGCTGAGGGGCGGGTGCGTACCAAGGCCCCAGAAAAGCCCCAGCCGCTAATTACGAACTAGACTGCGATTTCCCAAAGATCGAAACCGCCATGTTGCGGGTCTTTGACTGATCCTAGAATCCTCTTGCGCGGACTTGATCCGCGCATCCACATCTTTCTTTCGGGCGGTCGAAGGGTGAATGTCCACAGAAGCAGTCCGTGGGCTGAAGGCCCAAAGACCAAGCCCGCCAAGATGAAGTTACCGCCGGACTTCCTCCCGTATCCGAATGCAAGGTTTTCCGCAGACAGCCGTGCGCGAGATCGGGAATCCACGCCCCGTACCCCCTCGTCCGGCGGGAGATGAAGA
>Ga0207693_10001355_pt1 | contig 21674 bp, 21 predicted proteins | sample LARL81metaG_FD_184347 | JGI IMG/M metagenome (GOLD analysis project Ga0207693, IMG submission 184347) | Corn, switchgrass and miscanthus rhizosphere microbial communities from Kellogg Biological Station, Michigan, USA - LAR L8-1 metaG... | ecosystem: Host-associated > Plants > Roots >... | reverse complement strand
GAGCAGCACCTCTGCGCAAATGCTGCCGATGTAACCAGCGCCGCCGACGACGAGAATTTTCATCCCGGCGCGATTCTGCCAGTGGTATTGGCAAAATTAAAGGGACTGATCCGCCAGTTGCGACGATTTTTTCTTGTTCACCAGCGCGAGTAATATGCGGCGCGGGGTGCGATGCTTGGCCCGGGGCGCCAGCACTTTGATGCTCTGTTCATCCGAACCCCACTGCAAAATATCGATATCGACGTGACGCACGCCCCATCGTTTCATTTCCAATCGCGTCGGCTTGTACAGGTCAATTGTGTTGGTGCCGACTAAAGCGGTCCCGTAATCATCGATCACATATTCCTCGGCCGTCTCCACAATCTTAAATCGAGTTCCGAGGGGAAAGCGCGACCAGTCGGACGCGGCGCTGCGAACCACCCGGCAGGAAAGATATTCGCCAATGGCGTTGCGCCGCCCACCACCGCCACGCTCGTGGACGCAGTACGCCGTCGTGCGCACGTTCATGCGGCGCAACTTCGCAACGTTGCGGTTCGCCGTCGGTTGGGTTGCGCAACTTACGAGAAAGGCACCGATGAGACATGCGAGAGCTAGTCGCAACGATGTCGCTTGTAAAAGGATGCGTCGTGAATACCCGTTGAAGCTCCTTCTGGAAAGCCATAATTTCTGCCCCTGGTCCCATGCACACGTTTTCACAATGCCATGTTTATATAGCAGAAAACGTGCTTCTGGATTCGCGCCTGGCCCTTTTCCACGAAGAGGAGAAGTGGTTGGCAGTGGCCGATTTGCACTTCGGATTCGAGCTGAGCCAGCGGATGGCCGGACACCTTTTTCCGCTTTGGGGAATGGAGTCGATCGAAGCCCGATTGCGCGAACTACAGCGCGATTATCAGCCGTCGAAACTGATATTAGTGGGTGATCTCGTTCACGATAAAAGCGCCGCACGCGAATTCTTTTCTTTAATTACACGTCTGCGAGAGCAGTCCAACGTAATTCTTATCGCGGGCAACCACGACATTGCAATCAATCGCCAAAGATCAAGCACAGAATATTCCCGTTTCGATCTCGTCGATGCATTTGCTACTGAGAGGTTCGAATTTCATCACGGCGATTGCGAACGAAAACGAAATGGCCGCATCCAGATCATCGGACATTTTCATCCCGCGGCGACACTGCGAGATGGTGCAGGGTTGCGGCTGAAATTTCCGGCATTAGTGCAGGAGACAAACTGCTGGATCCTGCCGGCGTTTTCGCCATGGGCAGCGGGAACAGAATGGGAAGAACGCGAGCCCGGTCGCATCTGGCTGTGCACCCCGCAACGAGTCTTGTTGGTCAGTGAAGAAGGACAGGATTTACAGGATTATGCAGGATTACAAAAGACGGACTGATTCTGAATCCGATCCTGTTAATCTTGTTAATCCTGTTTAATCCAACTACGCGCGAGCGCCGCTCAAGTCAGTTGTGCAATGCGGGCAGCGGGCCGCCTTGATTGGTATCGACATCGTGCAAGCCGGGCAGTCTTTGACCACTGGCTTGGCGTCCGGTTTCGGTCGCTTCATCCTGTTGAGGGCACGCACCATCAGAAAAATGCAAACGGCGACGATTAGAAAATTGATGACCACAGTAATGAAGTTTCCATAGGCAAAAACGGGCAAACCCGCCTTCTTCGCCGCATCCAACGACATCCCGGGCGTGATCTTATTCGAAAGCGGGATGTAGTAGTCGGCGAAATTGAGATTGCCGAGAACCTTGCCCAACGGCGGCATGAGGAGATCGTCCACGACTGAGGTGACAATTTTTCCAAATGCTGCGCCGATGATGACGCCTACCGCCAGGTCAATGGCGTTACCCTTGACTGCAAATTCCTTGAATTCTTTCCACATGGAATATTCAAGTAGCTAATTGGTCACGATGTTGACAAGCCTGTTTGGCACGATAACCACCTTGCGAATTTCCTTCCCGGCGATCGCCTCCGCGATTTTGGGCAACGCCAGCGCTGCCACTTTCAACGTCTCCTCACTGGCATCCGTCGCGACTTTCAAGCGGGCTCGCATTTTTCCGTTTATTTGAACAGCGATTTCGACTTCGGCTTCCACCAGCAATGCTTCGTCATAACTCGGCCAGGGCTGCCGCGTGATCTCGCTGGGTTCGACTCGAAATTTCGCGCCCAATTTTTCCCAGAGCTCAGAAGTAAGATGCGGCGCGAAGGGATTGAGCAAGACCAGCAGCATGCGCATCGCTGCTACCGGAATTCTTTCCACATTGGTAAAGCCGTTCACAAAAACCATCATCTGGGAAATAGCGGTGTTGAACGAAAGCGACTCGATGTCTTCGGTGACTTTCTTGATGGTGGCGTGAACGAGTTTGAGCTGTGATTTATCGGACGCGATGTCCTGAATCCGCGGCGACAATTCCCATTCGCCCGCTTGGTTCTCGTCCATCATCAACCGCCAGACTCGCGCCAGAAATCGTGAAACGCCTTCCACGCCGCGCATGCTCCACGGTTTCATTTGCTCGAGCGGACCCATAAACATCTCGTAGCAACGAAACGCGTCTGCGCCGTACTCGTCGATCACTTCATCGGGATTCACGATATTCCCGCGCGACTTCGACATCTTCTGATTATCTTCGCCCAGAATGATTCCCTGATTGACCAGGCGCTGAAACGGTTCCGGTTTCGATAAATGCCGAAGATCGAACAGCACCTTGTGCCAAAAACGTGCGTAAAGCAGATGCAAAACTGCATGTTCAGTCCCGCCGACATATAAATCGATTCCACCCGGCTTCGTCGAGGTTTCAGGGTTCAGGTTACTGCTTTCAGTGGAACTTTCTGAACTCTGCGCCCTGAACCCTGAATTGTTGCTTCCCATCCAATACCGTTCCGCTTCCTCGCCTACAAAGCGCCGGTCATTCTGCGGATCGCAAAATCTAATGTAGTACCAACACGAGCCTGCCCATTGTGGCATCACGTTGGTTTCGCGCGTCGCTTTATCGGAGTAACGGATCCAATCCTTCGCTTTACCCAGCGGCGGTTCGCCGGTGCCGGTCGGTTTGTAATCTTCCAACTGTGGCGGGACAACCGGCAGTTCGTTCTCATTTAGCGCGCGATGCCTTCCGTCTTCCCAAACAATCGGGAAGGGCTCGCCCCAATAGCGCTGCCGCGAAAAAAGCCAGTCGCGCAGTTTATAGTTGATCGCACGCTTGCCGTGACCGTTTGCCTCCAGCCATGCAGCGATTTTCTTCCTCGCTTCCGGGCTCGTTAGGCCGTTGATGATTGGCGAATTGATTGCGATTCCGTCGCCGGTGAATCCAATCGCCGGTTCATTTCCTGTTGGCTGAACGACAACCGCAAGCGGCAAATCGAATTTTCTCGCGAATTCCAGATCGCGTTCGTCATGCGCCGGCACACCTCCGATCGCTCCGGTTCCATAACCGAGCAGCACATAATCAGCGATCCAGATCGGAATCTTTTCGTTATTGGCCGGATTGATCGCGTACGCACCGGTGAAGACGCCGGTCTTGTCTTTCGATAGATCGGCGCGTTCGAGATCGCTTTTCCGCGCAGTCCGTTCGCGATACTCACGTACTGCGGGCCACTGCTCCTCGGTGACAATTAAATCGACAAGCGAATGTTCCGGCGCGATCACCAAGAACGTTCCGCCGTAGAGCGTGTCGGGGCGCGTGGTGAAAACACGAATATGCGCATCGTGGTTGTCGATCTGGAAATCGATCTCCGCGCCTTCGCTGCGACCAATCCAATTTCGTTGGAGCAACTTGATTCCTTCGGGCCAATCGAGTCCCTCGAGTTCATTGATCAATCGCTCGGCATACGCAGTGATGCGCAGCATCCACTGCCGCATCGGCCTCCTAACGACCGGATGACCGCCTACTTCGCTCCGGCCGTCGATCACTTCCTCATTCGCCAGTACCGTGCCCAGCTCTTGGCACCAGTTCACCGGAACTTCGGCGACATACGCGAGGCGGACCGAATCGGGATCGGCGCCGCGATACGTCGAGATCGGCTCGGCCTTGTTCGTCTCCGGATTGAACCAGGAATTGTAAATCTGGAGGAAAATCCATTGCGTCCATTTGTAATAGCGCGGATCGGTCGTGTTCACTTCCCGCTGCCAGTCGTAGGAAAAACCGATCCGTTTCAGTTGTGATTTGAATTTGGCGACGTTCTCGCGCGTGGTGACCGCCGGATGCTGGCCGGTCTTGATGGCGTACTGTTCCGCTGGCAACCCGAACGCGTCCCAGCCCATGGGGTGCAGCACGTTGAAGCCGCGCATCCGTTTGTAGCGGGCGATGATATCAGTGGCGGTGTAACCTTCGGGATGTCCGACATGAAGGCCGGCGCCGCTCGGATACGGAAACATGTCGAGGATGTAGAATTTCGGCTTTGTCAGATCAAAGCCCGTCTCGCCGGGGTTCGGCGCGTGAAAAAGTTGCCGCTCATCCCAAAGGCGCTGCCATTTGGATTCAAACCGGTCGAACGGGTAGGGTTTGCGGCGCTCACTCATGCGAGAATAACTAGACAGGATTAACAGGATTTTCAGGATTAATTTCGGCCCGCAACTGACCCCAATCCCATAAACTATATCAAAGATGATTCAGTTGCTTCTCGCCACACGCAATCCGAATAAGACCCGCGAATTTGCGCAATTGCTCGGTGGAAATTTTATGGTGCGGGACTTGACGCCCGAGTCCAACGTTCCAGAGATCGTCGAGTCGGGTACCACGTTTGAAGAAAACGCGACGCTGAAGGCCCTGGCAGTTTCGAAGATTTTTCTGAACGAAATTGTGGTTGCGGACGATTCCGGGCTCGAAGTAGAGACGCTCGGCGGCGCGCCGGGGATTTTTTCGGCGCGTTACGCTGGAGAAAACGCGAATGATCGTCGCAATGTCGAAAAACTCTTGCGAGAATTGCAGGACGCGCGAGATCGATCAGCCCGATTCTATTGTGTCATTGCCCTGGCCAAGAACGGCCAGTTGATGACAACCCTGGCGGGCGAAGTAGCCGGCACGATTACGAAGTCTCCACGTGGCGAAAACGGCTTTGGTTACGATCCGATTTTTGTGCCGAACGAGTTTAGCGAGACATTCGCCGAGTTGACGTCGGAGACGAAAAACAAGATCAGTCATCGCGCCCAAGCCGCAGCCGCACTGGTGCGGCATTTTAATACTGCGCCCCGGTCAGGAGAAATGTAATCGGGATCCGAACTCGAGATGGTGAACCCGGTTTGAAACGCCAGCGCCGGAAGGCGGAAACGGTGGAATTATCCAAAATCGGATTGCCGATGCTTTGCTCCATTGTCACGTCGGAGGCGAAGCCCGTGATGGGATCCACGCTAATGATGGCGATACCGCTTCCGGTGAGGTGGCGGCTGCGCGCTTCGTAGGGGTAATCCGGCTGCGGGGCACTGAGCGCGAAGATTTTCCCGTTACTCCTTGCCGTAACGCGTGTTTGCGCAGGTCGCCGGAATGGCCTGAGGTTCTGGTGTGTGTTGATCGGCCGAGGACTTTCCCGCTCAATAAAATCGGATGTTGGAACAGGCGCGGGCGGCGGAACAGAAGTGTTGGGATTCGGCGGCACGGATTGCTCATCGTCAACATCGACTGGGAAGATTGTTGAGTCTGATGCCGTCAGTTGTGTCATCGCTGGCTCGCGGTGAAACGCGATTGCTAACGCCGAAAGGTGGATTAACACTGCGGTGCCGAGCGCGGTGGCAATCGGCCATTTGGAAGGCCGATGGTAAATGAGTGCTCGGTTTGTCATCTCATCTCTTTGTGAGATCAGACACGCGCCCGGCAGAAATCTTAGGAGGAAAACGCTGCTAAATGCCTCTGTAGCCACCTTGCTGTGTGAGGCGGACGTTTCCCGCAACGAAACGGCTACAGGACGATCAGGACACATCGACAAGATGCCGATGCTGCTCCTCGGCGTGTCTAACGATTTGTCGGGGGCGCAGCGCGGATTTGGTAGCCAACCTTCGTGATGCCAGCAAGGCGCACCTTGTCCAATAGCGTAATGACATCGCCGTGAACCGACATCATTTCGGCGCTGATTGAGACCTTAATGTTCGGATTGGCGGCATGCAGCTGATAAAGCCGCGGCAAGACCTGATCATCCTGGACAAACTGATTATCGAAGAAAATGGCGTTTCCCGGCGAGACGCGGATGCCGACGTAATCTTTAGTGACCGTCGTGGGTGGTGCGCCTTGCGCGGGCAAGTTCACCTTAATCCCTTTCATGTGGGTCTGGCTCAGGCTCACCATCATGAAACTGGCAAGGAGAAAGAACATGATGTCGATGAGTGGGATGATCTCGATCCGGGCCCGCTTTTTTGGAATCGGTGAAGTGACGCGCATAACTTGATTAGCTAATATGAGGCGCCCGTCATCGTGAAGGTGATCGGGATTCGAACTTTCGAAACCGTTCCAGGTTTAAATCGCCAGCGCCTGAATGCGCTGACGGCGGAGTTATCCAGAATGGGATTGCCGATACTTTGAGCCATTGTGGCATCCGTGACACTTCCGCTCCCGGTATCGACCGTGACCACGCAAACACCACTCCCGGTAATTTTTCGGCTGCGCGCTTCGTAAGGATAGTCCGGGCGAGGTGCGCTGATCGCCACTGCCTTGGCCTGCGACGCGCTCATCATACCAGGCGGCCTGGGCGGCCCGGCCACTTGCGGAGCTTTAATTGGCTGAGCTTTTTGCTGAATTTTCTTTTCCGGCGGCGGTGTTTGTTCTTCGTGGAATTCCGGTTGGATCTCCGGTGGAGGCGGTACTTCAGGAACCGGAATATCTTCCGGCGGCGGTGTCGGCTCTTCCGCCGGAGGTTGATCCAGCGTCGCCTCGATCGTCGCCGTCGGTATGTCAGAAGTATCGATTGGTGGCGGTTCTTTATGGAAGGCCAGCGCCACGGCGATGCCGTGGACAAGAATAGCGCCGCCTAAAGCGGAAAGCACCTGCCACTTCGGAGCCGGCTTAAATAAAAGTGGGCCTAGCATGATAATTAGGGGCCAGTACTACCACCCGGTACTCCGACCGCAGCCTGGCTTTTAATTTCAAAGGCGATTTTGTAGAAACCCGCCGAGCGCAGAATATCGAGCACGCGGATGATGTTGCCGTGCACGGTGTCGCGGTCCCCGCGCAGGAATACTTTCGCATCCGGGTTTTCCGAGTGCGTTCTTGCCAATATCGCAATCAGCTCCTCATAACTGACTGGCTTTTTGTCGAAATAAGGATTGCCGTTGGAATCCACCGAGACACTTATGTAATCGCGTTTGGATTGCGTCTCTCCCGAGGCGCCGGTGGGCAGGTTTACTTTAATCCCCTTCATGTGTACCTGGCTCAAACTCACCATCATGAAACTGGCGAGCAGAAAGAACATGATGTCGATCAAAGGAATGATCTCGATGCGCGCTTTTTTGTGCGGGATAGGTGAGCTGACGCGCATGAGAAATTCCTAGATTGAAGACCTTGTGGCTGAAGATGGGGTATCCGTCCCTATCGCCACGCCTGCGCGCGCTTTGCTTTGGGCCTCGAGCATAACTTCCAAATTCGTCGCCGCCGTTTGCAGTTCGAACTCTAAGTTAGACACGCGGGAAGTGAAAAAGTTAAACGGAATCAGCGCGAAGATGGCGATACCGAGACCGCACGCAGTGGCAATGAGAGCTTCAGCGATACCGCCGGTGACGGCTTGCACAGCGAGTTCTTCATTGCCGAGGAAGCTGAATGACCGAATCAAACCGGTGATCGTGCCCAACAAACCGAGGAGAGGCGCCAGCGTGACCAACGTGTCCATGACCACAAGGAACCGTCCGGCGCGCTTGATCTCGATACCGGCAGCAACCTGCAACGCCCCCTGCAGCGAGGCATGCTGGTGATTCAATCCATTCCACATCATTCGCAAAACCGGGTCGCGTGAACCGCGCGACAAGCGGGAGGCCTCCGTCACGTCCCCGGTCTCGATGGCGGTAAAAACTTTCTCGATCCGTTTTGGATCGCGGCGCATCCAGCGGCCCCCCCACCAGAAAACGCGCTCGAGCACGACGGCAACGCCGATGATCGAAACAATCAGGATTGGCCACATGATCGGGCCGCCCTTGCGGAAATTATCGATAAGAAAGTTCGTCCAACCCGCTTTCGCTGGAGCGGCCGGGGCGGCCGAAGGCGACGGCCCAGCCGCGCTCAATGTCGCTGAGACTGCCGGACTTGGCATCGCGCCGGGAACGCCCGGTGACATGCCTGGTGAGACGCCAGGGGACATACCAGGGGCGCCCACCGCGGGGGATGGCATGACGCCCGGAGCAGCGGGCGAAGTGACCGCACCGGGTACGCCAGGTGACGTTACTGCGCCGGGAACGCCCGGTGATGTTGCTACACCCGGAGGCGGCGGAACAGCGGGCTGCGCCGGCGTTGTTCCCGCGGCTGGTGGCGGGGGTGGCGGCGGTGGATTTTGAGCAGCCGCATGAAACGTGATAGCAGCGATAGCGGCGACGACAGTAACAGTCAGGATTGTTTTCATAAGTTTAGTGATTGAGACCGGCCTCAAAATAAAGGGTCCTATTTATCCCAAATTGAATCGCCAGGAGTCCAGCAAAACTTTTCATAAGTCGTTGGGACGCAAAATTACTATCGAATTATCTAGGCGCGTGGGATGTAGCGCAAGCGCGCTTTCTTTTTTTATTTTCCATTTATCGGGTCGCATTTCGCACTCGATTCCGCAACGGAGGCCACTCGCCGATTCCTGCCTCCAATTCGTCGCCGGCACGAATCGGACCGACTCCTGATGGCGTGCCGGTCAGAATAATATCGCCAGGCAGCAACGTTAAATTCTGGCTGGCAAAAGAAATGATCTCAGCCGGGGTATAAATCATCTGGTCGGTGCGCGCGCGCTGCTTCACTTCGCCATTTTGCCGAAGCGTGATTTCAAGATCACTGACATCAACGTCAGAATAAACAAATGGTCCGATCGGTGTGTAAGTGTCGAACGATTTGCAGCGACCAAATTGCTTTTCTGATTTCTGCAAATCACGATCACTGATGTCTTCGCCGATGGTGTAACCGAAAATGAAATCGTGCGCCGAATCAACGCTCACATTTTTCGCGGGTGCGCCGATGACGATGGCAAGCTCGACTTCGAAATCGGCCTGATGTTCGGGGAAGGCAATTTCGATTGTGCCGTTGTGCGGCAAGAGCGAGCTTGGAGCTTTAAACCAGATCAGCGGTGTGCCGAGGGGGGTGCGCTTCATCTCCGTGATGTGATCGGCATAATTTAACCCGACGGCGATTAGTTTCGAGGGAGCAATGGGAAGGTCGATCTGTAAACTCGCGAACGGCAATACCTCGCCGGTGGGTTGAATCTCGAGCCAATACGGTTTTGCCAGTACGTGCACGTCATCGCCGCGCACTTCGCCGTAGAAAAAATGGTCGCCTGATCTGAATCCGCCAAATGTCCTCATAAACCTTTGTAGCGGTGACTGTGTCAGCCGCCGAACTTTTAACGACGGCGCTTGGCACAAGCGCCGCTACAATTATTTTGGTAGCACGCCCACAAAATCGCGCACAGATTTTTGTTCTGGAATCGAGAACGCGCTACCATTCTCCCGCGCAAACCAGAATGCGCTCGAGGAACCGCCATCGAGGTTTAGTGCGCGTTGGATTTTTAAATCTGCAGCGATTGGTGTTGTAGCAAGGATCGCTGCCAAATCCGCGAGCGAAACTTCCGAGCAAACACCGAGCAACGCGCGCTCGTTCGTTGCCGTCGCGGCAAAAGTTCGCCGCGCGTGCTGCGAATTGTTCAAGCCACCAACGCGCTGCGAGCGATCAACCAGGAACGGCCCGCACTGAATTGCGGCCTCAATTTTCTGACGCTGCGAAAACTCACGCGCATAGACGATTTGCACACCGTGCGGCGACGCGAGTAGTACGCCGGTAATAAGCCGCGCACGTTTTAAAGGCGTAAGCATTTGGCCATTTACAATTCGCAAGCCAATCGGCTTGAACTCTTCATCGAAATAGCCGCCATTCACTGCGCATACATATTTTTCTCGCTTCATCATGCTGGCGAGTCTTTCGCCCTCAGGATTATCGATGATTCGCAACGCGCACGATTTGGCAGAAAGAATTGCGAGCTCGAAATTAGCGTGCTCACCGGCAGCAGAGTTTTCCAAAGTAACGCGTCGATGCACGACGCTGGCGCTTCCTGGTTCTGATTCCGCGGAAACGACTGTCCATTCAGCGTGCGTTGTGGCCGCAGTGGCAAGGAAGAAAAACGCCCATCTAAAACGCGTTGTCACATGATACGGATGTTTCAGACAGGGCTTTGAGACGGCTAATCTCTTCCCCGCTAGGTTTTGGCACCGTATTTGTCGATCAAAGCTTGAAAGCGTGGATCGCTTCGCAATGGGTCCCAAACCGGATTAACTTTCAGAACTTCCGCAGTGACGGAGCTTGGCCGGCTAAGCAATCCATCCAGAATTGCAATCGCGCGATCGTTCTCGCCGAGAACCGCGTAAACTTCAGCCACCCCAGTCGTAATTTCGGGACCACCAAATGCATCCTTGCTTTCAGGAAGCAGTTCAGTCGCGCGTTGCGCCTCCGCCTGCGCGGAAGCCTTTTCGCCGAGATACGCGAGAACTCTTGCCAGCTGAATATGCAAATCCTCGGAACCGGGCCTCCCTTTAAGTTGTTCCTCAATGACACTCTTCGCCTTCAGGAAAGCCGCTCGCGCTCCGGCCTCGTCCTGGAGCGCCTTGCGTGCAAAGCCGATGTAATAATACTTGCTCCACAAGTGCCCTGGAAAAGCGGCGACCTGATCGTCCGGCAGGTTTTCGGCTTCCTGCAATCCTTCTCGGTACTTGCGCTCCAAGAGGAAGACGTTCGCCCGCGCGTTGGCGGCATTGAGCCTTTGCTCGTTGGTCATCGGGGCGGACTTCAATGCTTCGAATGCTTTCTCGGCCACGCTAAAATCGCCTTTCTCAAACAGCGCCAATTTCGATTTGACTTCCCAAGGCTCGAAGGCTGTAGGGTTCAATGCTATCGCGCGATCGATAGCCTCGTTGGCTTTAGCGAAGTTTCGCAGCATCAGGTAATTCAAACTGAGATTTTGCAGCGGCCACGCGTCCTTTGGATTTAAACTGACTGCTTTCTCCAGATTCGCGGTGGACTCCGCCCATTTGCCCTGCCGACGTTGGATTGCGCCAATGTACAGATAGATTTCCGATTCGTTAGGCAATCCGCGCTGTGCGATCTCGAATTCTTTCAGCGCCGCATCATAGTTGGTGTCGCCATAATAATAGGAGACGCCGCGGGCCAAATGCGCTTCCGGCAGGTCCGGTTGCAGTTGCAGAGCTCGCTCGGCCAAAGTGCGCGCTTTTTCTTGACGCGCAGCCGTGGGATCGAACGTGTGCACGATCCAACTTTCCAATTCCGAGTAGCGCGCGATCGCGAGAGCGAAGTTTGGGTCCAGTTCGATAGCGCGCTGATAAAGCTGCTCGCTCTGTTTCAGTTTTTCGAGGTCCTCAAAAGCGCACGAAAGGTTATGCGCCTCGACAAAGGCCAGATAGGCCTCCCCGTTTTCAGTGGGCTTGCGCTCTATTTGCGATTTTTCCCCGGGCGAGAGCTTGGCCTGGAGCGCATCGGTGATTTTCTGGGCGAGATCGGTTTGAATAGCGAAGACATCAGTTAATTCGCGATCGTAATCGCTGGCCCACAGGTGCTCGTCATTGCTGGCATCGATCAATTGCACGTTCAGCCGTACGCGATTGCCGGAGCGCCGAACGCTCCCTTCCAGAATAGCGCCGACACCCAGAGCCTTTCCGATTTCACGAACATTGGATGACTTCCCCCGATACGGCATCACCGAGGTGCGCGAAATCACTTTGAGGTCGCCGATCTTGGACAGGTTTGTAAGAATGTCGTCCTGAATCCCGTCGGCGAAGTAGGCGTTCTCCTTGTCATCACTCAAATTGTCAAAAGGCAGGACCGCGATCGATTTATCCACCTTGCGCGCAACTGCTCGTGGCAGAACCAGGAAGCCCACCGCGGTCGAAATCGCTATCCCGGCAATTCCGAGCCAGAGCACGTTGCGTCGCCGCCGTGCCGGCGCCTTGACCGGCTGTGCTGTTGAAGTGCGCTCGATCCCGCTTGGCGTAATGTCGAAAATCCAAGCCAAGACCAGGGCGATCGGAAAACCAATCAACAACAGCAGGATGACGACGCGGATCCTCGAGTTTGGAATGTCAAACACCGGGAACACCTGAGCGATGCCCTGCGCAAGCGCCCAACTTGCGACGATGTAGGCGATTGCGACGCGGTAAACCTTGCGCCGCTTCAATTCCTCAAAAAAGCCGCTCATAAAAACAGGTTGATCCATTGCGCGGCCAGTCCTCTCTCCTCACCGATAGACAACTGCGCCCGCGACGCGTTGAAACTAAACGATTTCGGCTTCGACCGCGAGGGCGTCAACGGACACAAGCTGGATGGTAGACAGGATTTACAGGATTATTCAGGATTAAAAAGGCAGTGGATTGTCTCTTACCATACTGTTTAAGAAAGAAACCGTTCGACATCACCACGAGTAATGGACCGTGTAGCGAACAGTCTTTTCTTCGTCCGCCTTCACCGGGATGCGAAACTCCATCGTCTGCGCGTTCGTTTTTGTGAACGGGTCCGATTTCTCTGTGATCTCCCAATTGGTCCAGCGAAAGAGATGCTCGACCACGCGAATTTCCACCGGCTCCTTCTTGTGGTTGCGTAGCTTGATTTCGAAACTCTCGTCCAGCCAGTGGTTGGACGAATCCACTTTCACGTTGGTCCGGCGGCGTTCGCCCACCAGATCGAAAGCGTTGCCGGTGAAGACCCGTAGCGTTTCGTCTTTCGGAGTGTGATCGATCAGATTTTCCCCGGTGAATTCCAACTGCTTGTCATCATCCTGTTTGTAGAAACGGACGCGTCCCTTCGGCAGTGGCATACCGAGATGATTCGCTTCCGAATTTTTGAATTCGCGCATGACCGCAACCTTCGTTTCCATTTCGGTGCCGAGGTCCTGATTATTGCGGAGGTTTTCCATTCGGTAACCGCGCCACTGATTCCAATCGATCTTCAATCCGTCGTAAACGTAAACGCGCTCTGATTTCACCCCGGTGGCGCGAATGAATTCGACCTGTTTCGTCTCGCGATCGCGCAGCGTGGCTGGTCGCGCCAGGGTATAGAGATGATAATCTTCGAACGCTTTCTCGCTTACCGGAGGCGCCGCCATCGCCCCTGAAACCGCCAGCCTTTCATTTCTGGCAAGATCGAATGCTTCGGCCTCCTGAATCTTGCTGACGTCGCCTGCCATCAATTTAATTTTCGCATTTTCAAAAGTCTTGCCGCTCTGGTTGTCCATCGTGACCCAGCCGACGAAATCGAGCAGATCGCTTTTCTCCGGCGCGACGATGTTGTAATTGGCTTCCCAGCTCATGCCGCCGGTGACATAAGCAAGCTCGGCATCGAGCTTGCCCGCCTTATCGGCCTGCAATTGCCATTCGATGGTCGGTTTTAGAATGGTGTCGTCGCTGAGCGGCGGAAAAAGCGGCTGACCAGGAAGAGTAAAGCGCAGTTTGCCATCCACCTCGATGATCGGTTGCGACATTCCACCGCTTTGATAAGCCATCGCCGATTGGGCCATGGCGTAGTTTTGACCGTAACGCTGCATCGCGTCCTGGCTGTGCCGCACGTAACCGCTGCGCACGATTTTCCCCTGCACAATCGTGTTCGGCTTGTTTGGTTCGATCACCAGAAAATCGATGGTCTTGCCTTCTGAAAGCGAGAGCAACAGTTCCTGCGAAACGGGATCGTTCCGATAATTCTGCTCAAGAATTTGCAGATTCGTTTTCCCGGTCGGATCACGCAAAATCACCGAAGCCGGCTCGAGGTGTGCCGTCGTCTCGGTGAAGCGCACATTGTTGACGCCTTGTTTCAGGTCGATTGGAACCGTGTCGCGGACCACGGCGAAGTTTTGGTTATAAATCGTGAGCGCCGGTTGGCTGCCGAGAACCGAAGATGCGACTGCGATGGCAGAAAGCGCGATCGTTGTAGCTGCGGTCGCCGGCCGCGCCAGCTGCAGAAGCAGTGCGGTAATTCTTTTCATATCGCGGAGTTAAACACTCGAAGTGCGAAAAACCGAAGATGAATTTTTGTAGCGCCAGTGTCTAATGCCAGCCCGGTCGAAGACTCGCCGTGGCGAGTTCGGACTGTGTTTGGTTCCGGTAGCGACAAGCTGGAAGTATGTCGGCCAAGTCAGGCTGGAAGCCTAACTTCCAGAATGGCACCGGTAGGCTGCCGCTCTTACTTCATCCCGGTTGCGAACACCGTCTGAAAGTGCGGACTCTGCTTTTCGCGCGAAACCACGCGCACATCAATGTTCTTAAACCCCGCATTCTCCAGAAACTGGTGCAATTGCACTTCGCTGAACCCGAGCCAGTGATCAGCGTACAATTCCCGCGCCCGCTCAAAGGAGTGGCTCAACAGATCCAGAATCACAATACGCCCGTTCTTTCGCAAAATGGAGTGGGCGCTCTTGATCGCGCGTTCCGGCTTCGGCGCATGATGCAAGGCCTGACTGAAAATCGCGAGATCGACGCTGTTCTTTGCAATCGGTGGCTCCTGCATGTCGCCAAGGCGATATTCGATGTTGCGAAAGCCGTGCTTTTTCGCCAGCTCCGACGCGAACTCGACCATTTTCGGCGAATTATCGACCGCAATCACTTTGCGTGCGTTTCTGGCAAGCAACTGCGCCAGTGTTCCTTCGCCTGCACCTAAATCGGCGACGGTTAACGGCGGTAACAACGTGATCAGAACGTGGGCCAGCGCTTCCCAGGATCGGCCTGGGACATAGCTGCGGCCAAATTTTCCGGCTAGCTCATCGAAATATTCCCGCGCTTTGTCCTGCCGCTTGCGCCGTGCGAGCTTGAGCGCCGTGCGGTCACGTGTCGTTTCCGGGATCTCACGGGCCACGGTTTGCACCAGCTCCTGCACTCGGGCGCGCGCACCGTTCCTCGAAGGATTTTGTAAACCGTAATACACGTTCTTGCCCGCGCGCCGATCCACCACCGCCCCGGCCCGTTTCAGTTGGGCGAGATGGCTGGAAATACGCGACTGCCCCATTCCGAGAATTTCCTGGAGTTCGGCTACGGAAAGCTCTTCCTGCTCGAGAAGGAGGAGCAGGCGCAGGCGCGTGGGATCGGCAATCAGACGGAGGAAATTAATCGTTGACGCCATCCTAGAAAGAAACCATATATCTACATATCATGATTGGTCAATATGTCTTTGAAGACGTTAAAACCGTTAAAACGTTGAATCGTTACAACGGGCGGACCGATTTAACGCTGTAACGTTTTAACTCTCTCAACGAACCAGGTTCAAACCATGCGCCGGTACATTTTTTCCTCCGAATCCGTCACCGAAGGTCACCCCGATAAAGTCTGCGACACCATCAGCGATTACATTCTCGATGCCTGCCTCGCCCAGGACCCGCTCAGCCGTGTCGCCTGCGAGACTCTGGCCAAGGGGAATTTGGTGGTGCTGGCCGGCGAGATCACCAGCAACGCCAAGTTCGATTTTACCGAACAGGTGCGTGAAGCTGTGCGCAGCATCGGCTACACCAATAACGACTGCATTTTCCACGCCGATACCTGCCGCGTGATTTGCGAGATGACCGAGCAATCGCGGGACATCAAGCAGGGCGTCGACCAGGCTGCGGCCGAAGGCAAAGCCACCGCCGAACAAGGCGCGGGCGATCAGGGTTTGATGTTCGGATTTGCCTGCGACGAAACGCCCGAGTTGATGCCGGCGCCGATTTCATTTGCGCACAAACTTGGGCGCGAGCTCACACGCTTGCGAAAGGAGAATGTGATTCCGTGGCTTCGGCCTGATGCCAAGACGCAGGTTTCAATTGAATACAAAGGCTACAAGCCGGTGCGTGCGTCAGCCATTGTCGTTTCCACCCAACACGCCGCCGATGTTAAGCAAAAGGAAATTCGCGAAACGCTGATCGAGCTCCTGATCAAAAAAGTAATGCCGGCGGAGTGGCTCGATAAAAAAACGACTTACCTGATTAATCCGACCGGGCGGTTCGTCGTGGGCGGGCCGGAAGGCGATGCCGGGATCACGGGACGCAAGATCATTGTCGATAGCTACGGTGGGATGGGACGCCACGGCGGCGGCGCGTTTTCCGGCAAGGATCCAAGCAAAGTCGATCGCAGCGCTGCTTACATGGGCCGCTGGGTTGCCAAAAACGTAGTCGCCTCAGGATTAGCGGATCGTTGCGAAGTCCAGTTCGCCTATGCCATTGGTCATCCAGAACCCGTTAGCGTCAGCGTCGATACCTTTTGTACCGGCAAAGTAGATGATGAGAAGCTGGAGCGCGCAGTCTGCGAAGTCTTCAATTTCAAACCGGCCGAGATCATCAAGCAGCTTAACCTGCTGCGCCCCATCTACCGCAAAACAACTAACTACGGACACTTCGGCCGGGTTGATGATCTCGATGCCATTACATGGGAAAGGACGGATCAGGCGGAAGCCTTACGACGTGCTGCGTCTTAGTTTAAATTTTAACAAAATCAGGTTTCAGAGTTCAGGTTTCAGAATATGGCGTTTCAATCATTCGAAGATTTAGAGGTATGGCAGCGCGGGTGCAGACTGGCGGTCGATGTCTTTAAGACATTTGCGGATTGCCGCAACTTCACGATGCAGGACCGGGCGCGGCGCTCTGGCCTGTCGATTCCCTGTAATGTGGCTGAGGGGTATGAGCGAAACAGAACCCTGAACTCTTTTTAGTATGAACAAAACGGCTACCGAACCGAAAATGGCAGGTGATTACAAAGTCGCAGACATAAATCTGGCGGATTTTGGGCGAAAGGAGATTTCGATCGCGGAAAGGGAAATGCCCGGGTTGATGGCGATCCGCGCGAAATATGCGGCGGGCAAACCGCTCGCCGGCGTGCGCATCACCGGCTCCCTGCACATGACGGTGCAAACCGCCGTGCTGATTGAAACACTCGGCGACCTGGGCGCGAGCGTGCGCTGGGCTTCGTGCAATATTTTTTCGACGCAGGATCATGCCGCCGCCGCGATCGCAAAGTCCAGCGTTTCGGTTTTCGCGTGGAAAGGCGAATCACTGGAAGATTACTGGTGGTGCACCTACCGCGCGCTCTCGCATCCGGATGGCAAAGGCCCCCAGCTTGTGGTCGACGATGGTGGCGACGCTACTCTCCTCATTCACAAGGGCTATGAACTCGAAGAAGGCAATGATTGGGCGAAGACCAAATCGGCTAATAAAGAAGAGCAGGTCATCAAGGATTTATTGCTCGAGGTCCAGCGGGAAAATCCGTTTCGCTGGCACGAGATGGTCAAGGAATGGCGCGGCGTTTCCGAGGAAACGACTACCGGCGTGCATCGCCTATATAAGATGCATCAGGAAAACCGGCTCCTTGTGCCCGCAATCAACGTCAATGATTCGGTCACCAAATCGAAATTCGATAACCTCTATGGCTGCCGGCATTCCCTGGTTGATGGATTAAACCGCGCGCTTGATGTCATGATCGCCGGCAAAGTCGCGGTCGTCTGTGGTTACGGCGATGTCGGTAAAGGCTGCGCACAATCGCTGCGTGGTCAGGGCGCGCGCGTCATCATAACCGAGATCGATCCGATCAATGCTCTCCAGGCAGCGATGGAAGGTTATGAAGTAACGACGATCGAAGAGACGCTTGGTCGCGGCGATATCTACATCGCCGCCACTGGCAATGTTGATGTCATCAAGCTCGAGCACATTGAGCGAATGAAAGACCAGGCCATTGTCGCGAACATTGGCCACTTTGATAACGAAGTTCAGGTCGATGCCTTGAACTCGGCCAAGGGCGTCAAGCGCACCAATATCAAGCCGCAGGTGGATAAATATACTTTCCCAGATGGCCGCGAAATTTTCCTACTGGCCGAAGGTCGCCTGGTAAATCTCGGCTGCGCCACAGGTCACCCTAGTTTCGTCATGTCGAATTCGTTTTCCAATCAAGTCTTGGCCCAACTCGACCTTTGGAAAAATCGCGATATCTACAAAGTCGGCGTTTACGTTCTAAGCAAGAAACTCGACGAAGAAGTAGCGCGACTCCATCTCGAAAAGATTGGCGTCAAGCTAACGAAATTAAGCCAACCACAGGCTGACTATCTCGGTGTTCCGGTGGACGGTCCCTACAAATCAGAGCACTACCGCTACTAAATTCACGTTCCGGAGATGGAACGACCGCTCTGTGAGTGCCAGTTCGGCTAGGACCGATGCTAAATTGGAGACGGCTCCGCCGTTCTCGAAGACGGTAGGGGCGATTGACCTCAATCGCCCGCAAATGCCAATCCGGCTCGGATCGGTTCGGTGAACCTGCCTGCCTGCAATCATCTGCGAAAATCTGTGTGATCTGCGGATGACCAATTCGGGATCTTCCCGCTATTTCAAAACGCTGGCGTCGTGACAAACGAGCGCATCGGCTACCGTCGGCGCTTCGCCTTTGAACCAGTGTTGCAGCCAGGTGCCGAGGCGATGGCCGAAGGCGCGCGGACGCTCCTCGAAAAATCGTTCCGCCAGATCGAGCCCGCGATTTTGTAATTCGACTTCGCTGGTTTCGATCACCGCTACCAATTCGTGCGTTTCCTGCCCGGGCGTTTGCCCATCATCGCGCCGCAATCGTTCGCCCAGAAAACACAAATCGTGCGAACGGCCGAAGACTTCGCCCACCGAATCCAGATCATCGATCAACGCGCCGATCACAACCGGATTAATTGGGCGCAAGATTCGCAGTTGATACAGCAGCCGTTTCGCTTCACTCCGGAATTCATGAAAATTTTTCGGTATCGGTTTGGCCTTGGCACAGGCGAGCGCATCACGCGCAGACTTGTAAGCGCGTTGCACGGCGCGGCGAATCATTTTGCAATCGAGATTTTCGATTGGCCAGGCGTCGATTTCCTCCCGCAATTTTTCCAATTCCGGCGCCGCTTGTTTTTGCCAGCCCGCAAAGGCCGCCATGAAATGCTCCAGTTCGGCAACAAGTAGCTCCTCCGTTTTGTGGAAGGTCTGCTGCGAAGTGCGACGCGTGATCTCCTGCAATTGCCGCACCGTTTGCAGGCGAACTTCGGCGTCGCGAACGTCGGAAATCAACCGGGCGATATCACGAAACCGGTGGTCCTGCTCTTTGAAGCGGGCGCGCCCGAGTTCGTCCGACGCTATCTGCAAGGCAGCGCGCGCTTTTTTCAGATGTTTCCGCGTCTCGTGCACCGGCGTGTCGTTCGCTTCCCGCTCACCGCGCACAATTTCCAGCGCACTCTCCACCTGTTTCCGGCAAATCCGCTGCAGATTCGCGTCCAAAGTTTGATTGCGTTGCAGTTTATAACTCATCGTTCTACTCCCGCGCCAAGCGCACGTTGCTGTAACGCGATTTCCCGCTCACCTCCGCCGCGAACCAGTCCGGCGGCTGAAAGCGTCTACATTCCGTCCCGTCCCGGAATTCGACTTCTGCGACGACCAGCCCCTCGTTACGGCCGCGATAAACATCGATCTCAATGGTATGTTTTCCAAACGGAATGTCGTAGCGGGTTTTGGTTAAACGACAGCCCGCCGTGGCGGGCCACAGTTCCTCGAACTGATCTCGAGTCAGATCGATTTCGATTTCCTGTCGCGATATCCCGCGGCCGCGTTTGATCGTGAGCGAATGATGCCGGCCGGATTTGCGCAAACGAATCTGCGTGCCATCGCTTTTCGCCGCGAGATAACCCTGCTCGATCGTGCGACTGTGGTAATGCCGCAGATTTGGTGGCAAACGCTTCACCAAAAATTTGCGTTCGATTTCGCGCGGCACTTTGCCGTTGTTGGAGAATCCAGCGCTCACGACCCCTCACTTTGTTCCAACGCGTGCGCTGCTGGCAAGTGATAAGTCCGACGCCAAATCTGGGTCCTGCATTGCGAAACGTGAAGCGAACGGCGCGCCATCCCGAGCCGGAAAGAAGACCGCCAGTCCGGCTCGAACTCGGGATGACAATTCATGTTCTTCAACCGAAGCTCGCGCGTTGAAACTCCGGTTCAGAAAATTCCTCTTCGTTGCCTTCGCAGCATTGCTGAGCGGGACGACCGGCGACGCAGGGCCCAACACAAATCGCCACATTGTCCTCGTCGTATGGGATGGCATGCGTCCGGATTTCGTCACCGAAAAATACACGCCCACTCTCGACAAACTCGCGCATGACGGCGTCCGTTTTCGCAATCACCACTCCGTTTATCCCACCGCGACCGATGTGAACGGTGCCGCGCTCGCCACCGGTTGCTATCCGAATCGCAACGGTCTCGCCGCCAATCTGGAATTTCGCACCGTGATCAATCCGCGACAGCCCATCGACATGGGCGATCCCGATTCCATCAAACGTGGCGACGAGGTTTCCGACGGGAAATATCTGGGGCTTCCGACTTTCGTGGAATCACTGCGCGCCGCCGGCAAAAAGGTCGCATTGGTGGGGGTGAAATCGGTCGCAATACTTTTCGACCGCCACAACGACTGGACCTACGTCAGAATAAGAGGGAAACCACTCACGATTTTCGCCGCGGCGCCCCTTGCCCCTTCAGCACGGGAGGAAATGATAAATGTGCTTGGGCCGATTCCGGATGACCCTGGCGCAAACTCGATGCAGCGAAATCATTTCGCGACTCGCGCCTTGACTGAATTTTTCTGGCGCGACAGCGTTCCCGATTTCTCGCTTCTGTGGCTGAGCGAACCTGATCTTGCCGAGCACAACTTTGCGCCCGGCTCGCCCGAAGCGATCGCCGCCATCAAAGCCGTCGATGATGACCTCGCAATGGTGCTGAGCGCGCTGGAAAAGAAAAAAGTTCGCGATTCCACCGACATCTTCGTCGTTTCCGATCACGGCTTCTCCACCATCCGCCGATCCATCGACGTCGTCGCGCTCCTGAACAAAGCCGGCTTTCGCGCCGCCAAGGAATTTTCGGACAAACCAAACCCCGGCGACATCCTCGTCGCCGGCAACGGCGGCAGCGTTTTGTTCTACGTCCGCGATCACGATCGCAAAATCACACAGCGCCTGGTTGATTGGTTGGAGAAGAGCGACTTCGTTGGGATGCTGTTCACTCGAGACAAAATCGGTGGAACAGTCTCACTCGACCAAATTCAAATCGATACACCCGATGGCGCTGACGTCGTGATGGCATTTCGGAGCTCGGAGGAGAAGAATCAGTTCGGCGTCGCCGGAATGATCGATGCTGATTGGAACCGCAAGGCCGGGGAAGGAACGCACGCGACGCTCAGTCGCTTTGATGTAAATAACACTTTTGTTGCGGCGGGTCCTGATTTTCGTCGCGGCTCCGAAGCTTGGGAGCCAACTGGAAACATCGATATTGCACCGACCATTCTTGCGATTTTTGGTACCAATGCGTCCAAGAGCATGGATGGACGACGGCTCGACAACGGAATGGATGGCCGATCGGAAGGACAAAGAATTGGCGGCAGGACTCTCGACGTAGAATATGGCACATGGCGCGCGCGCGTCGAAATAACGAGTTTTAGCGGCAGTAGTTATATAGAAGCGGAGAAGCCGCTGCCCAAAAAAAGCAAGTAATGCCAGAGACAGGACTC
>Ga0207693_10001354_pt1 | contig 21678 bp, 16 predicted proteins | sample LARL81metaG_FD_184347 | JGI IMG/M metagenome (GOLD analysis project Ga0207693, IMG submission 184347) | Corn, switchgrass and miscanthus rhizosphere microbial communities from Kellogg Biological Station, Michigan, USA - LAR L8-1 metaG... | ecosystem: Host-associated > Plants > Roots >... | reverse complement strand
CATCCTGTCGATCGGCCCGCTGCTCCACGCCTTCAACTGCCGCAGCGAGCGCCGCTCGCTCTTCTCGATCGGCGTCTTCTCCAACCGCGCGCTCTGGGGTGCGGTCGTCACCGGCATCATCCTGCAGGCCGTCACCATCTACGTCCCGCCGCTGCGCCCGATCTTCAAGACGGCGCCGCTACACGGCCACGATCTCACGTGGGTTTTCGGGATGTCGCTGGTGCCGTTCGTCGGCGGCGAGCTGGTCAAGCTATTCCTCCGCCGCAGCTGACCTACATTCATGAAGCGTGAAATCGCTTCGAATCGTCACGCTCAATCTGTGGAACGGCCAACGCGGCGTCGAGCGCCGCATGGAAGTGCTGGTGCCGCAGCTGCTCGCGCTGCAGCCGCACGTGGTCACGCTGCAAGAGGTGCTCGAGGTCCCGGGCGCACTCAGGTCCACCGAGCAGGGGTCCACCGAGCAGGGGTCCGCCGAGCGCGTTGGCGGGTGCTTGGGCCAGCCGTACCAGGAACGAGGGGTAGCCAGATGAGGTCGGGATGGGGGTCATGGCGATATCCGCGGGATCCACCAGGGCAACGCCATCGTCGACTGGCACCAGGATTCGCGAAGCTTCGTTAGCCCATGGCGCCTCGCGGATCGCGGCGGTCAGGACCATCTCGCCGGCGGAAACCGCGGGCAGGAGCTCTTCCTTGAGCTGGTCGCTGCCCCAGCGGGATACCGGCAGCGCGCCGGTCATGACCGTGGCCAGGGCCTTCATGGCGAGCTCGGGCGCGCGCCTGCCGATCTCGGTGAGGAGCGTGGCGGTATCCATGACGCCGAGGGACAGCAACCCCGCCTTGGCCAGTTGCATCCATGGATCGGCCGCCGTCAGCACCTCCGCGGCCAGACCGGCGACCGCCTGCTGGGATTCGCCAGGCGTGAAATCCATAATCAGAATTAGAACATGTTTCACTAGTAGGCAGCCAGGCCGCCCTGGGTAACCACCGGCGATGCGCTTGGTATTCTTGTTACGGACGGATACGGCGAAGGACCTCAATGGCAACAGCGAGAACACGTACCAGCGACGCCCTCGGCCCCATGATGAGCAGGGCGGCCGAGGCGGAATTCGGCTCGGCCGCGCAGCGCGAGCGGCGCAAGCGGATCCTGGACGCGACGCTGGCGCTGGCCTCCAAGGGCGGCTACGACGCGGTGCAGATGCGGACGGTGGCCGAACGGGCCGACGTGGCGCTCGGCACGCTCTACCGGTACTTCCCCTCCAAGATCCACCTGCTGGTGTCCGCGCTGGTGCTGGAGTTCGAGCGGACCCAGGAGAAGCTCGACCGGCGGCCGATCCCCGGCGACACGCCGTACGACCGGATGCTGTACGTACTGTCCCGGGTCACCCGCACGATGCAGCGCGAGCCGATGCTCACCGAGGCCATGACCAGGGCGTTCATGTTCGCCGACCCGAGCGCGGCGAACGAGGTGAACGCGGTCGCCCGGCAGATGGAGCAGATGTTCACCCGGGCCATGCACGACGGCCAGCCGTCCGCTGACGACGCCGCGATCGCCCGGGTGATCGGGGATGTGTGGCTGTCCAACCTGGTCGCCTGGGTGACCAGGCGGGCGTCCGCGGACGATGTGAGCAGCCACCTCGAACTGGCCGCCCGCCTGCTGCTGCGTTAGCTGGTGTACTCCCGCGACATTGCGCTGAATTCCTCGTCAACCGCAGGCCGCGGGCTGCGGCCAACCAGGAGCCCGGCGACCAGGGCGATGATGCCGACGATGCCGAGGGCCAGGGGCAGGATCACCTTGAGCAGGGTGAGCTTGCTCCGCCCGTCGGTGTCCAGCTTCACGATCGTGGTCAGGGCGGACGGCGTGACCTTCAGGTTGGCGTCGAACAGCAGCAGGGCCTGAGCGCCGGTCGACGGGTTGCGCAGGCTCATCGTCTGGTGTTCCTGGACGTTGATCAGCGCCCCCGTCACGGGGTCCACGTAGTACGTCAGGTGAATCTCGTAGTACTCAGGCAGCGTGACCGAGGCCGCGCTCATGCCGACCAGCGAGCCGGGGACCTCCTGCGTGGCGACCTGCGTCGGGGCGATGTCCTCGGTGAACTTGTAGGTCGTGATACCGCGCACGTCGGCGGTCCCGGCGTAGGGGAACGGCACCGGCTTGTTCAGCGTGGTGTCGAAGACCTGGTAGGTCTGCTTCTTGGTGCCGATGGGGAACACGTACCCGACCAGACCCCGCTGCTGGACCGAGGAGTCGCCGCTGACGTTGGCCCCGCAGCACATGACGAGCTGGCCGGTCTTCCGGTCGAAGGCGAACCGGCGGGTCATCTCCTGCACCGCCTGGTGGTTCGTCTGGTCGTACACGTAGCTGTACTCGTCCCACACGGCGGTGGACGAGGTGCCGGCCGCGCCGTCACCCTTGATCGTGTACGTGGCTTCCATGGTGACGCCGGTCTTCTCGCCCAGCGAGGTCACGCTGAAGTACGAGGCGTTGCTGGCGGCCAGCGTGGCCGTCTCGTACTCGTTCAGCGGGAACTTGACCACCTGCCCCACGATCCAGGTAGGCAGCACCACCGCCAGCACGATGAGAAAGGCTCCGAGTCCGGCGAGTACCAGCCCGACGTTCCGACGCATCGTTCCTCCCAGGAAACGGGGAAGTTACTTGTCGGTAGCTTTCTGCCACTATGACACGGACCGGGCGGGCGCGCCATCCCTAAATTGTAACAAGTTCTAGTTTTATTTTTTACGCCGCCGGGGCGAGCGCGGCCCGCCGGGACTGCGGCGGACCCGGGTCAGCGGGTACCGTACCGGTAGAGCGAGGAACTGGCGGGCACGGGGGTGCCGTTGGCCTGGCCGGCCAGGATCTTCGTCACCAGGACGGTGCTGCCTAGGGCGAGCACGACGCCCAAGGCCATAACGATGATCAAACGGATCACTGCGCTCCTTCGTCCGACTTGGTTTACTGGAGAGTAACAACGGCGGCCCCCGTTGGCCAGGGCCGCAGGAATATAACAGGTTCTCGCCCTGACATCGGAGCGACCAGTAAGAGTCCTGGCTATGAAGCACCCGTTCCGGATGAGGCAAGCGCTGGCCGTGACCGCGGCGGCGCTGGTCGCGCTGTGCGCGGCCTGCGGCTCGGGTACCCCGCCGCCGCAGCGGGTCCTGTCCAGGTACGAGATCGCCACCGGCCGTCTCATCGTCCGCGACTGCGGCTTCAGCGTCCCGCTGGCCGGGGCGGCGGGACGCAGCCTGTGGCTGTTCTGCGACACCGCGGTCACCACCCGGCAAGGCCGGGATGTGGGCGTCCCGATCCTGGGCGCCGGGTCCGCGGCCGAAGGTCCCGGGACGGCGGGCCGCGGACCGGGGGCGCTGACCGAGGTGGCCACGCCGGTCGTGGACGGGCCGGGCACGCCCCCGGCGCCCGGCTCGTCCGGAGCCGCGGGCGGTCTGCTTCCGCCGCGGGCCGGGCCCCGGCCGTTCCTGCCCGTGCCGGCCAGCCTGACCCTCCCGGCCAGCCTGCTGCCCTGCGCCGGACCGCGCGTCTACCCGGCCCGCTGGGTGACCGGGGCGGTCCGCGAGCCAGGCTCGTCCGGGCACGTGCTGATCAGCTACAGCGACTACTGCGTCTCCGGCGGCGACACGTTCACGCCCGAGGCGTTCGGCCTGCTCGACTACGATCCAGCCCGGAACGTGCTCGGCCCGCCGGCTCCGGTGTTCACGGCGCCGCCCGGGCAGCAACTGCCGCAGCCGCAGGCCCTCGGTTCGCCGGTCTTCCGCGGCGGCTACCTGTACCTGTTCGGCTGGTGCGGGCCCGGCTGCGACCGCGGCGGGGTCTTCCTGGCCCGGACCACCGCCACCGCCGCGGCCTGGGCCAGCGGGTATACCTACCAGTACTGGACCGGCCGCGGCTGGTCCGCCGACCTGACGCACGCCGCGGCGCTGACTGGTTACGGGGAGCCGCTGGCCGTGTCGGTCGCCGACTACCGGGCCGACGGCCACGGGCTGGTCATGATCGAGCAGACCAGCGCGAGGGGTGACTTCAGCCTCTGGCAGGCGCGGGCGCCCACCGGGCACTGGCGGCAGATCCAGACGGGCCAGGTCCCGTGCACCGCGGGCAAGCGCGCCCAGGCCGTCGACCTGTGCCGCGCGCTGGTCGGCCATCCCGAGCTCAGTACTCCGAACGCGCTGGTCATCTCGTTCTTCAACCCGGGGACCAGCCACGTCCAGGTCACCGTCGACCCGTGGTGAGGCGGCGTCAGGGCACGACGAATGTGGTCTGCGCGGACGGACCGTCCTCCAGCCTGGTGTTGACCGGCACCACCCGGGTCAGGTAGGTGCCGGGCCTCAGCCCGGTGAAGGTGGTGCCGTCGCCGTAGGCGGTGGCGGCCGGGATGTCGGTCGGCCCTTGCAGGTAGACCAGGTAACGGACGCCGAGGCCTGCGTCGGGCCAGGTCAGCTTGACCTTGCCGGGGCCGGGACGGGCGTGCACGGCGGCCAGGCCCGGGACCGGCGGGCAGCCGCCCGGGTAGCTCCAGGCGTTGAACCACTGCGACGGGTTCCTCGGCACGATCCGCGGGTAGCCCGGCGCCGCGCTGGCGGCATGCGGGGGGCCCGCTCCGGAACCGAATGCGGCCAGCGGCACGCTGACGAACCGGGGCTGGGTCACCGTGTTGGTGAACGCCGACATCGGCTCACAGCCGCTGGTCACCGCCTCGGAGTTGACGTTGTAGCTGATCACCAGCTCGCCGGCGGTGGACAGGGCGGGTTCGGCCCGGGCCTCGTACATGATCCGGTAGTCGTGCGCGGCGTCCAGCCCGATGGCCGGGTTCCGGTACAGCAGCAAGCCCGCGGCCGGGTCGAACGGGCCCCACGGCTCGCTGGCCGGATAGGCCACGATGTCCTGGCTGCCCGGCTCCGCCCCGGCCTGGATCAGCCAGTAGCGGCCGCCGATGGCGACCACGCTGAAGCCGGACGACACCCCGGGACCCGATGGCTGCACCGGGCGGGCGTCCGGCTGGCCCGCCGCCCACTGCCCGGCGCCAGCGTAGAACCGCCACGCGGAGAACGTGGTCAGCCGGGACACCGGGACCCGGGCCAGGTAGAGCTGGCGAGGCGGGGCGGGCGAGCCCTGGTTCAGCCCGGGAGAACTCTGCGTGCCGTAGACGTAGACGGTGTTCCCGGCCCGCAGCAGCGCGGCCCCCCAGATGACCGGGGAGGCGCCGCCGGGCGGAGTCCAGGACGGCAGCGAGACCAGGGCCGGCCGCGCTACCGCGCCGTAGGCCGACCCGCGGCCGGCCGCGCTGAGCTGGCTGACCGGGAAGGCCGCGATGACCGTCCCGGCCGGCACGAACGGGACGGTCCCGGCCAGGTACCGGTTGTAGAACTTCACGACCGTCTGGCCGATCTTGATGCCGTCCTCGTCCCAGTACCGGTCGGACGGCTCGCCGGGCGCGGCAGGCGGCGCGACCACCGCGGCGGCCCGGCCCGGCCGGCCGGGCCCGGTACAGGCGCCGCCGCCGGTCATGGTGACCAGCGAACTGGCGTGCCCGGCCGTAGTCTGGATGACCACCGAGTTGTTCACGAAGCCGCTGATGCGCGAGAACCCCGTCCGTGGCCCGGCCGGGCCCAGGTAGGTATCGGAGAAGAACCAGGCGAGCTGGTCCGAGCTCAGCCGGATGGCCGAGACCCCGTCGCCGCCGGCCCAGTCGGCGCAACGGGAGCGGGCCGAGTAGGCGGACCATTCGGCGTCCAGCGCGGCCGGGGCCGCGGACGAGCCCGGCATCACCACGGGGGACCGGATGGCGGGCGCGGCGGACGGGTGGCGAGCCGATGGCGAGCTCAGCAGGCCGAGCGAGAGGCACAGTCCGACGACGATCCCGATGACCAGGCCGGTTATCTCGACCGCGGGACCCGGGCGCCAGCGGAAGGCCGCCCGCTTGCCTGCCTTCGCCGCAGTCCTGCCCGCCGTCGTCGCGCGCTTGCCCGCGGCCGCCGCATGCTTGCCTGCGGTCCGGGTGCGGGACGCCTGCGCCATCTGCCGTCTAACGCCTTGCGGGCGTGCACCAGCAGGATGGACGCCGCCGACGGCCACCGGCAGAAGGCCCGGTCGAGCGGGCCGAGCGGGCGCGGCACGTCGTGGTACCGCGCCCCGGCCACGGTGACGCAGCGGAACCCGCTGGCGGACAGGAACCCGGTCAGCGCCCGGCGAGTGTACAGGCGCAGGTGGCCTGCCACCACGCTGCCCGGCCGGCCGAACACCCCGCGCAGGCTCACCTCGGAGAAGACCGGCTGGACGCCGAGGGCGAGCAGGCCGCGGTTGTACCAGGCGGCCAGGTTCGGAGTGGACAGCAGCAGCGAGCCGCCCGGCCGGAGTACCCGCCTGACCTCGGCGACCGCCCCGTCCGGGTCGACCAGGTGCTCGATCAGCTCGCTCATAATCACCACGTCCACGGTACCGTCCGCCACCGGCAGGCCCGGGGTCACGCCGCCGCGCAGGACCGTGAGGCCGAGGGACCGCGCGCTGCGCACGCCACCGGAGGACCAGTCGATCCCGGCGAACCGGTGCCCCGGGTTCTGCCTCGCCATGACGGCCAGGACCGAGCCGTCACCGCAGCCCACGTCCAGGATCACCGCCGGGCCGACCGCGTCCCGCAGCACCTGCGCCAGCATCCGGGCCTGGCGCCGGGCCCGGTCCGGGCCCGAGCAGAGCGGGACGCCCGGGGTCTCGTAAAAGTCCCGCAGCGGGTTGCCCGCCGCGGGACTTACCGCGGCAGGGCTGGCTCCGGGAGGGCTCGCGCCGGGGGCGGTAACCGGCACGGCCGGCTCCGGCCGCGCTTGATCGCCTCGTCGGCCACCGCCGCGAAACCCTCGACCGCTCCCGACCAGTGCATCTGGAGCGCCCGGGTGCGGGCCGCCCGGCCGAGTTGCTCCCGCTGGCGCTCATTGATCGCCAGCGATGCCCAGGCCGAGGCGAACTGGCCTTCGGTCTGGACCAGCATGCCAGTCTGGCCGGGCAGCACCGAATCACGCAGCCCGGGCACGTCGAACGCCACCGCCGGGGTGCCGCGGATCGCCGCTTCGGTCACCACGATCCCCCAGCCCTCGATCAGCGCGGGGTGCATGAGCAGCCAGGCCGCGCACAGCAACCGGTGCTTCTCCTGCTCCGACACCCGGCCGGTGAACTCGACGCCGGGCCCGGCCATGGCCTCGAGCCGCGGCCGTTCGGGGCCGTCGCCGGCGATCACCAGCTTCCCGCCGGTCACGTGCCGGACCCGGTCCCAGAGCCGGAGCAGCAGGTCGAGGCGCTTGTAATCGGTGAGCCGGCCGAGCGCGAGGAACAACGGCTCGGACGAGAGCGGAGCCGGCGGGTCCGGTTGCTCGACACCGTTGCAGATCTGCCGGATCCGGTCCCGGCCGACACCCATGTCCTGCAGGGCCCCGGCGGTGGATTCGGACACGGTCAGGAACAGGTTCCGGCGGTGCACCCAGGGCATCACCACCCGCTCGACGTTCCGCCCGGCGGCCGCGAACGGCGGCGGGAAGCGGATCGACCACAGGTCGGTGTGCACGTGGTTGACCAGGCAGAGCACCGGGCGCCGGGACCACAGCGGCGACAGGTAAGGCATACCGTTACAGACCTCGACGATCAGGTCGCAGCCCCGGAAGTTCCGCCAGTAGGCCAAGGGCGCGCGCAGGAACTGGCTGTACGTGCCGCCGTTGCGCACCACCCGGTACGGGCGCTCGGCCACCGGGCCGCCGCACAGCAGCGTGACCCGGTGACCGCGGGCGAGCATGCCGGAGGCCAGCCGGTCGACCAGGATCTCCGAGCCGCCCGCCTGCCGGTTGGCCAGATCCCGCCAGGCGATGAACACGATGTCGCGGGAAGCCCCGGGGGGCCGGTCCGCCCGGCGGGACCTGTGATCCGCGCCGAGCAGGCTCGTCGACACAGGCTGGGCGCCTGGGTCTTCAGTCATGTCGCGACTCCAGGTCGTTGGCTGACGGCACGGGTCCGCCGGGGCTAGCAGCCACGCCGTGGTCCTTTTCTGAGGATTTCAGCATTATTTTGTGGTTACTGGTCGGTAGTCAAGGGCTCCCGACTCGCCGCCGGTCGTGATGACACCGATTTATGTCACATTTCGCTAAGCTTCGTCCTGAAGCGCGACAGACCCCTGCAAAATTTAGCTACTGGGCAGTAGCATACGTGTACGAAACCTATCTGGGCTGACTGCTTCCTGCCCGGACGGTAAGGAGTTGCCTGTTCGCGCTGCTCCCTGCCGACCGTGCGCCACCCCGAGGACCTGCATGAGCTTGCTGTCCCCGATCCGCCAACGCGGTGCTGATCAGGCGAAGCGCTCGGGCCTGCGCAGGTCTGTCAGGCTCTTCCGGATGTTCCTGGCCGAGCAGACCGACCCGGAGAAGTTCTACGCGTACCTCGCCGAGGACGCCGTGCAGCAGGTCGCCGAGCACTGCGAGCTCGACGGCCGGACGGTCGTCGACGTGGGCGGCGGGGGCGGCTGGTTCACCGCGGCGTTCCGGGCCCACGGGGCCTCCTGCTACCTGTTCGAACCGGATCCGGACGAGCTGAACAGCCGGAGCACTCCGCCAGCCGGCGCGGTGATCGCGGACGGGTACTGGCTCCCGGTCGGCGACGGCGCCGCCGACGTGGTGTTCTCGTCGAACGTGCTCGAGCATGTCCCGGACCCGATGGGGCTGGCCGAGGAGATGATCCGGGTGACCCGCCCCGGTGGCCTGATCTACCTGTCCTACACCAACTGGTACTCGCCCTGGGGCGGCCACGAGATGTCGCCCTGGCACTACCTGGGGCCCCGGTTCGCCGAACGCCGGTACATCCGGCGCTACCAGCGCGAGCCAAAGCACAGCTGCGGCGTCAACCTGTTCCCGCTGCACGTCGGGCCGATGCTGCGGGCCATGCAGGCCAGGCCGGACATCGAGATCGTGACCGCGCGGCCACGTTACTACCCGCGGTGGTGCCGTCTGCTGGTACGGATCCCCGGGCTGCGGGAAGTCGCCACCTGGAACCTCCTGCTGATCGTCAGGCGCATCGGGTGACGCTCCAGGCCGCCGTTGCCCGGGCCGGGGAGGTCAGCGAGGCCGGCCGCGGCCCGGACGCGGCCGAGGGCGAGGGGCGACTCGTTCCCGCGCTGCCCTGGTTCGGCCTGGTGTGGCTGACCGCGTTCGTCATCCTGCTGGCCAACCAGCCGGGCCGGATGGTGTTCGACACCAAGCTGCCCGTGGACCTGGACCCGGCGGCGTACTTCGCCACCCTCTGGCACCTGTGGGATCCGCTGGGCAGCTTCGGCACGCTGCAGAACCAGGCCATCGGCTACGCCATGCCGATGGCTCCGGTCTATCTGGCCGGCCAGCTCGCGCACGTGCCCGTCTGGATCACCGAGCGGCTGTGGATGTCGCTGATCATCGCGGGCGGGTTCAGCGGGCTGTTCAGGCTGGCCGGCGCGCTCGGCATCGGCTCCCGGAGCTCCCGGCTTCTGGCCGGACTCATGTTCGCGCTGTGGCCGACGTTCACGATCGTGCTCGGCTCCACCTCGGCCGCGGTGCTGCCCGGCATGTTCGCCCCGTGGGTGGTCCTGCCGCTGGTGAAAGCCGTGCACCCCGGCTCGGCCGGCCGGTCAGGTCCGCTCTGGCCGGCGGCCAGGTCCGGCGCCGCGGTCCTGCTCATGGGCGGGGTCAACGCGACCGTCACCCTGGACGCGCTGCTGCTGCCGGCGCTGTTCATCGTGACCTACGCGCGCGGGCGCCGGCTCGTCTCGTTGTCCCTGGCCTGGGCCGCGGCGGTGGCGGCGGCGACCGCGTGGTGGGTGCTGCCGCTCCTGCTGCAGGGCAAGTACGCGTTCAACTTCCTGCCCTACGTGGAGCAGTCGGCTACCACGACCAGCACCGCCTCGGCGGCCGCGACGCTGCGCGGCACCGGCAACTGGGTTGCCTACGTGAACTTCGGCACGCCGTGGCTGCCGGCCGGCTGGGCCATGGTCACCACCCCGCTCGCGATCATCGCGACCGCGGCTATGGCCGGGTGCGGCCTGTACGGGCTGTCCCGGCGGGAGATGCCGGCGGCGACCTGGCTCCGGCTGTCGGCCGGGATCGCGGCGGCCATCGCGCTGGCGGGCTACGGCGGGCCGCTCGGCGGCCCGTTCCACGGGGCTGTCCAGCACCTGCTCGACGGCCCCGTGGCCCCGTTCCGCAACGTGTACAAGTTCGAGCCGGTCATCGCGGCCGCGATGGCCCTGGGGGTCGCCCACACGACGGCGAGATGGCTGGCGGCCGCGCCCGCCGACTCGCAGCCGGAGCGCAGGGCGCTGGCGATCGCGTCCCGCCTCGTCTTCGGCTTGATACTGGTCGGCCTGGCCGTGCCGTACCTGTCCGGCCGGATCCTCAACCCGGGCTCGTTCGTCGCGGTGCCGCGCTACTGGTATCAGGTGGCGGACTACCTGGCCGCGCATTCGCCCCGCAACGCGGCGCTGGTGGTGCCCGCGGACGCGCACGGCCAGTACGTGTGGGGCGATCCGATCGACGACCCGCTGGTGGCGCTGGGAACCTCGCCGTGGGTGGCGCAGGGGCTGGTGCCCTACGGCGGCGCGGGGTCGCAGCTCGTGCTCCAGACGGCGGAGAACGCCATCGAGTCCGGCCAGCAGGTGCCTGGTCTCGGCCCCTACCTGCAACGGGCCGGCATCCGCTACGTCGTGGTCCGGAACGACCTGGATCCGCAGCAGATCGGCTACACCCCGCCGGGGGTGGTGCACCAGACGCTGGCGCTGTCCGGGTTCACCCGGGTCGCCGCGTTCGGATCGGCCGAGATCTACGCGGTGACGGGCCCGGTGTCAGGCCCTGGGGCCAGCCAGCCGCCCAGCCCCGTCAGCACGTTCCCGGTCAGCCAGACGGTGCTGGTCAACGGCGGACCGGACTCGCTGCTCCAGCTCGCGGGGCAGCATCTGCTCGGACCGGGCCAGCCGGCCATCGTCGCCGGGGACCCGCTGCCGGCCCCAGCCGCGGGCGCTGCCCCTGGCTGGCCCGCCCGGTGGGCGGTCACCGACGGGCTGCGGCGGGCCGACCAGGCGACCGGCCTGATCAACTCCAACATCTCCTACACCTACACGGCCACCGAGAACAACCCGGTGGACAGCCAGCTCGGCGGAGCCGGCGGGCCGCCCCGCCAGTACCTGCCGGTACCCGCGGCCGGCCACCAGACCAAGGCCGTCCTGTCCGGCGCCGCGCAGGTAACGGTGTCGTCCTACGGCTCATGGCTGGCCGACACCCAGCAAGATGATCCGGTCAGCGCGTTCGACCGCAACCCGGCGACGGCCTGGACCGAAGGCAGCGCGACGACCCCGGTCGGGCAGTGGATCCAGATCACCTTCGATCACCAGGTGAACCTGCCCGCCAGCGTCGGGATACGCCTGCTTGACGACAACCCGTCGCGGGAGATCGCCACCCGGCTCCGGGTGTCCACGGCGGCGGGGAGCACCACGACCAGCGTCGCCGCGACCGGCCGGACCCAGCCGCTGCACGTCGTGCCCGGCCGGTCCGGCTGGCTGCGGATCACGATCGCGGGTGCCGGCCGGGTCACTCCGGGCGGACCCGGCGCCGGGATTGCGGACGTGCTCGTTCCCGGTGTCCGCGTCACCCGGCTGCTGCAGCCGGCCGAGGATCAGGCGGGCCAGCGGGCCGCGCAGGTGAGCTTCTCCTTCCACCAGCAGGTGCCGTCGCCGGTCACCTACGCCGACCCGGCCGGCGCCGCGCCGATGGCCCGCACCTTCACCGTTCCCCAGCCGGTTACCCTGCGGCTCAGCGCCACCGCGCTGGCGGTGCCGGGGACCGGTCTCGACGCGCTGCTCGACCGGATTCCCCCGCCGGGACGCGGGATCCTTCAGGTCAGCGTGGCCACGGCACGCTCGTGGGCCGGTCCGGCCAGCCTGTTCCGGGGCAGCCAGCCGCTGATCGCCGACAACGCGGATCCCGTCATCCACCTGAGCTGGCATGGCCGGCGCCAGATCCGTTCGCTGATCGTGCAGACGGCGGGCGGCTCCGTGCCGCAGACCGTCGAGATTTCCAGCCCGGACGGTACCCGGCAGGCGGAGATCGGGTTCGGCGGCCTGGTCACGTTCAAGCGGCCGCTGACCACCGACCGGATCGACGTGTCGTTCCCGCGCGTGCAGCAGGCCACCACGATCAGCTCGACCAGTCAGGTCAGCACGCTCCCGGTGGAGCTGTCGCGGCTGCGGCTGCCCGCCCTGGCGAAGCTGCGCGTGGGCGCGCCGAGCGCCTCCACGCCGGTCAACCTGGCTTGCGGCCAGGGCCCGGAGCTGCGGATCGACGGCCAGGCCTACCCGACCGCGGTCCGCGGCACGCTCGGCCAGCTCACCGGTTTCCGTCCGCTCAAGGTACGGCTGTGCACCCCGGACGGCACGCTGGCCCTCGGCCCCGGCCGGCACACCCTGACCGCGGCGGCCCCCAGCCCGTTCGCGGTCACCGACCTCAGCCTGACCGGGGCCGGGGCCGGGGCCGATGGCGGGGGCGGGGGCGCATCAGCGTCCGCCGCGGCGCGCACGGTCACCGTCGGCCGCTGGCAGCCGGACCAGCGCCAGCTCACCGTCGGCCCGGGCCCCGCCTCCTACCTTGAGGTCCACGAGAACTACAGCGCCGGCTGGGCGGCCACGCTGAACGGGCACCAGCTGAAACCGGTCTACCTGGACGGCTGGCAGCAGGGCTTCGTCGTGCCGGCCGGGACGGGCGGCACGGTCACGCTCAGCTTCCGCCCGGCGGCGTCGTATCATTTCGTCCTCGTCGGGTCGGTGGCCGCTCTCGCCATCCTCCTGGGCCTGGTGGCGTGGTCCCTCGTGTTCCGGTACGGGCGGGCGGCCCGGTACGCCGGGGTCCCGGGCGGTTCCGGGTCGGCCCGGTACGCCGCTCTGGGGTCGCTCGGCGTGGTCGCGGTGACGTTCGTGGCCGGCGGCCCGGCGGCGCTGGCGGCGGTCGCGGTCGTCGTCCTGGCCTGGCGGTGGCCGCGCTGGCAGTCGGTGCTGGCCTTCTCCGGGATCGCCGCCGCCGGCCTGCTCACCGCCGCGGCGGCCCAGCCGGCCTCGACCGGGCCGTTCGGTGCCTTCGGCGCCCCGGCGCAGGCGTGCGCACTGGTCGCGCTGGCGGCGGGCCTGGTGCCGCCGCTGGGCCCGGCGCGCGCCCGGCCGCGGCGGGAGCGGCCGGGCGCGTTCGGCGTGGTCGACGAGCTGACCTGTTACTTCGACTCCCCCGCCGAGCCCGGCAACGTGCACGTCGAGGTCTGGCTGCCCGGTCACCTAGACCCGGAGCGGCTGCGCGCGGCGACCACCGCGATGCTGGCCGGACAGCCGCGGGCGCGGGCCCGCCGGGCCCCCGGCAGTCCCTGGCACAGCCGCTACACCTGGGAATTCCCGTCGCGAGCGGACCACGACCCGGTCTCGGTCACGAGCTGGCAGGCGGAGGCGGAGCTGGATGCGGCCCGGTCCTGCTTCCTGGCGGCCGCTCCGCCGCTGGACCTCTCACCGCCGTTCCGGCTGCTGCTCGCCCGCGGACCCGGCCGGGACGCCCTGATCCTCAACGCCCATCACGCGGCCTTCGACGGGTACTCGTGCCTGCGGTTGCTGCGCCTGATCGCCGACCAGTACAGCCAGATCCAGCACGGGGAACTCCCGTACGCGGAGGTTCAGCCGGCCTCGGCCGCCGGGGACGGCGCGGGCGGGCCGGAGGTTTCCCAGGGCGAGGGTCAGGTGCGGCCGCCGATGCGGCGTAGCATCCGGATCGCGCCCCAGCATGAGATGGCACAACGCGAGAACGGCCACGGGCCGCACCGCATACCCGGTTACGGGTACCGGCTGCTGCTGTGGCCGGGCGTTCCGTCCGTGCCAGCCAGGCCGACCGCGGGCGAGGGAGAGGGGGAGCCGCACGCCACCGTCAACGACTTGCTGGTCGCCGCGCTGATCGAGACGGTCAGGCGGTGGAACCGCGGGCGGCGCCAGCGGGCGCACGCCGGGTCGTGCATCAGGATCAGCATGCCGCTGGACGCGCGCCCGCCCGGGGCCGGCGACGAGCTCGGCAACCTCTCCCGGCTGAGCACGGTGACCGCCGAGCCGGACACCGGGGACGACCGGGATCCGGTCGCGGCGGTGGCCGAGCAGACCCGGCAGGCCAAGGACGAGCCCGGCCCGCAGGTCGACCCGGCCCTGGCGGCGCTGGCGAGAGCCCCGCTGCCGGTCACGGTCAAGCGGCGCCTGCTGCGGACGGCTATCCGCTGCCTGGGCCCGCGGGTCTCCGACACCTCGCTGCTCTCGAACCTGGGCCGGGTCACCCACCCGCCGCGGTTCGGGTCGCTGTCCCCGGAGCGCATCTGGTTCTCCACCTCCGCCCACATGCCGCGGGGCCTGTCGGCGGGCGCGATCACGATCGACGGCCGGCTGCACCTGTGCTTCCGCTACCGGCGGGCGCTGCTGGACGACGCCGCGGCGGCCGATTTCGCCGCGACATACGCCGCGGCCCTGTCTCACCTGGCCGAATCGCCCGCGAAGGAGGAAGGCACATGAGCCCCGGTCCCTACGCTGGAATCGGCCTGGCGTTGCTGGCGGCGACCGCCTACAACGTCGGGGTGATCCTGGAGAAGCGCGCGCTCGGCCAGATGCCGGCCCTGGACGTGCGCCGGGTGGTTCATGTGGTGGCCAGCCTGCTGACCGATCCGGCCTGGCTGGCCGGGTTCGCCCTGATGCTCACCGGGCTGGCCTGCCAGGTCGTCGTGCTGACGTTCGAGCCGGTCAGCGTGGTGCAACCGGTGCTGGCCTCCGGTGTCGCGCTGCTGCTCGTGCTGTCCCGGCTGGTCCTGCGCGAGCGCCTCGGCCGGACCGAGACCTGGTGCGTGGCGGCGATGGCCGCCGCCCTGGTCATGCTGGCCCTGTCCGCGAGCACCGGCAGCGCCGCCGGGCATCACGCCAGCGCTGGCGCGATGGCCGCGGTCATGATCCCCTCGGCCGTCATCGGCCTGCTGGTCGCGGGCCGCCCGGTGCGGGCCCCGGCGGGCCAGCGCCGCACCCGGGCCATCTCGTTCGGTATCGGCACCGGGCTCTTGTACGGGGTGTCGGCCCTCGCGATCAAGGCCCTGTCCGGGATCCTCGTCCGTCATCAGGGCATCGCCAGCCTGGTGGCCGGGATCGTGTCGTCGCCCTACCTGTACGTGCTGGCCGGGTGTTCGGCCGCGGGAATGCTGCTGTTCCAGGCGGGCCTGCAGTCCTGCCGCGCGTCCATCATGGTCCCGGTGTCCAGCGTTTCGGGCAGTGTCTATTTCATGATCGCGGGGACTTGGCTGTTCCACGAGCGGCTGCCGGCCAACGCCGACAAGCTCGGCCTGCGGCTGGCCGCGATCGTGGTGGCCGGGCTCGTGCTCGTGACCCTGGCCCGGCAGGACGGGGCCGACCCGGCCGGAACCGCGGCAGCCCCGGCCGCCCGGCACGCCCGTACCCGCCTACCTGACCCGGAAAGGCAGTCATGGCCCTAGAAGACGCGCTGCTCGACATCCTCGTCTGCCCCATCGACAAGCGCGGCCTGCTCTACTTCGCCGACGACGCGGTGCTGTACAACCCGCGGCTGCGCCGGCTCTACCGGATCGAGAACGACATCCCGCTGATGCTGGCCCGGCAGGCGATCCCGGTGCCGGAGGAGGAGCACGGCCGGCTGATGAAGTGCGCCCGGCAGGGTGAGGTCACCCGGGTCACGGCCGGCCAGGGCGATATCGGCACTGGTGACTTAGCCCGGCAGCCGGTAGACAGTCAGCCCGGGCTGGCTGACCAGCACGACGGCGCCGGGAAGCCGGGCCGAGGGCAATGGGCCAGGCCCGTTCGGGTCAAAAAGTACGAACCGCACCCCGGCCGCGCGCAGCACCGTCGTCAGCGGTCCCCCGCCGGTGACCGCCCGGTCGAGCCGGCGGGCGGCCGGCTCGTCGGGCGCCAGCGGCACGCTCCCCACGGTCGTTCCCTCGTTCCAGATCACCTGGCGCGACACCAGCCGTGACCAGGGATCGAGCATCCGCTCACCGTGATTCCAGGCCGGCGTGCGGTCAGCCACCCAGGGCAGCAGCAGAACCGCGCCTGGTGTCCGGCTGTCGTCGATCATCCGCGCCGCGGCCAGCCAGCTGGCCGGATACCAGGCCGGCCGCAGGCGTCCCGCGGCCCCCCAGGCCAGGCCAGGCAGGAGCAGGACTGGTACCAGCAGGGCGAGGATCCCGAGGGCCGCGCCGGCCAGGTCCGGGCCCGGTTTCCTGGTACCGGATGTCCTGGTACCGGATTTCCTGGTTCCGAATGAATCGGGGTTCATCGCCCACTCGGCTACCAGGCCCAGCCCGGCGGCCTCGGCCAAGGCGAGCGGCGCGATGAACTGCTGCCCGTCGCGGAACACCGCGATCCCCGGCCAGAACCCGGTAGCGGCGCGGAGCAGGTCGCGTCCGGGCGCGGTCACGCCGATGCTCGCCACGGCCAGGCCGGCCGCCGCGGCCAGGCCCAGCGGCGCCCAGCTCCATCCCAGCCGGGCCCGGCCGAGCACCAGGAAGCCCGCCAGCGCGGCCAGCGCGACGGCGAGCCACAGCGCCGACCAGCCGCCGCCGTATCCCTTCGGCACCGTCTGCGCGTTCCATTCCCCACCCAGCATCAGCAGGCTGCCGAACGCGCCGAACGGCGTGTCGGCCCGCGCCGCGAACGCGGCCACTCCCTCAGGGTCCGCATACACCGGATGCAGCAGGGACGGGATGAGCCACGGCAGGCTGCCCGCTGCGAGCAGGCCGAGCGCCGTTGCCGCCCGCTTGACGCTCCCGCTGAGCAGAGCGGCCGGCACGACTACCAGGGCGGTGACCGTCATCGCGGCGAACCCGCCGACCACCGCGGGCACCATGACGAGCGCGAGACGGGCGGCACCGCGCCAGGACGCCAGGTCCGGCCGGGTCACCGCGCGCAGCACCCAGGGCAGGCCTGCGTAACCGAGCAGCAGCGCCCAGTGGCCGATGATAAGCCGCTCGGCCACGTACGGGTTCCAGGCGTAGAACACGCCGGCCGCGAGCCGGGCCAGCACCGGCTGAGACTCGCACACCACGGCCATCCCGGCGCAGGCCAGCACGAAGATCGACAGCAGCACGGCCTTCTGCACGATGTCGGCGGGCAGCGCCCGGGTGAGCACGGCCAGCACGAGGTCGCTGGGGACGGCGCGCGGCGGGGCCAGGCCTGGCAGCGCCGAGGAGAACGGCTCGCGCGGCACGAACAGCATGTCGTAGGTGAGCAGGAATCCCCGGCGCAGCCCCGGGCCGAGCGCCAGCAGCCCGAGGAGCAGCCCGGTCAGGGCGCCCGGCCAGGCGCGCCGGAACCACCCCTCGTTGACGTCCATGTCCGTGTCCGGCCCGCGCGCCGTCTAGCCGTTCACCGCCAGCTCCGGTATCGCGTGACCGGTCGCGGACGGCAGCAGCACCCCGGCCTGGACCTTGCCGACACAGAGCAGCTTCGGGTCCATGCCGGTGACGGTCACCGATCCCGCCTGGCCGCTGACCGGCAGGTAGGCGACGTGAAGACCATGGCTCAGGTTCATCGCCTCAGTATGGCCCGCGTAACTGACCTGGATCTGCCCGGCCGTCGCGGCCACGTAGTCGATCTCGAGCTCGGTTACCTCCGCGGGGACGTGCTGCAGCGGCACGACCACGTCAGCCGCGGTCTGCGGCCAGCACGACCGCGAGGCCGGCAGCGGCTCACTCGAGGTCCCCAGCATCACCGTCTGGACCAGCCGGCCCCACCCGTCGAACTCCATCAGGTGGTCGAAGGTGCCGTCCGGGCGGACGGTAAAGCGCAGCCCGGCGGCCGGATCGACGAGGGGCGCCAGCACATGCGACGCCTGCGCGGCCGGGCCGGGGAACGGGCGGCCGAGGACCGTCCCGAGGACATCGCCGGGGACTTGAGCGTCGACGACGACGGTCCCGGCCGGCGCACCGGCCAGCGCGAGCCGGGCGGTAGCGAAGTAGGAACGGGCCGGACCGCTCATCGTGCCGGCGACGTAGGCGTGGAACGACCATATCGACCCGATGAGCACGGCGGTGAGCAGGCCGACGATCGCACCGGTGCGGGCCCGGCCCATCGGCGGCGAGGTCCGGACGGGCGGACGCGGGGACGCCGACGCGGACACGACGGGCAGGAAGGCCAGTCCGATCACGAGCGCGGCGATCCCGGGAGCCTCCATCACGTACCGGGTCTCCTCGCCGAGGAGCCGGCCGGGCAGGAGCTGGCCCCGCCCGATCAGCACCGGCAGGCAGTCCGCCACGATGATCCAGCCGGCCAGGATGACCCAGGCGCGCCACGCACGCAGATGCCCCCAGATGCTCACCAGGACGACCGCCGCCGCCACGGCCACGGCCACCCAGGCCAGGGCGGCGGGCGGGTTGGCGACCTCATTGCCGCCACTGGCGAACCAGCGCCACGGGCCACCCAGCATCCCGGGCACGAACGTGAGGCGGAACAGCGTCCAGGCGAACTCGAAGATGCCGCCCCCGGGGCCGGGCAGGCTGGGGGTCTGGCTGGACGTCTTCAGCTGAACGAGGTAGAGGGCGGCGTACCCGATCATCGCCGCGGCGTACAGGGACCACAGCCGCCACAAGCTCCGCAGTGTCTTGCCCAGCGCGTACCACCAGGTGCCCGGCGTCAGGAAGGCGGAGGTGACGGCCAGCAGGAGCAGCGGCACCGCCACGCCCCGGTCCGTGGATAGCATGCCCGTGACCAGCCATGCCAGCGCGACGAGGGCGTGCCGCCAGCGCCTGGTCCGTACGTAGCGGACGTGCGCGTCCACCGCGCAGAACATGGCGATCTCGAGCGGAAGCACCTCGAGGACTACCGACCACCAGGACAGCCCGGCGAAGGCGAGCGGGCTCAGCACGTAGATCAGGAGCAGTAGCAGGATGCCGGGGTGGTCACCGAACAGGGTCCGCAGCATGCGGAGCAGCGTCAGGCCCGCCGCCGCCAGCAGCACCAGCGTCGCCGCCGAGATCAGCGTCCAGTCGTACGGTGAGGTCCGGGTGAGCCCCCACGCGATGAGGCTGCCGACCGGGGTGAGCTTCCCGGCATTGATCCACATGAGGTAGTTCCAGCCCAGGCCCTCGCTGGCCGAACGCTCCACGTAGTAGAAGTCGTCGAGCCTGAAGTAGGAGTGGGCCAGCAAACCTGCCATCCACCACACCTGGGCGCCGACCAGCAGCACCCCGGCCAGCCTGATCCAGTTGGGCCGCAGCCACTCGCCCAGCCGACCGAGCTCAGGGGGACCCGCGGTCCCGGCGTCGGCTGCGGAGCGTTCGCGTCCGCCGCCCAGCGGCACCAGAGCACCCGGGGACGACGGCCCTCGCTCGCTCACGGCACCTCCATGCCCGTTACGGACGCGAATCGGTCGGCGTAGGTCGGCGTAGGGACCAGAACACCACAGGAGCGCGGCGACCGGCTAGGGCCTTAAGTTACTTATCAGTAACGATCGGCTGGTTTCGCGCTGCCGTGAGCAGATCCCCGCTGCCGTGAGCAGCGAGGGCGGGTTCGGCCGGGGCCGACCGTGCAGGCTGGGATCATGGCTCACGACGACAAGATTCCTCAGTTCAGCGAGCGGGCTCGGGAGCAGCTGCTGCTGCGCCGGGTGCTGGTGCTCGACGGGGTGCTCGACGACGACAACGGCACGCTGCTGATGACGCAGCTGCTCGCGCTGGCGGCCGAAGATCCCGTCACCGATGTCGCCTTGTGGATCAACTCCCCCGGCGGCTCGGTGCCCTCGATGCTCGCCATCCGCGACATCATGCGGCTCGTGCCGTGCGACGTCTCCACCTTGGCGCTGGGCCTGGCGTGCAGCGCCGGGCAGTTCCTCCTCTCGGCCGGGACCAGGGGCAAGCGGTACGCGCTGCCGCACGCGCGCATCCTGATGCACCGCGGCTCGGCCGGGATCGGCGGCAGCGCCGTCGACATCGAGGTCCAGGCCGACGACCTGCGGCACACGGTCGACACCGTGCTCGGGCTCATCTCCGAGGACACCGGCCAGCCGGTGTCGCGGATCTTCGACGACTCGCTGCACGACCACTGGTACACCGCCGCCGAGGCGCGCGAGTACGGGTTCATCGACGGGATCGTCGACTCGTTCGGCCAGGTCATGCCCGCGAGAACGCGGAAGATTGGCTTGCAGGGGGTGGCCTCATGAGCAGCTATACGATCCCGAACGTGATCGCCCAGCATCCCCGTGGGGAGCGGATCATGGACGTGTACTCGCAGCTGCTCACCGAGCGCATCGTCTACCTGGGCACCGGCATCGACCCGGGCGTGGCCAACACGCTCATCGCGCAGCTGATCCACCTGGAGGCGGAGAGCGCCGAGGCGGAGATCAACCTGTACATCAACTGCGAAGGCGGCGACCTGCCGTCCATGCTGGCCATCTACGACACCATGCAGTACATCGAGGCACCGGTCGCGACCACGTGCGTGGGCCAGGCCATCGGCGTCGGCGCGGTGCTGCTGGCGGCGGGCACGCCCGGGCGGCGCGCGCTGCTGCCGCACGCGCGGGTGGTCCTGCACCAGCCGGCCGCGCGCGGCCAGGGGCCGATCCCCGACCTGATCCTCCAGGCCGACGAGCTCGTCCGGATGCGGGCCGAGATCGAGGAGATCCTGTCCCGGCATACCGGCCAGACGGTGCAGACGCTGCGCTCCGACACCGACCGGGACCGGGTGCTGACCGCGCAGGCGGCGCGGGAATACGGACTCGTCGACCAGGTGCTCGGGCAGCGGCGGCTCGACGACAGGAAGAACCCGGCGGCGTGAGCTAGGCGGCGAGGGCCACTGGGCCGGACGGGCGGGCACTGATCCGCTGGGTCTGGGCCCGCTCGGTCTGGGTCTGGGCCAGGCGGATCAGCGCCTGCTGGCGGTGGAGGTCGCCGGCGACCTGTTCGGTCAAATCCGTGAGCGTGGTGCCGAGCGCGCCCGCGAGGGCGGCGATCATCTCGCTGGACGGCTCCTTGCGGCCGCGCTCGATCTCGGACAGGTACTGGGGCGAGATACCCGCCCGCCCGGCGGTCTCGGCGAGCGTCTCGTCCTGGTCCTGGCGCAGCACCCGGAGCCGGCGGCCGAGCACTTCCCGCCAGAGCGGCTCCTGGAGCGGTGTCTCCTGGGGCGCCTGGGGCTGGGATGCCCGCCGCAGCGGGACGACGCGCGCACTCTCGGCCATAGCGTCAGCGTACGGCGGCGTATTGCGCGCGCCCATCCGTTTCGCTACCGGCGGACCCTCCGGCTCGTCCGGGACTCGTCCGCAAACGACAAGGATGTGGCATTCATGTCGCTATGACGACATGAATGTGAAAGTCATGTCGTTTGGGCGTTTGAAGGGTTGTGGCTGGTAGGTCTAGCGGGGTCAGTGTGATGGCTGGGGTTGGCATCCGAGGCACGGCGGGCGCCGGGCGAGGCTCGATGGCGGGTTGGCCAGCTTTGGTGATGGCGGGTTGGCCAGCTTTGGTGATGGCGGGTTGGCCAGCTTTGGTGATGGCGGGTTAGCCAGCTTTGGTGATGATGGTGTCGGCGTAGCGGCGGAGGTGGGCGAGCTTGGTGTCCAGGGGCTCGGGGTCGGGGCCGGTGAGGTAGGGCCAGCGGAAGCCGA
>Ga0207693_10001353_pt1 | contig 21679 bp, 20 predicted proteins | sample LARL81metaG_FD_184347 | JGI IMG/M metagenome (GOLD analysis project Ga0207693, IMG submission 184347) | Corn, switchgrass and miscanthus rhizosphere microbial communities from Kellogg Biological Station, Michigan, USA - LAR L8-1 metaG... | ecosystem: Host-associated > Plants > Roots >... | reverse complement strand
GGGACTCTTCGGCCGTGCAAACATCACGGTTCCGGTTCAGCTGTCGGCTGGTCGTCGGTGTTGTTCGATGAGGGTGCGGGCCATGTCCTGGGCGCGGTGCGCGGCCTCGAGGTCGCCTTCGGCGGCGGCGATGATGGAGCCCTTCATCAGGATGTGGCACGACCGGGCGAAGCTGTCGGCGTCGCGCAGGCCGGCGGTTTCGGCGCGTTGGCGCACGATCGAGCGGATGTTGCCCAGGTATTGGATGCTGGCCTGTCCCGCGGGGTGAGTGGCACCCAACTCGATCAGCACATTGATGAACGAGCAGCCGTCGAAGTCCTCATGCTTTTGGAACCAGTCGTGGAACACGTCGAAGATGGCCAGCAGCTGCGCTTCGGGGGTACTGCCGCGCAGCCGCGATTGCCGCTCGACTAGGTCAAAGGTCCACAGTTGTTCGCGACGCTGCAGCACCGCCAACACGAGATCGTTTTTGGTCGGGAAGTGCCGGTACATGGTGGCCTTGGCCACCCCGGACTGGCTGATGATCTCGTCGATGCCCACCGCGCGGACCCCGCGCCGGGTGAACAGCGCATAGGCCGTACTCAGAATTCGTTCGCGGGCCGGCCGGCGCTGGGCAATGTCGGTGAGGTCCATGTCAAACTTTCACGATACCACCGTAGACAGAGCGTTCTGTCTCTGCTAAGCAGGAGAGACGAACCGACCAGACGACCGGCCGTACCCGCGACCAAGCCCCAATTGTCGGAATGCGCTGAGCCGGTGGCGGTCTGAGCGAGCCCCTCGTCGCTCGGACCGCCACTTCAGCACACCCTACCGCTGGCTCGGCGACAACGCCTAACTTGCCTCGCGGGCCGCACGCTGAAGCGCGGCCCGTCGTCTATCGGCAGCACGCTGCGCGTCGCGAGCAGCACGCTTCACCGCAGCGCGCGACTGCGCAGGCGTCATACGACGGTTCATGGTTCCGATTATCGATCAGGCGACCGACAGGAACGGGGGAGCGGCGAACGGTGTGTCACGAACGCGTTCTCCACACATCGACCAGCACACGAGGGTCTTGTCATCCGAAGTTGGCAACTAAGACCGGCGCCTAGATCAAGTCGGCGTCGTACGACGCCAGTGCGGCAGGCACCAGTACACCCGGTCGATCGATGCTTTCGCCGCGGCCTCACACCGCCAGCACGAGCAGCGCGAGCGGTGCGCCGCCAGTCGGCCGAGATGATGTTCGACGGTGGGGCGGGTGATGTGTTGGCCGCCGGAGTCGTGCAGGATGTCGAGCGCCAGGACCTCAGCGGCTGTCCCGCGGGTAGAACACGCGCTCAGTGAGGCTCACGCCATCGACCCGATCGGACCGAGGCCGAGCACCATCAGCGTGCCGCCCTCGGGACGTCGGCGTACTCGACGGCCTACCAGGCAGTGGGCAGCACGTCGGACAGGTACACGTAGCGCTCGTCCGGCCCGTCCTGCGGCACCTTGATGTGGGTGAAGCCGTGCCCGCAGGAGATGGTGAACGGGATCACCACGCGATCGCCGACTTTGAGGTTGTCCACCTCACCGCCGACTTCCTCGACGACGCCCATGGCCTCGTGGCCGAGGATGTCGCCCGGACTCATGAACGCGCCGAGCACCTCGTACAGATGCAGATCCGATCCACAGATGTTTGTGCTCGTGACGCGGATGATCGCGTCGCTGGGTTCCTTGATCGCCGGGTCGGGCACCGTGTCGACGGACACCTTCCGTCGTGCCTGCCACCTGACTGCACGCATGGGTGGCCTCCTTGAGATTCGTGGTCTTTACTGGCGTGCCCACCTACGCGATCGCCAAACCTCGCGTCAGGATGGGTGCATGGCCGCCGGCGGAACGGTCGTGGAGTTGCGGGTGCACGGGGTGTCCGGCACGCCGCCCGAAGCGCTTCTGAGTTGTCCCACCGAGTTTCTCGAGGAAGTCGCGGGTGACAAGTCCGCGGGGTTCTATCGAAGGCAGCCGTGGATCGAGGACGCGACGAGTGGACCGCCCGGCGCATGGCGCAAGGTGCTGGAAGCCTACTCGTGGGGCGGCCTGACCTCCGGGCCGGCGAGTCGCGCAGTGTGGCTGCTTTTTCTGCCGTTCATCTTCATCAACCTCGCGCACTGGATGCTGCCGCCCGCCACGAAGCAGCGCTTCGCCGCCGCGGTCTCGGTGGGCCTGCTGCGACTGATCGCGCTGTCGTTCACGTTGACACTGATGCTCGCTGCCGCCGTCGCGGTGATGGACGTAATGGTCTGGCAATGTATGGGTTTGGACTATTGCGGTGCGACCCTGGGGCCGCTGTCGGGCTTGGCGTCGGCGCCGCGCGGCGCGCAGGTGGCGCTGAGCGCCGTGCCACTGGTGGTGGTGATCGCGGTGTTGTGGCGGCTCGGCCGGGAGAACACCCGCGTCATCGGCAGGCCGCCGAACCCCGCAGTGATGGCCGACGAGGTCCCGCTGGAATCCGATGCGTTCTGGTGCACTGATCCGTCGGTGCTGCGGCTACGCGCCTGCCACGTGATGGCGTGGACGGCGGGACTCAGCGCGCTCACCCTTGCGGTCCCCGCACGCTACGCGGCGACGCCGACGGTGCATGCAATGGGCATCGCCTTGCTGGCGGCCAACGCCGTCGTCCTTGCAATCGCGGTGCTGACCACGGCGTGGAATCGGGCGACCGCGCGCGGCGGCGTCGGTGCCGATTGGCTGACGCGCCCACTGCTGCTACTGAGGTGGGTGTCGCTGGGTCTGCTGGTCGCGTCGTTGGTCTGGGTGGCGACCGCGGATGTCGCATATCCGCCTGCGCCGACCCACTTTCCGGGCCTGCGAGGGGCCATCTACGTGCTGCTCGTCATACAGGTCGTCTTGTTGCTCGGGCTGTTTGTCTTCACTGCGTTGTCGGTGCGGGGGCGGCGGATGGCGTCGGCAGATGGCCAGGGCGACGGGTACCGGCCGTCGCTCGGTGGTTTCACCGCACCGATTGTCGCGTTGATCGGCTGGCTCATCGGTGGCGGGTTCAGCGTCGGCGTCGGCCTGTGGACTGCGCAGGTGCTTGGCAAGGCGGTGCTGTCCACGGAGGCGGCGCGCAGCGAAAGCGCCGGCAGGGCAGCGACACTCGCCAGTGACACCGCAACCTTCGCAGACAAGGTGGCCGCGCTGAACGCCGATGCGCCCCTGATCGTCCCGCCGCCGTACTTCTGGGCTGCAGTCGCAGTCGTTCTGATGATCATCGGTGCGGTCATCACCGGGTTGTGCGTGTGGTCGTGCATCCGCAGGCGGGCAGGGGCCGAACTGCGTTCTGTGCTGGCCGACTACCCGGGTACGGACGACACGAACGCCAGGGCGAAGCAGGTCGCGTTGTCGCGGGCGTGGGCGTCGCTGACCGATCTGGGCGCGCCGATCGTGGCGGGATTGGCGCTGTTCACCGTGGTGGTGATGCTCGCGTTGGCGGCGTGGTACCTGTCGGGCAGCGGCGGCTTCGGTTCGCTGCCGAGGTACTCCCCCGTCCTGACGAATGCCAGTGTGTTTATCACGGTTTCGCTGGCAACGGGCCTGGTGCTGTTGGCGGTACAGGCGTTTCGGGACCGCCAACTGCGGCGGACGGTAGCGGTGCTGTGGGATGTGATCACGTTCTGGCCGCGGGCCAACCATCCGTTGACGCCGCCCTGTTACGCCGAGCGCACGGTGCCCGAGCTTCTCGACCGGTTGCGTGCGTTGACCGCGGCGGGTGACACGCGGGTGGTACTGGTTTCGCACAGTCAAGGCACGGTGATCGCCGCGGCGACGCTGCTGCAGGACGACGAGGCCACCGCGCATCGGGTGGCGCTGATGACATTCGGATCGCCGCTGCGGCGCCTTTATGCACGAAACTTCCCGGCCTACTTCGGGACTGGTGCGTTGCCGCGATTGCGCCAACGACAGCAGCGACGCTGGATCAACCTGTGGGCGCGCACGGATCCGATCGGGTCGTGGGTCAACGACGACCGCGACCGAAGCATGCAGGAAGCGCTGCAAGAGGTCGACTATCGGCTGCTCGACGTGGAGAGCCTGGCGCCGCGCGCAGACGGCACGTATCCGCCGATCTGCGGACACTCGGGCTTCTGGAGGCGCCCGGAGTACCGTGACGCCGTGGGCATGCTTGTGGCATCGGTGTTGCCCGCAGGCGCCGCCACCGACACCAGGGCGGCGCCATCACCGATGGAAGAGCTGCTATGAGATTCGAGGGCCGCACCGCCATGATCACCGGTGGCGCGATCGGCTTCGGCCGGGCGTTCGCGCGGGCGCTGGTCGCCGAGGGCGCGAACGCAGTGATCGCCGACATCGACACCGACATGGCCGAACGCACTGCGGCCGAGCTTGTTTCAACCGGAGGCAAGGCGATCGCGGTCGACTGTGATGTCGCCGACCAAGGCCGGGTGGATGCCGCGGTGGCGGCGACGGTCGAGGTGTTCGGTGGTGTCGACATCGTGATCAACAACGCCGGCCTGCACCTGACGAAGTACAACCAGCCGTTTGGCGTGTTGTCACGCAAGGAGATCCGCGACCTGTTCGACGTCAATGTGATGGGCGTGATCAACGTGACGTTGGCGTGCCGCGACTCCATGCGGGAGCGCGGTGGCGGGGTGGTGCTGAACATCTCGTCGATGGCGGGCTACATGAGCGCCACGCCGTATGCGGTCTCCAAGCTCGCCGTGCGGGGCTTGACCGTCGCGTTCGCCACCGAACTGGCGCCCGATCGCATCCGGGTCAACGCCATCGCGCCAGGCCTGATGAACACCGAGAATGCGCTGGCCGATCTGCCGAAGCCGTTGATCGAAGAGTTCACCCATCGGCTCCAGCTCGTGCGGCGGCTCGGCACCATGGAGGACATCGTCTCGGCGATGTTGTTCCTGTGCTCCGACGAGGCCTCCTTCATCACCGGCGAGACGCTCAAGGTCAGCGGCGGCTACCCGCTGAACTTCTGATCCGCGTAGCGCACCAGGCGCGCCTGCATCTCGGGGTAGGGGTCGGCGGCAGGCAACTCGGTCGCATCGCGGACGGCGACCGCGGCCTGCGCGGCGGCGTGAATCGCGGCGCGGTACGGCAGCGACCCTGTCGACACCCGGCGCACGCCGAGCGCCGCGAGGTCCTGCAACGAGAGTCCCGGAACGGCAAGAACATTGACGGGCAGCGGGATGACCGCGGTGAGTTCGCGCAGCACGTCGGGGTCGGTGGCGCCGGGAACGAAGATACCGTCGGCGCCTGCCTCGACGTACCGCACGGCCCGGTCAAGCGTCGCGGCAACCGTGGCATCCTGGCCGAGCCAGTAGGTGTCGACGCGGGCGTTGACGAACACATCGGCTGAATGTTGTTTGACGGCTTGCACTTTCGCCGCATGCCGCTGCGGCTCGATCAGCTTCTCGGCGGTGCTGTCCTCGATGTTGATGCCGTGGACGGGAAGTCGGGCGACGTAGTCGGCCACCTGCTCAGGATCATCGGCATAGCCGTCCTCGATGTCCAGGCTGATGTAGCAGTTCAATGGTCGCAGGGCGGCGGCCAGGCCGAGATTCGCCTCCTTGGTCGACCGGCCGCCGTCGGGCCTGCCAAGGCTGGAGGCGACGCCGAAGCTGGTCGTGCCGATCGCCGCGAAGCCGCACTGCAGCAGTGCCAGCGCCGACGGCACATCCCATGCGTTGGGCAGCAACAGTGGCAGCTCGCCGTAGTGCAGGTCCTTGAAGGTCATTCGTCGCTCCACGGCGTCACCGGCCGGTCGCGGCGCGTGCCGTCCACGATCACGTCGACGCGTTCGTCGAAGAAGCAGATCCGGTCGCGTACGGGTTCGGCATCATGGCGCGGCTCGTGATACGTCCACGCCACGTCGCGCGGCCCGTCGGGCACCGAGTAGTAGGACGCCCGGCCCTTGTAAGCGCAGTACGTCGCGGTGTCGCTGGGTTCGAGCCGGACCGCCACGTCCTCGCGAGGCAGATAGAACCGGACCGGCAGCAGCGTCTCGAACAGCAGCATCGGCCGGTTGGAGTCCGCCAACCGCTCGCCGTCGAGCTCAATGCGGACGTGGCGGCTGCTGCGCAGGACGTCGATGCGGCCGAACGGGTCATGCGGATGGCTGACCACCGGTTCGTCCTCCTCGCGCCATTCGAACGCGGCGAACTCCAGGATGACGTAGTCGGCGAGGTCCATATCGTCGGGCCGGAAGGCCGCCGCGGCGCCGGTTTCTTCACCCGCGATGACATCGAACGCGGCACCCGCACACGAATGCGCATCGAAGGGCACCGTCGGATCGAGGATGGGCCGCGAACTGATCGCGGGAAGGTGCACGCCGGTTTCTGATGTCGCCGGCCGGGTGGCTCCGACGTTCTCGTCCGCTCCGGACTCAGCCCCAGCCGGCACCAACTGCGCCGTCAGCGCGCTGATCGGCACCGCATAGGTCGGAACGACGCGGCGAGGCTCCCAGACAAGCCGGGCCTCGCAGGTGTCGGCGACCGGCTCGCCGCCCATCGCCACTCGCACCCGCTTCGCGGTGGGCTCGTATCGCAGGGTGTCGAGATTGCCGCTGAGCAGATCCATCATTCTGACGCCCATCGCGGACCCCTTTCACTTGCGGGGTGGACGCAGCACGTTCATTGCCAAGCGCATTATCGGGCCGGGGACGGAATCCTTGGCGGAAAGCGCGGCATCGGCCGCCCTGCTGCGCAGCGGAGTGCCTCGGCCGAACCATCGGTTCAGCGGGCCGCCGGTCGGCTCGAGGTGTACGTGCAGGGGCGGCTTGCCGTCGGCAGCGCCGAGCGCGTTGGAGATGACGACCCGCTGAATCTCGCTGGTGCCCTCAAAGATCGTGTACAACTTCGCATCTCGGTACCACTTCTCAACCGGATGGTCCTTGATGTAGCCCCAGCCGCCCATCGTCTGGATAGCGCGCTCGGTGGTTCGGACGGCAACTTCGCTGGCTGCCAGCTTCGCCATCGAGCCCTCGCCGCGCTCGAACGCCACGCCGGATGCGGCCATCCAGGAGGCCCGCCAGGTGAGCAAGCGCGCCGCGTCGATCGCGGTGGCCAGATCGGCGAGCGGGAACGCGATGCCCTGGTTATCGATGATCGGGGCACCGAACGCTTCGCGCCGGTTGGCGTACTCGGTGGCGTATTCCAATGCGGCCCTGGCGATTCCGAGTGCCTGAGCGGCGACCATCGGTCGGGTCTGCTCGAAGGTGCCCATGGTGGCCGAGCCGGAATGCCTAACGCCCTCGATCGCTTCTCGCGCCTTGGCGAGTTTGTGCTCGAGTTTGTCCTGGCCGCCGAGCAGGTTCTCGGCTGGAACGCGCACACCGTTGAACTTCAACTCGGCGGTGTGCGATGCGCGGCAACCGAGCTTGTCGAGCTTGCGGACGAGTTCGAGACCCTGGGTGCCGCCGGGCACGATGAACAGGGCCTGGCCCCTGTGGCCCAGCTCTTCGTCGACGACGGCGTTCACGACGTGCACATTGGCGATGCCGCCGTTGCCGATCCACATCTTATGACCGTCGATGATCCAGTCGTCGCCGTCGCGACGTGCACGCGTTCGCAGGTTGCGAACGTCGCTGCCGCCTTCGGGTTCGGAAATCGCGAGCGCGGCCAGCTTCAGATCCCCCGGCGTGCCGAAACATTCGGGCGCCCATTGCAGCATCTGTTCGGGCGAAGCGGCCTGGCCGATCGCGGAAAGCGCCAGCGCGGGCATCACGATCGCCAGGCCGATGCCGGCGCAGCCCCAGAACAGCTCCTCCATGAACATCGGCAGCGACATTCCCGTCGGATCGCCGATCAGATCGCGGTAGAACAGCGGGCTATAGAAACCTCGAGCAGCCGCTTCCTCCAGCACCGGCCACGGAAACTCCTGGCGCTGGTCGTACTCCAGCGCGACGGGTCGGACGCACTTCTCCGCGAATTCATGAGTGCGTCGGGCGAGGTCGTGCTGCGCGGCGGTGGGCGTGATGTCGAAGGTCATCGAGCGTCGAGTACCCCGCCAGCGCGCACGCGAAGCGCGCAGGGCTAATCGACGCCGATGGCGACCTCGGTGGATTTGACGAACACCGTCGCGGGCATGCCTGGCTGTAACCCGAGATCCTCCGCAGCGTCCTTGGTGATCGACGACGTAATGATCTGATCGCTGCCGTCGAGGCGCACCTTCACGGTCGCCATCACGGCGCCGAGGTTGACTTCGGTGATCACTCCGGTGAGCTGGTTTCGAATCGATAGTCGCATGGTGCGAAGCCTATGCGCCTAGCGTGATGACCGATGAAACTTGCGGCGCTGCGTCTTCGGCAGCGCGACGGCGTCACGTGTGGGCCGACCGTCGCGGTGGTGGCGGGCGCGCTGCTGGATCCCGGCCACGGGGACGACCTGGCCGACCCGGCCTGGTTCGACGGCGAACAGGCCAGGGTGCACGCCGAGGTGAACCGGGTGTGGCCGCGTCGGCTGGGCACCACGCCGATCGGGATGGCGCGTGCGCTCACGGCACACAGCTTCTCGTCGGGCGTCCGGTACCGGTGGCGACTGTTTCGCGGTCGGCGGGACGGGTTGTCCGATGTGCAGCGAGCGGTGGTAGCGGGCCGGCCGGTCGCGATGTTGATCGGACGGTTCATCCCCCGGCACTGGGTGCTGATCGTCGAAGCGGACGGGCTGCGATGGCAGTGCTATGAACCCTCGTCGGGCGAGGTGCGCTCGCTTGCGGTCGATGGCGTGCGGCGATCCCGCATCGGTGGGTTGGGCTATCCGCGGCCGTTCGCGTTCGTGCTTCCGAAAGCTTCGACTCGGTCGGCGACGAGCTGATCGTCCGGTGCGGTGGATTCTTTGAGCCCTGCGACCACACCCGTCCGGTTGCGCTCGGGTTGGTTCTGCGACATCTTCGCCTTGCCTTCGACTTTCGAGATGACAAGTTCGACGCCGACGATCGCGCGTAGCTGCGCGCGCGTGTAGCTTTCGGGCGCATCGGTGACCTGCCACGGCTCGGCGCGGGGCTGCTCGTGCCGATTCGTCAGCATCGTGACGAGGTTGAGCACCCAGTCCACGTCGTCGTGCGCGACGAGCCGACCGTAGACGTTGAGTACTTCGTAGTTCCAGGTCGGTACCACCTTGCCGGTTTCCGCTTTCGTCGCGTAGAAGCTGGGTGAGATGTAGGCGTGCGGCCCGGAGAAGATGGCCACAGAGTCGTGGCCGTCGGCATGCCAATGGGGGTTGGCCCGTGACACGTGACCGATGAGCGAGTGCCGGGCCGCGTCGTAGAGGAGCGGCAGCGGCGTCACCATCAGCCCCGACGAGTCGTTGGTGACCAGATGCGCGAAGCCGGCCTGACCGAGCGCGGCCTCGGTTTCGTCGTCGGAGAGGGCGAACTGTCGAGGTATGTACATAGCAGTTTCAGCGTAGATCGACCGTGATTGCTGCATTGCCGCGCGCGGTGGCCGATCCGTGGGCGCGGTACTTGTCCAGCCTGTCCTGATCCCGGCCACCAGCGAGATGTCGGCGTCACATCGGATCGGGGCTTTGCAAGCCGGCGGTGATCTCCGCGACCGCCGCGTCGATCCGCTCCCTGTCGGCCGCGATGGACTGTGTCGCGGCAGCCGTCGCGTTCTGCAGGGCCTCGTTGATTCGCTGTTCCACCGCGCGCGCGCCAAGGCGCAGCAGGCCGTCGGAGATGAATGCAGCGGTCAGGTAGTGATGCCCGTTGAGCGTCACCTCGACCGTCTCGGATTCATCCGTAGCGGTGAATGTTTCGCTGTTCATCTTGTGTAGCTGGTCGTCCACGATCGACTGCAAGCGCTGCGCCTGCTTCAGGACCGCGGCGACTTGCGGATGCATCTCGTCGGTCACTCGGCTTCCTTGCCGTCCTGCACATTCCTACGCCTGCGATTGCCGATGATCGCCTCCGTCCACGGGCGGTCCTCGGTGTAGAGGTCTTCATCGGGCGACAGATTCGGGTCGCGCCGCTTCTCCCTGCCCTGGTTATGCCCGGCACCATGACCCATCGGCGCCATGCCGCCGCCCATCGCACCGCCGGCGGCTCCGGTCGATCCCGCCGCAGGTGCCACCGAGGCGGCGTGGGTTGGGGCAATCGGCGCCACTGTTTCGGCGCTGACCGCCGGCGACAGCGGCATCGCGGGTGCGCCGCCGCCACCTGCGCCGCCACCGCCTGCGCCAGATCCACCGCCACCATGTGCGGCTGGCCGCAGGCTGGGATCCGTCGGTAACTTCGGCGATCCCGTCGACGGGCCGCCACCCGGAAATCCGCCAGGCATACCGCCCGACGGCGCTCCGCCGCCGGATGGTGCGCCGCCACCCGAGGGGGCACCGCCGCCGGACGGCGCACCACCGGTCGGCTGACCGGCCGAGGCCTGTGCCGTCATCGGCTGGGCTCCAGGGGCCGGCCCGCCCGGCGCCGGTCCGCCAGGGGCCGGTTCGCCCGAGCCGTCGGGTGAACCGTCGCGCTTGGAGGGGTCTTGCGGGTCTTGGGCGTTGGCGTCCCTCGTGGCGGCCGTGGGGTCGAGTCCGCTGTTGGGCGGATCCTCTGGCTGAACCACCTTGGGGGACATGCCGGCAGCGTATTGGCCTACAAGCGCTTCCGAAATCGCCTGCGCGGATTGCATTTCCGCGAAAAGGGCTGATACCTGAGCTCCATTGGTTGCGTCGGCCAGCTTCTTCTCGGCTTGCTCATACTGCTCTGCGATGGGGCGGTGCGCCTCGGTTACCGCATGGTGTACGTCGGCGAGCCGGGTGGCCTCGGCCGAAAGGTCTTCCCACGAGTTGGCTAGTTCGTCGAGCCAGGCACGGTTGCTGTTGAATTTGGCGTATGCGGCCGCTGCGGCCGTTCCTTCCCAGTCACCTACGCGCCCGTCGAACGCCGGCGCGCAACCACGGATCTGATTGGCGAAACCCTTCCACACATCGCTGTAATGCCTTAGCGACGTGCCTTGGTCGCCGGCGTCGAGCTGTTGCTGGACGATCACGGGAGTCGCGAATCCGCCTGGGCCTATCGCGGGTGGCGGCGGGATGTGACCGGGTGGTGTAGGCACCGGAGGGGGCGCGACCGGTTCCGTCATCACCGTGATGGGCTGGCTTCCGCCGCTGTTGAGCGATTGCTGGGAAGCGGTGTCGACGGCCTGGTAGGCCGCGCGGGTTGCGTCCAGGGACTCGGCGAGGCGTTCCCCCTCCTTGGTGCCCCAGGCTTGGTACATCCAGACCACGAGTGACGCTGATCCCAACCGCATCGCCGACTCCGTCGACACCGGGTGCGCGCTGGGTGGGGCGATCTGGCCCTGCGCCCCCGGCTGCGGCAAATTCGCGAGCTCGGTTCGTATTGCGGCAGATTTCCGTTGCAGGTCCTCGAGATCAACTCGCATTGTCATGACGTCACACCTCCTCAGGACGCCGCGGCGACACCCTGCCCAGCAAACTACTTGTCATTGTTCAAGAGCCATCTGGAAGCGGCTTTCCTCACGCGGGTTGATCAGCCGGATCGGCAACTGGCGATGGCGCGGCGTGTCGATGAAGTTGTGCCGCAGCACCACCCGGCCGATGCCTGGATGCGGACCGAGGTATGTAGTGGCATTCGGCCACGACACCTTCGTCACCTGCCCGATGCGTCCGTTGATGAAGCCGGCGAACTCGCCGAACTGCGGTCCGAGCGTCACCACCGCACCGGCCGCCGCCGATCGTACGACGAACTGCGTGAACAGCCGCGCGTCGCCGAGGTTGATGCTCACGTCAACGTCGTCGAACGGCATGTACACCGGGTAGCGGTCGGCCGTCTCGCCGACCAGCACGCCCGCCGACCCGATCGGTAACTCGTAGTGGCGGTCGGTGACCGGGCTGATGCCCCGCAGTGCAGCACGCTGCCCGCCGAACAGACACGAAAACCCGCGCGGTGTACTTGGTTTGGCCAGCGTCGTCAACAGCACCGTAGCCGTCGGCGCCACGCCCGGGCGGATCCGCACCCGCGTGATCGTGTGATCCGCCCGCGCCGACCACCACACGTCGGGCCCGCCGCCTGTGCTGTACGCGGCGGTGAAGGTGCTGCGGCCCTTGATCGCCGACCAGGTCTCACGTTCGAAGCTGATCTCGGTCGCGTGGTCGAAGTCGTCGAAGCTGCGTATAGGCCGGGCATCGATCCCGTTGCTGGCCAACTGATCTGCGATGCGGGTGGCCGACGCCACCAGGTAGCGGGCGAGGCCGGCGACGCCGGACTCCCGTCGTTGTGACGACTTGCGCGAGTGTTCCGGGTCGGCCCTCAGCACGATCCAGGTGCGCCGGTTGGCGGGCGCGGGGTACGGCCCGACCACCTGTTCGTAGAGCGCGACCAGGCTCGCGGGCGCCGTCTTGCCCACCCGGTAACCTGAAGACACGACGTCGGCCTCGAGGTCCGGGCAGTGCGCGGTGACCAATTGCTCGACCAGCCGGGTGTCCACGACGTCGTCGGTGTAGGCGCGGCCTCCGACGATCACCGTCGGGGTGAATGGCCGGGGGACCAGCTCGATGGCCGAGACGAGGCAGTCGTCCTGCCAGCGAACCGCGACGTGATCGCCCGGCAGCACCGTCGCACCGACGGCGGGTTCCGACGGGAGAGCGGGGACATTGCGGTGGCGCCGGCGCCACGAGAACACCGCCGCTACCCAGCCGGTCAGCCGTCGGCCCCGGATCGTCACCACCGCGGCAAGCGCGATGACGACGGCCAGCGTGATGCCGGCCCACAGCAGCTCGAGTGGCGCGGACAGGGCGATGCATGCGGGAATCAACGCGGCCGCCCATATCAGGTGGCCGGTGGTGAAGCGCAGCCCGAATAGGCCGAAGACCTTTTTCATCGGCGCCTCAAAGCACGTCGTGCCAGTGCACCGAGCCCGAGGGCAATGGCCAGTCCGGCGGCGGTGACCACGACGACGGTGATCGGCCCGCGGTCCGGCGGCGGCACGTATGCCGGTGGCGGAAGTTGCTTGACCTTGTAGGGCACCGTGGCGGGGCCTGCAGGCACGTCCCAGGTCAGCGCCGCCACGGGGTCGATGACTCCTGCGCCGACCTCGTTGTCGACACCGCCGCCCGGATGACGGGCGGTCGCGGTGATCCGATTGATGATCTGTGCCGGCGTCAGGTCCGGGAACCGCTGTTTGAGAAGCGCCGCGAGCCCGGACACGTATGCGGCGGCGAACGAGGTGCCGGTGATCGGGATCGGACCGTCCTGGCCCTGCAGCGCATTGACCGGCGCGCCGTCGTAACCGAGCGCGATGATGTTCTCCGCCGGCGCGGCGGCGTCCACCCACGGGCCATGCATGGAGAAGTTGCTGGGCTGGCCGTTCTGGGCGATTCCGCCGACGGTCAGCACCAGTGGCGAGTACCACGCCGGGCTGACGACTGTTTGCACGCGCTTCCAGCCGCGGGGATCGGCGGGAATGCCCGGATCCGGGGGCGGGTTCTGCGTGCAGTCCTGGCCGGTGTTGCCCGCCGCGACGATGATGACCGCGCCTTTGACGTTGACCGCGTAGTTGATGGCCGCGCCAAGGCCAGATTCGTTGATGGGCCTGGTCACCTTGTAGCAGGCGGCCTCGCTGATGTTGATCACCTGCGCGCCGATGTTGGCCGCATGCACGACGGCACGGGCAAGGCTGCGCAGCGAACCCGCGGTCTGGGTGGTGTTCGGGTCGTTCGGATCCGTTCGGGAGCCGACCGGCTGGAACGCCTCCGACGTCTGACGCAGCGACAGGACCCTCGCGTCGGGCGCGACGCCGATGAACCCGTCGGTGGGCGCGGGGCGGCCGGCGATGATCGCCGCCGTCAGCGTCCCGTGCGAATCGCAGTCGGACATGCCGTTGCCTGCCTTGTCGACGAAGTCGCCGCCCGGTTCGGCGGGAACCCGCGGCGACCCGGTCACTCCGGTATCGATGACCGCAACAGTTACTCCTGCGCCGGTTGCGAACTTCTGCGCCTCGCTCATCCGCAGGTAGTCGTTCGCCCACGGTTTGTCGGCGAAGTTCGAATTCGGGAACGCCGTGGGTGCGGAGCAAACCCGGCGTTGCTCGGTCGGCTGATCCGGGCCCATCTCGTCCGGCGGCACGACAGCCGCATCGATGGTTGGAGGGTCAATCGCCACTGCAGGGGGAGCGCTCAACAGCGCCACGATCAACGCTGCCACTAACGCACCGATGCGCACGCGCGTTCACTCCTCTCGCCCTTGGGGCCGCCCGCAGTGTGCTGACGAGTCCGCAGCAAACAATGTACCTGCCCGGCGGCGGTACAAATTCTCACGTCAAGCCGATCGGCCCAATGCACGCAGCCAATCTTAAGGGGCCGCCAGAGGTGTCCGATCCGCTAACTGTGCTCAGCAGGGAGTTGCAGCGATGTCGTATTCCGGCGGCCCCCGAACCGCCTTGTCACGTGCGTCAATAATGGTCAACAATCATGATCAGGGGGTGCCACGTGCGGCCGAGGACTCAGTACGTCGATAGCGGTGGATACGCCATCGCCTATCGGTGATCGGCGACGGGCCCGTCGACGTGCCTTTCTCCAAGGCCTGCTGTCGCATCTCGACATGCAATGGTGCGATCCGTCTTCGCCGCGTTCCTGAATCGGCTCGCCTCGTGTTCACGCCTCGTCGTGATGGATCAACGCGGCGTCGGCCTTTCCGACGGGGCGGGCACGATCCCGACGATTGACGAACGCGTCGCCGATCTGGCCGCGGTCGCCGATGCGGTCGGCAGCAAGCGGATGTTTCTGATCGCGAGCGCTTCGGCGCCATCCTGTTCACCGACATTGTCGACTCCACACAAGAGGCAGCCCGGTACGGCGACGAGCGCTGGGCGGTACTGCTCATGCGCCACGACACTGCAGTGCGCGAAGAGATCGATCGTCGCCGCGGAGAATGCCTAAAGTTCACGGGCGACGGCTATCTTGCCACGTTCAGTCTGTGCGAAGACGCCCTGCGATGCGCTGCGGCGCTGCAGGGAATCGCCGGCGAGTACGGGTTCGCGATCCGCTGCGGCGTATACGCCGGCGACTACGAGACGGCCGGTGAAGACGCCATCGGCCTGACGGTGATCATCGCGTCGCGGCTGATGTCGGCTGCGTGCGCAGGGCGAATCCTGGTGTCGAACGCCGTGTCAACCGCGGTGGCCGGTGCGAACTTTCAGTTTGGCTCTTGGAAAGAGTTGACCCTGAAGGGTGTGCCCGGGACCACCAGCGTCGCTGAGCTCGTCACAGAGTGCGACGTCCAGAACACGACGAGCCGCTGGCGACCCGACCCGGTAACTCACGGTCCAGCCACGACCTTGCTGGACCGGCTGGTAGTGCTCGGTGGGACGCGGTTTCCCAAAGCAGCCCACATGTTGTCAAGGACCAAGCACGGAGGCGACGGTGGGCCGGCGCCGATCCCGGCCGCTAGGCGTCGAGGTCTTGCTGGACCAGCTCAGCGACGGTCCTGAGCGCTTCCTCGTCGTCGGAGGCCACGGTCACCTCTGCGCCGTTGCCTGCGCCCAGCGTCATGATCATCAGCGCCGAGCCAGCGTCGACCGGCTCACCGCCGTCCATGGAAAGGGTGACGGGCACGCCGGCGTTGACGACGGCTTCGGCGATGATGGCCGCAGGCCGGGCGTGCAGTCCGATGGCCGAGCCGACGATGACAGTCTTGGCGGGCATTGCGTTTCTCCTTGAGTGGTGGGTGGGTGTTTGGATTAGGCGGCGGCGGCGGCGAAAGCCGCGTTGGCTTCTTCCTCGGCCTTGGGATTGATGAACTGTTTGGCGGCGATGACGGCCAGCGCCCCGACGACGGTGCCTGCGGCCAGCGCGACCATGAACCACAACAGGTTGCCGATGGCGAAGAAGACGAAGATGCCACCGTGCGGGGCCTTGAGTGTCACGTCGAAGGCCATGATCAGCGCTCCGGTCACGGCACCGCCCGCCATCATCGACGGGATGACCCGCAGCGGATCGGCCGCCGCAAACGGGATGGCACCTTCGGAGATGAACGACGCGCCGAGAAGCCAAGCACTCCAGCCATTCTCACGCTCGGGCTCGGTGAACAGCCGGGGACGCAGCAGGGTGGAAGCCAGCGCCATCGCCAGCGGCGGCACCATACCCGCGGCCATCACCGCGGCCATGATGCGCAGCGACGCCTCGTTGTCGACGTTGAGCCCCGCGACGGCGAAAGCGTACGCAGCCTTGTTCACCGGGCCACCGAGGTCGAAGCACATCATCAGGCCGAGGATGATCCCGAGGATGATCACCGAGCTGCCCGTCATACCGTTGAGCCAGTTGGTCAGGCCGGAGGTAATGGCCGCCAGCGGCCGACCCAGGAGCATGAATATCAACACGCCGACGACCAGCGACGCGCACAGCGGGATGATCACCACCGGCATCAACCCGCGGAGCCACCGCGGTACGTTGATTTGGCTGATCCATAGTGCCGTGAAGCCGGCGATCAGACCGCCGACGATGCCGCCGATGAACCCGCCGCCGACAAAGACGGCGACCGCCCCCGCGACGAAGCCCGGTGCGATACCGGGCCGGTCGGCGATCGCGAAGGAGATGTAGCCGGCCAGTGCCGGAACCAGGAACCCGAACGCCAACCCGCCGATGCTGAACAACACCGCGCCCAGGTACTGCATGAAACCGCCGGAGGGCAGGTTGGTCAGCGAGTTGGTGGTCGCGATGATATTGCCCAGCGACTGTGTCGCTCCCTCGGGCTTGTTGGCGATGTCGTAACCGGCGAACAGGAACCCCAGCGCGATCAGCAGGCCGCCCGCAGCAACGAACGGAATCATGTAGCTCACGCCGGTCAGCAGGATCTGCCGCGTGCGCGTGCCCCAGCCGACACCGCCGGCCGGTGCCGCCGCGGCGGCCGGCGCGCCCGCGTCACCCTGCACGCGGGCGGCGCCGGGATCGGCTGCTGCGGCGAGTGCTTCGGCGACCATCTTGTCGGGTTCATTGATCGCGCGTTTGACACCGGATGCGACGACGGGTTTGCCTGCGAACCGCTGCTTGTCCTTGACGCCGACATCTGTGGCGAAGATGACCGCGCCGGCCTCGGCGATGGTCGCCGGCGACAGCGGCGTACTTCCCGACGAACCCTGCGTCTCAACGTGCAGCGTCGCACCCGCCTTCTTGGCGGCGGCGACCAATGAGTCGGCGGCCATGTAGGTGTGCGCGATGCCCGTCGGGCATGCGGTGACGGCGACGAGCGTCTTGGGTGTGTCCTTAGCCGGTTCGGTTGGGGGCTTGGGCTTTTCGGCTGTCGCGTTGACGACGCCGTCGACCAGCTCGACGACTTCGCTCGGCGTGGTCGCATTGCGCAGCGACTCGACGAAGTCCTTGCGCACCAGTGCCCGGGCGAGGCTGGACAGCAGCTTCATGTGCTCGGCGCCGCCTGCTTCCGGGGCCGCGATCAGGAACGCCAGATCCGCGGGTCCGTCCGGCGCGCCGAAGTCGACCGCCGGGTTCAGCCGGGCGAACCCGATCGAGGCGGTATCGACATATGGCGATCGGCAATGCGGGATCGCGATGCCGCCGGGCAGCCCGGTGGCCGATTGCTCTTCGCGCGCCATCGCGGCCGCGATCAGCCCGTCGGTGTCATGGGTGCGGCCTGCGTCGGCGAGCCGGCTGACGAGCCGGCCGATGACCGTCTGCTTGTCTCCGCCGGCGTCGACGTCGAGGAGCACCAGATCGGTGTTGATGATCGGCTGGGACGCGGTGCTTGTCATGGCGATACTTTCGTGTTGGTGGTGGGTGAGATCGGGGCGATCGGTGTCACCCGGACGGCATCGAGGTCGATCTGCGCAGGCGTGGGCAGCGCGGATCCGGGCAGCGCGGCGGCGGCGCTGCCGTATGCGACGGCCATCTGCAGCCGCTGGGGAGGGACGGCACCGCCCACGTCGGCGCGGAGATAGCCGGCGAGTGAAGCGTCGCCTGCGCCGACGGTGCTGCGCGCGGCGATGGGCGGCGGTGTGGCCATCCAGCTCCCGGTCTCGTCGACCAGCACCGCACCGGCGGCGCCGAGGGTGGCGAGCACCGCGCCAACACCGCGGTCGACCAGCCTGCGGGCGGCTGTGACAACGGGTTCTGGATCGCCTTGGGCGACTGCGGCTTCCAGCGCCTGCGGCGAGTACCCCAGGACACCGGCAAGCTCCTCCGCATTTGGTTTGATCAGATCGGGTGCCGCCTGGTCGAACGATGCGACCAGCGCCGCGAGCGGACCATCGGAGGTGTCGATCGCGACCCGGCACGGATACTGCGCGAGCAGCGCAACTACGTCGGCGTACCAGCCGTCGGGCACACCGGGCGGAAGAGAACCGGACAGCACCACCCACGCTGCGGACTCGGCGCTCGCCGCTACAGACCGAGTCAGCGCGTCGAGGGCGGCGGCGTCGAGGGCGGCACCCGGTTCATTGAGTTTCGTTGTGGTGCCGTCGTGTTCGGTGATGGCGAGGTTGGTGCGCACTGCACCGGCCGTCGGCACACACCTGAACGGCACCGCGCTGGCTGAAAGTGCGGTCACCAGCGGATCGGTGGTGGGGGCGGGCAGCACCGCCACGGCGTCCAGCCCGGCCTGCGTCAACGCGCGCGCGACGTTGACGCCCTTTCCGCCGGGTTCGGTGGTCACCGACGAAACCCGGTGCACCGCACCGCGGGTGAGCGGTCCGGTGAGTGTAACCGTGCGGTCGATGCTCGGATTAGGGGTGACGGTGACGATCATGCGACCACCACCTCGACGCCGTTCTCGGTCAGCTGTTCACGATCGCCGGCGCTGATTTCACAGTCGGTGATCAGGGTGTCGACACTGGAGATCGGGGCGAAGCTGACGAAGTCCTCCCGGCCGATCTTCGACGAATCAGCGGCTACCACTACATAATTCGCGGCCAGAACCATGGCCCGCTTGACGGCGGCCTCGTCACCGTCCGGAGTGGACAGACCGTGGCGCACGCTGATCGCGTTGGTGCCGATGAACGCGATGTCCACCCGCAGTGTGTCAAGCACGCGCAATGTCAGCTCGCCGACCGCCGCTTGGGTCAGACCGCGGACACGGCCGCCAAGCAGCTGCAGGGAAACCGATGGCATAGCAGCGAGCCGGGCGGCGATCGGCACCGAGTTGGTCACCACGACCAGCTCACGGTCGGTAGGCAGCTGGGCCGCGATGCGCGCGGTGGTGGTCCCGGCGTCCAGCAGCACGGTGGCCCCGCCGTGGGGAAAGAACTCGGTGGCGGCCGCGGCGATGGCGCCCTTGTGCTCGGCGCGGGTGGTCTCCCGCTCACCGACGCCGGGCTCGACGAGGTGCAGCGCACGGACCGGCACGGCGCCGCCGTGCACCCGTCGCAGGACGCCGGCCTTGTCCAGGAACGCGAGGTCGCGGCGCACCGTTTCGGTGGTGACGTCGTAGGCCTGCGCCAGTTCAGCCACCGAGGCACGGCCCTGCGAGATCACCAGCGAGGCGATCGCTTGCTGACGCTCTTCGGCATACATGAGGCTCCGTTTGTGTGGTAATCGACCCGTATCTGTGTGGGTATAGTTGGTTTTACTACTGTTCGTGTTGACTTGTCAAGATTTTCTTGTAATCTGCTTCACATGACCGCTTCATCCCCGCCTACGTCACCTCGGCAGGACACGACCTCCGCCGGCTATCCGGCGGGCACGGTGCTGCGCGGCGTCCCCGTGGTCGCCGGTGTCCAGTACGCGCCCGTGATTCGACCCGGGCGGTTGCCCGTCGTCGATGACACAAAGGCGGCAGATGTTGAGGAGGTAGACCGGGCCGCCGAGGCGGCACGGTTCGGGGCCGCCGCATCCGCAGTCGCCGGTCGGTTACGGGATCGCGCGGCGCACGCGACTGGCGCTGCATCGGAGGTTCTCGCCGCCACCGCCGCGCTGGCGCAGGACCGTGCCTGGTTGGGTGCCGCGGAGAAACGCATCAAGGACGGCACACCAGCCGTCGCCGCGGTGGCTGCAGCAGTCGAGCAGTTTGTCGCCATGTTCACCCAACTCGGCGGGCTGATGGCCGAACGTGTCACCGACCTGCGGGACATCCGCGACCGCGTCATCGCTGAGCTCAGTGGCATGCCGGAGCCTGGCGTCCCGCTGCCCGACATTCCGTCGATCCTGTGCGCCGAGGATCTGGCTCCCGCCGATACCGCGGGTCTGGACCCGAATCTCGTTGTCGCCCTGGCCACCACACTGGGCGGGCCGACCAGCCACACGGCGATCATCGCCCGGCAGCTCGGCATCCCGTGTGTCGTCGCTGTCGAGGGACTCGATGCCGTTGCGCCAGGATCGATGGTGCTCGTCGACGGCACCCTTGGCACCGTCACGGTGTCACCGGATCACACCGCCGCAGGCGAGGCCGTCGCCGCTGCGCAGCGCGAGGCCGAACAGGCAGCGCATTGGTCGGGTCCCGGCGCCACCGCCGACGGGCACGCGGTGTCGGTCTTCGCCAACGTCCAAGACGGTGCCGCGGCCCGCGCCGCCCGCGAGACCCCGGCCGAAGGCGTCGGCCTGTTTCGCACCGAACTGTGCTTCCTCAACCGTGACACCGAGCCGAGCGTCGCGGAGCAGGCCGACATCTACGCCGAAGTGCTCGAGGCGTTTTCGGGCCGCAAGGTCGTGATCCGTACTCTGGACGCAGGGTCCGACAAACCATTGAAGTTCGTCGGCCACCCAGAGGAGGCCAATCCCGCACTCGGCGTGCGTGGCATCCGCATCGCTGAGGGCAACCCGGGGTTGCTGGACCGGCAATTGCAGGCCATTGCGGCCGCCGCGCAGCGCACAGGCAATCAGCCATGGGTGATGGCGCCGATGATCGCTACTGCGCAGGAAGCCGAAAGCTTTGCCGCACAGACACGTTCGCACGGGCTCACTGCGGGTGTGATGATCGAGGTCCCCGCCGCAGCGCTGCTGGCTGACCGGATCCTCGAACACGTCGACTTCCTGTCGATCGGTACCAACGATCTGGCCCAGTACACGATGGCCGCCGACCGCATGTCGGCCGACCTCGCCACGCTGACCGACCCGTGGCAGCCGGCCGTGCTGGCGTTGGTCGCGATGGCGGTGCGGGCCGGGGCGGCGGTGACCAAGCCGGTCGGTGTATGCGGCGAGGCCGCAGCCGACCCGCTGTTGGCGTGCGTGCTGACCGGTCTTGGCGTGACATCTCTGTCGGCCGCAGCCGCCGCGATCCAGGGCGTAGGGGCAAAGCTTGCACAGGTCACCTTGCAGCAGTGCCAGACTGCGGCCGATGTGGTGCTCGGCACCGCTACCGCAGCGGAAGCCCGCGCCGCTGCGCTGTCCGCCCTCGGCTGACGAGTGTGGGATTGAGACACGTTGGCCCCCGGCGAGCGTGTAAACAACCCCACACTCGCGCCGCTAGGGAATTAATCGGACTACGGTCCGGTTGATCGTGGCATGCCTGCTATTACCGCTGACACGCTGACTCTGCCGCGGATCGCCGCCCCTGCGGCAACCGATACCGAACGTCCGGTCCGCTCCATCACCACCGGCCCGCACGGCTACGAGGGTGAGGGATTCCCCGTCGTGCGCGCGTTCGCCGGAGTCAGTGCCGCCGACCTCGACCCGTTCGTCCACATGGACCAGATGGGTGAGGTGGAGTACCAGCCGGGTGAACCGCGCGGCACCGACTGGCATCCCCACCGCGGGTTCGAGACCGTCACGTACATGATCGACGGCCGCTTCGCGCATCAGGA
>Ga0207693_10001351_pt1 | contig 21684 bp, 23 predicted proteins | sample LARL81metaG_FD_184347 | JGI IMG/M metagenome (GOLD analysis project Ga0207693, IMG submission 184347) | Corn, switchgrass and miscanthus rhizosphere microbial communities from Kellogg Biological Station, Michigan, USA - LAR L8-1 metaG... | ecosystem: Host-associated > Plants > Roots >... | reverse complement strand
GGTCCGGGCAGCCCTGGTCGAGGCGCTCGAGCTGGAGACGCCGGGAAAGGTGCAGCTGGGTGTCTCGCCGCTGCCGGGACTGCTCGCGAGCGCCCTGCTCGAACGCGCGCCCTCGTCGCTCGGGCGTGTGCTGTTCACGAGCTCGGGCACGGAGGCGGTCGAGGCGGCGCTGAAGCTCGGCCGCGCGGCGACAGGCCGGTCGAAGGTCGTCTCCTGCGAGCACGGCTTCCACGGACTGACGCTCGGCTCGCTCTCGGCAGCCGGGGACGCTGTGTTCACCGACCGCTTCGGGCCGCTGCTGCCCGGGTTCTCACAAGTCCCATTCGACGATCTTGAGGCACTCGAGGCAGCGCTTCGGGGCGAGGACGTTGCGGTCTTCATCGTCGAGCCGGTCCAGGGCCATGGGCCGCAGTTCCCGCACGATTCTTATTTAACCGGCGCGCAAGAGCTCTGCCGTCGCTACGGGACGCTCTTCTGCGTCGACGAGGTTCAGACCGGCTTCGGGCGAACCGGCCGCATGTTCACGCTCGATCACTGGGCCCTCGAGCCGGATCTCCTCACGGTTGCAAAGTCGCTCTCGGGTGGCTACGTGCCGGTAGGCGCGCTACTGATGTCGACGGCCGTCTACGACGCCGTCTTCGATTCTCTCGAGCACTCCGTGTCGCACGGCTCGACGTTCGCGCCGAACGACCTCGCGATGGCGGCGGGACTGGCGACGCTGGATGAGCTAGATGCGCAGGGTCTTCCCGAGCGGGCGGCGCGTATGGGCGAACTGCTGCTCGAGCGGACGCGGCCTCTCGTCGAGCGCTACGAGGTCGTCAAGGACGTGCGCGGTCTCGGCCTGATCTGGGCGATCGAGTTCGAGGAGCCCGCCGCCGGCAGCCGCTCCTGGCGCATGCTCGAGCGCGTGCAGCCGGGTCTCTTCGCGCAGCTCGTCGTCGTGCCGCTGTTCGCTGAGCACAAGATCCTGACCCAGGTGGCCGGCCATGACTTGAACGTGATCAAGATCCTGCCACCGCTCGTTCTCTCCGAGAGCGACGTCGACTGGTTCGTCGAGGCTCTCGACGCAACGCTCGCTCGAGCGCAGAAGTTGCCCCGTGCGATGGTTCGGTTCGCGCTCAAGGCCGCGCGGGCAAACCGGCCGCGCCGCCGGCTCGCCAAGAGCTTCTAGTACCGCCGCGTCGGCGCCCGCCTGGGCATAGGATGGTTCGCGGCCAGGGCACCGCGCCGTCGGGGCCTAACGTCGAGGTGAGGAGTTTTCGCATGGCTAAGACTCTGTGCGGCTCGGTCGCCGCTGCCTTCGTGCTCGCGCTCGCCCTTAACGGCGGGGCTGCGGCCGCTCCACCGGGCCTCGGACCGAACGTGATCGTCTTCGACTCGAGCATGCCGACGAGCCAGATTCAGGCGACCGTCAACACGATCGCGAGCAAGCAGGTCTCGAACCAGTTCGGGACGGACCGGTATGCCTTGCTGTTCAAGCCCGGCACGTATGGATCCAGCAGCGATCCCCTGAACTTCCAGGTCGGCTACTACACCTCGATCGCGGGCCTCGGCCGTTCGCCGGGGGACGTTGTGATCAACGGATCGGTCTACGTCCACAACCAGTGCGACGGCGGCTTCTGCACGGCGCTGAACAACTTCTGGCGCTCCTTATCGAACCTCACGATCAACGTCACGACCCCGAACTTTGGCTGCTACAACGGCGAGTTCTGGGCCGTCTCGCAGGCGGCGCCGATGCGTCGCGTCGACGTCAACGGCTTCGCGACCCTGATGGACTACTGCACACAGCCGTCCTTCGCGAGCGGCGGCTTCATCGCCGATTCACGGTTCAGCGACACGATCGTCAACGGCTCGCAGCAGCAGTGGCTCGCCCGCAACAGCGCGCTCGGCAATTGGACGAACGGCGTCTGGAACCAGGTGTTCTCCGGTGTCGTCGGTGCGCCCGGGGAGTGCTTCCCCGCCCAGGCCTCTTGCGGGGGGCCCTACACCACCCTTCCTTCGAGCTCGGTCACGCGCGAGGCCCCGTACCTCTACGTCGACTCTGGCGGAAACCAGAACGTCTTCGTGCCCTCGGCGCAGTCCGGCTCGTCGGGAACGACCTGGGCCGGCGGCGAGACGCCTGGCACCTCGATCCCGATCGACCGGTTCTACGTCGCCAAGCCTTCAGACTCCGCCGCGACGATCAACTCGGCGCTTCGAACCGGCCGGAACCTCATCCTGACGCCCGGCATCTACCACCTCGATCAGAGCATCTCCGTCACGCGTCCTGACACCGTCGTGCTCGGACTCGGCTTCCCGACGCTCATTCCGACGAACGGGAACGCGGCCATGACCACCGCGAGAGCGAAGGGAATCCTGATCTCAGGAGTCATGTTCGACGCGGGACCGGTCAACTCGCCGGTGCTGCTCCAAGTCGGAAGCGGTCACGCACGGAGCGACAACGAGTCGTCCGATCCGTCGACTCTGAGCGACGTGTTCTTCCGCATCGGCGGCGCGGAGCCGGGTAGCGCGACGACGAGCCTCGTCGTCAACAGCAACAACGTCATCCTCGACGACATCTGGGCCTGGCGGGCAGATCACGGCAACGGCGTCGGCTGGACGAGCAACACCGCCGACACAGGAGTGATTGTCAACGGCGACAACGTGACCGCGTACGGCCTCTTCGTCGAGCACTACCAGAAGTACGAGACGATCTGGAACGGCAACGGCGGGACGGTCGTCTTCTTCCAGAACGAGATGCCTTACGACCCGCCGAACCAGGCCGCGTGGATGGAGGCGCCGGGCGTCGACGGCTGGGCCGCCTTCAAGGTCGGTGACGCCGTGACCAGCTTCCACGGGTACGGAATGGGGAGCTACAGCTTCTTCAACCAGGGCGTGAACATCTATGCGGCGCACGCCTTCGAGGTGCCGGCAACGCTGCCACCGGGGAGCCTCCACAACCTGCTGACGGTGTTCCTCGACCCGTCGCACGGGTTGGGCGGCATCCTCAACGTCGTCAACGACACCGGCGGGCCGTCAACGATCGCGAACCCGGACGTCCCGGTGACGGTGGTGAACTACCCGTGAGCACCTGACGAAATCGCCGATGGATTATCGGAAGGGCCCGGCCAGGTGGGCGGTTGAAAAGACCGCCGTCCCGCGCTTCACATGAACTACTGAGGGTCGGGCCTGCTCAGATGAAAGGACGCTTGCCTAGGCGATGATTCCTACAGCATCGTCATGATTCCAGGCGAAATGGGGTAGAGCCGACCACGCGCCGAAAGGCCTTTCGCCCGTAGGCAGAGCGATCTTGGTCGGGTCGCCGAGGCGGGACCCTGCCACGTGGCGGTAAGACGCCAGAGACACCCGGAAGGTGGTACACGGCGTGAGAGGCTCGTGCGCCGTAAGGCGAGCTCGATCGCGACCGACCCGTTCGAGGGCACCGTGTACGAGGCCACGCCGTGCGAAAGGCTCTTGAGAGTGGTCGGCTCAGCAGTAAACGAAGTCAGCACCCCTGTTCGCGACCACGTCGCTGGCAGTTGCTGAACCGCGGAGCAAGCGCTTAGCGCTAGTGACCACGACCAGCACGCCACCTGCGCCTCTGGGTAGTACCGCGCCGGCTCCGTCGGCACACCGTTCTCCATCAGCGGGTAAAAGAGGAGATACTGACCCGACGGGATCGCCGCTGGTGCAACGTTAGGCGGACGGAGCTGCTGATACAGGGACCACCCGCTCCCGAGATTCACCGAGCGTCCGTTCGCGCCAACGACGAGGACCTTTGTGACCTGCTTCGCAGACGCCGCCGAGGGAAAAAGCACGAGCGGCGCCGCCACCAACACGACTGCGACCCACCGCCACCTCATCGCGATTCCATTTTAGTCCAGCTCAGGCACGGAAATGAATCAGTGAGCTGCTTTGGAGTGACATTCGCGAACGCTGGGCCAGTCAAGGGTGCTGACGCTGCGTTGAGGCCCGGCTCGCTTGTGTTAGGAGATCTCCAGCCGGAGCAGGATCTCGTTGCCGTGGAAATCTCCGGTTCGTTTGAAGCCGTATCGCTCGTAGAACGTGACCGGGCTGCCTCGCCCTGTCCGACGCTTGTCCACATCGTGCCGACGCCCCGGTTCCGGAAGTACTCGACGATCAGGTTGAGCATTGCGGTACCGAAGCCTCGTCGCTGGTAGCGCTCGTCGATCAGCAGCTTCCAGAGAAAGTGGGCAATGTAGTCGGGCTGCCGACCTCGTCAGCGATCATCACGAACCCCACCGGCGTCTCTTCGTCATAGATCGCCTAGTAGAGGGCCCGAGCGTCCTGCTCCTCCGCCGCCTCGAGAATTGACTCGCGGACACCGCTCACAAAGCGTCCCTGATCCGGGGTTACTGCAAGCGCCTCGACCGCTTCCCGATTCGCGTCGGTGATCGGCAAGAGAGAAACCACCGCGTGAGACTAGAGCAGCGCCTCACTTGACATCCCTTCGGCCCCCAGAGGCGTTGCCGCGTCGAACGGACCCTCGCGGACCTCAACGGTTTCAGGGAAGCTCGGGTTCACCCTCCGGCCGGCCGCCTCCCGAGTGATCCGTCAGGCTAGTCGCCCGGGAGCTCTCCTTCGGAGCGCGGACACTCCTGGTGCAAACTCATAGCGTGGCGACGATGGCCGACCTCGACGAGCTCGCGCTCGCACTGCCTCAGACCACGAAAGAAGTCTCCGATGACGGTCGGCCTTCGTACCTCGTCCACGGGAAGCGCTTTTGCCTCCAGCGCAGCCGCCGTCCAGACGCCGTCGACCCGGCGACGGGAGAGCGGCTCGACGACGTGCTGATGTTTCGAGTCGAAGACCTCGGTGTGAAGGAGCTGATGCTCTCCGACACCCGCGGCGTCTATTTCACGACTCCGCACTTCGACGGATATCCCGCAGTGCTCGTCCGCATCCCCGATCTTGCGAAGCTCGATCGCGACGAGCTCTTCGACCTCGTGGTCGAGGCGTGGCTAACGCGTGCGCAGAAGCGCGTCGCGAAGGCGTGGCTCGCAGAGCAGGAGGCTAGGGCTCGCTGATCTCCGCGCGCCGGTCGGCGACGCAGTCGCGCGCCCACGACTCGGCTGCCTCGACGATCCGGCCCGCCAACACGTCGGCTTCGTGCTCGTCCTCGGGGATGTACTCCGGGTTGACGTCGATTCGCACCTGGTGCAGCGACGCCCCCGAGTCCTCGCCGATCTCGTGCCGGTCCTCGGCCACGATCGAGATCTCACCTACCTTGGTCAGGAGGGACTGCGCCAACTCGTCGATCTCAGCCGCGGTCGCCGGCCGGCCGGCGAAGATCCCGAAGTTGACGCGGATCTCGAGGCCGGGAGGCTCGGGCAGGCGCTCGTAGAACGCGAGCTGAGGCTCAGTACTCATCGAAAACCGTAATTGCCCGCGCGCGCGAAACTTAACCTTCCTGGGGCTCCCAGCGAAAACGGCGGGCGGCGAAGATCGCTCCGGCCAGGCCCCAGGCGGCGATCACGGCCACGTCGCCGGGCCGATCCCAGATCTGCTGGTTGTGGATCGCGATGTCGCGGACGAGCCGAATCACGTAGACGAGCGGCAGTGCGTTCGCGATCGCCTTCAGCACCGCCGGGAACGAGTGAGGCGAGAAGAAAGCCCCCGAGAGGAACGCGACCGGCAGGTAGATCGCGTTCACAACCGCCGAGGAGCCCTCCGCAGATTTGATCAGAACCGTCAGCGCCACCCCGAGCGCCGTGAAGGTTGCGGCGCCAAGCAGCAGCGCGAGCGCGAGCGAGAAGAGGTTGTGGACGTGCGTATGGAAGAAGATGCGGCCGATCGCGATCATGCAGACGGCCTCGATCCCGAATGCGATTAGCGTCGTGCAGAGCAGCGCGACGACGTAGGCCCAGGCCGGCAGCGGCGTCGCCCGCACGCGCTTGAGGATTCCCGACTCGCGCCGGATCACCAGCATGATCGACAGCCCGGCGAAGCCGGTTGCGATCGCCCCGTAGCCGAGCATCCCGGCGAGCAAATAGTCGGCGGCTCGCACGTTGCCCTCGGCCTTGATCCGATCGTTTCCGTAGACCGAGCCGAGTAGGAAGAACATGATCAGCGGCAACGCGAAGGTGAAGAAGGCGAGCTCGCGGCTGCGCCCGTAGAGCCTCATCTGGCTGCGCAGCTCATGACGGAAGAGCCTCATTCCGCTGCCTCGGCGACTGTCATCGCCGCTGTCGCTTTCCAGCTCGTGTTTAGCGGCCGCGCCGCCATGTCGGCGCGTCCTCTTCGGCGGCATCACAAGACGCCTCATTCGGGCTCCGCCTGCGTGAGCGAGAGGTAGACCTCCTCGAGGCTGGGCTTGCGCACCTCGAGCCCGTCGAGCTCCTCGCCGCGCTGGATCGCGGCCTCCGTCAGCTCGTGGAGGACGCGCGTCGGCTCGTCGGTCTCGACGACGATGACCTCGCCGTTTCGGCGGTAGCGGACCTCGGTCGCGGGGGCGCCGCCGACCAGTTCCTGCACGGTGCCGGAGGCGACGATCCGCCCTTCGCGTAGGACGGCGACGCGGTCCGCGAGCTGCTCGACCTCGTCCAGGTAGTGCGTCGTCAGGAGGATTGTCTTGCCGAGCCCCCTCAGCGAGCGGATCGTCTCCCAGGCGCGACGCCGTGCGCCGGGATCGAAGCCGGTCGTCGGCTCGTCGAGGAAGATCAGCTCAGGGTCGCCGATCAGCGCCAGGCCGAGGTCGAGCCGGCGCCGCTGCCCGCCCGAGAGCCGACGCGCACGCGTGTCGCGCTTCTCCTCGAGCCCGATCAGCTCGATCACCTCGTCGACAGGCCGCGGGTGCTCGTAGTAGCCGGCGAACTGGGCCAGCTGCTCGGTGACGGTGATGTTCTCGTACATGGCCGAGGACTGCAGCACGACCCCTATCCGTCCCCGCCAGTCGAGCCCGGCGGACTCCGGATCGGCGCCGAGCACCTCTACCTCGCCGGCATCGCGTCTGCGGTAGCCCTCGAGGATCTCGATCGTCGTCGTCTTGCCGGCGCCGTTCGGCCCCAGCAGGCCGAAGACCTCTCCCGCGCGGAGCTCGAAGTCGACGCCTTTCAGCGCTTCGAAGTCGCGGTACGACTTCGTCAGGCCGCGAACGCTGACGACCGGGGTCACGGTGGCCGAATCTAGCTGGTGCTCGGGCCTAGCAGCCGCAACTCCACCATTCCGGCCGGCGGGAACCGTGGCTCGGTCCCGTCACCGAGCTCGGCCGCGATCTCCCCGCAATCGGGCTGGTGGCCGACGACGATCACCGTCTCGCCGCGCCCCTCGACCGCCGTTCGGACCGCCGCGGCGGTCGCGCCGGGCGCGAGCGCGTCACTCGGCTCACTCGCGGAGTGAAGGGCATCTGCCAAAGCCTCGCCGGTCTCGCGCGCTCGTAGCAGCGGGCTGGTCAGGACTGCATCCGGGTGGACCCCATCGGCGGCAAGCCGCTTGCCCAGCGCCCGCGCCTGCTCGCGGCCCGCGGGACTGAGGCGGCGCAGCTCGTCCGGCTCGCCGGACTCTGCATCCGCATGCCGGATGAGGAAAAGGCGCAACCTAGTGCACCACTAGGCCGGCTCGCGGGCCGGGAACTCGCGCGGAGGCGGGCCGACGTACTCGGCGGACGGCCGAATGATCCTGTTGTCTGCCTGCTGCTCGAGCACGTGCGCCGACCAGCCGGCGACCCGGCTGGCCGCGAACAGCGGCGTGAACAGGTCGGTCGGGACGCCGAGGTAGCGATAGACGGAAGCCGAGTAGAGGTCGACGTTCGGGAAGAGCCCCTTCTCCTCAAAGACGGTGCGCTCGGCGGCTTCGGTGATCGCGTACCAGTTCGGTTCGCCGCCTTCGTGCGAGAAATCCTCGGAGATCCTTTTCAGGATCAGGGCGCGAGGGTCGTAGGCGCGGTAGAGCGGGTGCCCGAAGCCGTAGAGCTTCTCCTTGCGTTCGAGCATGCCGCGCACCTCGTCGGGAGTGCGCTCCGCCGAGCCCCAGCGCTCGAACATGCCCATGGCGGTCTCGTTAGCGCCGCCATGAAGCGGCCCGCTGAGGGCGCCGATCGCAGCGACGACGGCAGCCGTGAGATCGGCCCCGGTGCCGGCCACGACGCGGGCTGTGAATGTCGAGGCATTCATCTCGTGCTCGGCGTGCAGGATCATCGCCACGTCGAACGCGCTAGCCTCGCGCTCGGTCGGCCGCTCGCCGTGCAGCATGGTCAGGAAGCTCTCGGCGTAGGAGAGCGTGGGATCCGGCGGTACGGAGTCGAGACCCTGCCGGCGCCGGTGATAGCGGGCGACGATCGTGGGCAGCCGCGCAATCAGGCGGGTGGCGCTACGGAGGCCGGAATCCCGGTCTGTCTTCCCGCGCCCGGGATCGTCGAACGCGAGGGAGGAGACCGCCGTGCGGAGCATGTCCATCGGCGCCGCCTCGTCGGCCGAGCGGTCGATCAGCTCTTCGGTGGCGGCAGGGAGATCGCGCTCCACCAGCTCGCTCTCGAAGCCCGCGAGCCTCTCCGAGGAGGGCAACTCGCCGTCGAGCAGGAGCAGCGCGGTTTCCTCGTAGGTCGAGTGCTCCGCGAGATCGGCGATGTCGTAGCCGCGGTACATCAGGACGCCCTGATCGGGATCGATCGAAGAGATCGCCGACTCGGCGACGACGATGCCTGAGAGCTGCACGGACTTCTTCGCCGCCATCGCCCAAAAGCGTAGCTCGCAGTAGCGTGTGCCGAGTGACCGGCGGCGGCTCGTCGATTCCGGAGGTGCAAGAGCTGCTCGCGACGCTTGTTGCGTCGAAGCCCGGTGGCAGAATCGCCGAGATGGGCACTGCATTCGGCGCCGGAGCGAGAGCGATTGCCGAGGCGCTACCGGCCGACGCCACGTTTGTCACCGTCGAGCCTGACCCCGCGCGCTACGCCGAAGCGTCCGCGGCCCTGGTTGGAACGCGGGCCGAAGTCGTGAACGGCCGCTGGGAGGACGTACTGCCCGCACGCGGACCGTTCGACCTCATCTTCTTCGACGGCGGGACGAGGGGAGAGACCTTCGAGCTTGCCATTTCGCTGCTCGCGCATGGCGGGATCCTGGTCAAAGACGACCTCACACCCGGCAGACCGGTCGCGGGTGATCCGGTGCGAGAAGCGTTCTTTCAGGATCGACGACTTGTCGCGGTTGAGGTGCTGACAACGGCCTCGACAGCTGCGATCGTCGCGGTTCGGCGCCCCTAAGCCCGTCCCCTGAGGCCTATGGTTTCTTCGGCTGGGCCGGCGCTGCTTTATGTGTTCCAAACCACCTCGATCGGTCGCTCGACGCCTGGAAGCGGCAGGGCGTTGGCCTCGGCCTCGATCGCGTCGCGCGTTTCGCGCGAAAGACGTGCCCAGGCATCGATCCGTACGGTGTGGTGCGCCCGTCTCCAGGTTCCGCGGATCTCGCCTTTGACGAGGAGCGCGCCTGGCCACACGCGGGGCGTCCAAAGACGCTGTCGCTGATCCTCGCGCGGAACGAGAAGCTGCCGCTCTGGTCCGTCGAGCAGAAAGTAGGCATCGCCGCTGGGAAGCAGGCGCGCGGGCGCGGCGACCGTCTCGCCGGCGCGAATCGCCGGCTCGTCTTCTGCGAGCAGCCACTCGTCGCCAAGTGGCGATCGAACCGGCAGCAGCGATGCCTCGAGGGACGCGAATGCGTCGCTCGCCGACCGCCGGGAGATCCCTGCCCAGCGGGCGAACCCGTTAGCCGTCGCGGGTCCGAAAATGTGGAGGTAGCGTCGAGCGAGCTCGCGACGCGCGTCGGCAGGGTCGACATCGGCAGCGACGACCGTCCAAACCGTCGGCGCACGCGCGCCTTCCCAGCGGATGGCGACCGTGCCCGTCGTCGCGGCGTACCTGAGCGAGTTGCCAATGCCAAGTCCGCGGCCGACCTCGCGATCCGTCATCCGCGTGCCGTTGAGGTGGGCGTGCAATCGCTCGGCAATGCGCTCGGCCCGAAGCCGGCTCTTGGCGTTGTCGGGAAGCCTCCCGAGCGAGAAAAGAGCGAAGTCGCGCGTCGCGACGACATAGGTGTGGTAACGAGGGCCCCAGAGCTGGGCTAGCGCCGGATCCTCCCACGTCGACGACTTGACCCCGTCTATCCGCGCGTGCAACGAAAGCAGCGCGGCTCTCGGCATGCTGTCCTGCAGGCCTGCCCACGCCGCCCGACGCAGCGACTGCGAACCCATCGGCATTCGCTCGTCGAGCGCACCGACCCGTCGTCGGAACGCCAGGATCTGGTGCCGGGTGACCCTGAGTCGCGATCCCACCGAACCCGCCATGAGCTCGAGGACACTAGGTAACTCTCGGCCATCTCGCCTCGGCCGCTGTTCGGAATGCGTCCCGAGCAGGCTAGACGACGATGACTGGCTCGGCCTCCTCGCCGTTCCGCCGTCTCCGCGCATGCCACACGACGCGCAACCCGCCGTCCTCCCAGACGTGCGGTTGAGCAAGCCGCTCAGGTGATCGCGCCTTCCAGTCCGTCAAGCGAGTGCTGAATCTCACTGGCGAGGGCGCTCAGGTTGGCTTGGCCTGTGCCTGCTGTTGTCGAGAACTCGTCGATCTCAACTCGGAGCGAAGACGTTAGATGCCGATTAAGCGCAGAAGCGATGGGGTGCTGAAGTGCGATGCGCTGGACTGTAATCCGCCCTAGCGGCGCGACCCTGCCCTGGGCCAGTGTTCGCGAAGATCACTGAGGATCTCACCGTCAGCCGCTATCTCGCACCCGGCGACGACTTGGCTAAGACGTCACGGCTGTTGTCTCGGCCGACGCCTCGGCGTGTTGCCTGCCGGCGGCGATCGCAAGGGCAGAGCCAGCGAGCGCCCCGCCAAGCGCGACTGCCGCCCAGCGGGCACCGCGCCGCTCCCAACCGAGCAACGCGTCAAGCGACAATGGCCCCGGCCCACTGTCGGCGATGGCGACCGCATTCGCGAGCAGGAGCACCTCGTAGCCGCCCGTCCCGACCTTGATCTCGTCACGCCAGATCGCAGTACGGAGGGCTGTCACCATGACGCTCCCCACTGCGGACGCCGCCGCCGGTGTCGCGAGGCCGAGCACGAGCAACGCCCCACCTCCTGCCTCGGCGATCCCGGCCACAATCGCGTTGCGGCGCCCCGGCCGCAACCCGAGGGACTCGAAGAACTGGCCGGTCCCGCTCGGCCCGTGGCCGCCGAACCAGCCGAAGAGCTTTTGCGTGCCGTGCTCGATGAAGATCGAGCCGACCGTGACGCGCAAGACGAGCCGCCCGAGGTTCGTGCCCATGTGCGCTCGATGCCCCGACGGCGCCACCTCAAAACGTGGGGCGAGCGTTGTCGAGGGCCTAGGGGGTGCTCACGTGCTGCTTCAACCCTCCTCGACAGCGAGTGACGACGAGAGGTCGCGGTACGCATCGACCTGCGCGAGCAGCTCGTTGGCCTTCTGCTCGACGGTTGCAACTGCATCAGTGCCTGCAACCCAACGCAGGGGCGGCTGCTCTTGGTCGACGACGGTCACGAGGGCCTTCGCGAGCTTGGCAGGATCGTTTGTCTGTTTGCCGCTCATCGCTTCCCACGCGGGCCGGGTTTGGGCGGTTCGCTCGGCGTAGTCGTCGATCGACAAGTCGGCGTAGGTGGTGGACTCGCTTGTGAGCAGCTGGGTGCGGAAGAAGCCCGGTTCGACGATCGTCGTGTGGATGCCGAACGGCTCAATCTCGAAGCGCAGGGACTCCATCCATCCCTCTAGTCCGAACTTGGAGGCGGCGTAGGCGGAGCAGAACTCCTGCCCGACGATTCCTGCGGTCGATGAGATCGAAACAACCTTCCCCGACCGCTGCTTGCGCATCACGGGCAGCACGGCCCGAGTGACGTTCATCGGCCCGACGAGGCCCGTCGTGAGCTGCTGCTCAACCTGCGCCGCCGTTAGCTCCTCGAAGAAACCGGCGTAAAAGTTCCCGGCGTTATTAACGAGCACGTCGATCCGGCCGAAGTGGTCGATCGCGGCCCGTACCGCCGCCTCTGCTGACACGAGACTCGTGATGTCGAGCTTCACTACGAGGACGTCGTCAGCCTCGCCTACCGCGCCGGCCACGGCCTTGGTGTTGCGTCCGGTCGCGACCACCGCGTGTCCGGCGGCGAGCGCAGCCTCCGCGATGTCAACACCCATGCCACGACCCGCCCCCGTGATGAACCAAACCGTCTTGTCGGCCATGTGCCTCAGCCCTTTCTCGCTTGCCGCTGTGTCAGGCGGAGAACGCTACTAAGAGGAGTGAGGTCGCCTGGGCGAGCGCTCCGGAATTACGCCAGAACCGCGGTGCCGCTAGACATCGCTGACCGCCGTGTAAACGCGAACGTGATGTTCAGCCCCCTCTGTTGCCACCGCGTGCCTCCCAGACGTGCGCCAAGACGCGATCGAGCGGCCGCGGGACGCGTGCGAGGTCCAGTGCCTCCACCAGGAGCACGGCGTACCTCTGCTTGCGGTTCCACATGAAGCCGTGCAGCTGTTCCTCGAGCGGCCGGGCGCGGTGCGCGGGCTGCTTCTGGTAGGTCCGGAACGCGCGCAGCTCGCCTTGCTCCGCGAGCACGCGCTCCATTCCATCCGGCCCCACCGCCCGCGTCAGCTCGTCCTCGAGGTCGCGCGTGCAGGCGTAGAACCCGACGCGCTCGAGCTCGCCACGGTCGGCGCACCCCAACGCGCGCAAGAAATGCCGCTCCTCGCCGACGTCGTAGAGCCCCGCGAGTCGGAGGTCGCGGTACTGCCCGAGGAGGCGTGGCAGGTTCCCGTAGCCGCCCATCGGCACGATGGCGACGCCCCCCGCCCGGAGGTCGAGGCCGCGGCGACGGGCCAGCGTCTCGACGGCGCGGCGGTCGCTCGTGCCCTCAACAAGCACTATTCCGCCCAGCTGCATGACTGCATCAGATCAGTGGACGACGAGCGGCGGCGCTGCCCTGGGCCGGTTTTCGGTGATGGCCCCTGAGCACACTCAGACGTGGTCGAGGTGGTCAGCCCAAGGCACGCAGCGCGGTTAGGTCGCTCGGCGTCGGCTCCCAATCAGCCGACGCGTTCGCCCGCACCTGCTCGGGCTTCGTTGCCCCCGCGATTACCGACGCCACCGGCGACTGCGCAGCGAGCGCGCCGATCGCGACCTCGAGAAGCGACAATCCGCGCTCTCCGGCGAAGGCCTCGAGCGCCTCGAGGCGGTCGTACTCGTCGTCGCTGATTTCCCGCCCCTGAAGGCGTGTCCCCTCCGGTGTGGGCCGGCCACGACGATACTTTCCGGTTAGAAGCCCGTTCGCGAGTGGGAAGTAGGGGATGAAGCCGAGGCCGAGTCGCGCACACGTCGGCAGGAGCTCCCGCTCGGCCTCCCGTGCGAGCCACGAGTACTCGCTCTGTTCGGAAACGTATGCCTCCCGGGCGAGCGCCGCGGTCTTCTCGATCTCAGCCGCCGAGTAGTTGGATGTCCCGTAGGCGCGGATCTTCCCCTCGCGAACGAGGTCGTCGAGCGCCGCGATCGTCTCGCCGAGCGGTGTCTGCGGATCCTCCTGATGGTGCTGGTAGAGATCGACGTAGTCGGTCTGCAGCCGTTGCAGGCTCGCCTCCAGTGCGCGGCGGATTTGCTCACGCGAACCCTTTCCGTATGCGACTTTGCCGCCCCCGCCGAACTTCGTTGCAAGCACGGCTTTCTCACGCCGGCCGTGGAGCGCCTCGCCGAGGAAGGTCTCGCTCTGCCCGCCGCCGTAGCTTTCGGCCGTATCGAAGAAGTTCACGCCGGCCCCGAGCGCGGCGTCGACGACGGCGCGCGTCCCCGCCTGATCCACGCGCCGGCCGAAGTTGTTGCAGCCGAGGCCGACGACGGAGACCTCGAGCGGGCCGAGCGTCCGCATTCTCATCGAGGCGAGCCTATCGAGCGCCCGCGGGACTCTTCGCATTCTCACCCGACACGGGTCTGACCCGGTCCGTCGTCACAGAATGCCAGCCTAGGGACCTACCGACCCGACCATTTGCTAGCCCGCTCAAGGACACTCAGGGCGCCTTATGCGTCGCCGGCGCCAGCGTCCTGTCGCGAAAGGTTCTTTCTCGCGCCCGATGAGCGAGTGCGTCGATTAGTGCCGATCAGGTCACAGACGAGACGGAGCCCGAGCGGTGCGCCCGGGCTCCGTCGGACGTACTAGGTCGCGACCCGCGGGCCTCGGCGCGACCGCATCGCGAATCCCACTGCCGTGAGCGCGAGGATCGTTCCGGCCAGAGCCACACCGGCTGTCGTGCTCGGCGACCACGAGGGGTCGTCTGCCGAGACGGCTGTGGCGGTCGGCTTCGCCGTGATCCCGGTCGAGACCTCAGAGGGCGTCGCCGGTGTCGCGGCGACCACGCCTGTGCTGATCTCCGATGCGGTTGCCGAGCCAGCGGTAGCCGCGGTCTGCTGCGAACCGAGGCCGGTGCTCACTTCTGACGCGGTCACCTGGGCTGCCGGGGTCGCCGCCCCGCCGGCCAGGGCGCCGTCAGTGACGGGCGACGCGAACGCCGATCCGGCTCCGGCCGCGGCCATTCCCGCCGCGACTGTGAGCACCGCGAGCGTTTCCCGCATCCCGTGTGCTTCCACGTCTTCGTCCAGCAGGCGCTCGAGCTCGCCCTTGTCGAACGTGAGCGAGATCTCGTCCCCGTCCGTCGTCTTGAGCAACTGCTCGAGGTCCTGTGGCTCCCAGCCGAGCGCGATCCGCTGCGTCTCGCGTCCGTCGCCGTCCGAGGTAACGCGCTCCACGTCGAGCAAGAGGTCGACTGACCCCTCGGAGCGCATGGCCTGCTCGACATCCGTTCGCGACACCGTGGCGGCGAGGCCGCGCGCTTCGGAGTCCTGAGCAGACTCGACGAGACGGACTATTCCGCTCCTCTCGTCCATAGCTCCTCCTTCGCTTCGTACGCCGAGAGAGATCGGCGCTACTGTCAAGACGCCGAACCCGGCATCGATCTTCCCACCGGCCGCAAGGGTTTGCAACGATCGCAGCATGGCCGACTTCCGCTACGTCGTCTGCGATGTCTTCACCGATACGCCGCTCGAGGGGAATCAGCTCGCTGTCTTCACCGACGCTCGCGGGCTCGGCGGCGAGACGATGCAGGCTCTTGCGCGCGAGATCAACTTCTCGGAGGTGACGTTCGTGTTGCCCGCCGAGGCCGGCGGGCACGCGAAGATCAGGATCTTCACGCCGGTCAAGGAGATGCCGTTCGCGGGGCATCCGACACTCGGGACCGCGTTCGTGCTTGCGGGGCCGTTGCAGCTGATCGAGCTCCGGCTCGAGACTGGTGCGGGAATCGTCCCGGTGCGGCTCGAGCGCGAGGAGAGTCGGGTCGTCTTCGGTCGCATGGAGCAGCCCTTGCCGACCGTGCGGCCGTACCAAGCCGAGGCCGAGCTGCTCGCGGCGCTTCGAGTGGAACGGTCCGAGCTGCCGGTCGAGCTCTACGACAACGGCGTCGAGCACGTCTACGTCTGTCTTGGCTCGGAGGACGAAGTTGCAGGGTTGCGGCCCGATCTGAGCCGGCTGGCCGATCTGCCCGACGTGCTTGGCGTCAACTGCTTCGCCGGCTCCGGCAAGCGCTGGAAGACGCGCATGTTCGCGCCCGGCAGCGGGGTCGCGGAGGATCCCGCCACCGGCTCGGCCGCCGGCCCGCTGGCATTGCATCTCGCGCGCCACGGCCGGATCGCCTTCGGCGACGAGATCGAGATCTCGCAGGGAGCGGAGGTCGGCCGGCCCTCGACGCTCTTCGCGCGCGCCGACGGGACAGCGGACAACGTCGAGCGGGTCGAGGTCGGCGGCTCCGCTGTGATCGTCGCTCGCGGCGAGTTCAGGCTTCCAGCCAGCCGACCTGCTTGATCTGTGGCAGCTCCGGCTCGAGGGCCCGCCAGAAGCGGCCGCCGTCCTGGGAGACATAAACCCGGTGCTCGGCCGCGTAAATGATCCTGTCCGGGTCGCCCTCGGCGATCGCGACCGCACGGCCCGGGGGCAGGCCCCCGCCGGCCTCGTGCCAGCTGCTGCCCGCGTCGTGCGAGACGGCGAGCGGAGGACGGCGGTCGAGGAGCGCAATCACTGTCGAGCCCTCCCGGGCGGCGGCGACGAGTAGCGGCAGCTCGACCCGTGGCTGCGGGGTCTCGGAAAGCTCGGCGCCCGCGACGAAGTCGAGGACCCGCTCGGTCTCGGCGTCGATCGTGTAGACGCCCTCGCCGGTCTCGACAACGAGGTTCACAGCGACCCCGCCAACAAGCTGTGGACGAGCTGCGTCGCGCGCTCGGCCGCCGGCTGCGGCTCGGCGCCGCGGCTTCGCTCGAACGCATAGGTCGCGGCGAAGGCGTCGCCCGCGCCGGTCGGGTCGGCGTCGAGCGGGTCGGCCGGGACGTGCACGAGCCGGTGCTCCGCGACCAGCACACAGCCGCGGGACCCGAGCGTGACAACAACCTCCGGGACACCAAGGGCGGACAGCGACCGTTCGTCGAGCCCGCCGGCGAGCGCCATCGCCTCCTCCTCGGAGAGCTTCAGCACCGAGACGTGGCGCAGTATGGACAGTTCCGGTTCGGGCTCGAGCACCAGCGGTCCGGACCGCGCCGGCCGGGCGAGTCCCTGGCCGTCAAACGAGAGTCGCACGCCGCCCTCCCCGAGCGCGGCCAGCGTCTCCGCCGGGAACTCGCCGCGAAAGAGCGCCCCGACATGGACCCATTCCGCATCGAGGCCGGCCACGTCTTCCACCGACCATGGCGACCCGAGCTCGCGCACGTCCATCAGCCGCCGGTCGCCGTCGTAAGAGAATGCGTAGCTGGCAGTGCTCGCGCCGGGCCGCCACTCGACCGGTAGCCCAAGCGCCTCCAGCGGCAGCAGCACGAGCGCTCGATCCGCCTCGGAGGATTTCGCACGCACAACCGCACGGGCGCCGAGCGCCGCCAGCGCCCGCGCCGCGTAGTACGGCGGCCCGCCCACGCGGGGCGGCGCGCCGTCAACGAGGTCGAGCGAGAGGTTCCCGACTACCGCGACGCGCACGGGCGGCATCTTCGCGCGGAAAGAGCAGGCCTGCGACCGTGGCGAGCACGAATGCGGCCGCGAAGCTCGGCAGCGACGCGGTCCAGGTCGCGTGCCCGGGGTGGAGGTGTGCTACGACGTCCGTCCACCAGGACGGCCCCTGCGGCGAGAGCCACTGGTAGAGAACGAAGCCGACGACCCAGGCCGCCAGCTGCAGTGGGCGGACGGCCGGGCCGGAGAAGAAGTCGCGCTCGCGGTAGTGCGCGCCGGCGAGCAGCCAATCGGCGAGCAGGACTCCGAAGAGCGGAACGAAGACCGAGCCGAGCAGCAGCAGGAACGACTGGTAGGAGCGCAGGTCGATCACGATCGCGCCGAGCGTCGCGACCGCCGAAACGGTGACGATCAGCAGCTTCTGCGAGACCCGAGGCAGCACGTTCTGGATCGAGACGGCCGTCGAGTAGATGTCGGCGAAGGCCTCGTCGGACTCGTCGACCGTCAGCGCCAGCAGCGCGAAGGCGCTGACGGCGCCGCCTGCGGCCACCGCTGCGGGAACATCGGCGGCGTCACTGATGCTCCGGGACAGCACGAGCAGCACGCCGAGTCCGAAGCACCACAGCGTCGGTAGGAAGTACCCGATTCCGGTTCCCCAGAAGGCGCTGCGGCGGTCGCGCGAGAAGCGGGTGTAGTCGGCGGCGAGCGGCGTCCACGAGATGATGCTGCCGATCACGACGTCGATCCCCGAGCCCAGCGAGAGGCCGCCCTGGCCCTCCGCGTGCCAGAACGCATGCAGGTTCGACTTGTCGAGCACCCACCAGGTCAGGTAGACGAGCGACGCCAGCACCGCCCAGACCGCGAACTTGCGCACGTAGCGGCGGACGAAGCCGATCGGCCCCAGCAGGGCGAGCCCGACGGCGATCAGGCCGAACAGCAGCGCCCAGAGCCAGCGGCCTTCGAAGCCGAAGACCTTCTTCGACAAAGCCGCGGCCGCGGTTGAGATCACGATCAGCTCGAAGGTCGACCAGCCGAGGTTCTGCGCCACGTTGACGACCGTCGGCGCGTAGGAGCCGCGGCGGCCGAGCGGGGCGCGCAGCACCACCATCCCGGGGACGCGCGCGTCGGCGCCGATCAGTCCGGCCAGTCCGAGCAGCAGGTTCCCCGCCACCGCACCGGCGACGATCGCGATCAGGGCGTCTCGCAACGAGAGCGCCGGCACGAGCACCGCGCCGAGCACGATTACGAGCAGGCTGACCGAGAGGTTGCCCCAGAGGAGCATCGTGTCGAGGAGCCCGAGCACCCGTAGGCGGTCCGGAACCGGATCAATTCCCCAGCTCGGTGTCTTCTCGTCGATCAAATAGCTACGCTCCCTCCGCTGGCATGACCCAGAGCAGGTTCAACGCGTCTTTTCTCAGCCTCTCGGAATGAGGCACCGCGGCGTCGCAACTCTAGCGGCCCTGGGCTTCGCGCTCGCCGTTGCCGGTTGCGGTGGCGGAGGCGGCGGAGGAGACGGAACCCAGCTCACCAAAGCCCAGTACGAGCAGCATCTCGCAACTGACAGTCAGGCGATCACGAAGGCGTTCCAGCCGCTGAGCACGCCGCCGAGCTCGCTGTCGGTGCTGGCGAGCCAGCTCAAGGTGGGGCAAGAGAAACTTCGCTCCGCCGCCGATGACCTGAACGGTGTCACGCCGCCGAAGGACGTCGAGAAGGACAACCAGGCACTCGCGAAGGGTCTGCAGACGCTCGCTGACGAGCTCGAGTCCTTGCGCTCGGCCGCGGCGAAGAAGGATCCGGCGCTCGTCCAGAAGGCGCTGAACGATCTGAAGTCGTCGCACGCGCTGGTGGACGCGCGCGCTGCGACCGACGACATGAGGAAGAAGGGCTACAAGCTCGGCGGCTTCAGCTAGTGGCTCAGGCTTTCGGGCAGTAGCCGCGTCGCCGTTGCCTTGAAGCTCGCAACCGCGGTTCCGCCGACCTGGAGGCCAAGGCGCTCGGACGAGTCGGTGGTGATCTCGGCGGTCAACGGGCCAACACGGGCGCGGACGCGGTTGCCGACCGGGACGAGGCTCGCGACGACGCCGGTGATGTGGTTCTGCGCCGAGTCGTCCGGCGGCGTTCGGGACAACGTCACCTCCCACGGATAGACGATCGCGACCGCGTCGCCTTCGGCTGGATCGGTGGAGCGGATCAGCTCGCCGGTCGGCAGCTCGAGCTCGGTCAGATCCTGCGCGCGGCGGGCGCGCCCCCGCAGCACGTTCGCTCCGGTCAGGCTGGCGACGAAGGGATCGGCAGGAGAGGCGACGAGCTCGGCCGGAGTGCCGAGCTGGCGCAGGCGGCCCTGCACGAGCACTCCGACCTGCGTCGCCAGCGTGGCCGCGTCCTCGAAGTCGTGGGTGACGACGAGCGTCGGCCGGTCGGCCTCCCGCAGCAGCTGCTGCAGCTCGGTCCTGACCTCTCCGCGCGTGTGAGCGTCGAGGGCGGAGAGCGGCTCGTCGAGCAGCAACACCGCCGGGTCGGGCGCTAGCGCCCGCGCCAGCGCGACCCGCTGGCGCTCGCCACCCGAGAGCTCGCGCGGCTTCGCGTCAGCGAGCGTCGCGAGGCCGAAGCGCTCCAGCAGGGCGGTCGCGCCCTTCCGGCCGAACTCGACGTTCTTGCGGACGGTCAGATGGGGGAAGAGGGCGTACTCCTGAAAGACGAGGCCGACCGACCGCTCCTCGGCCGGCAGGTCGAGGCCTCGAGCGGAGTCGAGCCAGTCGTGTCCGTCGACCGAGATCCGCCCGCGGGCTCGGCGAAGCCCGGCGAGCGCTCGCAGGACCGTCGTCTTGCCGGCTCCGGAGGGCCCGACGAGCGCCACGACCTCGCGGCCGACGGTCAGCTCGACGTCGAGGGCGAACTCGCGGAGCGGAACGTCCAGAGAGAAATGGAGCGGGTCCATCCAGGGATGAGCTTGAGCGCTAGCAGGACTGTGACGCCGAAGACGACGAAGAGCGCGCCGATCGCCAGCGCCGTGTCGAAGGACACTTCGAATTGCGCATAGATCGCAAGCGGAAGGGTCTGCGTGACCCCTTGCAAGCTGCCGGCGAAGAGGAGGGTGGCCCCGAACTCGCCGAGTCCACGCGCGAGCGCGAGCGCCGAGGCGGCGCCGAGCCCGCCGGCTGCGAGTGGCACCGCTACGCGGGCGAAGACTCGAAACGGTCTCGCTCCCAGCGTGCGAGCGGCCTCGAGGAGTGTGTCGTCGATCCCCTCGAAGCTCGCGATCGCCCCGCGAATGTAGAACGGGCTTTCGACGAAGGCAATCGCGATTACAACCGCCGCCTGGGTGAAGGAGACCGAAAGCCCGAAGGCATCGAGCGTGCCACCGAGGAGGCCGAAGCGGCCGAAAGTCACGAGCAGGGCGATTCCGGCGACCACGGGCGGGACGACGAGCGGCAACTCGATCAGAGAGAGGACGAGCGCGCGGCCGCGGAAGCGGTTCCGGCCGATCGCATACGCGGCCGGAGTGCCGACGAGCAGGACCGCAAGGTGCGCAATCAGGCTTGTCTTGATGCTGACCACGAGTGCATCGCGCGCAGCGCTCGATCCCAGTGCATCGACGAGCTTCCCTGGCGGGACGTGCACAAAAATCGCCACCACCGGCAGGGCGAGGAAAGAGACGGTAATTGCCGCCGCGACCACTGCCGCCGCGGGGAAGAGGTGCCTCACTTCTTCGGACGCTTGGGCAGCCCGAAGCCCGCGGTCACGAGCAGCCGCCGGCCACGGAGGGAGGTCACCCGCTTGATGAACGCCCGCCCGGCCGCGAGATGCGAGCTCTTGCGGACGATGCCGATCTCGTAGCGAATCGGTGGTTGCGCCCAAGCAGGGATCAAGAGGCTTTTCACCTTCGTGCCGGCCGGCTTTGCGTCAGTCTTGTAGACCAACCCCGCGTCGCCCTCGCCGAGTGCGATCTTCGCGACGATTCCTTTCACATCGGGCTCCTGGTCGACCACGTTGCTCATCACCGCCTGCGTGATGCCAAGCGAGTCGAGGACCTGGCGCGTGTACGCCCCGACCGGAACGGTGGGCGTGCCGATGATCACCTTGACGCCGCTTCGCCGCAGGTCGTAGACGGAGGCGATGTGGGCAGGGTTCGAGCTCGGGACGATCACGATCAGCTTGTTCGTGGCGAAAACCACCGGCCGGCGTAGCACCCCGTTGTGGTAAAGGAGCTCTGTCTGCTTCGGGCTTGCCGAGGCGAAGACGTCCGCCGGAGCGCCCTGAGCGATCTGGGTCGCCAGCGTGTCGGAGCCCGCGAAGCTGTACCGCGGCGCGTTGTCGATGCGCGGGAAGACCTGGGTCAGCGACGCGGCGGCGTAGACGGTAACTCGGGTCGCCGGCGTGCTCCCCGCTGGAAGAGCCAGGGCGAGGATCACGCCGAATGCTGCCATGAGAACTTTCACCGCTCGAGCATCACCGAAGTCGCCTTGACGATCGCGGTCGCCGGCGCGCCGGGCGTGAGACCGAGCTCCTCGACCGCCTCGCGCGTCACGACCGCGACGACGCGAAACGGGCCGGCCTCGAGCTCGACCTGAGCCAGCAGCCCCTCGGCCTTGATCTCGCGGACTGTGCCCCGGAACCGGTTCCGGGCGGAGAGCTCGTGCGGCTCGCTCCCGCGCAGGCGGGCGATCTCGCCTGCCGTGACTGTGCGGCGGTTGGCGGCGTCGCGGCGGGTACGGATGCGGCCGTCC
>Ga0207693_10001350_pt1 | contig 21696 bp, 19 predicted proteins | sample LARL81metaG_FD_184347 | JGI IMG/M metagenome (GOLD analysis project Ga0207693, IMG submission 184347) | Corn, switchgrass and miscanthus rhizosphere microbial communities from Kellogg Biological Station, Michigan, USA - LAR L8-1 metaG... | ecosystem: Host-associated > Plants > Roots >... | reverse complement strand
CGAGTCGAAGTTGAACACCGGCGGCGGCGAGGAGACCTGCCACTCGAGCGTCAGCGCGCGCCACGGGTTGGCGGGGGCGCGCGGACCGCCGCGCCACGAGGCGACCATGTTGTAGACGAAGATCAGCGTCGACAGGCCGAGCGCGAACGACGCGATCGAGATCGCCAGGTTCCAGCCGGCGAACTGCTCGGCGTAGTCCGACACCCGCCGCGGCATGCCCTGGATGCCGATCAGGTGCATGGGCGCGAACGTCGCGTTGAAGAAGATGAACGTCGTCCAGAAGTGCAGCTTGCCCAGGCTCTCGTCGTACATCCGGCCCGTCATCTTCGGGAACCAGTGGTAGACGCCGGCGAAGATCGTGAAGACGGAGCCGCCGAAGAGGACGAAGTGGATGTGGGCGACGACGAAGTAGGTGTCGGAGACGTGGATGTCGAGCGGCACCATTCCCAGCATCACGCCGCTGATGCCGCCGATCGTGAAGGTGACGATGAAGGCGAGGGCGAACAGCATCGACGTCGAGTAGGTGTGGATCTTGCCGAAGAACAGGGTCCCCAGCCAGGAGAAGATCTTGATCCCGGTCGGCACCGCGATCAGCAGGGTGGTGATCATCATCGGCACCCGCAGCCAGGAGAACATCCCGGCGACGAACATGTGATGGGCCCAGACCGAGTAGCTGAGGACGACGATCCCGATCAGCGCCAGCGCCATCAGGCGGTATCCGAAGATCGGCTTGCGGGCGTGGGTCGAGATCACCTCGGAGATGATCCCGAACCCGGGCAGCATCATGATGTAGACCGCGGGGTGCGAGTAGAACCAGAAGATGTGCTGATAGCTGATCACGTCGCCGCCCGCGGCGAAGTCGAAGAAGTTGGTGTGGAGGGCGCGGTCGAAGAGGACCATGAACTGGACGCCGGCGATGAACGGGGTCGCGGCGACGACCAGCAGCGAGGTCGAGAGGTTCGCCCAGACCAGCAGCGGCATCCGCCAGAAGGTCATCCCGGGGGCCCGCATGGTGATGATCGTGACGAGGAAGTTGAGCGCGGTCGCGATCGAGGAGGCGCCGGCGAACTGGACGCCGAGGTTGAAGAACGACTGGCCGAGCGGGGCCCCGGTGGAAAGCGGCGCGTAGCCGGTCCAGCCGGCGTCGAAGGCGCCGCCGGGGGCGAGGAAGCTGCCGATGAAGAGGGTGCCGGCGATCGGCAGCATCCAGAAGCTGAGCGCGTTGAGGCGCGGGAAGGCCATGTCCGGGGCGCCGATCATCAGCGGCAGCACGTAGTTCGCAAGCCCGGCGAAGACCGGGATCACGAAGACGAAGATCATCAGCACCGCGTGCGTCGAGAAAAGGCTGTTGTAGGTCGACGCATCGACGATCTGGGTGCCTGGCTGAGCCAGCTCGGCCCGGATCAGCATCGCCATCAGGCCACCGAGGAAGAAGAAGAAGAACGTGGTGACCACGTACTGGATGCCGATCACCTTGTGGTCGGTGTTGAAGTGGAAGTAGTCCTTCCAGCTCTTCGCGCCGTGCTGCGAATGGTCATCGGGGATGGTCGGCATCCCGGCGGCCCAGCGCAGCCAGTAGTCGAAGCAGCCGAAACCCAGCAGGAAGCCGAGCGGTGCCGTGATCGCGGGCACGATCACGTGGGGGTAGCCGGTCTGTTCGGTCTGGTACAGCGGCAGGCCGGAGATCGCCCGCAGGGCGATGACGAGGCCGAAGCCGAACGCCCCGAAGGCGATGGCCCCGATCAGGCCACGCCACCAGCCGGGTCTCTTGATCGCGTCAACCATCAGCTCGCTCCATTATGCCTCTACGCCCCCCCTGCCCCGAGGGCGGGAGGATTGGACTCGCTCTCTTCTTCCACCACTTTCATCATCGATTCCGGCAGTTTCTTTTCGAGGCCGTCCACCCATTCGTTGAATTTCTGCGGGGACTCGACGACGACTTTCGCCCGCATCGTCGCGTGCCCGAAGCCACAGAGCTCGGTGCAGACCAGCTGGTAGGTGCCTTCCTTGTCCGGGGTGACGATCGCCGTCGTCGTAATCCCGGGGACGTTGTCTTTCTTGATCCGCCACTCGGGCACCCAGAACGAGTGGATCACGTCCAGCGCGTGCATCTTGAACTGGACCTGGCGTCCAACCGGGACGTGGAGTTCCCCTTCGGACCAGGCATATTCTTTGCCCGGGTAGGCGAAGCTCCAGGCGTATTGCTGCGAGAAGACCGAGACGGTCAGGTGCTTGTCGTTGGGCTTTTCGATGTCCTCGAGCACCTTCCAGCTGTAACCGCCGGCGAAGAGGACGATGATCGTCGGGATCAGGGTCCAGGCGATCTCGAGCCGCGTGTTCCCGTGGATCGGCTCGCCGTCGGATTCGTCGCCGGGCTTTGCTTTGAATTTCCAAAGCGCGTAGAAGAGCATCACCATCACCAGTGAGAAGACCAACGACGAGAGGACGATCATCACGTCCAGCAGATGATCGATCTTCGGTGCCGCGGTGGAGGCCTCTTGGCCGTTCCAGTTGATCGGCACCATCACCGCCGAGATGACCACCGTCAGGGCGATCGTCACCAGCAGCATCTTCACTATGGGCAGGCGGCCGTACATTGGGGCGGCGGGCATTCTATTGAAGCGGCGGCGGGAGGCTTTGCGGCCTCAGGTGACTCGTCGCACTAGGGCGCCGGACGGGGAAGACGATCCAGCTCGCCGGCCGCCGCGGCAAGCACTCCGCGGGCCACTCCCTCCCAGCTCCAGAGCCGTCCGACGGTCTCGACCAAGGTCTCGCGGGCGCGCTGTCGCTCGCCCTCCGGCAGCGACAGCCAGGCGTCGATCCGAGCCGCGATCGCCTCCACCGCCCCCTCCTCCACCGGAAACGTGGTCAGCTCACCAACTGCCTCCGGCAGCTCGGCCTGCAGCTGACGGGCAACCTCGAGCATCCCGGAGTGGGCAGCCGAGATCGGCAGCGTTCCGCAGGCGGCGGCCTCGACCGCGACCATCCCGAAGGCCTCGGGGAAGGTGCTCGGCATCACCATCGCCTCGGCCCGGGGGAACAAGGAGGCGACCTCGTGGTGCTCGAGCCGGCCGACGAACTCGACCGAGCCGGCGGCGGCCCGCGCCTGCTCGGCGTAATCGGGCGGCGGATCTGCGAAGAAGGCCGAGAGGATCGGCAGCGGCCGCTCCTCCCCGCCCTCCAGCGCCCAGCCGAGCCGGGCGACCTCGCGCGCCGCCTCGAGGTCGCCGCGCTCGAGCGCCGCCAGCAGCCGCCGCAAACCGTCCTCGCAGGCGCCGAAGCCGGCGATCTGCAACCGTGCCCGCGGATGGACCGCCCGCACCAGCGGCCAGGCGGCGAGCAGGAGGTCGACGCCCTTGGAGACGATCAGCTTGCCGACGAAGGCGACCAGCGGCTCGCGCTCGCCAACCGGGCGGAAGTCCTCGACCTCGACCCCAGGCGGACCGAGCCGAGTCTTCTCCCGCAGGCCGGGAACGTCCGGCAGCGCCGCCCAGAGCGACTCGGCGGTGTGGCCGGAGCCGACAAGGACGCCCCGGGCCGCCTCCATCCCCTCTCGCGCGTAGGGGAGAAAGCGGGGGTACGGCTTCACCGTGTACTCGAGGGCGGAGCCGTGGATCTTCGCGGCGAAGGGGGCGACGCCGGCGCGGGCGAGGATCGCCGGCCCCATCACCAGGTGGCTGGCGAGGGCGAGGTCGATGCCGCCGGCGCGCTCGGCCACCTCCCGGACCGCCTCGACATTGGCGTCGAGGTAGCGGTCGAGCTCCGCCATGCTCAGCTCGGGGAACGTCTTGACCTCGAATCCTTCGTAGGGATCTTTGACGTAGACCGGCAGCAGCCCGTCGATCTCAGGGTTGTGGATCTGCACCCCGTCCAGCCGCACCTCGCGGTCCTGGCAGAGGAGGTGCACCTCGTGCCCGAGGGAAGCCAGCGCCCGCGCCAGGTTGACGTTGTAGATGTTGCTGCCGGTGCCGCGCAGCATGTAGCCGTGAAAGACGAGGACGCGCATCGGAGCCGCCCAAGCTATTAGTCTTCCCGGCGATGAACGAGAAGCAGCTCTACCGCATGCGCGCCGCGGCCTCCGGTCGCGAGGCCCTCGCCCACGCCGAGCCGGGATCGGTCTACGTCGATCGCGAGACCGGCGAGGAGATGTCCCCGGTGGCCAAGGTCCTGCCGCTGGCCCCCTCGGTTTCCTCCCTGCCCCGCAGCCCCGAGAACCTGCGTGCCTGCCGCCGCTGCGACCAGCTGATCGGACTGGACGTCTCGGATTGCCCGTACTGCGGGCTCAGGCAGGAAGCCCTCTAGGGCTTCTTCACGAGCGTCGCGGTGTAGAGCAGCCGCGCGCCGGAGTAGTAGCAGCCGTAGGTCTTGACTTTGCCGACCCCCTGCTGGGGATGGCCGCTCTGGATGTCTTCCCGCTTGATGCAGTGTTCGGGGAGGCGGCTGCCGCGCCAGGTGTTTTCTTCGGAGACGTTGACCGCGAACATCGGCGCCCAGGTCGGGACAGTCAGCGCCACCACCTGGCCCTTGAGAACGGTCAGCGGGTGGTCGAGGGCGAAGATCGGAGTGCTGCCGAAGTAGGGGTTGAGAACCTCGATTGGGCTCTGCCGCACGAGTTTGTACTGCGGCGGCTTCGAGCCTTCGACCGGGCGCAGGACGCCGATCCGGGCCTCCGAGGGAGTGCCGAAGAATTCGTTGAAAAAGCCCACCTCGTCAGTGGTCGTCTTCGTTTCCACCGAGGAGGGCTTGGAGAGGGTGATTGACCAGGCGACGATTTTCCCTTCGAAGGGCGCCTCGAACGGACGGGCAACCCCGTCGGCGATCGATTGAAAGCCGGTGACGTGGCCCTCGACCAGGCATTCGCTGACCGGGACGTTGTTGACGGTTTTGCCTGGACAGGAGGCGGGCGGCGTGCTCGGCGTCTGACCGAGGACGACGACCCGCAGCGGCGCCGAGTCGGCTTGGCGCGGGCTCGCGATCGCGACCAGCGCCGCCAGCAGCAGAGCAGCGGCGATCAGCGCCGGGAGGCGCCAGTGGTTGGTCTTGGTCTCTGCATGGGCCATCGCTGAGGCAACACCAGGCCGGTGGCCCAGTTGCGGCGCCAATCTTGCCGTCCGCGACGGCTGGATGCGCCGCTACCGGGGGTTTTGCACGATCCCGGCCAGCCCGCCAACGCTCCCAGGTAGGGTTCGGCGCCAGATGGAGCCCTCCGACAACGGCAGCGAATTCATCGCGGTCGGCCTCGCCGCCTACGGGATCGAGGCCGACGAGATCGAGCTGGCGGTGATCGGTGCCGCCCACCAGACCTTCTGGCCGCCGATCCTCGAGCTGCTGGAGCTCGACACCAGCCAGGCTCCGAGCGAACCGGCACCCGACCTCTCGCAGGCGCCGCCAAGCCGATGAGGGAGCCGCTCGACCTGACGCTGCGGGAGCAGGCGGCGGCGATCGCCCGCGGCGAGCTGGACGCCGCCGAGCTGCTGGATGCGTGCCTGAAGCGGATCGAGGAGCGGAACCCGGCCCTGAACGCCGTCGTCGCGACCTTTCCGGAGCGCTCGCGGGAGATGCTCGGCGCGGCGCCGGCGGGGCCGCTGCACGGGGTCCCGGTCGTGATCAAGGACGAGTGGCCGCTGCCGTGGCGAGCACAGCGGTTCGGCGCGGCGCAGATGCTGGCAAAGACGGAGCCCGGCGAGTCGGGCCCCTACCGCGCCCTGCGCGATGCGGGCGCGGTGATCGTCGGCGTCGGCAACATGCACGAGCTGGGCGCCAGCAGCACCGGCAACATCTCGGTCTACGGAGCCGCCCACAACCCCTGGAATCCCGAGCGCTGCCCCGGCGGCTCCTCCAGCGGTCCGGCGGCGGCCGTCGCCGGCCGCCTCGTCGCCGGCGCGGTAGGCGCCGACGGGGTGGGCTCGATCCGATACCCCGCCGCCTACTGCGGCCTCACCGGTCTGAAGCCGACCTTCGGCCGCTCGGCGATGGCCGGCCACCATATGGCCGGGATCTCGACCACGATCGTCTCCGGGGCCCTCTGCGCCGACGCCGCCGACTGCCGTCTGCTCGACTCGGTCCTCTGCGGGCAAGGGCTGCGAACCGGCTCTCCCGAGGGATTGCGGATCGGCGTCATCCGCGACGACGTCTCCGAGGACGTGGCGCCGGCTGTGCGCGATGCCTGCGAGGCGGCGATCGAAGACCTGCGCCGCGAGAGCGGCGGCGAGGTGCGGGAGGTCGAGCTGCCCGAACTGGCGGCGGCGACGCTGGCGACGGTCCTGATCGCCAACAGCGAGAGCCTCGGCGGCGTCACCCCCGAGCGGCTCAACAAACTCGACCCCGAGCTGAGCCCGATCGCTCGCGGCCTGCTCAAGTACCGGATGCTGCTGCCGGCGATCGCGACGATCAAGGCCCAGCAGCTGCGGTCGATCGCCCGCCAGACCCTCGCCAAGGTGTTCGAGGGCGTCGACCTGATCGCCTGGCCGACGGTGCCGGCGGTTGCGCCGCCGCTGGAGGCGCCCCTGGTGGAGTTGCCGAGCGGCACCCTCACCGCCGACGAAGCCAACGTCCGCGGCGGCGCCCTCGCCAACCTCACCGGCATCCCCGCGATCAGCGTACCCGTCGGCTCCTCCGAAGGGCTGCCGATCGGCCTGCAGCTGCAGGCTGCTTGGGGGCGTGACGAGCTGCTGCTCGACGCCGCCGAGGCGCTCGAGCGCGCCAACGACCGCCGTTGGGTCGAGGCTGCACCGCCGTCCGCTCGCGGCGCCGAGCCGCTAGAGGCCTGACATGCCGTCGATCGCGGTCGAGGGGCTCGAGCGCGCCTTCGGCGAGGTGCGAGCCGTGCAGGGAATCGATCTCGCGGTCGAGGAGGGCGAGATCTACGGCTTCCTCGGGCCGAACGGAGCCGGCAAGACGACGACGGTGAGGATGCTGACGACCTTGCTGCTGCCGACCGGCGGACGGGCCAGCGTCGCCGGTCACGACATCGTCGCCGAAGCCCGCCAGGTGCGCGGCTCGATCGGCGTCGCCCTACAGGAAGCGGCGCTCGACCCGCTGATGACCGGCCGCGAGCTGATCCGCCTGCAGGCGACGCTGCAGGGGCTGCCCCCCGCGGCCGGGCGCGAGCGCGCCGACGCGCTGCTGGAACGGGTCGACCTGGCCGACGCCGCCGACCGCCGCGTCGGCGGCTACTCGGGCGGGATGAAGCGGCGCCTCGACCTTGCCGCCGCCCTCGTCCACGAACCGAGCGTCCTCTTCCTCGACGAGCCGACCACCGGCCTCGATCCGGTCAGCCGCAAAACCATCTGGGAGGAGGTGCGGGCGCTGAACGACGACGGGACCACCGTCTTCCTCACCACCCAGTACCTGGAGGAGGCCGATCAGCTGGCCGACAACGTCGGGATCATCGACAGCGGCCGCATCGTCGCCGAAGGCACGCCCGAGTCGCTGAAGGGCGAGGTCGGCAACCCGTATATCGAGCTGCTGGTCGGCGAGCGCGCGGTGGCGGAGGCCGAGCGCGTCTGCGCCGAGCTCGGCAGGCTGCTGCCGCCGAAGGACGGCAAACGTGTCCTGGTCGAAGTCGAGCAGGGGGCCGCCGACATCCCCCGCGTGGTCCGCGCCCTGGACGAGGCCGGGATCGCGGTCGAGTCGCTGGAGCTGGTGCGCCCGACCCTCGACGACGTCTTCGTCGCCAAGACCGGCCACCACCTCGAAAAGGAGGAGGACAGGGACGCCGACGAGGAGATGGCACCGGCATGAGCGACCTGGCGAAGAGTGCGCGGGTGGTGCGGGCCCTGGGAGCGCGCTCGATCCGCCAGACCTTCCGCCGACCGCAGCTGATGGCGCCGATCGTCGTCTTCCCCACCCTGCTGCTGGCGGTCCAGACCGGGGGCGCCGGTGCGGGAATCGAACTGCCCGGCTTCCCGCCGGTCCAGAGCTTTCTCCAGTTCATGCTCGCCGGGTCGATGATGCAGTCGATGATGCTCGCCGGCAACAGCGGCGGCATCGCCTTCGCCGTCGACATCGAGATGGGCTTCACCGACCGCCTCTTTGCGGCGCCGATCCCTCGCTTCGCGATCGTCCTCGGCCGACTCGCCGGGACCGCCGCGCTCGGCCTCTTCGCGGCGATCTGGTTCCTTGCGATCGGACTGATCTTCGGCGCCGAAATCGCCGGCGGCGTCCCGGGCGCACTGCTGGCGATGGCGCTGACCACGGCGGCGGCGTTGGCGGTCGGCGGCATCGGCGCCGCGATCGCCCTGCGCACCGGCAGCGCCAGCGTCGTCCAGGGGCTCTTCCCGCTCGTCCTCGTCGTCCTCTTCCTCTCCTCGGCCTTCTTCCCGCAGGAGCTGATGATCGAGCCGGCGAAGACGATCGCCCGCTACAACCCGCTCAGTTTCATCGTCGAAGGGGTGCGGGAGCCGATCATCTCCGGGATCGACGCGACCCATACGCTGGAGGCGGTGGCGGCGATCGCCGGGATCGTCGTCCTCGGGCTGGTGCTGAGCGCCCGCGCCCTACGTCACAGGTTGCGGGTGGGCTGATGGAGGCGGCGACCGCACCGCGGGTACTCGCGCCGCCGGCCTGGCGGACCAACCTGGCGACGATCGCCGCCCTGGTGGTGCGGGCGAAGAACGAGCTGGTGCGGGTGCCGGGGGCGGCGATCCCGGGGGTGCTGGCACCGACGATCTTCTTCCTCGGCCTCAACGGCGTCTTCGGCGGCCTGATCCACCTCAGCGGCTTCGACACCAGCTCCTATGAGAGCTTCATCGTCCCTGTCAGCATGCTGCAGGGCGCCGGCTTCACCGGCGCCGCCGCCGGAGTCAACCTCGCCCGCGACTACGAGCAGGGCTGGGTCGACCGCCTCCTCGTCTCCCCCGCCCCGCGCTGGGTCCTGCTGACCGGCAACGTCCTCTCCGCCAGCCTCCGCGCCTTCATCCCCGCCACCTTCGTGCTGGCGATCGCCTTCGTGATCGGCGCCCAGTGGCCTGGCCTCGACGGGCTCGCCGTCTGCTACCTGATGGTCGCGGCGATGGCCGCTGTCGCCGCCTGCTGGGGGTCGATGCTGGCGCTCCACTACAAGAGCCAGTCGGCGGCGCCACTGATGCAGGCGGCGACGATGGCCCTGGTCCTGCTCACCCCCGCCTACGCGCCGCTGGAACTGCTGCAGCCCTGGCTGCAGACGGTCGCCGAAGTCAACCCGGTGACCCAGGTGATCGAAGCGGCGCGGCAGGGGTTCGTCGGCGGCGTCACCTGGAGCGGCACCTGGCCGGGCCTGCTGGCGCTGGCGGGGCTGCTGGCGGTCCTGGGCTCGCTGGCGCTGCGCGAGATGCGCCGCACCAATGTCTAAAAGCGCCTCCGGCAAGAGCGCCTCCGGCAAGGTCCTCGCCGAGGCGGAGCGGGTGCTGCGGCAGAACTGGCTCGTCGGTCGGAGAGGCGAGACCGCGTTCAGCTACACCGAGCCGAGCTCCGGCCGCTACCCCTGGCAGTGGTACTGGGATTCCTGCTTCGCGGCGATCGTCTGGCGCCGGTTCGAGCCGGCGCGGTCGCGGCTGGAGATGGAGAGCCTGCTGGCGGCGCAGCGGCCGGACGGGTTCGTCGGTCACACGATCTTCTGGCGCAGCCACGTCTCGGGCGCGCGGCTGCTCTTCTACAACGTCCGCGACCGGTGGGCGCGGGAGACCGAGACGATCCAACCGCCGCTGCTCGCCTGGGCCTGGCGGATCGCCGTCGGCGATCCGAGCGAGGAGGCGGGGATCGTTCGTCAGGTCGAGTGGCTGCGGCGCAACCGCGACCTCGAGGGGGACGGGCTGCTCTGGATCGTCCAGCCCGACGAGTCCGGCCTCGACGCCTCGCCGAAGTTCGAAGAGGTCTGGGGATGGCGGGCCAACGGGCGCATCGGCTTCCCGCTGCTGGTCCACCGCAACCGCGGGTTCGACTGGAACGCGCGCCGGATCCGCGACACCGGCCATCCCGTCCTCTGCGAGGTTCTGGTCAATACCCTCTGGTCGCTGTCGCTGCTGGCACTGGGGGAGCCCTCGGCGACGCGGGCCCTGGTCGACCGGCTCTGGGACGAGCGGCGCGCGCTCTTTCTCGACGAGGCGCAGCCAGGCGGAGTGCGGCCGCAGGCGCTGACCTGGGCCTCACTGGCGCCGCTGGCGCTGCCGGACCTGCCGGAGGCGATCGGCCGCCGCCTGGTCGAGGAGCACCTGCTGAGCGAGCGCGAGTTCCTCACCCCGGTGGCGCCGCCCTCGGTCGCCGTCGGCGAGCGTGGCTACGAGCCAGACGGCGGCCACGGCCCGATCCGCCGCTACTGGCGCGGCCCGACCTGGGTCAACTCGGCCTGGCTCGTCTGGCTCGGCCTGCGCCGGCTCGGCTACACGGCCGAGGCGGAGCGACTGGCGAGCGGCATGATCACGGCCGTCGCCCGCGAAGGCCTGCGCGAGTACTACGACCCGCGCAACGGCAAAGGCCTGGGGGCGAAGGACTTCGCCTGGTCGGCACTAGTCGCAGAGCTGGCGGACCCGCCGCCGCCGGACTATTTGTACCTGTAGGTGATACGACCCCTGTCCAGGTCGTATGGCGAAAGCTCGATCTTGACGCGGTCGCCGGGGAGGATGCGGATGTAGTGGCGGCGCATCTTTCCCGAGATGTGGCCGAGCACGTCGTGCCCGTTGTCCAGTTTGACCCGGAACATCGTGTTGGGGAGAGCCTCGGTTATCTCCCCCTCCATTTCGATCTTTTCCTCTTTGGCCATGCGCGCGGAGCGTATCTAACGGCGCAGGTGTTGGAGGGCGCCCTCGCGGTCGGTGATTTCCCCTGCATATTGGGCGGCCTCCAGCTCGGCGACGGCGTTCCCCAACTCGGGGCCGGGCTCGATCCCCAGCTCGGCGGCGATCTCGTCGCCGCGCAGCAGCGGCGGCGGCGGTCCCTCGCGGAGCCAGTCGAGTCCGGCGGCGATCATCTCGCGGGCCAGCCGCAGGTGGGCGGCGACCATCGCGGGGCTGGCGATCGGCCCCTTACCGCGGGCGGAGAGTCGGTCGGCGACGGTGAGCAAGGTGACATCGACGGTAACGGGATCGGTAGCGCGCAGGTAAGCGTGGACCCGGCGGGCCGAGAGCGGCATCTCCGGGATCAAGAAGCCGAGCCGGAGGTGGTGGCGGGCCAGTCCCTGCAGGTGCTGGGTGAGGCGACGGCTGGCGCGCAGGCGCCGGCAGATCTCGCCGATCACCTCCGCCCCGACCTCGTCGTGGCCCTTGAAGCCGACGAAGCCATTGAACTCGGCCCGGGTCGCCGGCTTGGCGATGTCGTGGAAGAGGGCGCCGAAGCGGAGCGCGGTGCGCCGGGTCATCTCGTCGGCGAGCGGCTCGTCGAGCAGGCTGGCGACCTCGGCCGCGCGCTCGCCGGCGAAACGCTCGAGGTCACCCTCGACCTCGAGCGTGTGCTCGAGCACGGCGATCGTGTGGTCGTAGACGTCGAGGTGGTGGTTCGGCCCCTGCTCGACGCCGCGCATGGTCTCCAGCTCGGGCAGGACGACCCCGGTGATGCCGAGCTCGTCGAGCAGGCGCAGCCCCCGCAGGGGGTCGGGACCGCCGACCAGCTGTCGCAGCTCCGCCAGTTGCCGCTCCCCTGCCGGGTCGGCCGCCCGCGCGGCGGCGGCGCGGGCGAGCTCCATAGTCCGTGGCTCGATCTCCAGTTCCAGCTCGGCCGCCAGGCGTGCCGCCCGCAGCAAACGCAGCGGGTCGCCGGTGAAGCTTCCCTCACCGACCGCGCGCAGGCGCTGCTCGGCAAGGTCGGCAAGGCCCGCGTAGGGGTCGATCGGCTGCTCGCCCGCGAGCGGCACCGCGACGGCGCCGACCGTGAAATCGCGCTCGGCCAGGTCCTCCTCGATGCCCTCGCCGCGCAGGGCGGTGACGTCGATCTGCCAGCCCTGCTTGCGAGCCGCGACCCGCCAGGTCCCGAACTCGGCCGAGAGCTCGAAAGCGTGCTCGCCGAGCTCGGCGGCAATCGCCTTGGCGACCGCGCCCGGGTCCCCGGCCGCAGCGAGGTCGAGGTCGGCGACCTCGCGCCCGAGAGCCGCGTCGCGCACGGCGCCGCCGACGATCCAGACGCCCTCGGCGTCCCCTAGGGCGCGCCGCGCCGCCACCACGACGGGGGCGTCAACAAGGCGAGAGGCGCTTTTGTCAACCATGGGGATACAAAAGCGCCTCGGTCAAGCGGGACGCCGCGGCACCCGCGGCGAGAGCGCGCAGGTGACCTCGTAGTTGATCGTCTCCAGGCGGGCGGCGACCTCCTCGGCGAGGATCGTCTCCTCGCCCTGACGCCCGATCAGGACCGCCTCGTCGCCGGGAGACACGTCGGTCTCGGGACCGAGGTCGATCGTCAGGTTGTCCATCGAGACGGTGCCGACCAGCGGGTGACGATGGCCGCGGACCAAGACGTCGGCGTTGTTGGTGAGAGCCCGACGGACGCCGTCGCCGTAGCCGAGCGGGACGACCCCGACCCAGGTCTCGACCGGCGCCCTCCACTTGCGCCCATAGCCGACGCTGGCGCCGGCCGGGAAGCGCTTGACGTCGGCGACGTGCGAATGCAGCGAGAGGGCCGGCCGCAGTCCCTGCTCGGCGGGGTCGCGCTGAAAAGGGTCGAGCCCGTAGATGGCGACGCCGCAGCGGGCCATCCCGTAGTGCGAGCGCGCGTCGCGCAGGACGGCGGCGCTGTTGGCGGCGTGGACGAGCACCTCCGGGTGCTCGACCCTGACCGCCGCGACAACCTCGTCGAAGCGGTCGAGCTGCTCGTCGAAGAAGGCGGAGTCGCGTTCGTCGGCGGTGGCGAGGTGGGTCCAGACCCCCGCCAGCTCGAGATCGGGGTCAGCGGCGCAGGCGCGCGCCAGCTCGAGGACCTCCGCCGCCTCCCGGTTGCCGAGTCGGCCCATGCCGCTGTCGTACTTGACGTGGACGCGGGCGCGGCGGCCGTGGGCGCGGGCCCGATCGGCGACGAGTTGACGAAAGTCCTCCCGCCAGACGGCGAGCTCCGAGCCGGCGGAGAAGGCGACATCCACCTCCTCGGCCGTCAGCGCCCCCATCGTCAGCAGCGGCACGTGCTGGAAGCGGCGGCCGATCTGTTCTGCCTCCGCCGCGGTCGCCGCCGCCAGACGGGTGGCCCCGCCCCTCAGGGCGGCATCGGCGCAACCGTCGGCCCCGTGGCCGTAGCCGTCGGCCTTGATGACGGCGCAGAGCTCCGCCCCCTCCGTCAGCTCCGACTTCAGCCGCGCGCAGTTGGCGCCGACGGCGTCGAGATCGATCCGGGCAAACGCCCGCTCCACGGCTACTCCGGCTCGGCGACCAGGGCGGCTAGGGCATCGGCCCTGGTGACCATGCCGACGAGGTAGCCGTCGGCGTCGACCACCGGCAGGTGGTTGTGGTGCTTATCGGCGATTTTCTTCGCCACCCGGTCGGCCGACTCGTAGTCGTGGGCGACGATCGGGTCCGCCGTCATCAGCTCGGAGACCTCGGTCGCGAAGGCTTTCTCCAGGCGCTCCTCGAACCCCTTCATCGAGCCGACGAAGACGATCCCGCCCATGATGTTGAGGTAGTGCGGCAGGTGCAGATCCGACTCCTCCTCGCTGAGGACGAGGTCGGACTCGCTGACGATCCCGACCAGCTTGTTGTCGTTGTCGACGACGGGGATCGCGCCAAGATCGGTCTTCGAGAGCAGGTCGATCGCCGTGCGGGCATCGTCGCTCGGGTGGACGTTGGGGACGTCGCGGGCCATGATCTCTCCGGCGGTCTTCATGGGCGCGAGGTTATTCGACCGGCCCGTCGGGACGCAGCGCCGGCGGAATCGAGTCGATGACGTCGGTGGCGATCACCGACTCCGCGACGCCGACGCGCTGCGCCGCGCCCCAGCCGGCGCGAGCGTGGGCGATGACCGCCGCGCAGGTCGCGGCGAAAGGATCGTCGAGACGGGCGAGGAGCCCGGCCGCGATGCCGGAGAGGACATCGCCGCTGCCGGCCGTCGCCAGGGCGGAGGCGGAAAGGGCGTTGACGGCGACCCGGGAGCCGTCGGTGACGATCGTGTCGTCGCCCTTGAGGACGACGATCGCGCCGGCGGCCTCGGCTGCCTCGCGGGCGCTGGCGAGCCGGTGGGCGTCGATCTCGGCGCTGTCGCGCTCGAGCAGCCGACCGAGCTCGCCGGCGTGCGGGGTGAGGACGGTCGGTGCCTGCCGCGCCCGCAGCTCTCCGAGGCGCCCGGCAAAGGCGTTGAGCCCGTCGGCGTCGAGGACGAGCGGCGCCTCGATCTTGGGGACGACCGAGCGAGCCAGCTCGAAGGAGCCCGGGTCCTTGCCGAGCCCGGGGCCGAAGATGCCGGCAGCGGCGCGCTCGAAGGTGCGCAGAACGGCCTTCTCCGAAGCGGGGACGAGGCAGCCGTCCCCGCCCGGGGAGCCGACCGACATCACCTCCGGCTGGGCGAGCTCGAAGACCATCTCCAGGTCGGCCGGGACCGCGACCGTCGCATAACCGGCGCCGGCCCGGATCGCCGCCAGCGAGGCCATGCGAACCGCACCGGTGAGGCCGCGGGAGCCGCCGGCGACGGCGACCTGCCCGGAGCTGAACTTGGTCGAGTGGGGACCCCTCCTCGGAGCAAGCTCGAGCACCGACGCGTCGATCTCCCCGGCCACAGCCTGCCCTGGAGCGCCCGCCGGAATCCCGATCGGCACCACCCGCAGCTCACCCGTGCGCCACTTGCCAGGAGCGACCCGCTGCCCCAGCTTCGCTGCGTGAAAGCTGACGCTGAGATCGGCCTCGACCGCCTCCCCCGCCACCTCTCCGCTGGAAGCATCAACCCCCGAGGCGATGTCGCAGGCGACCACCGGCGCCCCGCACCCATTGATCGCCCTGATCGCCGCGGCCGCCGGCTCCCGAGGCGCTCCCTCGAACCCCGTCCCAAAGATCGCGTCAACAACCGCGCCAGACCCCCCCAGCGCTCCGAACGAATCGCCCTCGACCAGGTTCCCCCCGGAACGCTCGTAGTTGGCGGCCGCATCCCCCCGCAGCTCCTCCCCCGGCCAGAGCAGCAGCACCTCCACCTCAAATCCCATCTCCCGCAACAGCCGCGCCGCGACGAACCCATCGCCGCCGTTATTGCCCTTGCCGCAGACGGCTCGAACTGGCCCTTTAGGCGCCAGCTCAGCGACGGCCTCGGCCACCGCCCGCCCGGCTGCCTCCATCAACTCCAGCGAAGGAACCTCCCGCTCCTCAATCGCCCACCGATCGACAGCCCGCATCCCCTCCGCGTCATACAGGGGCTTCAGCCAAGACTCCATGGATCCTCAGCCTATGCGCTCTCCCCCAAGCCAGCGGCTACTTGATCCCGACGATCAGCTTGGCGGTAGCCATATCCCCAGCCGCTTCGGACCCCAGCGCCAGGTAGTCGACCTTCTGCAGGTACCGCTTGGCTTCGCCCAGTTCGGCGGGACCGGACGGCATCAGCGCGGTCGCCAGCTTCAGGGCCGAGCCGCCGTCGACGTAGACCGAGATGGGGGTGTCGCCGAGGGCGTCAACCGCGTCCTTGTAGGACGCCGAGTCGGAGAGGGTCTTGCCCGCTTCCTGGAAGCTCGAAAGGGTCGGCGCCAGGCCGTAACCGATCGCGATGCGGCTGCCCTTGGCGACGGCGACGACAGGCTGGCGCCCCAGTTCGGGGCTGCGGATCGAGAAGCCGCTGGCCCCTTCGCTGATCTTGGTGATCCCAGGGGTGCCGGTGGAACGGAGGAAGAGGCCGATGTTGGCGACGGTGTTCTTGGCCTGGGTGTCGTCTTCGGTTTCCAGGATCATCGCCCCGCCGAGGCTGCTTTCGCTGTTGCCGGTGACGTAGAGGCCGACGTCGCCGATCGAGCTGGCGATCGATTCGAGGTCGATTCCCGATTCCTTCAGCGTCCGCTTCAGCCTGTGCGGCATGATCCCCTCGCTCGGGATCCCTTCCGCGTCGATCCGGTCGATCCCTTCGTTGAAGCGGTCGCCGAATTCGGGTGAAGCGAAGGCGGCAACGGAGGTCGCCGGCAGTGAGCCGAGCAGCTGGGAGGCATCGCCGCTGGGCGGGTTGTCGCCGCCGAGGTTGGTGCTGAGGTCGATCTCGATCTGCTTCGAGCCGGGGAGGACGCTGGCGACAGCCGTCGCTTGCTTCGGTTCGATCCCGACACTGTCGAGGAAGATTTCGGTGTCCGAGTCGATTTCGTTGCCGGCTTCCTTGATCAGGCCGCCGATGTCGACGAAGACGTCAGCGGCGCTATCGCCGGGAACGTCGGAGACGGCGCTGGCGTAGGTCTCCTGCCCCGCCAGGTTTTCGCCCTTGGAGGCGTCGACCATTTCCTTGAAGATGGCTTCGCTCTGAGCGAATGCGAGGAGGCCGTCGAAGACGCCGAGGGTGGTACCGGTCTCGTCTTTCTCGACTACGTAATCGACGCCGCTGTAGGTGCCGCTCGTCGAGCCATCGCTTTTCGCTTCTACCTGCTTGTCGACGAATTCACGCGCTTCTTCTTCGTTGCTGACCTGGAACGCGGCACCGATTTCTTGGAAGTTTCCGGCGCTGTAGTTACTCAGGAAGAGGCCGCCTTCTTCGCCCAGCCACGGCTCGACTTCCTTTTCGAAGTCGAATTCTTCGCCGTCTTCGGCCGCCGAACTCTCAAGTTCTTCGACGATCAGGCCGCCGAGGTCGTCGACCCCGGCGATTTCCTTCGCCAGCGACTCGATGTTCTGCTTCGTTTCGCCTTCGGGCCGGACCGTGAAGTCGATGAAGACCGGGACGCCGGCCGGGGCGACGCCGGCCGGATCGGTGCCGCCACCGCCACCGTCGCTCCCCCCGCCGCAGCCGGCGACGAGGAGGCTGACGAGCGCCGTGAGGAGGAGCGGAAGGACGAAACGGAGCTTCAAGAAGTGGCGCACGCTAGCGGACCTTTTGGACGAGTTCAGTCGATCAGAGACGTTCGGACGATTAGTCACTCGACGGTGACCGTCTTCGCCAGGTTGCGCGGCTGGTCGACGTTGAGCCCGCGTTCGCGGGCGATCGCGTAAGCGAGCAGCTGCAGCGGCAGGATCGCCAGGATCGGCTGCAGGATCCAGTCGCTTGCCGCCACCTCGATCGTCTCGTCGGCGACTTCGGCGACGCGAACGTCGCCGGCGGTGGCGATCCCGATCGTCTGCGCGCCCCGGGCCCGCACCTCCTCGACGTTGGAGAGGACCTTCTCCAGGATCGGGCTGTCGGTGGCGACGCAGATCACCGGCGTCGACTCGTCGAGCAGGGCGATCGGGCCGTGCTTCATCTCGCCGGCGGCGTAGGCGTCGGTCGGGATGTAGCTGATCTCCTTCAGCTTCAGCGCCCCCTCGAGGCAGACCGGCAGGCCGATGTGGCGACCGAGGTAGAGGAAGAAGTCCCGGCTCGAGTGGGCGGCCGCCACCTCGCGGGCCGGCGCCTCGGTCATCGCCAGGGTCTCCTCCATCTTCGACGGCAGCGCCTTCATCTCGCCAACCAGCTCGGACAGCCGCGCGGGTGGCAGCGTCCCCCGCAGCTCGGCCAGCCGCAGCCCCAGCAGGTACATCGCCGCCACCTGGGCGACGAAGGTCTTGGTCGCGGCGACGCTGATCTCCATCCCGGCGCGGATGTAGAGGACCGCGTCGGCGTCGCGGGTCGCCTGGCTGCCCATGATGTTGGTGATCGCCAGCACCGTCGCCCCGGCCTCGCGGGCAAGCCGCATCGCCGCCAGGGTGTCGGCCGTCTCGCCGGACTGGGTCATCCCGATCACCAGGTCGTCGGCACCGACGACCGGGTTGCGGTAGCGGTACTCGGAGGCGATGTCCATCTCCACCGGCACCCGCGCCCACTCCTCGATCGCGTAGCGGCCAACGAGCCCGGCGTGGTAGCTGGTGCCACAGGCGACGACGACGATTCGCCGCACGCCGCGGAGGAACTCGTCGGAGAGGTCGACGTCGTCGAGGTCGACTCCGTCGGTGCGCGGGAGTCGATCGGCGATCGTCTCGGCGACCGCGTCGGCTTGTTCGTGGATCTCCTTCAGCATGAAGGTCTCGTAGCCGCCCTTCTCGGCGGTATCGGCGTCCCAGGCGACATCTTCGGACTGGCGCGCGACGGGATTTCCCTCGGCGTCGGTGACGCGCACCGCCCCGGCTTCGATTTCGACGATCTCGCCGTTTTCGATCGGCATCGCGGTGCGGGTGTCGGCGAGGAAGGCGGGGATCGCCGAGGCAAGGAAGGCCTCCCCCTCGCCGATCCCGGCGACCAGCGGGCACTCCTTGCGGGCGCCGATCAGGCGCTGCGGCTCCTCGGCGTGCATAGCGACGAAGGCGTAGTGGCCGCGCAGCTCGGCGAAAGCGGCGCGCACGGCGGCGGCAAGGTCGCCGTCGTAGCGGGCGGCGATCAGGTGGGCGACGACCTCGGCATCGGTCTCGGAGGTGAACGCCCGGCCTTCCTCCTGCAGGCCCCGACGCAGCTCCGAGTGGTTCTCGACGATCCCGTTGAGGACGATGTGGACCTGGCCGGAGCTGTCGTCGTGGGGGTGCGCGTTCTCCTCGGTGACGCGACCGTGGGTCGCCCAGCGGGTATGCGCGATCCCGGTCGCGGACGGCGGCAGCGCCCCGGCACCGTTGTTGGCGCGCTCGTCGACGGCGGCGCGCAAGTTGGCGAGGTTGCCGACCGCGTGCACGCTCTCGACCTCGCCATCCGCGAGCACGGAGAGACCGGCCGAGTCATAGCCCCGGTATTCGAGCTTTTCCAGGCCCGAGAGCAGAAGCTCCTCGCAGGGCCTGGCGCCCACGTATCCGACGATGCCGCACATGAAGGCGAGTAAGGGTAGCCGGGAGGTCCTCGAATATCGGGATGGCCCCGGAGACAGGGATGGGCCTCTGCGATATCTCTGCGGAATCGACTGGTATATTGCTGCGAAATGGAAGGGTTGACGGATGCGAAATGGAAGGCTCCAGCTGCCTACACGAGCCGCGTCATCGATAGGGAGCTGGACGAAATCGTCGATTCTCTCCCCGCGCTCGCCCTCGAGGGGCCAAAAGGAGTGGGCAAGACCGAGTCCGCTTCGCGTCGCGCCGTGACGATTCATCGTCTCGACGATCCAGCGCGACTCGACCTTGCCGAAGCCGATCCTCGCCTTCTCCTTCGCGGGAAGACCCCGATCCTGATCGATGAGTGGCAGCGACTTCCCGAGAGTTGGGACCTGATCAGACGAGCGGTTGACGATGGTGCCGCGCCCGGCAGCTTCCTCCTTACCGGCTCCGCCTCCCCCGACGGCGTCGGACGCCATTCGGGCGCCGGTCGAATCCCGACGATCCGGATGCGCCCGCTCACCCTGAGCGAGCGTCTGGACACCGCCACCTCCGTCAGCTTGGCCAAGCTGCTGGAAGGCCGCCGACCGAAGCTGGACGGCGAAACCTCGATCGGCCTCGAGGGGTACGTCGAGGAGATCCTCGCCTCGGGATTTCCCGGGCTGCACGACATCTCCGGTCGCCCTCTAAGACTGCAGTTGGACGGCTACATCGAGCGCGTCGTCGACCGTGATTTCCCCGAGCTGGGGCACTCTGTCCGCAATCCCGCTGGCCTACGGCGCTGGATGGCCGCCTACGCGGCCGCCACCGCGACGACCACCTCGTTCGAGAAGATCAGAGCGGCCGCGACGGGTGACGAGGGAGAGAGGCCGTCGAAGGACGCCGCCCGCCCCTACCGGACGATCCTCGAGCGCCTCTGGCTACTGGATCCGGTCCCGTCCTGGCAGCCGACCAGGCGCCACCTCTCACGTCTCTCCGCTGCTTCCAAGCATCACCTCGCCGACCCTGCCCTGGCCGCACGTCTGCTGGGGGCAACGAAAGGCGCTCTACTCGAAAACGCTGCGCTAGGGCCACCGATGCCGCGCGACGGAACTCTTCTCGGAGCCCTTTTCGAGTCGCTGGTAACCCTCTGCGTGCGGGTTTATGCCCAGGGTGCCGAGGCGACGATCGGACACCTGCGGACCTTCAGCGGCAACCGCGAGGTAGACCTCATCGTCGAGGCGCAGGACAAGCGAGTGATCGCGATCGAGGTGAAGCTGAAACGGACGATCAAGGACGATGACGTCCGCAACCTGCGCTGGCTGCAGACCGCGCTCGGAGACGAACTGATCGATGCGATCGTCGTCAACACCGGCGAGAACGCCTATCGCCGGGCGGACGGGATCGGCGTCGTCCCCGCCGCCCTGCTCGGCCCCTGACTACCGGACCCCATCTCAGGCGAGCTCTTGGCGCACAAGCTCGGCCAGGCGCTCGGCGGTGGCCTCGGCCTCGTCAGCCGTCGGCGCCTCGACCATCACCCGAACCAGCGGCTCGGTCCCGGAGGGTCGTAGCAGAACGCGCCCGCGACCGCTGAGGGCCTCGTTCTCGCGCTCGACCGCCTCCCAGACGGCGGTCGCGTCGTTGATCGCCTCGCGATTGGCAACCTTGACATTGACCAGGACCTGGGGCAGCTTCCGCATCGGCACCGCGTCCTCGAGGCGCTTCTCGCCGAGCTCCCGCATCGTCATCAGCGCGGCGGCGATGCCGTCGCCGGTGGAGGTGAAGTCCGAGCAGATGATGTGGCCCGACTGCTCGCCGCCGAGCGGCCAGCCACGGCGCCGCATCTCGTCGATCACGTAGCGGTCTCCGACCTGGGTCACCGCCATCTCGATCCCGGCCTCCTCCATCGCCTGGTGGAAGCCGAAGTTGCTCATTACGGTGACCACTACACCCCCATGTAGCTCTTGCCGTTCTGCCATCCCGCGGGCGGCGAGGGCGATCAGCTCGTCCCCGTCATGGATCTTGCCGTTGCCGTCGACCGCGAGGACGCGGTCGCCGTCGCCGTCGAAGGCGAAGCCGATCTCGGCTCCCGCGGCGACGACCCGCTCGGCCAGCGGCTCGATGTGGGTGGAGCCGCAACCGGCGTTGATGTTGCGCCCGTCCGGCTCGACCCCGATCGCCTCGACCTCGGCGCCGAGCCGCTCGAAGATCGCCGGCGCGGCGCGGCAGGTGGCGCCGTTGGCGCAGTCGAGCAGGACCTTGCGACCGCTGAGGTCGAGGCGGAAGGCCGACTGCAGCTCCCGCAGGTAATCCTCGAGCCCGGCGTTCAGCTCGCGCACGTGGCCCTTGCGTTCGGCCGCCGGTGCCGTCTCGATCAGCGCCTCGATGCGCGCCTCGACCTCGTCGGCGAGCTTGACGCCGCGGCTGTCGAAGAACTTGATCCCGTTGTCGTGGAAGGGGTTGTGGGAGGCGGAGACGACGGCGGCGAGGTCGAGGCCGAGGCGCTTGACGAGGATCGCGGCGGCGGGCGTCGGCAGGACGCCTCCGAGCAGGGCGTCCCCGCCGGCGGCGGCGATGCCGGCGGCGAGCGCCTGCTCAAGCATCGGACCCGACTCGCGGGTGTCGCGGACGATCAGGACCTGCGGCCGCTCGGCCTCCAGCGAAGCGGTGGTGGCGCGGCCCAGCGCCGTCGCCAACTCGGCGCTGAGGAAGGTGCCGGCCTCTCCCCGGACCCCGTCGGTTCCGAAGAGCTTGCGCGCGGTTCTCACCCCGCCCTCGTCAGCGCTTGCTGAACTGCGGCCGCTTGCGGGCCTTCTTCAACCCGGCCTTGCGGCGCTCCTTGACGCGCGCGTCGCGGGTGAGGAAGCCGCGGCGCTTGAGGTCGCCGCGCAACTCG
>Ga0207693_10001349_pt1 | contig 21699 bp, 21 predicted proteins | sample LARL81metaG_FD_184347 | JGI IMG/M metagenome (GOLD analysis project Ga0207693, IMG submission 184347) | Corn, switchgrass and miscanthus rhizosphere microbial communities from Kellogg Biological Station, Michigan, USA - LAR L8-1 metaG... | ecosystem: Host-associated > Plants > Roots >... | reverse complement strand
TGGGGGCAGGCACGATGGGCGGCGGCATCGCGATGAGCTTCGCCGACTTCGGCTTCCCGGTGAAGATCATGGATGTCACGCCCGAGTCGCTGGAGCGCGGCATGCAGCGCATTCGCGACAACTACGCCACGTCGGTGCGTCGCGGGTCGCTTGCCGAAGCCGAGATGCAGCGCCGGCTTGCGCGGATCGAACCGGTCGCCGGCTATGAGGACATCGCCGATTGCGATCTCGTCATCGAGGCAGTGTTCGAGGAAATGGACGTCAAGAAACCGGTATTCGCCAGGCTTGACGATGTGATGAAGCCAGGCGCGCTGATATTCTCCAACACTTCTGCGCTGGACATCGATCAGCTCGCGATGATGACCAGGCGCCCGCAGGACGTTGCCGGCACGCACTTCTTCAGTCCGGCGAATGTGATGAAGCTGCTGGAGGTCGTGCGCGGCAAGTTATCGTCGCCGCAGACGCTGGCGACGGCGATGCAGATGGGCCGCAGGATCGGCAAGCTGTCCGCCATGGCCGGGAACACCGACGGGTTCGTCGCAAACCGTTCGCGCGCGCCGTTCAACACCGAGATGGTGATCCTGCTCGAGGAAGGCTGTCTGCCCGAGCAGGTCGACAAGGTCATGGTTGATTTCGGTTATCCGATGGGGCCGTTCGCGGTCGGCGATCTGGCCGGCCTCGACATCGGCTATGCCAGCCGCAAGCGCCGCGCCGCGGAGAATCCGAACTTCCGCAAGCAGCCGATCGCCGATCGTCTGGTGGAAATGGGTCGTCACGGGCAGAAGACCGGCGCGGGATGGTATCGCTACGAGAAAGGTGACCGTTCGCCGCATCCCGATCCTGTCGTCGCCGCGATCATCAAAGAGGTCGCCGCTGGCTTTGGCATCGCGCAGCGCGAGTTCAGCGACGAGGAGATTCTGCGCCGGCTGTTGTTCTCGTCGGTGAACGAGGCGTGCAAGATTCTCGAAGAAGGCAAGGCCTATCGGCCGAGCGACATCGATGTGATGTGGCTGCACGGCTTTGGTTTTCCACGTTATCGCGGCGGGCTGTTCTACTGGGCCGACGGCATCGGCGTGCGCGAGGTGTACAATCAGATCGCCGCCTGGCATCAGCAATACGGCGATCGCTGGGCACCGGCACACCTGTTGCGCGATCTCGCCGAGTCCGGCACCTCGTTCCGCGAAGCGAAGGCCGCGGCCTTCGTGCCATAGGGGGACACCATGAGCGCAGTCATCGCCGATCTCAACGATCTCCCGGACGAGGACTTCCGCACGCATGTCCGGCAATGGATCGAGGCGAACTATCCGGCGGAAATCCGCAATCCGCCGAAGCGGCTGCACCACAGCGACACGAAGGTCTGGTACCAGATGCTGTCGCGCAAGGGCTGGCTGTGCCCCGGATGGCCGAAGAAGTTCGGCGGCATGGGACTGTCGCCCGGCAAGCAGCTCATCGTGCTGGAGGAGAAGGAGCGGCACGGCTGCGCCCCGATCAACGGCATGGGCGTGACGATGCTGGGCCCGCTGTTGATCCGTAACGGCACCAAGGAGCAGCAGGATTACTACCTGCCGAAGATCCTCACCGGCGAGCACATCTGGTGTCAGGGTTATTCCGAACCGAACGCCGGCTCCGACCTCGCAAGCCTGCGCACCGAGGCGGTGCTGGATGGCGATGAGTGGGTGGTGAACGGCCAGAAGATCTGGACGTCGCTGGCGATGGACGCGAACTGGATATTTCTCCTTGTCCGCACCGACAAGCAGGCGAAGAAGCAGGACGGCATCAGCTTCCTGTTGGTACCGATGGACAGTCCCGGCATCACGGTGCGGCCGATCACCAACATCGATATGGGCGACGAATTCTGCGAGACGTTCTTCGACAACGTCCGCGTACCGAAGCGCAACATGGTCGGCCAGATCAACAAGGGCTGGACGATGGCGAAGAACCTGCTGGGGTTCGAGCGCATCGGCTCCGGCTCGCCGCGCCAGTCGTCTTACGCTCTGTCGCGGCTGCGGCTGCTGGCTGAGCGGATGGGTGTATGGGAGGAGGAGTGGTTCCAGGACCGCTATACGCGCCTGCGCCTGGACCTCGAGGACCACAAGGCGCTGTACGGCGAGTACGTCGCCAAGGTGTATTGCGGCGAGCCCTTGGGGCCGGACGTCTCGATGTTGAAGGTGCATCAGACCGAGCTGTACCAGCGCATCACGGAGACAATGCTGGAGATCGCCGGCGAGCATGGCGGCCAGTTCGGCCCGCTCGATGGGAACCGCGAACTGAACCCAGCCGGCCTGTTCATCCAGTCGCGGCCATCGACGATCTACGCCGGATCGAACGAGATCCAGCGGAACATCCTGGCGAAGAACGTGCTGGAACTGCCCGGCGGTTGACCCGGATCGGCTGCCTCTGCAACGCTCCCTCGGTATGCCGCGAAGACGGCGTGCCGGAGGAGGAAGCGCATGGCCCAGACTATAGAAAGCTTCGTCGGCACGTCGCTCGACGACGCTCGCATGAGCCCGATCCACTGGCGGGTCTTCGCGCTGATCTCCGCGGGTTATTTCTTCGATGTCTGCGACTACGTGATTCTCGGGGCGCTGATTCCGGACATGGTGCGCTCCGGATTCGCCACGCCGGCGCAGATCGCCACCGTCGCCAGTGCCACATTGTTCGGTCTGTTCGTCGGCACTCTGGCGCAGGGCGAGTTCACCGACCGCTTCGGCCGCAAGACGGTCTATCAGTTCAACCTGTTGCTCTACGGGATCGCGACGATCGTCGCTGCCTTCTCGCCAAACTATATTTGGCTGGCGGTATTCCGCTTCATCGCCGGCATTGGTCTTGGCGCCGAACAGCCGCTGTGCTTCGCCTATGCCGGCGAGTATGCCCCGAAGAACATCCGCGGCCGCTTCATCGCCGGCGTGCAGATGATTGGCGGCGCCTGGTCATGGCCTCTCTCGACCCTATTCGCGCTTGGATTCCGCGACACGCTCGGCTGGCGTGGCATCTGGATCGTCATCGGCATCTGCGCGCTGATCGTCTTCCTGTTCCGCTTCTCGCTGCCGGAATCGCCGCGCTGGCTGGCGACACATGGCCAGCGCGATCGTGCGATCGAGCTACTCAGGCGCATGGGCATCGCCGGCCCACGCGAGGCACTGACGTCGGACGCCGCCAGCAACACCCACAGCGATCCAATCGGGGTCGTGTTCCGCCTCTACCGAGGCCGGGTCATCGCCGGCATGGTCTGCTTCGTCGCGTTCTTTGGCGTGGCGCTGGGTCTTGGCACCTGGCTGCCGAACATGATGGCTGACCGCGGCATGACGATCACCAAGTCGCTGACCTACACCTTCGGCATGACACTGGCGTTTCCCTGCGCCAGCCTCTGCATGATGTACGCGCTGGAACGCTTTGGCCGGAAGCCCACGTCGATTGTCTCGTTCGTTCTGGCGGGAGCGTTTGCAGTGGCGTTCGTCAATGCGGCGAGCGACACCATGCTGCTGGCCGTCGGCTTCTGCATGATCTTCTTCATCCAGCTCGCCGGCAACTCGATGCAGATCTTCGCCTCCGAAATGTTCCCCACCAACGCACGTGCTTCTGGCTTCGGATGTGCGCAGGCTGCCGGTCGGCTTGGGACCGCATTCATCATCCCCGCGATCCTTTGGATCCAGACCGGCTACGGTTCCGGCGCGGTTTTCGTCTCCATAGCGTTCGTGCTGTTGATTGCCGCCTTCACCGTCAAGCTGCTCGGTCCGGAGTCGCGCGGCGTGGCGTTGGACGTTCTGGCGCCGCCGACCGGTTGACCCTCTCCCGTTGCGCTGCGCGCGACGACCTCTCCCGCGAGCGGGAGAGGTGTAGGACAACGCGCGTTTGTCTACGCGGCGATCCGACGATCCGCACCGGCAGTGACGCTTTGCGCGAATGAAGGTGTCAAACAGCATCACCCAGTTCAAGCGCCTGTTCGGCAAGCGCTTCCCCCAGAAAGGCGCACGGGGGAGCCTATTCGACACCTGAACTGCTGCACAGGATCTGAAACTGTTACTTGACACTAAGCACGACCGTCAGTTGCCAGAGGCCGAAGCTTGAGCAGCAGTGCCGGAACTTCTTCCATCGCTGTTCGCCACAGAACATCGTGATCGATGTCGAAGTAGGCGTGGATCAGCCGATTGCGCATGGCGGTGATCTGAGCCCACGGTACGGCGTCAGTAGCGGCACGGGTCTCCGCCGACACTTTCGAGGCGGCCTCGCCGATGATCTCGGTGGCGCGGACCAGCGCGAAGAGGAGCATACGATCGGTATCCAAGTCAGTGCGCTTACGACCTGCGACGAAGCCATCGATCGCCTCCGCCGCGTCGATCATGTGCAGGATACGGACTCGGTCGTCAGGCCGCATACTGGGTTTCGGCCGTGCGAACGACCTCACCGCGGAAGCGTGGGCTGAGGTCCTGCGCCGTCCGCAGATCGACTTGCCGCCCACCGATCAGCGACGAGAGCTCCGCCTCAATCCCGGCGAGCGCGATCAGACCGGGCACCTGCCCAGGCTCGAACTCCACCAGCAAATCCACATCGCTGTCCTGCTGGGCCGTCCCTTTCAGAACTGACCCGAACAATGAAAGCCGCCTGACGTGGTGCCGCCGGCAGAGAGCGGCCAGGGCGGTGCGATCGGCAAAAATCTCCTCGGCCATCTCGATCACCTCCACGCCCCGTAGCCGTGAACCGCCGTCCGTGTCGCCAGTTCCCTACCCCGCAATCCTCACCGGCATTGACGCTATGCCGCGGATGAAGTTGGCGTAGACCCGCTTGGGTTCCTCCATCACCTTCACCACCATGCCGCGCTTCAGGATCTCCTCCCACAGGATGCCCAGCTGCATCTCGGCCAGCCGGTTGCCGACGCAGCGATGGATGCCGAAGCCAAACGACAGGTGCTGCCGCGGCCGCGCACGATCTATGATGAACTCGTTGGCCTGCGGAATCGCCTCCTCGTCGCGATTGCCGGAGATGTACCACATCACCACCTTGTCGCCCTTGCGGATCGCCTTGCCGCCGATCTCGCCATCGGCGAGCGCGGTGCGCCGCATATGCATCACCGGCGTCTGCCAGCGGATGATCTCCGGTACCAAACTAGGCACCAGCCCCGGGTTCTCGCGCAGCTTGCGGTACTCATCGGGATAATGGTTCAGCGCCCACACGCCGCCGGAGATCGAATTGCGCGTCGTCTCGTTGCCGCCCACGATCAGCAGCGTGAGGTTGCCCAGGAATTCCTGCGGCCGGTTGATCAGGTCGCGCGTCGCCTCGCCATGCGCCAGCATGGAGACCAAGTCAGGCCGCGGCTCCGCCTTTGCACGCTCATGCCAGAGTTTGGCAAAGCACTCCAGCGCCTCGGTCAGGATCTCCAGCCGCTTCGCCTCGGAGTCGACGACAGTGCCGGCATTCACATCGGCGATCGCGCAGTCGGACCAGTAGACCAGCTTGTGGCGATCCGCGAACGGAAAGTCCATCAGCGTCGTCAGCATCTGGATGGTCAGCTCGATCGACACGTGTTGCACCCAGTCGAAGGTCTCGTTTCGCGGTAGCCCGTCGAGAATGTTCCCCGCGCGCTCCCTGATCGTCGCCGAGAGCTTGTTCAGGTTCATCGGCGCCACGATCGGCGAGACGACCTTGCGCTGCTCGTCGTGCTTCGGCGGGTCCATGGAGATGAAGCTGGCGCGGCGGTATTCCATCGGCCGGTCGGTGATCGAGATGCCGCCCAGCATCGCCTCGGACGAATAGGTCTGATGGTTGGTCTCGACCGACATGATGTCCTTGTACTTGGTCACCGACCAGTACGAGCCGTACATGCCGTCCTTCGTGTAGTGCACCGGATCCTCGCGGCGCAGGCGCTCGAAGTACGGATACCAGATGTCGTCCTGATACAGCTTGGGGTTGCTCACGTCGATTGCGTCGAGTGGCACCGTGTAAGCGTCCTCGGCCGGATCGAAATGCACGGGTGCGTTCACGGACGAAACTCCTGTTCCTGCCGTCAGCTTACAGGGAAATCGTACCGGCCGGTAGCTCTCGCAAGCCCGGCGCTTTACCGCGACTGAGTGCGCCAACTACGCTCGATACTCCAATGGAGTGACACGATGAGCGAGAACGAGATTGCTGCCTTGCGGGCGCTGCTGATGATGCGGCCACGTCCGACCAGTGTCGCCGAGCGCCGCGAGCGGCTGGATGCGCTCGGCAACGCCTACAGGCCGGCGGAGGATGTTCGTCTCGAGCCGGTGAGCGCCGACGGCGTGCCGGCGGAATGGAGCACGACACCCGGTTCTGATGGCTCTCGCGTGCTGCTCTATCTCCATGGCGGCGGCTTCTCCGCGGGATCGATCGTCAGCCATCGCGCGATGGTGACGGAGACTGGCCGGGCGGCGCAGGCACGCACCCTCGCAATCGACTACCGGCGCACGCCAGAGCATCCGTTCCCGGCGGCGCTCGACGATGCGCTTCGGGCCTACCGCTGGCTGCTCGCGCAGGGTGTGCGGCCGGACCGGATAGCGATCGGCGGTGACAGCGCGGGTGGCGGACTGACGCTTGCGGTGATGGTCTCGCTGCGGGAAAGCGGCCTGCCGTTGCCGGCTTGCGGCTGGTGCATCTCGCCCTGGGTCGACATGGAAGCGCGCGGCGAGAGCTTCGCCACGAAGGCGGCAATTGATCCGATGATCAGCAGGGAATACGTCCTGGAGTTGGCCGGTTGGTATCTCGGCGGGACCGCGCCGCGCACGCCGCTTGCCGCGCCGCTCTACGCCGACCTCAAGGGTCTGCCACCGCTGTTGATCCAGGTCGGCAGCGCCGAGACACTGCTCGATGATTCGATCCAGATCGCAGCGCGGGCCGGCGCGGCGGATGTTCGGGTCACGTTGGAAGTGTGGCCGCAGATGATCCACGCATGGCCGCTGTTCCACCAGCAACTGGCCGACGGGCGCCGCGCGATCGCCGTCGCGGGGTCGTTCATCCGAAACGCGACCGGCTGACGGCTAGGCCGCAGCACCGCAGCATCTCTTGAATTTCTTGCCCGATCCGCAGGGGCACGGTTCATTCCGTCCCACCTTTTGGGCGCGCTCCCGCTGGATGTGGAGCAGCGGATGGTCCTCGCCATGCCAGAAGGCCCATGTGGCGGTCAGGAACTCCGGTAATTCCCTGATCAACTCCCATCGTCGTTCTGGCGACAGATTCGTGCCCGCTATCTCATCCAAATCGGGCAGCAGCACGACCACGGGCACGATCAGGCGCTCGGCCAGTTGTCGTTGGCCGATCAGCGGCTGCCAGGCGTCCTTGCATTTCTCAATGCCGGCCAGGTAGCCCTGTGCCCACAGTGCGCCCCGCAGTTCGGCGATATCACCGGTGATCCACGGCTCGAGCTCATCGTCGTCCCGCAACACTCTCGCGGCAGTCGCGAACTTTCGGGTCAGCAGCTCGGCGACGTAAGCATCGTGCTCTGGCGTATCGAACAGTGTGCCTGTCGGGCTACTTCCGAGGATCGCCGGCAGGTACTTCGAAGGCGGCAATCGCACCGGACCAACGGCGAGCGCCGTCAGGAACCCGTCGGCCCACTCCAGGCACTTCGTTTGTGAATCCGAAGCGACGCGCCGCCAAAGCGCCACATCGAGCCACAGAGTCTCGTCGCCGCTCAACGGATCGCCCGGACCGCCGGCCGGATCGGCCCACCAGCCCACGTCTTTCACCGGGTCGTCGAACGGCATCAGAAGGTCGTCGAGGAATCGCTGCGGATCCTCCGGATGCTCCGCGGCGGCGTGGACACGTTGGACCCAATCGTCACGCTCAACTGCGCGGTCGAATGTCGGCACGTCGCGGCCGGCGTCCCAAGCGCCCTGCACCCGCTCGATCCAGTCGGTGAGACCGAGCAGCATGATCGCGTTCTGCCAGCCGTACCAGGCCCAGCTTGACGGTGACGCCAGTTCTTCGCGATCGAACCGGTCCAGCAGGTCTACCAACGCTGCGCGCGATGCGCGGCCCTCCCACGCCAGACGTGCCAGTGCGGACAGCAGCCCCGCGCGCACGTCACCATCGACCTCCGGATCGGCTGCCACAGCGCGCACGGCTGCATCGTCACCATCGAACAACCCGAGCAGCAGGCGGGCAACGCGGTTGACGCGATCGTCTTCACTGAACAGCCATTCCAGCTCGAGGGACGGCCGTCGCAAGAGCTTGAGGAAGACCGAGCAGGCTTGGGTGTCACGCGCCACCGCCAAAGCGAGCAGACCGAAGCGCAGTAGCCTTTCCTCGCGTCGCAAAGGGATGCGGCCATCGGCCATGTTCTGCGCCACAGCAATGACAGCGGGGGCGAGATCGGCCGCGTGCTGTACGGCAGCCAGCAGCGCGTCCGCCTGATCATGCTCGGCAGTTTCCAGTGCGACTCGGACTTCATCAACGTTCATGCAGCGAGGCTAATGCTCGCAGATTGTCACCACCAGGTCTGCCGGTTCATTGCCCTGTCGCGACGGTGGCTTCACGGGTTCCTCCCTTGACAGTTGGCGCTAGGCGGCGCTGCCATTTGCCGCCGTGCCGCAGCTTTCGCTCCACACCCAGATCGGCGACATCTCCGTCTCGGAAGAGAACGGGGCCATTGTCGCTGTCGATTGGGGCTGGGGCAGCCGGCAGAGCGAAACGCCGCTGCTGCGCCATGCATGCGAACAGCTTCACGCGTATCTCGATGCCGAGCTGACCGAATTCGATCTGCCACTTGCGCCGGCGGGCACAGCCTATCAACAGCGTGTGTGGCAAGCGTTGCGCGCGATCCCGTACGGCGCGACGCGCAGCTACCTCGACATCGCTCACGCCGCGGGCGGCAGTCCCCGCTCGGTCGGTCAGGCCAATGGCAACAATCCGATCCCGATCATCATCCCGTGCCATCGTGTCGTCGCCACCACGCATCTCGGCGGCTACTCCGGCGGCGAGGGCCTCGCCACCAAGCGCTGGCTGCTGGCGCTTGAGGCGCACGCTCAACCACTGCTGCAGCCAATCCCTTCCGCGGCCGCCTGACCCGGCCGGCTTCCCACGGAGAACACCATGATCAAGGCCATCCGCATCCACTCGCCAGGCGGTCCCGAAATGATGAAATGGGAGGACGTGCCGCGCCCCGAACCATGCCCTGGCGAGGCGCTGATCAAGCAGGAGGCCGTCGGGCTCAACTACATCGACGTGTATTTCCGCTCCGGCCTGTATAAGGCGCCGACCATGCCGCTGATCATCGGCCAAGAGGGTGCCGGCACGGTGATCGCCGTGGGCCAGGGCGTGACCAACGTCAAGCCAGGTGACCGCGTGGCCTATGCAGGTGCGTTGGGCGGCTATGCCACGGAACGCGCGATCTCCGCCGATCGTTTGGTGAAGCTGCCGAATAACATCGACTTCAAGACCGCCGCCGCCATGATGCTGCAGGGCATGACGGCGCAGTATCTGGTCCGGCGGACCTATCCGGTAAAGTCCGGCGAGACCATCGTGGTGCACGCCGCGGCCGGCGGTGTGGGGCTGATCCTCTGCCAGTGGGCAAAGCACCTCGGCGCAACTGTGATCGGCGTCGTTTCAACCGAGCAGAAGGCGGAACTCGCCCGCTCACATGGCGCGGCGCATACGGTGGTGGGACACGGCAACCTTGTGGCGGAGGTGAAGCGGATCACCGGCGGGGCGATGGTGCCCGTGGTGTATGACAGTGTCGGCAAGGATACGTGGGACACCAGCCTCGACTGCCTGGCACCGCTCGGATTGATGGTTAGCTACGGCAACGCGTCCGGTCCGGTGCCGCCGGTCGATATCAGCATCCTGTCCGCCAAGGGCAGCCTGTATGTGACGCGGCCGAACCTTGCCACGTATACCGCGAAGCGCGCGGACCTGGAGCGGGTGGCCGGAGACCTGTTCGATGTCGTGACGAATGGCGCGGTGAAAATCGAGGTCAATCAGACCTTCCCGCTGAAGGACGCGGCCGCGGCGCACATTGCGCTGGAATCGCGCAAGACCACTGGGAGCACTGTGCTACTGCCGTAGACATCGACGCCAGCCATGGCGGCTGGCATGCAGCATAGATCGATGGTCAGGCCTGCCGGCCAGTGCTACTGACCGCTGATCGATGACTGACTCCGCACCTGCTCGGGTCCGCACCAGCGGACGCACCCGCCGTACTGCCATGATCGTTGCGTGCGCGATGTTCATGCAGAGCCTTGACTCGACGGTCATCGCTACCGCGCTGCCCACCATGGCGAAGACGTTCGGTGCCGATCCGGTGCATATGAACGTGGCACTCACCTCCTATCTGCTTTCGCTGGCGGTGTTCATTCCCGCAAGCGGCTGGATCGCCGACCGCTACGGCGCCCGCACCGTGTTCCGCATCGCGATCGCGGTGTTCACGCTGGGCTCTGTCCTATGCGGCCGTGCCGACAGTCTGGCGTTCCTCGTCGTCTCGCGCATTCTGCAGGGGATCGGTGGCGCGATGATGGTGCCGGTCGGCCGTCTGGTTCTGCTGCGCACCGCGGCGAAGCAGGAACTGGTGGCGGCGATGGCGTGGCTCACCGTACCGGCGCTGCTCGGGCCGGTGCTTGGCCCCCCGGTCGGAGGCTTAATTGTCACCTATTTCTCCTGGCGGTGGATCTTCGACATCAACATTCCGATTGGCATTCTGGGCATCGTGCTGGTCAGCCTATTCGTCGAGGATGTGCGCGAACCGCCACGCGGCCGGTTCGACGGGATCGGTCTGTTGTTCAGCGGCATCGCACTCGCCAGCCTGATGTTCGGGCTGGAGACCGCCGGCCGCGGCGTGGTGCCGCGCGACCTCACTGCGACGATGATCGCGATCGGCCTGGTGGCGGTCGTGGGCTACCTGCTGCATGCGCGGAGGCATCCTGCGCCGCTGCTGGACCTGTCGCTGATGCGCCTGCCGTGCTTTGGCGTCGCGCTATCGGCGATGATGCTGTTTCGCACCGGCATCGGCGCCATTCCGTTCCTGCTGCCGATGATGCTGCAGGTGGGCTTTGGCGACTCGGCCGTGCAGAGCGGACTGATCACCTTTGCCAGTTCCGCCGGTGCCCTGGTGATGAAGCCGGCGACGCAGCACGCACTGCGCCTGTTCGGCTTCCGCGACACGCTGGTGTGGAACGGTGTCATGTCCGCGGCGATGATCGCGATCTGCGCCGCGTTCCGCCCGACCTGGCCGGCAGCGGCGATCTATGCCGCTCTGCTGATCGGCGGCTTCTTCCGCTCGCTGCAATTTACTGCCTACAACACGCTCGCCTACGGCGACGTGCCTCGCGCGCGCATGAGCTCGGCGACCAGCCTCTATGTCACGTGCCAGCAACTTGCCGCCACGATCGGCATCTCCACTGGCGCGGTGTCGCTGGAGATCTCGACGACATTGGCTGGACGCGCGGTGCCGCAGCCGATCGACTTCAGCCACGCGTTCCTGGTGGTTGCCACGTTCACGCTGGTCGCCGCGCCGATCGCCTTGTGGATGCCGCGCAATGCGGGAGACGAACTGACCGGACGGCGTTCGACCCCGGTGCAGCCGGTGCGTGGCGCGGCTGATTAGGAGGGCCACGATGTATCTCGGCACGCAGATCAGGCCACGCGACGACAGCGACTATCGTGTGTGGGCGCAGCTTGGCGTAACGCATGTCTGCGTCGACCCGCCTGGCAACCCGCATGAATGGAGCCTTGACGAGCTGAACCGCCAGCGCGAGCAGGTGGAGAAGTTCGGGCTCTCGTTGGATATGGTGCAGCTGCCGTTGTCCTCGCGCCCGATCGAGGAAGCACAGAGTCCGCATGTCCTGCTGGGCAAGGAGCCGGAACGGCAACGCGAGCTCGATTCGATCTGCCGGCTGATCGAGCGGATCGGTGCTGCGGGCATTCCCGCGGCCAAATACAATCTCAACATCATCGGCATCCCGCGCACGGGGCACGAGGCTGGACGTGGCGGGTCACGCAATGCGGCGTTCCGTTGGCATGACACCGATCAGTCCGCGGCGCCTGGGCTCGCCGGGACGGTGAGCGAGGAGGAGAACTGGGAGCGCATCAACAAATTCCTCGCCGCGGTGGTGCCGGTCGCCGAGGCCGCGAAGGTGCGGCTTGCGTGCCATCCGCACGACCCGTACACGCCGCCGGGCTACAAGGGTGTCACACGAGTACTCGGCACGGTGCAGGGGCTGCGGCGCTTCGTGACCATGCACGAAAGCCCGTATCACGGGCTGAATTTCTGCCAGGGAACGGTGGCGGAGATGCTCGATGATCCGGGCCGCGAGATCGACGATGTGATCCGCTGGTTCGGTACGCGCGGCAAGCTGTTCAACGTGCATTTCCGTAATATCAGGGGGCGGAAGCTGGATTTCATGGAGGTGTTTCCCGACGAAGGCGACATGGACATGGCGCGGTCGCTGCGGGTGTACCACGAGGTCGGGTATCAGTACATGTTGATGCCCGATCATGTGCCGGAAATCGACGGGCGCGATCCGTCGGGCACGGCCTTCGCATTCTGCTACGGGTACATTCGCGGACTGATGGACGCGACCGTTCGTTGAGGGGAAGCATGCGCAGACATCCTGGCATCACGTCGCAGCTCCTGCTTGCCTTGATCGCTCTCACCTTCCGGCCGGCCGTGGCAATTGCGCAGGACATCGCAGGTGCGCGCGACTATCCGGGACTGCCAAGATTTCACGGCTCGGCGATCCGCGGCTTTCAGTCTCTGGCATTCGACAGCTTCCTGTTGCCGACCGGTCCCGCCGCGCACGACGTCTCCGGCAACTGGCAGATCCCGAACGCGCTGCGACTGGAGGGCAAGGTGACCGGCTATGTCTATGTTCTGCCGCCGGGAACCGCGACTCTGGAGGTCTTCCGCAACTACCAGGACGCGCTGCAGACGGCGGGCTTCGCCACGTTGTTCGCCTGCGACGATGACGACGCCTGCGGCGACGGCGGGATCCTGGCACAGCGCGTCTACGCCGGAAGCCACATCATGCAGAACGGCGGACTGCGCAGCGCCCAGGCGGCGATGTATGGCAGCGACGTTCATATGCTGTCCGCCAGACGCAGCGCGGATGGACGCGATGCGTACGTCTCGCTGCTTGTCGCAAAGGAGTCGGCGATGGGTGGGGCCGACAAGGACAGCGTCTCGGTCGTGCTGCATGTGATCGAACCGAAGCCGATGAAGAACTCAATGGAGTTTGTCAGCGCGGCGAAGATGGCTTCGGATATCGCCAGCAGCGGCCATGTCGCGCTGTATGGCATCTTCTTCGATACCGACAGCGCCACGGTGAAGCCCGAATCCGCTGCCGCACTGAACGAGATCGCGACACTGCTCAAGCGGGAGCCTGGCCTGCGGGTCTATATTGTTGGGCACACCGACACGCAGGGCGGCTACGACTACAATATGGGTCTGTCAGGACGCCGATCGCACGCGGTTGCCGAGGCGCTGGTATCACGCTACGGCATCGTACCGGATCGGCTGCACACGGCCGGCGTCGGCTTTCTCTCACCGGTCGCGACCAATGCCACTGATGACGGGCGCGCCAAGAACCGGCGCGTCGAGCTGGTGCGGGAGTAGGCTTGGACGGCAGCCAGACTCACGAGTTTCGCTCATGTGAAGACTGACAAAGTCTCCTTTGTCGGAACAAGTCTGGTAGCCCATTTGCGGCTGGATCCGAACCAAAGGAGCCCGGTCGTGACTCATCTAATCGCCGCCTTCCTGGAGACATTGCGCCTGTGGCGTCGCCGGGCCCGTGCGAGGCAGGCGCTGGCCAATGAGCTGGCTGACGACGCCGCGGCAGCGGACATCCACCATGAACTCAACATCTCCTTCTGGTTCTTGCCGCCCCCCTGTTGAGCCTCGCGGGCTCCCGAGGGGTCGATGAAAGGTATCAGAAACCCGCGAGCTGTATCCTGGGTCACAGCGCGAGGGGCCCGGCGCCGCCATCATGACCGGAGTTAGACCAAGAGGACGACCGAAGTACCCCCACCGTGATGCTACGTACGTGCCTTATCGAATTGTTCGGCCGTCCCGGTGATGTTTGTCTTTGCGTCGGCAGATCGGCCGCCGGGGAGACATGGGAGCAGGGCGGAATCCGCTGAACGCACGACGATGGAGGATTGTCAGCCATGGACATGCATCCAATCGCTGGACCCGGTGAGACCAGGGTCAACGCAGGAGATCGGAGAGCAGCGACGCTGCGCCAGATGACGGCCGAACAGTTGCTGCAGCTGGGCGCTCACCAGGTGGTCTACCTGAGGGGCGGTATGTGCGACGGCGAGATGCTATTCGTGCTCTACGGGGCCGACGGGATGCCTCTGGTGACGGCCGATGACGTCGAAACGGCCGTGGAGATGGCGGCCGAGCGTGGGCTGAACTTCGTCCCGGTCCATTGAGGCCGCCATGCCGATGATCGCCACTCAGATCGAGCCGCGCCGCGTAACGCGGATCTTCTTCGACTGCCGCAGTGACGTCGCTGATGCCGCGGATCGGCAACGCATCGCGCAGGCAATCGAGCTGTCGATCGCCTTGGGCCAGGGTGATGATGACACGCCGGAGATACGCATCCTCGCGGCGTGAAATTCCGGCGACCCCCGACGCGGGGCTACTGCGCGGCGAAGCAGTAGAGCAGGCCGTTGCCTCCGGTGCTCCTCAGATCATTTTGGCTGCAGCCGCCATCGGGTCCGCGCGAAAGATGCGACATGTTCCAGGAATGTGACGGGACGTCGTCGCGTAGTCCCTTCCGATCGAGATGGCCCACCATCGCGGCGCCCTGAGTACTGCTGGTCCAATTGCGGCAGGTCTTGTCTTCCCCCGGAGGAAATGCCCGGCCATCCGCCTGCGACCCTGTCAGGACGTCATGGTAGGTGGGGGTGTAGCCCACACCCGGGATCATGGTGCCCCGCTCGGTCAGCGAGGTTTGCGCCCCTAGCTTGTTGTTGTCGCTGTGAAGATCGTCGACATTCTGCGCGATGACCTCGCCTTTGAAATTCTGCCAGGGACCGCGTCCGATGCGATCACGGGCGGCGACGGCTTTCGTGTCGCCCACCATCTGGGTGCTGAGATAGGCATGCCAGGTCTTGCTGCCCGCTCCGGCCGCCTGGGCCAGTGTCTGGCACTGACGATCCGCGCCCTCCAGGCCGCCCAGGTCGGCTCCCTTTCCTGGCCCGGTGCTGGTGACGAAGAAGGTCATGTCGGGAGACTGCGGTGGCTGCTGCTGCGCCTGGCCGGCAGGCGCGCCCAAAAATGTAAGCGCGAGTGACGCCACGACGGCCGAGTATTGTGCCCTGGACATTGTCGCCTCCCGTTTGCGGCGGCAGGCTATTTTGAACGGCCCTCGGCAACAAGAGCTTAAACCGGCATCTACAGCAGCATCACCGCACACACCCGGCCGGTTCAGTCGACTCCCTCGACGATGCGCATGTCGCGCTCCGCTGCGTTGCCCAGCGCAACCAGCGCCGCCTGGTAGCCGGGGCTGTCGTGTGCGGCGATCGCCTGAGCGACACTGGGGAACTCGATCAGGACGGTGCGCTGGTCGATCCCCGCCTCGTAGGTCTTGGCGGTGCCACCGCGGGCGAGGAAGCGCCCGCCACCGGCGGTGATGGCGGGGCCTGCCAGCTTGGCGTAATCGGCCAGGGCAGCAGGGTTGGAGATCGAGCGGTAGCAGGCGATCCAGTAAGCCTTTGCCATTGGTTCCTCTGTCACTGATGGAAGATATGGCCCGCACTGTAGTCGGATCGCGCCGAGGCCGCGAGCCACGCTTGCGGGCGGCCTTGCGCTTCGGTGCGAGATATTCGATTTGAAATCATTTCGTGGCACCGCGCCTTGGGGTGTCATATCAGACTGTCACGGATAAACTCTCCCACCACACCATTTGCGTTCTGTGGTAATGCTACAGTAACGACATGTTGGCGGATATTCATGCGCGTTTGACAACCCGCGTGTCCCCGGACCGATAAGTACATGGGACGGCGCATTTTGTTGTCATTTTGCGCTAAAAACCGGAAGATGGCCCTCGCGGGCACGGAGGGGCGGGAAGCGGATGCCGGCTGAAAGGTCTGTTCGTGGCCGATCCCGAGGTTGATCCCACCGCGCAACAGGGGACGATGGACCGCCACATTGAAGGCGCTGCTTCAGTCTCTAGTGCGGACGCCCAGACCCGAGCGGTCCACGGCATCAATCAGCGCATCTTCGAGACCTCACTGGACCTAATTCTGGTTGTCGACCGGCGCGGAACGCTCATTCGGGTCAGCCCTAGCTGTCAAGCGATCCTCGGCTACCGCCCGGAGGAAATGGTCGGCCATAGCGCGAAGGAGTTCCTTTACAGTGAGGATCTCGATAGCACGCGCGAGGAAATGCGGCAGGCACGGCGCGGACACCTGACGCGTCATTTTGAATGCCGCTACGTTCACGCCGACGGGCGCGTGATGACTTTGACCTGGACCGGCATTTGGTCTGAGCCGGAGCAGCAGCATTTCTTTATTGGCCGAGATATCACCGAGGCGCGGGAGACGGAACGTCGTCTGCACGAGCATTGGGTTTCGATGGCAGACAGCATGCTGAAACGCTCAGGCTGGGGGATAAAGACCTACCTGCTGGCGTTGGTCCTGAGCAGCCTGCTGCCCCTCACAATATTCGCCAGCTACGTGTCCTACCAAACCTCACGAGGCCAGCTTGAGACAATCAAGACATCAATCATCTCTACCACTCGGGCGCTCGCGGTAGCAGTCGACGAGCACATCCACGTCCGCCAACAGATGCTGGAGGAGTTGGCACGCTCAGAGAAGCTCCGTGATGGTGACCTGGCTGGATTCCATGCCGAGATGGTCGGCCTCTCGCGCCTCTTGCGGGGCACGATCATCACCCTGGTGCGCCCGGATGGTACCCGCGCATTATTCAGTAGCCTCCCCGCCGACGCGGCCGTGCCGGGGAAATCCGATCCAGACTTGGTGCGCAGGGTCTTCGAGACTGCGACGCCACAGGTTTCGGATGTCTTTCTGGGCGCAATGACCGGCGCACCCATAGCCGTTCTTGCGGTGCCGGTCAGGATCGGCGGGGTTACGGAGTATTCGCTCAACTTGACGCTCGACCCTGCAGACTTTATCCGACTTCTGAGTGCGCACCATTTGCCGAATGCTTGGCTCAGTGCGATCGTCGATCGCAATGGACGCTTCCTGGCGCGTGTGCCAGATAACACAAGGCGCGTCGGCACGTTGGCCTCGGAAGGGTGGAGGGCTGCAATTCGTGCTGCGCCCGATGAGTCTTGGGATTATTTTGACACGTTGGGAGGAGAGGCCGTTTATAATGGGCACTTCCGCGCGCGCGAATCGGGCCTCATTGTCGGCATCGGTGTTCCGGCCTCAATCATCGAAGGGCCTTCGCGCCGCTCGTTGTGGAATCTCCTGATCGGCGGATGCGTTGTGGCCGGGCTAGGCACACTCATAGCCGCTTTGATGTCGCGGCGCCTAGCGAATGGGCTCCGGAAAGTCGCGGCCGCAGCAGAACAGGTGCCGATGGGTCGCTGCGAGGTCCCTCAGACCACTCGGGTCGCTGAAATCGACCAGATTACAGCTGCTCTCACGGCAAGCGCGCAGATAATCCTGGAACGCACCGAGCAGCGTGATAGGGCCGATAGGATGATGCATCAGACCGCAGACGAGCTCCGGCATCTCAATGAGACGCTCGAGGAGCGGATTGCTATTGAGATCGCCGACAAACAGCGGGCCGAGGCGGCGCTGCGCCAAGCGCAGAAGATGGAGGCGATCGGTCAATTGACGGGCGGCGTCGCGCACGATTTCAATAATCTTCTTCAAGTCATCTCCGGCAATCTGGAGGCTCTTCGAGCGCGCTGCGCCGAAGACGCAGGGTTTGCGGCGGACAGTCAGCTCCACAAGTACGCCGAGATTGCGATGGGGGCCGCTGAACGGGGCGCATCGTTGACGCAGCGATTGTTGGCCTTCGCACGCCAGCAGCCCCTCACGCCCATAGTCAGCGATCCGAATGAACTGGTTGGCGGAATGTCGGCGCTGATCCGCGGAGCGATTGGCGAGACGATATCAATGGAAATACTTCAGGGCGACGATGTGTGGCGAACATTCGTCGATACGAACCAACTCGAAAGTGCGATTCTGAACCTCGCCGTCAATGCACGCGATGCAATGCCGCGTGGCGGCACGCTGACTATCGAGACCATGAACGTCCACCTAGACCTAAAGGATGAGGACGCGCACGAGACTTTGTCCGGCCAGTATGTCGTCATCTGTGTGACAGATACTGGCGATGGCATGACGCCGGAGGTAATGGAAAAGGTCTTCGATCCATTCTTCACCACTAAACCAGTCGGCCGAGGCAGCGGTTTGGGTCTGTCGCAAGTTTATGGATTCGTAAAGCAATCCAACGGTCACGTGAGGATCACAAGTCAGCTTGGCCTCGGGACCACAGTCAAGATCTACTTGCCCCGTAGCACGTGTATTGAAGTCCCAGGCTCTCCGGAGACGTTGTCCCAAATAGCCAATGACAGTGCGGATACGGTCATTCTGGTCGTCGAGGACGATCCTGACGTCAGGGCATTGACCGTCAACATGCTTGAGAGGCTCAACTATCGCGTCGTGGAGGCGAGCGACGGACGGGACGCGCTTCGCGCCCTCCATTCGCGGTCTGACATTCGGCTGATGTTCACGGATGTTGGTCTGCCAGGTGATTACGATGGTCGGCAATTGGCTGACGAGGCGCAACGACAGCGACCTGAATTGCGGATTCTTTTCACCACCGGCTACGCGTATAGCGGCATCATCCACGATGGGCGGCTCGATCCAGGCTTGGACTTGCTTCGAAAGCCGTTCAACTCCGCATCGCTCGCCAACAAAATCCGCGCTGTACTAGAAGGAGCTGAGCGCGCCCCCGCGGCATGAACCCCCATTCGGCGTTGCCTCACACCCACAGCTCCACACACACACCGGCACATGGTCCGATCCCTGCCGCCAATCACGCACATCCTTCAGCACGATCTGCCGCTTCAGCTTGCCGACAAGATCAGGCGTCACCCATACACGGTCCAGTCGCCGGTCCCGATCCGACGCACGCCAGTCGCGGTATACGGTACGACCACCACGTGTAGAGCGTCTGGTCCGCCGGCACGAAGTGCCGTACAGCATCGACGAAGCCAGTATTCTACCATGCCGTCAGTCGCTCGGTTTGCGGTGGTGTGTGACTCACCATACTCAGCAACGGCTTGTGGCTCCACACATCGTGCTCCAGCGGCGCGATGTTCAGATCGCCCACGAGGACGCCACGGATGAAGTCCAGCCTGTGGCCGTATTTCACACTCTGCGCGCGGTCGGGGATGTCGCCGCCAGCCACGCCGGCCGGCCCGGCATGCAGTCTCAGCCCGGTACCGGTGCGTAGCCAGATGTGATATGCTGCCGGCGACACTTTCGGCGGGGCGTCATGGCCTACCCTCCGCGCAAGATCGCCTTCGTCCTGGCGTCCACCGACCACGGCACGCTGATCGTGAACCGGTTCGACTACCACATGGTCAACGCCACCGCCGGTTTCGGTGTCGGCTACTTCCTGCTGGAGAACTCCAGCTACGAACAGAAGGAAGCCTCGGTCGCCATGCAGCTCCTCGCACTGCGACGCCGGCATTTCGGTGACGGTGTCGTCGCGGTGGATTGCGGCGCCAACATCGGCGTGCTCACCGTGGAATGGGCGAAGGGCATGACCGGCTGGGGCACCGTGGTCGCGATCGAGGCGCAGGAGCGCATCTACTACGCCCTCAGTGGCAACATCGCGATCAACAACTGCTTCAACGCACATGCGATCCATGCTGCGGTTGGCGCGCAGGGTGGCACGCTGCGCATCCCCACGCCGAACTATCTGGCGCCGGCAAGTTTCGGCAGCCTGGAGATGCGGCAGTCAGCCGCGAACGAATTCATCGGTCAGGAGATCGACTATTCGGAGCAGAAGCTGACCACTGTGCGGATGCTGACGATTGATGGGCTGAACCTTGTGCGGCTGGACCTGATCAAGATCGATGTCGAGCGCATGGAACTCGAGGTGCTGGCGGGTGCCAAGGGAACGCTGCAGCGGTTCCTGCCGATCATCATCGTGGAGGGCCTCAAGGCGCCGCAGGATGAATTGACCGCGGTTCTTGCGTCCTATGGCTACGAGTGGTTCACGCTCGGGCAGAACTTCCTCGCCGTGCATCCCAGCGATCCGACGCGGCAGGCCATCAATGTCACGCAGGCAGGAGCGGGAACGGGATCACACGCGTAGCTCCACGCACACCGGCACATGGTCCGATCCTTGCGGCCAGTCACGCGCATCCTTCAGCACGATCTGCCGTTCCAGCTTGCCGGCAAAATCAGGCGTCACCCATACGTGGTCCAACCGTCGGCCCCGATCCGAGGCACGCCAGTCCCGGTTGCGGTACGACCACCACGTATAGAGTTTCTGGTCCGCCGGCACGAAGTGCCGTACCGCATCGACGAAACCGGCGCTCTGCCATGCGGTCAGGCCCTCGACTTCCGGCGGTGTGTGACTGACCACGCCCAGCAACTGCTTGTGGCTCCACACATCGTGCTCCAGCGGCGCAATGTTCAGATCGCCCACAAGCACGCCGCGAGAGAGGCTGGTGCGTGCGGTGAACCAGTTCCGCGTCTCGGCAATGAAGTCCAGCTTGTGGCCGTACTTCACATTCTGCACGCGGTCGGGGATGTCGCCGCCGGCGGGGACATAGAAGTTGTGCAGCTCGATCGGACCGCCTTTGGCGTCGAGCAGCACGCCGATGTGCCGGCAGTCGCCCTTGCTGCACCAGTCGGGCGCGATGTCGTGCAGGATGATCGGCAGGCGCGACAGGATCGCAACGCCGTTGTAGCCCTTCATGCCGCGGAACAGCACATGCTGAAAGCCGAGCAGCCCTGGCGCTTCGGCCGGAAACAGTTCGTCCGGGACCTTCGTCTCCTGCAGGCAGATCACGTCCGGCGCGAGCGCCGCGATCAGCTCCTTCAACAACGGCAGCCGCAGGCGCAGCGAGTTGATGTTCCAGGTGGCGATGCGAAGGTTCACGCGTGCGAATCCGGCAGGGAAGAGGCAGCGGAATTCTAGCGGTCCCTGGACAGGACACCAAGACCGGCGACAATGCCGGCAATGTTCGTGGGAGGACCGCAAGGATGGGCATGACGATCACTGAGAAGATCCTTGCGCGCGCTGGCGGGTTGGCGAAGGTCGCGCCGGGTGATGTCGTCGTGGTCGATGTGGAGACCGCGTGCCTGATCGACCTGTCCTTCCTGCCTGAAGGCTGGCGCCGGGTGCTGAAGGTCGCCGATTCGTCGAAGGTGGTGATCGTGTTCGACCACCTGGTTCCCGCGCCGACCGCACAGGCCGCCGAGTGCATGCAGACCGCGCGCCTCTTCGCGAAGGAGTTCGGCATCGAGCGGCTACACGATGTCGGTCCCGATCAGGGCATCAGCCACGCCGTCATCGCCGACAAGGCGTATGCGCTGCCCGGCACGGTGCTGGTGAACGCCGACTCGCACACCTGCAGCGCCGGCGCGTTCAACTGCGCGGCGCGCGGCGTCGGTGGGCCCGACATGCTGTATGCTGTCACCACCGGCAAGGCGTGGTTCCGCGTCGGCGAGACCATCCGCTACGATCTCACCGGCAAGTTGCGCCCTGGCGTGTCGGCCAAGGATATATTCCTTACGATCGCCGGAAAGTGG
>Ga0207693_10001348_pt1 | contig 21700 bp, 28 predicted proteins | sample LARL81metaG_FD_184347 | JGI IMG/M metagenome (GOLD analysis project Ga0207693, IMG submission 184347) | Corn, switchgrass and miscanthus rhizosphere microbial communities from Kellogg Biological Station, Michigan, USA - LAR L8-1 metaG... | ecosystem: Host-associated > Plants > Roots >... | reverse complement strand
CTCGGGCGCCCGATGGAGGATGTCGGGCTCGGAGACATCTACTGGGCCTTTGACCTGGAGGGCGAAGCAAGCCGCGACTACATCCCGAAGGGACACCTGCGCTGTCAACGCACGGGCTGTGGCAAGATTTTCCAGCCGCACCACAGGGCGCCAAAGACCGGGCCTCACCAGCCCCGCTATTGCTCGCCCGCTTGTAACGACGCCGCATATCGGCATCGGTTGCGTGGCGTCAAGAGGGGCGTCTATGGGCCGGGGCATCACATTCGCAAGATGGTCTGCGCGCAGGGCCACGATCTGACGCCCGACAACATCGCCCGACGCAAGGACGGAAAGCGTGTCTGCCTGACCTGCCAACGCGAGAGACAGCGCGTATGGGTCGCGGAGAAGCGGGCGAAACTGAAGGCGGCGGCATGAAGTCCCTGATATTCGTCGCCTGGTTCATCACGCGATTTACGTTCGTGTTCCTCTGGACCCTTGCGGAGCCGGTCGGCAGGGCGAACGTGTGGCTGAAGGAGAAGTACCTTGCGTATTGACGCCTTCCTGGAACTGCTCGAGAACGTGCGTCCGTCAGGCAGCGGCTTCACCGGCAGGTGTCCGTCTCATGACGACCGCGTATCCAGTCTGGGCGTAGCCGAGAACGGCGACAAGCTTCTCGTCACTTGCCATGCGGGCTGCCCGACAGAAGATGTGGTCGCGGCCATGGGGCTGACCATGCGCGACCTGTTCTACGACAACGGCAACGGGCAGCCGGAAGCGGTGTACGAGTACACCGATGAACTAGATGAACTGCTGTACGAGGTGCTGCGCTTCCCCGGCAAGAAGTTCAAGCAGCGTCGTTGCGACCCCGAGACCCGCGAACTGATTTGGGGGCTGGATGGCACACGGAGGGTCCTCTACCGGCTGCCGGAAATCCTGATAAACGCAGGACTCGGCCACACCGTTTACGTCTGCGAAGGTGAGAAAGATGTGGACGCGCTGCGCGGCGTAGGAAAGATCGCCACTTGCAACTCTGGCGGCGCCGGCTCGTGGAAGCTCGAGTACGCCGACTACCTGCGCGGCGCCTGCGTCATCGTGGTTGCCGACAAGGATGAGCCGGGGCTAAAGCACGCGGCAGATGTCGTCCGTTCGCTCGATGGGATCGCCAAGAGCGTGCACGTCGTCCAGGCCAAGACGGGCAAGGACGCGGCAGATCATCTGGCGGCAGGTCACAGCGTCGAGGAGTTCGTACAGATCCAGCTCGGCGACACGAAGCGGCATTACCAGCCGCTCGACCTGTTTCAGCCCGTGCCGGACGTAGCGTGGGTGGTCGAGAACGTCGTGGTCGGCGGCGAGGCGACTCTGCTGATCGCTGACGGCGGGGCAGGCAAGAGCTTCTTCGCGCTGGCTATGTCGCTGGCCGTAGCTGGCGGGGAGCAGTTCATCGGCTGCGAGGTCAGGCAGGGCAAGGTCATCTATGCCGACGAAGAGGGCAGCCCCGACCTGGCGTTGCAGCGGCTCGCGCAGCTCGGCGCTACCGACCAACAGAAGGCAAACCTGGACTACCTGAACTTTGCTGGCGTGGACATGGTGCGGCATCCCGAGAAGTTGATCGAGGACGCCAAGCTAGTGCAGCCCGCGCTGGTCGTGATTGACAGCCATGCGAAGGTCACGCGGATCGGCGAAGAGAACTCGAACAACGAGATGGGCAAGGCGTGGGATGACGGCTTCCTCAAGCTGGCCCGCGATACGGGCGCTGCCGTCCTGGTGATCCACCACACGAACGGGGGCGGCGACTCGCGCGGAGCCAGCCAGATCCGCAACTCGGCGGATCAGGTTCTCACGATGTCCAAGCAGGCGGACGGCTCGCAAGTCGTATGGCCGTCAAAGCCGCGTCGGCTGACCGATCGCATCCACTTTGAGTTCAAGGCGTATGGCGACGGCACGTATCGGCTCGAGCCGTACGGGGCGCAGCCTGAGCCTGTCGGTTACGGCGAGTACGTGGACGACTACGGGGGCTTCGCGTGAACAAACACGACCGCTACAACCGCAGCGAGAGGGGCCGTGCGCGCTGGAATCGCTACGCGGCCAAGAGGGTTCTTGTGATGGGCGAGCGTATCGCCGCTCCGAATATCGAGACGCGCGATCTAATGCGTCAACTGAGAGACGACCGAAAGGCGGCTCATGGCTAGGAAATCCCTGGAGATGGAGCTTCTCGAGGCGAGCTTGCGAGCTAAGCGGGCCTGGGAGAAGAAGAAGGAAGATCTGCGCTGGAAGCATGAAGTCTTCTGGCCGACGATCGACTCGTTCGTCCGCAGCACTCTGACGGTGGACAAGAAGAAGGAGCTGGACTCTGGTGACTGAGCCAGCCTTCAATCTGGCGACCCGGCCCAAAAGCATCCTCGGCATCGACATCGAAAATGGGACTCGCTGGGGATGGGGTCCTGGCGGGTACACGTATTCGGTCGTCTATGGCGTCTCGTGGAAGTTCGCCGGCAGCGAGGACTCTGAAGTCCAGAGCATCCTGATCGACTGGCGGCAGGACGACCAGACGTTGCAGCGGATCTGTAGCGACCTGTGGTGGGCGTGCGGGGAGGCCGACTGCTTTCTCGGCCACAACTTCCGCCACGACTTCGGCGGCCTGCAAGGGCTGGCCCGCGACATCGGGCTGCCGTTTCTTGATGCTCGGCCGCTGATCGACACGTTCAAGGACATTCCGAAGCACAGTGGACCGAGCAGAAGTCTCGAGGATATGTGTCAGCAGTTCGGGCTCGGCCCGAAGCCGCACCTATCGCAGCGCGACTGGACGGAGGCGTTCATCCGCTGGAACCCGGAGAAGCTGGCGATGGTCCGCAACCGCAACGAGCAGGACGTGGTGCTGACAGAGCGGCTGTACTGGAAAGAGAAGGAGTTGGGATGGCTGTGAGGCGCTGGTGGCGCACGCGGAGGTGGCGCAAGGTGATGCGCGCGTACCTGATCCGCCGATACGAGGACATAAACTGGTGACTGAGCAGGAGGACGTGCTGGCCCGCTTCATGGAGGAACTGCGGAAGCCGACAGGCGACGGCGCGCAGAAGCGCAGCCGCAAAGAGAAGCCGCCGTGGTACGAGGATGACAGCCACGAAGCCGCTGCTTTTCGGCATATCGCCAAGTGGAAAAGCGGCGAGACGATAGACCCTGATAGCGGAGCCCATACTTTAGTACACGCCGCGTGGCGGCTTCTCGGGATTGCACTAAGGGAGACAGGGAATACTCCTGTCGGGAGGGCGTTATGAACAGTATGCACAGCGCAAGTAATCGTGACGAGAGTGCTGCCGCGAAGGTTGATCCGCTCGACGCGCTAGAGGAGAAGTGGCGCACCGAGGCCGCCGACCTTGCGGAATGGGCGAACCGCGCAACGCGGAGACGACGAGCAAATTCACCTACACGGCCGAGGGAGGTCACAAGCATGGGTGATCGGACTGCCGCTACTCCATCGCGGCGCAACGTGGACGACATTCGCACAACAGGCGCTGGGTGGGTCACAGAAGAAGAGTTGGAGTGGCTCTGCGACCAAGCCGATCTAGTCAACAATCTACGAAGCGCCTATGAACTGAAGATCCAGGACTTCGCACAGGAGACGAGACGAGCATCGTTCTTGCAGGGGCAGCTTGACCGCGAGCATCAGGCGCTCACCGAGCTTTGGGAGCGGTACGAGGAGATTCGCCGTGTCCGAGACTGACCACGATCATCCTGCCGCGAAGCCTCCGCTCCCGAAGCGTCCCTGCATGATCTGTGGCAGGCCGTCCCCGGCATCCGTCTGTGATAGGTGCTGCCGGTGAGCACCGATCAGCCTGCCGCTCATACGTTGTCGCACCCGGACGGCCCGTTCAAGATGGTAGATCTGCCAGCCGGGAGCCTTGTGGTTGAGAAGTACCACTACGCGACCGCCAAGCAGACGACCGGCGTTCAGTGGCTCGCTCAGACCGTGGACGCCGAAGGCAACCTACTCCTGCATCGAGCTTGCCGGACGCGCAAGGAAGCGTTGGAGGTGCTGTCCCGTGTCTGATGCCGCAACCGGCTATTTGTGCCGCTGCACCCTTTGTGGGCGCGAGGAACGTACCGGGTCGAACCCGTTGAAGAACGGCTGGCCGTTGTGCTGTGGCTACACGATGCGGTTGGAGGACAACGAGCGGTTCAAGGCCGACATCGACTCAATGATGGGCGAGATTTTCGCGCCCGTGAAGGAGGCCATGCGCGATGCCCGAGGCTGACCGCACGACTTCTGCCGCGACTGTGGAGATCGAGGTCGGCGACAAGACGCTGGCGATGCTCACGCAGATCGCCAAGCTCCGCGATTGCACGCTCAACGCCGCGCTAGAGGAGGCGATCCGTGAGTTCGACCCCAAGAAGTGAACCGACTGCCGCGTTAACGCCTGCGCTGGACGAGTTGATCGACCGCGTGGAGTTCGCGCGCTCGATGGGCGGCGCGATCCCGGTGACGGACGCGCTGGTGCAGTTGCTGGCTGCTGCCGTGGTCGATCTAGCGAAGGAAGTGCGCGATGCCTGACCAGGGCCAAGACGAACGCTCTGCCGCGAGGATCGTTCCCGGCTGCCTGACGTACAGCGTCACGCACAGCGTGCGTGATTGGCCGTGGCGTCCGTGGCGGTGGAAGCGTGTCCGCGAGACGCGACACATGAGGATCGGAGGCGCGACATGACTGCCGCTACTAGCGAGGCTGGCGACGTGTACGCAGCCGCAGTGACCTATCTGCTGGGGAATGGCTGGCGGCGGCAGGAGCTTGGCTCCGGCTGGTGGTGGAAGGACGGTTGCGAGGAGGAGGCGACCCTCGGCTCTCCTGATCCGACTGCCGCTTCGACTCGCCGCGACTCCCAGCTAAGCTGATTCTCTCCTCTCCAGGGAGAGACGAAAAAAGGCCCGGCCGCTCGCAGGAGGGCCGGGCCTTCGTCTTTGTGCCTGCGCGGAATGCGGATACTAAGTGTAGATAATCACGGCCAACTCGAGCCGGCAGCCGCGCATCAGCGCGCTACAAGCGTCGTGCAGGTCTGATGTGGCGAGCGCGATCTGGCCGAGCAGCTCAACGTCGTCGTACTCGAGCGGCGACTTCTGCGTTCTGTAGGCGTCAATCAGCCGCAGCAGCCGCCAGCCGTGCAACTGGCCCTCCTTGCTTAGCTGAGCGCTCGCAGACTGTTCGACTTCCTCCACGGTGCACTCACCCGCCCCAATGATTCCTCATCCACTGGCTGATTCTGTGGAAGGCGTAGAACGCCATCAGCCAATAGAGGACGCTTCCGTTCACTTCACGTATTCCGCGAAGTTGATGCCGAGCTTCACACCTAGGGCGGCAAGGATGATGCGGGCCAACGCCAGTTCAGGGCCGCGTGCTTCCTTCGATATGAGGGCAACGGTCAGCTTGCGAAGCACTGCCTTCGCCTTGACTTTCATTGGTGCTCCTTTAGGGGCCGCAGGGCGACTGGTGAATGGCCGTCAGCACGTTGGCGAAGAAGACGTGAATCTTGCGAACCTGCTGTGGCGTCTGGTTGGGTGACTTCAGCGCTGCCGCCTCGAAATGGCAGATGAAGACCTTGAGCCCCTCGTTGGCCTGCGCCCGCTGCTGTCGTCCCTGGATGATGAAAAGGGGCAGAAGGACAGCTACCGCCATCGAGGTCAGCAGGGAGGTCCACTGAATCCAGTTGATAGGTATGAGCCTGTGTGCTTTCACGAATGCCCTCCCGACGACACCAGCAGATAGATGAGTTCGCCGATGCCTCCGGCCGTGAGCGACACGACGACGCCGAGCGCGACCTTCTTGTAGCCCGCGACGGCGACGCTGCCAGCCTCTGCCAGTTCGAGCGGCTTGAACCGCGCCTCGACCGCTTCGCCGAAGTTCGAGAACCGCTCCTCCGTCCGAAGGTCGTTGGCGATTACTTTCGCCTCCAGGGCGGTGACTGTCGAGTTGTCGGCTTTGGCGTCCAGCCGCAAGTTCAGTTGATCGACCCGCTTGTCCAGCTTGTCGAATCCCGCCGTCAAGGACTTCTCGAGCTTCTCGAACAGGTCCTTGAATGAGTAGGTGACCCCTTCCTCGCTCATTACTTGAAAAAGCCTGGGGCGCAGAGCGACTCATCGAGCGAGCGGCCGAGCGCATGGTCGGTGTACTGCGTCGCGTGCGCTGTCAACTTCAGCCCGAAACCGCACTTGGGCGAGCAGAGATGCACGCCCTTGGCCGGATCGTAGTGGGCCGTCCAGAGCAGGTAGTCCTGGCCGTACTTCAGCCCCGACTTGCTCAGTAGATTGACGAGCGACTGCGCCAGCGACGCTGACGTGTAGACGACAGGCCGTGCCACATCGTGCGGGCTCTTGGTCCAGTTGGCGAGCTGCCGCTTCACCCAGGCGGGAGCCTGCGCGGCGGAGGCGTCACCGGGCTCGACATCGAGGCAGTCGCCGTTGTCCTGCGCGAATACGGCGATCATCAGCTTCTTCGCGTTCGGCCAGCCGGCCTTGACCTTGCTCCAGGTCGCCCAGTGGCCGTCCACGTAGCCAGCGACAGCCTGCGCGTCCTTCGGGATCAGGGACACGTTCACGTCATCGAACATGTACATCGTGGTCGGCTTCGGCTTCGGCTGGGGCTTCGGGATCGGCTTTACACCGCGTCTCGTACGCCATTTCAGCCACTTCCAGGCCCAGGCGGGGATACGGCGAGGCAGCCCCGAGGGGCGCGGAGTAAGCGGCATGGTCTCTCCAGGGTGTAGTCTGTGGGCGTGGATCTAGTGCTGAAGTGTGTGGCCCTAGTCGCCGGACTGGCCGTGATCGCAGCGTCTGTGACGTTTATGCTCGACCGCAGCGGGCACCATGCCCCCAGGTCGCCGAGTAGCTATACAGATTGCAGCGGATACAACTGCTAGCCGCCGTAGCCGCTGCCGCTGTCATAGCCGGATGAGCCGCCATAGCCACCGCTACTGCCGTAGCCGCCTGAACTGCCGTAGCCACCAGGAGCGGACTTGGCCTTTGTGGGGGCGCCGTAGTTCTGAACACCGATCCCGAACAGGTCGGGCAGGAAGGTCTTAGCCGCCATACCGGGGCCGCCGCCAGGACCCTTGGCGTGCGTGATCTGCCACATGTCCTGCATGAGCAGGGGCACGAACATTGATCCCGCCACGGCCTTGGGCGTCATCTTCTGTCCGATTCCAGGCCCGAATCCCAGATCGTAGGCCAGTCCCGGAATCGGGGCAAACTTGTTCCGAGCGAACTGCTGAACCACGTTGCCGCGAGAAGTCTTGAAGGGACCATTGGAAAGTGGCTCTACGTTTCCGGTCACCGAACTCGTGATCTTACCCTCGTACAACTGACCGATCAGCCGCATGTACTGGGTGAGTCCGCCGGCTGGGTCAATGCGGGTGTTACCGATTCTGATCTTTCCGAAGTCCGCGTTCGTGGGATCGGTGCTGACCTTCGCGCCCGCCATCTTGGCAGACCAAAGAATTAGGTTGAGAGTGCCGTACAGTCTCAGGGCGACTTTCAGCCGCTGCTGCCTGACGAACGGCTCCGCATGGACATACCAAACAGGATTGAGGAGATCGAGCCGCGACTTGATAAGGCCCGGCGAGAAGAACAACATGTTGTAGGTTGCGCGGTGCGCCGCGAGGTGCTTGCCCCAGTTCCCCCTCCCCGTGAGCGTAGCCACCGTATCTGCGATCTGCTTGCGGAGCCTCTCGCCCTGGGGTCCGTCTAGTCGCCAGCCGTTGTCGGCCGCCTGACCGACAAACGTCTCATATTCGGCCATGCGGGTCTTGTTGAGGAGGTAGACGTAGTTGCGATCAGAGCCTCTTACGCCGGTACTGACTGCCTTGGCGGCGTGCTTTACCCCCGGAACTGAACGCACTCCTGGAATCTCGTGGAGATGCTCGGCGATGTTAGAGGAGAAGCCCTCCTCTGCCTTGTTTACTCCGCCTATCTCGGTGAACGGAACTCCGTCCGCTTTCGCTATGTGGTAGAGGGGATGGCTGTAGATATCCCTGTTCATCAGCTCTTGGAACTTCGCTTCGGAGACGGTTGCGTGTAGGGCCTCGTGATAGTTACCGAACACGACCTTCGGGTTGTGGAAGATAGCGCCGAGGTTCTGGCGGAAAGCACCCGAAAGGTCGAAGCTGGACATAAGCGCGCGGGGAACATTTCCGACATCTACGATCGTGCGTCCGATGCCACGCTCCTTGATGGCCCCTGGCGAGAGCTGCTTTACCTCGCGGCCAAAAACGCTCTCGATCAACTTTCGCTCTGCGGGGCGGGGGACTTTGCCGGCGACACCAGCTTTGACCGCGTTGAAGAGACGGCTTCTGTCGTGCGGCAGCATGTTCACGCTATCTACATGCGCCTTGATGTCCTCGAGAAGCGGCTTGAGCGGCTCGAAGCCCGCGAACTTGGCCCCAGGCATCTCTCCAGCGAGAACTTTCTTGGCGCCGGCTGCCTCCTCGAAGTTCTTGGCGGCCTTCAGTTCCGCGTCGAGGGCAGCAGTTCTCTTGGCGACCTCCGGCCCTTGGAGCGCCTTCTCCTGCTTGTAGGTCTTCTTGACGCCGCGCATCGCCTCGCGCACCTTGAGGCCCGTTAGTCCGCCAGTCTCAGGGCGTGTTTCGCCGGGCAAATACTCTACGAACTGCGGATTCTTGCGAGCGTCTTTCGTCGCCCTGGCCGTAGCTTTCTCCGCCTCTTGCTGAAGGATCGCGTGAGCATCCTCGGGACTATTTACCCTGCGGCCAAGCCGGACAGCGCGGCGCTGCAACGCGATCTTGCGTAGTCCCTTCGCCTCTTCTGCGGCCTGAGCGACCTTGACGGCGTGCTCGCCTGCGTCGATTCCTCGCGCCGCATCAGCTCCGACTTCGGCCAACCTAGCGGCCTTGCCGAAGGGGAGGATGCCAGCAAGGGCGATGCCGCCCGCGATCGGATGGTTCCGAATGTGCTCGATCTCGCGGTAGTTGGTCGCCTGTTCGAGAAGATCCTTCTGGGCCTGGGCGTCCTGCGCGCCGATCTTGCTCAGACGGCTGCGATTCGGATGAACGATGTCACTCGGATGCCGTACGAGATCCGCGACGTACGGGACCTGTGAGGCGTGGTAGATCGTCTTCTCGGTGTTGACTGCGGTGTGAACCAGGCCCTTGCCGATGTTCTCGATTCCGCCGAATCCACTGCCATGCTCTTGCTTCAGATGGAGGGGCTTCTGCTTTGGGAACATCTTGTTCAGCCGATGCTCGTTCGCCTTCGACTGCACGTACAGATGCTCCACTGGCGTCAGCTTCATCTTCGCCAGCTTCTCGACCGACGTGTGGAAGAAGTTGCCCTTGCCCTGCGCCACGCCCTTAGCGTGATGGGCGAGCTGCTTGGCCCTTGCGGGAGTGCCGACAGCGGGGAAGCCGCCTTCTCTCATCTATCCCTTCCCATAGCGGCGCGCTCCCATGTAGCCGCCGAAGTTGTGAACGCTCTCGACCCGTACGTGCGAGCCCGTGTGCGGGGCGTCAATCATCATTCCGTGGCCGATGTAGACGCCTACGTGGCCGGGTAGGCCACCAACAGAGTCGCTGCCCTTGAAGAACACGAGGTCTCCGGGCTGGAGGCCGTTCTTGCCGACCGGGCGCCCTGACTCCCACTGCGTCTCAGACGTGCGCGGGATGTTGATCCCGATCTTGGCGTACAGATACTGGGCGAATCCTGAGCAGTCGAATCCCTTGGGAGTCGTTCCGCCCCAGAGGTACGGTGTACCCAGAAACTGATGCGCCTCCGCGACGATGTGCAGCCCGAGGGCTGACTCTGCCTGCGGAGGCAGCGGAGAGTTGCCGCCGAATCCGCCGCCGCTGAACTGCTTGCTCAGCTTGGCGATCTGCGCGTTGGCGAAACTGTCTACCGCCTTGGTGACCCCGCCCATGTCGGCGTGAACAGGACTGGGCATAGGCGTCAGCCCCGCCGCCTGAGCAGGAGCTGTCTGCTGTGGCGCGACCGGATGAGTGATGGTCAGCCGTTCGGTCGGAGACAGGTTCAGCTTCCGCAGGTTCGCCTGCCCGCGTGTTTGACGGATCGGCTCAGGACTAAGCGCGTCCTGGGCGTGACGACTGATGGCCGCGACTCGGAGCGGGTGCCCCTCGGGCAGACCGGCTTCGATGAGCATTAGTACCGTCCGTAAACGCTAGAAGCGCCCGCGATCTCCTGAGCAGGATCGGCCGGACGCTCGAAGCCGCGTGAGATGGCCGCGATAGCGGCATGGCCTTGCAGGCCGCCTGCGACTGCCTCGATGCGCCTGAGCGCGTAGTTGATCCCGGCAGGACTCCAGGCCCACTTCTGCGCGTACCTGGCGCCCTTCGCCCAGACGCGAGCAGGTAGTGCGCCGCCAGCATGCATCTGGAAGGGGCCGAAGCTCGTGCCGTGGTCGCCGACGCCGCCACTAAGCCCTTCTTGAGAGGCGATAGCCATGACTGCGTTAGCGTCCAGGTTCGGATAGTTGCGGAGCGAGCGGACGAGAACGGCCGGCCCTTTGAGACTGCCGAACTCGCTGCCCTGGCCCTGGATGCCTGCGCCGGGGAACGTGAAGTCGGAGGCTTTGAGCGGGATCTGATATCCGGCGTCCTGTAGCGCCTTGACGGCGATCGAGGGCGGGATGCCCGCGAGTATCTCCTGCTTCATCGCCTGCTTGTAGTTGAGCGGAGGCAGTGCGGCCTTGGTGCCGCTGGCCGGGATTCCGTCGTGGGCGTGCATGGCGATGTTGCCTGCCTGACCGCGAATGTGGACCAGCTCGTCCGGCGTGAAGCCGCCGCCCGCGCCGCTGTTCTTGGCCTCGGACTTGAGCGCCCGTAGCTGGAGACTCTTCTTGGCGATGCCGAGACGGGCAAGCGAGAGGCGGTAGTTGCGGTTCTCGTTGTAGGCCGATTGCGCGGCTCGTTGCGCCGAGATGTTGATCCGCTCCTGGCCCTGCTGCGCGGAAATCTGGAGCCGCTTCGCGGAGAGGCCCAGTTCCGCCTTCTTGTAGCCCATGTCCTCGAGAGACGTAAGTGTCTTCTGGTACACCGCAGGCTGCGTGGCCGCGAGCTTCGCCAGGTCGCCCTGAAGACTCGCCAGGTTCGGGTCGCTGGAGAGCGTCGCGGAAGCCTGCTGCTGTCCCTGGCTGAGCACGTCACCGGGCAGCGTCTGCGCTGCCGAGCCGAACGCTGCACCCTCACGTTGCAACGTCGTGGCCGGGATGTAGCCCTCGAGCCCGTAAGCCGTGCCGCCGACATCCGCCGGGTGCTCGAGCCCTGCGCTCGGAGTGCCCATCTTTGCCAGGAAGGCGTTGTTGGCGTCCGCCTGCTGCTGAATCGACTGCTGGACGTTGCTGCCGAGACCGTGTGCATACCCGGCGTCCGCGTTCGCGGCGTTCGAGTACGTGTCCTGCACGCGCGGAGCGACACCCTTCAGCAGCGCAGCGGCGGCCTTCGCAAAGCCCATCTGCTGCTGCGCTTTCGCAAGGTTGGCTGCTCGCTCGGCGTGGATCTGTTGCAGGATCGGCACCTCGGCAGCCGATACCTGGGCGCGCGAGACTCTCAGCGCTGTTGCGCCGATGCCGCCGCCTTTGCCCTTGCCTCCGCCGCGTCCAGCGCGGCCTGCGCCTCTGGCTATGAGACCTGACTCCTTCTACTGAATCTGAGACGTGGGCGGAGGGGTGGGGGCCGCACCGCCCTGCATGCTCTGGAGCGCGTGCACGAGAGCCTGTGTCACCCAGCCGGGAACCTGTCCATGTGCGACCGCGAAGGGATGGTGCGACTCCCACAACTGAGCCGCGTACTGTGGCTGGCCGGTGGAGCGGTAAAACTGGGCCGGGTTGTACGAGCCTGTGGGCGGAGCGGCTACGCCGGGAGGCGGAGTCGGCGTTCCGGCCTGAACCGAGCCGGGAAGCTGCGGGGGCTGGTGGAAGCCCGACACGTCAGGCGGTACCGGAGCGGGGCCGAGGCTGCCCGAGATGCCGTTAGCGCCGGGGTGATACCCCGGAGGCACCAACTGGCGGCTTCCGCCAAGCAGGCTGTGAATCAGTCCGGCAAGACCTGCGAGACCGCCGACCGGCGCAAGGTGGCCCGAAAGCTGCTGGGCGAAAGGAGATGCTTGGGCGGGCAGATTGAACGGCTGCCCGTGGAAGGCGGGCGTGCCCATGAGTGCTGACAAAGGAACTGACTCCTACGACTTGAGGGTGAGGGTGCCGTTTCGGTTCAGGACGTAGCTGAGCCCCGTTCCGTCATCCCGTAGCGTCCACGTCTTGCCGGTGCGGACTGGGGTGTACTTCTCGCCTGAAGGGCCGACGTATTTGCCCGACCTGGCGTTGTAGTGCAGGGCGAAGCCCTGGTACTGCGGCAGGCCAGAGTCAGTCGCTTCCGCCTGTTGGATGCCTTGCGTGAGCTGGCCTTGCTCGTTTTGCTGTGCGGTCGTGTAGTTCTGCTGGTAGCCCGCGAGGGCGCTCAGGAGCTTCACCAGAGCCTGCTGCTGCGCGCCCTCGTACGAGTGCTCCTGGTTTCCGGATTGGTAGGCGTCTTCACCAGAGGACAGGGCGCCGCGCGCCGCGAGGTTATTGCGGAGGGCTTGCACGGCCTGGTTTTCCTGGCGCTGCATCTCGGCCTCGGTCGAGAACTGATTGTTGGCAGCCAGGCCGGTTGTGGCGGGGTCGATATCAGCCTGCAACATCTTCAGCGCGTCGGGCGACAGGCCGAGCTGTCCCGCTTCTGCCGCGAAGTTGGGGATGGAGCCGAACTGGACGAGCGCCTGATTCGTGGCCGCGCGGCGCTGCGAGGCATCAGCGATGCCCTGCGCGGAGATGTTCTGCTTGATCGCCTGGAAGGCAGGATCGCTGTTGATGATCGACTGGTAATCAGGCGCGTAGTTGGCGATCTTCGGGCCTTTGAACGCCCTGGCGATCCTGCCGCCCGTTCCGCCTCCTGGCACGCTCAATGGCTCGGACTCCTATGTGTTACGATGGACACTGGCGCCTCGGGGGTGTAGTGGATTTCATGGTCCCTCCAGCTTCTCGGGGCGCCTTTACGCATATCTGGTCCGCACGAATATCGGCACGGAACCAGCGGCGGTAGACACGGCAGGAGGTCCCGTTAGACTTGAAGCGTAGGCAGACAGCGCGTAGGTGTGATTACCGACCGATGGAGTTATCTTCACCTGTGCGTAGAGGGGGACCTGTAAGTTGTTATTGGCAAGAGCCGTGGTTACGGGAGTCTGAACAACCCCCAAAGCCGCGACCGTAGATACGCCATCCATTAGAGCCAGGGTTGTACTGCCCCCGGCAACATTGGGAGGGACAACAGTGGGCGCAAACACTTCTACATAGATTGGAACGCCCGTATAGGCGGCGGTTACTCCGGCGTTTACCGCCGTGGGCGACGCCGGATTGGTGCTGGCAATCACCACAGTGCCACTGGTTTGACTGTACGCGATCTCGCCCTGCGCGGGCCACGTAGACCACGTGCCAGGCGAGCCGTTCGCCGTGCAGATGTAAACATGGCCGTCGTGGCTGACCACGAAGTCGCCCGCCACGTACGTTCCCGAGGCAGGAGCGCCAGAGGCCGTGCCGCCCACGTAGCGAGTAGGAGCATTCGCGGACGTACCGACGCCGGAAGCAACCACAGTGGACGCGTTCAACGACTGGACGGGGACAGAGTTCTGAGCCGAGTGCTGCAACATGTAGTCGAGGAACTCGGACGGCAGGTTCATCGGGTCGCTCAGGACAGCGCGAATCTCGTCCGCAAGATCCACTACAAGGCCCCAATCTCGATCGGCGAGAAGTCGCCTTCCAGCGTGACCAACTTGGCGCTCGCGTACGGCCCGGTGACTGCATATTTCAGGCCGAGCATCTGCGAGTGTGTGGCTCCGCCCTGGGTCGGGCTGAAGCTACGACGAACGCGCGACACCTTGGTAGTCGCCGGTAGAGACAGTCCCGCCTGCGCATACGAGCCGGTCGGGTCGGTGCAGTAGCTCAGCGTGGCCGTGGGATTGTCGCTGGCCGCGTCGCGCAAGTCGTAATCGACGTAGCCGAAGCGCCACTTCTGCTTGCCCATCGACTCGATCCAGCGGCGATGCAGGCGGTCGAAGCCCCGAAACATTCCGGTCTCTATGATCGGGGTGGGGTTCGTGCCGTCAGCGTCCCGCTTTACTGTCGCAGAGGGCGACCAGAGCGATGACAGTTCCACGACGCGACCGGCGTTGAACTCGCCCATGTACAGCTTCTCTTGCTGCTGATCCGAAGTCCGGGCAAAGCTCGAGCCGTGAATGTTGCTGAAGCGCCACATCGTCTGACTGTTGAGGGAGAGACACAGACAGTCGAGCAAGATCCCTGAGCCGTTGTTGACGCAGATGATGTAGTGGTCGCGGTAGATGCCGGCCGCGATACGCCACGATGTCGAGTCGTATCCGACCATGAGCGACTGCCAGTAGGTCTTCATCTGGGCGCTGGCCGTGAGATCGACCATCGTTGCTCCGTCCGACATGTGGATGCCCTGCGACGACGCCCAGACGATGCGGTTGTTCCAGTAGGCGATCGTGAACGGGTCGATGCAGCCGACGTTCGGCAGGAACGGTTCGAGAACCATGTCGGAACCCGGAGGGGGAGTGGTTCCCCGCAGCCGCTCTACAGAGTCGTTGTGAAAGATCAGGATGGAGTTCAGGGTTGCGCCCAGGCCCTTTACGGCGCCAGTGGTATCCCAATACCCAAAGGTCAAATCCCAGGTGGTCGGGTCTCCCGCAGCGCTGAACCAGACCCGGTTCTGGTTCGTCCCATCATTGGCGAGCACCAGGCGGTCCTTGTAGACCGTCGCGCGACCGCCCTTCGGATACGAGCCGCCAGTGAGGACGGATACGGTGGTGCCGTCGTATTTTCCCACACCGCCGCCGGCCATGTTGCCGGGGAAGATCAGGAAGTTGCGATGAAACACGGGCGGCGAAAACGCCTGGGTGATGCCAGAGGCAATCGAGGCGCCCGTCAGGACGTTCCAGATGTTGGTCGAGTCGTGGGCAACAACCTGCGCCCCGGCCGAGAAGGGCGCATAGGAGACATCGAGAATTTGGGTTGCCCCGGACATGACTGGGCCTGCGTACGTCCAGCCGCCCCGGCCGCCAGTGACGGCCTGGATCTCGTCGGGGATGAAGTCCACCATGTTGTACGCCGAGCCGCCGGGAAGTTCCGTGCGGTCCACATCACGCCGCATCCCATTCGTGAAAACGGACGCTAGTGGGAAAGGATGCGGCATTACGAGACTCTCACCGGAATGACGCCCAGGGACTTGTTCCCCCACTGCGTATTGGCCGGCGTCCCGTCGTTAGTCCAGAAGGCTATGCTGACCACGTGGCCGGCAGTCCAGCCGGTGACTAGCTGATTGACGGGAGAGATAGTGGCGAAGTTTCCGGCTCCGCCAGTGCTGTCCGCGTTGCCTGAACCAACTTGTGCGGCTGCGGTGGCGTCCCAGCCGGTAACCTGCAACAGGACGTTTCCGCTGGAGCTTGTCCCCTGCGCGGAGTACGTCAGCAGGTAATCGCCCGCTCGGGCGAGCGTGATTCTTAGCGCGGTGTCAAGCTCCTGGAAGGTGCTGCCTGCCGACTGGGCGGTGTTGGTGGAGCGATAGGCCGTAAGCGGTGCGCCGCCGACGAACTCCCACTTGAAGGCTGAGGCCGAGCCCGCGTTGTAGCGGAACTGCCAGCTCCCGTTACCGACTCCGGTGGCGAGCCAGATATCGCCGTCTCTAGGCGCCGAAGGTGGCCCAGCGCTGAGCGCGCTCGTGCTTGCCTGCCTGACGGCAGTGACGTTCGTGTTCCCGCCGCCATCGCCAAATCCAGCGCTGTTCAGAAAGACGTTTGGACCATGAGAGGCGCGGTCCAGGTTCGTGAAGTTGATCCCAACCTGAGAGTTGCCGCCCGTCCCGGCGATCGTGTTCCCGCAGACGTTGACCAGGCTTACTTTCCCGGTCGCTGACGGGGCAATAGCGATCGTGGCCGTCAGGTTTGAGTTGCCGAGTGTCTCGAACTCGCAGCCGGTGATTGTGAGGTTCTGGAACGTGCCGGTATGGGCCACGCCGATGTGCTCGAGAATGACGCCCCAGGTGCAGTTCTCGATGCTGGAGTTGCACAACTGAAAGTCGCTGGTGTTGATGCCGTCCTGCAACTCCAGGGCGATGCCCCTGTTCAGAGTCGCCGTGCCGCGAGTGTTGACCTTGAGGTTGTAGCCCTTGAAGCCGCCGCCAGAAAGCCACTCGATCGCCGTGTCGCCGTTGTTGACCGGGCCGGCGTAGAAGTTGCCTGAGACCATCATGTCTCCGCCGTCAACCGAGTCCACGTTCTGTATGCGCAGTCCGATTGAGGCGAAGTCGTACAGGAAGCACGAAGGGTCCATCGTCCACTCTTTGCCCGCCTGGTGGTCGATGTTGTAGAAGAAGCCGCGCACGCACAGGTCGGGGCCGTAGTGGGTTCTGTCGCCTCCGCCCGATACGACCTTGATTCCTGCCCCTGCGGTCGGTGCCGTGGCGTGGACGTTCTGAATCGCCATGTCCCTGAACTTGCAGCGGTGCGCCGAAACGGTGAACGCAACGCCCGTGGCGCTGTCCATCGTGATGAGCGTTCCGAAGTTCGTCCAGGCCGCGTCCGCGCCGCCCGTTCCCTGGAGCGTGATCCCCTTGGAGATCGTGAGGCCGGTGATCTTGTACGTCCCCTGGCGAAACCTGACCACGCCTCCGGCGGGGCAGGCGTTGATCGCGGCCTGAATCGCGGCCGTATCGTCTGTGACGCCATCGCCCTTCGCGCCATACGCGGGGTCCATAACGTCGTACACCGCATAGGACGAGAAGATGCCGTTCTCGATAGGATTCAGGTTCGTGGGGCCGAGCTTCGTTACACCGTCAACCCACGTTCTGGGCGTGTAGGGCATCTAGGCGGGACTCACAGGAGTAAGGGTCAACGGGGCGGCAGGATCGAGTACCGTGAGGCCGAGACCGATCTCTCCGCAAGGCAGGCTTTCGCTGCAAGGCAGGCCCTCGCTGCAAATAACAGCGTCCGACTGAGAGACAGGGGCGGCGACAGCGGTAAGCGTTCCGGGAGTGACTGGCGTAAGGGTCAGCGGCATCTAGCCTCCATACATGGAGCCGACATCGACTCCGGGGTTGGCGACGTAGATGCGACGAGAGCGCGGAGGTATTTGCACGCCTGCGAGGTGTTTTCCGCCTTTGCGGCGCAGGTCTTTCTTCATCGTGCCAACGAAACCGTCTCGCTGTTCGGTGCCCGGAGGAGCTGTCGGGTCGCCCAGATACATGCGCCTGTACGTTTCGCCACTCTGCGAAGACTCGTCATCGAAAGCGTCGGCGGCCTTCCATTGCATGTACAGCTCGAGCCCATAGTGGAACTCGGACGGAATGCCGCCCAGTGTCAACGTGGAAGGGTCATCGGTCGTGTTCGACAGGGCCGTGGGGCGAGGCACGTAGTAGATCGTCAGCACGTCGGCCTGTAGGGGGGCCGGATAGAGCATCAGGAGATTGGCGCCCGAAAGGGCATACATCTGCTCGGGCGACGTGGTGACAGAGAACAGCCGCAGGTTGACGAGATCGGTGCTCGACTTGCGGCTGAGACGGAAGTTCGCGCCGCTCGAAGTCGTGTAGATGTCCTCGATAGCCAGAATGCCGGAGTCCAGGTTGTAGTCGCCCTGACCCGAGGTGAGGTTCATCGTCGCCGAGGTGACGTAGACGTGCGTGCGCCGCAGCATGTCGATCACCGCGTCGTTCGCCCACGCAGTCAGACGCGGCCCATCCCCGTTGGACGGGTTGGCCGCGTCGTAGTCGAGTCCGAGAACGCCCGCTACGTCCGAGCGGAGAGTGGCGAGAGTGGACATCTAGTGGCCCGACACCTGAGTCCAGCCCACAACAACCTTCTGCGCCACGGGGGTCGCAGTTGTTCCCGTCTTCTGCGACACGTACGTCCAGCCCGCCAGGGCCTTCTGCATGACGGCAATACCGGCGGTTCCGGTCTTTTGAATGATGATGGGATCTGCTCCTGTGGTGCCGGTAGTGGTGGCCGTGAGCGAGGAGGTGGCTGAGAAGGTTGCGGAGCCAGCGGTAGAGACAAGTCCGGCGGCCAGAAGGGTCGAGGTGCTGGTTCCCACGTAAGTCGCATGAGCGATTCGTGTCCCGCTCGCGGAGAAGCTGCCCGTTGCCGACCCGGAAGCCGAGCCATGAATCGCCCTCACTCCAACGGCAGTGAGACTGCTCGTGGCTGTTTCAGAGAAGGAGCCCAGGACGGTCCTCTTGCCGGCAGCGGTGAGGCTTGCGGTGGCCGTCAAACTTGACGACCCGGTAACGACCGTTGAGCCAGTGCCGACCGTTCCCGACGCCGAGAGCGTCGAAGTGGAAGTCAGGCCAGCCGCACCGAGAATCTTCCTGGTGCCGCTTGTGGTGAATGCGGCAGACGAGCCGAGCGCAGCGAGTCCAGAAATGTTCCTGTGTCCCGCCGCAGCCAGTGTCGCAGAGGCGGAAAGGGGCGCTCGGCCAAAGGTGGACTTCTTGCCAGCGGCGGACAGCGATGCAGCGGCCGACAGGCTGGCAGAACCGGCTACTGACGACACGCTCGCCCAGGGCGCAACGGCCGTGTCGCTCGCGCTGCCAGTCTCCCAGGAGATCGACTTGGCGCCACCGTGCGAGTTGGTGTTCGTGATGACGAACCACACCTCGAGACGATCACCACTACCCCAGGTGCCCAACGCCGGATTCGTGAACGTGAACGTCTTGACCCCGGCAGTGCCGCTGGAGTCGGTCGTGCCGGTTACGGTCGCCTGGACGGCCCCACTGGAGCTGACGCGCTTCAGGACGCACTGGATTGTGGCGCCCGAAAAGCTGACGGAAACATTCAGGTGCGCGAAGAACGTGCCGGTGTTCGTGCCGCCAGTCGATGGATCTCCAGCCGGGGTCGCATATGCGGCCGTGTTGGAGGTCAGTGCTGCGAGCGAGAGCGAATCAGAGCCGGTCGCGCCGGGTTGTGTCTTTGTGAGGGTATGTACGAAGGCTGTTCCCGACGTGCTGATGTCGGAGACAGTTACATCTTCGTAGTAGGTAGTTGCCACGCTAGTTGATGGCTACCGAAACCTGCCCGGAAGTCAGCGTGAACGTGTCGCCCGCTGTGACGGCCTTGGAAGCCGTCAGGGCGCCAGACCAGAGGAAGTTACCGGCCGCGCTCGCATCCCAGAGCGAAACATGCGAATACGTTTCGGTCGTGGATACGCTCGTCCAGGTAATGTCGGCGTTCGTTACTTTCGAGTTGGATGCCGCAGCGGCGAAGGTGACGCTCTTGCGGACGTTGTTTCCCGCGACGGCCGTAGTGCCCGCCGTTCCGGGGTCTGCGGTGTGAAGCTGAACCCACACTCCCGCGACATTGAAACCGGATGCGTTCACGAGGCAGTCCAGGTACTTGTCCGATAGGTATGTGCTGATGCCTGCTATTTGAGCTGACTCCTAAAGAGCTGCTTGTCTTTACGGGACTGCTTTTCTTTCCCGCGTCGTTTGCGCTGGCCCCTCGTGCGCCAGATGGGTGATCCGTTGTGGTAGTTCGAGTCCCCGCAGCGTCTAGGCACTTCGTACCCAGCTCGGAACGATGATTCTGCTGGTCGGCTTTTCGCGCATCCTGCGCGCGCGCTCCTTCTGCTCCTCGTCCTCTGCGCGTAGCTCCTCGATGGAGCGGGAAGGGCCGATGGTCGTGTAGCCGTCGAACTGCTCCGCGAAGCGGCGAGACTGGTCATCGCGCATCGGGTAACCACAGATGCAGCGCTCGGGAAACGGCGTCTCCTGAGCTTCGCCGCACTCCATACAGGCATAGCCCGCGCGGATGCGTCCGGCGTCGTACTCCGTGTAGATGAACTCGTATTCCGCGTACTTGGTGCCGTCAGGACCGACGCCGTAGCGCTTCGTGTCTACCTCGGTTGCGACGGGCAGCGCGGGGCGCATGTCAGACAATGTGAATCACTCCTATGCCGCCCCAGGCAAGACCATCCTCGGCGCCGATGAACTCCTCGTAGCGGTGGGTCTGTTTCAGCTCGTTCCAGAGCAGATCAACACGGCAGTCGGGCAGGTGGAAGTGCTCAACGATGTCGTGAAAGACGACGATGCCGCCCTCGCGTACCAGTGGCGAATACGTCTCCCAGTCGCGCTTCACGCCCTCATAGGTATGGTCGCCGTCGATGAACAGCAGGTCGAGCTTGCGTCCGGCCAGGAAGCCCTTGACGGCCTTCAGCATCTTCTCGGCGTGCGAGTCGCCCTGGAAAAGCTGAATCCACTGGTGGTCTTTGCCATAGCCCAGGAACTTCGGCACGGCCTCTGTCGGATAGCCGCCGCCGTACGGACCTCCAGGGAGATCTACTGAGACGATCTGCGCGAACGGGTGCGCGAGCTGGCACCAGAGCCAGAGCGTGCCGCCGTGGCAGGTGCCGATCTCAAGCACGTTCCGCAAATCGCGGCCGTCGAGGAACTCGACTAGCTGCTGTAGCTCGTCCGGCTTCTGGAGCGCTCTAAGCACGATTGCCTGATCCGCTAATGCCCTCGCCTGCATCTCGCGCCGAATGGCTTCTTCAACCACTGATGGCCCAGAGGTACTCGGGAGCCCTCGCCTCTATCTCGGGACTCCAGTTGCCCCACAGGTACTTAGCCGCAGCCTGGGGCCGAATGGGGTCGTCGCCGAAGTGCGATCTGCCGCACGACTTAGAGCAATAGACCGAATCCTTGCGCTTCGACGGGGAGATGCTCTCTCCACAGTTGAGACAATCCCTATCCACGAACTGCGGCCTCCCAAAGATGAATCGACTGCTCGATCAGGCGCTCCGACATCACGTAGCCTTTCGCCTCGGCCGCCAGTTGCGGAATCTCGTCCCGATGGCGCACGACCCATTTCAGGGCGTTTAGCCAGTCACGTTCGGTCTTGCAGGTCATCGTGCGGTCGTGCCAGGGCTTGTACGGGGTGGCCGTGGAGACGATCGGCCATGCGCCGACCATCGAAGCCTCCAGGGCCTTCCAGTCGCTCTTGCCTGCCGCCCACGGCGTCTCATAGAGCGGACAGACATGCACGTCGCAGGTCGCAAGCAGGCGGCGGTACTCGGCCTGATCGTCAGTCCACGGAGCCCGTTTCACGCGGTACGGGAACTTCGCAACCTCGCCAATGCCGAAGACGTGGACTTCCACGTTCGGCTGCTCCGAGGCCCAGCGGAACGCCCTCTGGACGAGCGGAGCATCGACCATGTGCGAGTGCGACGCACCCCAGCCGATCCGCAGGATTCCGTCGTCTGGTTTCTCGTATTCGGGCCAGTCGTCAGGGTCGATCGAGTTGGGGCAGACGTAGACGTTCGGGTTCAGCTTCGAGTAGTGCTCAGCCAGGTTGTCGGTGGCGACAATGATGCCGTCCACCCACTTGCAGATTCGAGCGTGAGCCTCGCGGTTGTGGTCGTCGCTCCCAGACTCGATCTTGTCGGCCCAGTCGCCCTGCCGCAGGTCGCGGGGCAGCAGGTAGTTGTCGTCCGTCTCCATCAGGACGCGGACGCCCTGCTCCCTCATGGCGGCCATCACGATGCCGCGCGAGGTGTTGCCCGCGAACGGCCAGATGGCTGCGCCCTGCTGTCGCGGGAAGGTCGCTCCCCACTTGTCGTGCGGAACTAGGTCTTGCGGGCCGAAATCGAGCACCTGGCCCGGTAGCGCACGGGCCGGCACT
>Ga0207693_10001346_pt1 | contig 21707 bp, 21 predicted proteins | sample LARL81metaG_FD_184347 | JGI IMG/M metagenome (GOLD analysis project Ga0207693, IMG submission 184347) | Corn, switchgrass and miscanthus rhizosphere microbial communities from Kellogg Biological Station, Michigan, USA - LAR L8-1 metaG... | ecosystem: Host-associated > Plants > Roots >... | reverse complement strand
TCGGCGCTGAACACCGGGCTCGCGGGGAAGAGCAGGCCGCGGATCGTTCCGTCTTTGTCGATTCCGTTGAAATCGCCGCGCCTGGCGATGACTTTGGGCAGCGTGTCGCCCAGCCGGTCGACCGCGTTCGGGTCGATGACGTCAACTTCGTCCTGCTGATTGGCGACGACCCAGAGATTGCCGCCGCGGTCGACGGCGATGCCGTCCGGAGCATTGATGCCGGTCGTCAGGACCATCGCCTGTCCGGCGGGCGACACCGATCCGTCATGGTTGAGTGTTACCGGCACCTTGACGATTGAGTGATAAGCGGTGTTCGTCACGTACATCGCGGTGAATTTTTTGTCGAACTCGACGCCGTTGGCGCCGAACGGCGGGACCAAGATCACTCCGTTGGCCGCCTGAGGCGACAGTGTTTGCGAGTCGATGAACACCGTGGGTGCGCCGCCGTCGGGGCCGGTCTTCCAAATGACACCCTGGAACGAGTCCGACACATAGACATTGCCCACCTTGTCGAAAGTCAGGGCGTTCAGCCCGGAGCCCCCGCCGAGCCCGGTGTCCATGAACACGGTGGCCTTGCCGGTCGCCGGATTGGCCTGCCAGACGATCCCCTGGGGGAGATCGCAGATCAGTAAAGTTTTCGAGGATGATTGGTACACCAGTCCCAACAGATGCGGGCTGGGCTGTGGCGATGGTGCGGGGTTGACCAGAGCTTTGTCGTTGAGCAGTGCGCCATCAGGTCTGAAAGAGAACAGATGCGGAGGTCCGTCGACCGCGCCCTCGCTGTTGAACCCGAAGGAAGGCGTATAAACGGTGCCGTCCGGGCCGACGGTAAGTCCTTCGATCGAAACCGGCACGTTGCCGGGCAGGTAAGGCACGACGGCAAAGACCTCGGTATCGCCGCGTTCCCAGGCGTCGGCCCGCATTATCCCGCCGGTCAGCAACAGCAACGCCGCGAACGCTACACCGATCGATGCTCGTTTCAACGCACCCTCCCGCAGTAATTTTGGTTAATTCGCGACTATATCGCGATAATACTGCGTTCGGGCGGCTAATGGAGTCAAGCACAGCGATGGTTATTATTTACGACTGGGCGGAGCCCCGCTCTCGGAAACGCGCTGCTGTGGGCAGTGGCGATGCCTAGGTGGCGGCCCAACTCCGCGACGGGGAGCGGTTATGCCGCGAGAGGCGCCATTTCGCGCGTCGTCGGAGCCGCCCTGTCGGTTTTTTCCGGCAGCCCCATCTGACGGCGCAGCGCGTCGCGGCCGCGTGAAAGGCGCGAGCGCACCGTCCCGACCGGGACACCGAGGACCTGGGCGGCGGTCTCGTATGACATGCCTTCGAGTCCGACGAGCAGAATGACCTCGCGCTGTTCTCCGGGCAGGCGGGCAAGGGCCTCTTCGAGCTCGCGAAGCTGGCGCGATGCCGTCGGATCCGTCGTGGCGACAAGCGATGACGATATCTGCTCGATATCTATCGTCGCCTCGTCGCGGATCGCGCGCCGCACCATGTTGACATAGTGATTGTGCATGATCGTGAAGAGCCAAGCGCGAATGTCGGTGCCGATCTGCCAGAGGTGGGATTTGGAAATCGCGCGCAGCAGCGTCTCCTGGACTAGGTCGTCCGCGCGGTCGGCGCTTCGGGTCAGCGCCCGCGCGTAGCGGCGAAGCCGTGGAATCTCTCGCTCGACGAGGCCATGAAATTCGGACATTTGGTTCCTCCTGCTGCGCCCCGGTCTCGGGAACGTGAAGGTGAGAACCTATGCGCTCGCTGTAATCCTCGTATGAACGAGGCACTACTGTTTGGTAAAATGTTGTAATCGAAACGTAACTTTTGTGATATTTACGTCTGACAAATGCAGTTACATGTCATATCACGAGATTTGCTTTGCGTTTACAGATTGAGAGGTGGCGTATTCACTGTAGTTCCCATTCCGGATGGGAACGCTCGGCTGCTGCAGGCTGTTGGCTACCGGCATCGCACACCCCTCTCGAGGAGCCAGAGATGAAAGCGATACTGATGTCCACGGCTTTTGCCGCCGCGGTGATGGGCCTTGCGTTGAGTTCCACCACGGCCCCGGCGAAGGGATGCTTGAAGGGCGCGGTCGTCGGGGGAGCCGCAGGACATTTTGCCGGCCACCACGGGCTGCTCGGGGCGGGTGCTGGTTGCATCATCGGCCGTCACGAGGCCAACAAGCATGCTCGCGAGCGGGAGCGGGCCTATCAAGAGGGATATGGCGCCAGCAACCCGTCTTATGACCACGGCAACGGGTACGGGCCCCGCTGAACCGATAGACGCAGCAGCCGGAGCGCTTGCTTAAGGACTTTGAAGGTTCAGACTCGCAATACCTCAGCGTTTGGAGCGGCCTCCAGCTCGCATGCATTCACGGTCATTGCCAGCATGCTGTAGTACCCGATCGCGCCGGTCAGCTCGATGAACCCCTGATCGCCGAACCGTCTACGAAGCGAGCTGGCGCTCGCTTCGTCGACCCGGTGCTTGCGGAGGAGTTGCCGCGTGAACTCGACGATTTCGGCGTCCTCGGGCGGGATGCCGCGTGAGTGGTTGTCGCGGATTGCCGTAATCGTCGCCTCCGGCACTCCCAACCGTCGTGCGCCGCCCGTCTGAGCACCCCACACATAGACTGCCTCGAACTCTCGCGCGACGGTCATAGCAGCGAGCACCCGAACCCGCATGTCGAGAGAGCCCTCGAAGCGCACGAACGCGCCCAGATGGGCCACACGGCCGGCCAACTCGGGGCAGTGGAGAAACATCGTGAACGGCCCCTGAATGGCGCCGCGGCTCTGTGTGATGGCGTCCACGACGGCATGGTGTTCGGCAGCAACCTGCTCCTTGCCGGTGATCGGCGGCAGTCTCGCCATATGGAATCCTTTCGGTTCGGGGTAGCCCGCGGGAAGGATAGGGCCCGGGACCCGCGCCGAAAAGGATCCTGCGCTCGGGGAGTGCGGGGCCGTGCTAATTGGGTAACCCAGTCCGCGCCGGGTGTTTTTCGGCGATCGAGCGCCAGATCCGCGCCCAGACCAAGAGGCCGGCCCGATTGCTGTGTCCGAGCATCAGATCGGCGTATTTGGCTGCCTGGATCTCGGCATGATCGCCGAATTGTTGCATCATCGCGTCTGCGGCGCGCAGTACTTCAAGATCGGACAACATAATCTCCTCCGCAGTTCACTCGATCGGTCGCCGGGTGTTCGAAACGCACCTGTCAGCTTTGCGTTCGAGCCGGAACAGAGACAATCCGCGCCTTCCGGCGCAATCACCGTTTGCAATGTTCCGACACCGCGCGTGCTGCCTCAGGCTCGCCGGACGGCCGTAATTCCGCCGCCGACCGAGATCGAGCACAAGACAATCGCGATCGAGGCAGCTGGTCCATAGCGACATCGGAAAGCGCATCCTCGTCTCCATTCGAATGCGTGGGCAGAATCGCAACCGGTTTTCTTCTGTCGGGAGAGGACGTTAGGGCCAAAAGTTTAAAATCCTCGGGCAATTGGTGGTTAAGCGAGCAAAATTCGAAGTTAATGCCGCGTAACCCGATCGCCGGCCATTCACCGGGACAGAAGCCGCGTCGGCCCGGCATCACGGAACCGCGTTTACCCTCCCTTGCAAAACCGGTAACCTGCGCGCGGCGCTGTGAGAGGGCGCCTTGGTCTCAAGAAAAGCTCGAAAACCAATGTCTCGTAGGAGGATCCAGTGGCCATATTCACGCACGTCACAGTGGGAACGAACGACCTTGCGAAGGCGCGCTCCTTTTACGACCGCGTGCTGGGCGCGCTCGGCTACAAACGTCTGAACGATTTGGGAGAAAACGGCTCGATCTGGGGCGAGTCGGCGCCGGAATTCTTTGTCCTGAAGCCGGCCAACGGACAGCCGGCGAGCTTCGCCAATGGCGGCACGATCAGCTTTGTTGCACAGAGCCGGGGGGCAGTTGCAGAATTCCACAAGGCCGCTCTCGCCGCGGGCGGCAAGGACGAAGGTGCGGTCGGGCCGCGCAGCTGGCATCCCAGTGCCTATGCGGGCTATGTCCGCGATCTAGACGGCAACAAGCTTGCGGCGTACTGCTTCAAGCCGGAATAGGTCTATGTCCGATCGATGCAGCCGGCCCGGCACGTCCGGGCTGGCTGCATCGATGACTGGCAGCGCTGAGGACGCGGAGCCCTCCACAGTGGACTCCGAGAGGCGCCCTTGACAGTTTGTTGACGCGTTCGCGGCTACAACCCGCACGGGCGTAGCAAGCGAAAGGGTTAGCGAATGGCGAGGGGTAGTGCCGCGCGTTCGAGCATCTGGTTCGCCGCCGTCGTGACGGCGGCGATGCTCCAAGGATCGGCCGCACAGGCCGACGAGATCAGCCAAATTCTGCGCGGCTACGAGGTCATCTCGGAAATTTTTCCGAAGGGTACGAAGCTCAATTTCGCAGGGAAGGACTGGGCGTTGGTCGGCCTCGGCAGCTATTTGGTGAACTCCACCGGCTGCAACGATTGCCACACCCATCCGAACTGGGCAGCCAACCACAATCCCTATATGGGGCAGCCGAAACAGATCAATACCGCCGTATACCTGTCGGGTGGGCGCCAGTTCCTGAAAAGCGATGGGACGGTCCTCGTCACCTCGGCGAATATCACGCCCGACAAATGGACCGGCAGGCCCGCGGGACTGACGCTAGCTGGATTCCTCGAAGTCATGCAGACGGGCCACGACCCCAAAGATGGCGACATCCTGCAGGTCATGCCATGGCCGCTGTATCAATGGAAGACGGGCCGGGATCTCACCGCGATGTATGAATATCTGAGGGTGATCCCCTCGCTTCCGACCAACCAAAACGCGGGGCCGTAGCTCACTCTCCACTCGGCGAAAACAGCAACAACGACGAAGCCGGCTACTACTTCGCTCCTTGTCCTCGGGTTCTCGACGGCATCTTAGTCGGATCCAGCGCAACATCCTCGCCCGAACCTGTTAGGGTCGGTTCAAGCCTGCAGGAGGGGAGAGCATGGAGACAGTGGGCCTCGGCTTCTGCTTCGAGGATTTGCCGGTCGGCCGGCGGTTCAAGACGATCGGGCGTACCGTTACCGAGGCCGACATCACCAACTTCGTCAACTGCACCGGCATGGTCGAGGTGTTATTCACCAACCTCGAATTCCTCGCACACGAATCCGACATCAAGCAGCGCCTGGCACCAGCGGCGCTGGTCTATGCCTTTGCCGAGGGGCTGCTCGTGCAGGCGACCATGCAGCACACCGGCTTTGCCTTTTTGCACATGGAGCTCAATGTCGAGAACCCGGTCTTTGCCGGCGACACGATCCATGCCGAATGCGAAGTCGTCGAGGCGCGGCACAGTCGCAGCCGCCCCGACCGCGGTCTCGTGCGCACCCGCATCCGTGTCGTCAAACAGGACGGTACGATCGGGCTGACCTACACGCCGCTGCGCATGGTCAAGTGCCGCGAACTCACGACTTAGCGACTTTGCGGATGCGGTGGTTGTTGGTGTCGCCGATATAGATCGAGCCGTCGGCGGCTACCGCGGCGCCGTGCGGCCGGTCGAGCGCGGCGGCGCGGGCCGCACCGCCATCGCCGTCGCCGCCCTGGCGGCTGCTCCCGACGATCGTGGCGACCGTCAAGGTGCGGAGGTCGACCCGGCGGATCACGTGATTTTCGGTGTCCACGACGAGCAGATTGCCCTCGCGGTCGATCGCCAGTTCCTTCGGCGCGTCGAAGACAGCAGCGAGGGCCGGCCCGTCGTCCCCGCGGTAGCCCCTTTCACCTGTGCCGGCGACAGTGGTGATGATGCCGCTGCGCGGATCGACGGCCCGCAAAGTGCTGCCCTGTCGCTCGAGGATATAGACGGTCCCGTCCGCTGCGACTTTGACGGCGCGGGCGCCGAAAATCCCGGCAGCGGTCGCGAGTCTGCCATCGCCGCTGTGGGCGGGCTCGCCGGTACCGGCGAACGTTTGGATGGTTCCCGAGGCGAGATCGACGACGCGGACACGGTGGTCTGCGACATCGGCGATGAACAGCCGGTTCTGTGGAGGGTCGAAGGCGAGGCCGTTGGGCTCGACCATTCCCGCACGCGAGGCGGGTGCGCCATCGCCCGCGAACCCGGATGAGCCGTTGCCGGCGAGAGTCGTGACTATGCCCGAGGCGCCGTCGACGCGGCGGACACAATGGTTGTGCCGGTCGGCGACATAGATGTTTTCGGCATTGTCGACCGCGATACCGTAGGGCTCGTTGAAACGGGCGCGTGTAGCCGGGCCGCCATCCCCTGAGTAGCCGGCCTTGCCGCAGCCGGCGCAGGTCGTGATCACATTCGTGCGTGCGTCGACCCGGCGAATACAATGGTTGAAGGTGTCGGAAAAATAGAGATTTCCTTGCAGGTCGAACCCGACGTCGAACGGGCCGTTCAGCAGGGCCTGCGGCGCCGGTCCGCCGTCGCCGGCATAGCCTTTCTCGCCGATCCCCACTGCGGTTGTGATGGTCCAGGACTGCTGCGGCATTGGCTCGAGACCCCTCGTTCTGCGCGTCGATCTTAGCACTGCGGAAGGGGCGCTCAAGCCGCAGGAAATCGGCTTTCCTGCGATGCTCCTTCCTGGGCGCCGACCGGCGAGGTAAAGTTGACGCATGTTTGTTCCCCGCATCTCGCTCAGTCGCACCTTTGCCGCAGCCGCGTCGCTGTTGGTGGCGTCGGTGGTACTCGGGGCAGCTCCGCCCGAGCATTCGGATACGGACTCGCTTACCGGGCAATTGCTGATCGCGGCACCGTCGATCGGCGATCCGCGCTTTGCTCACACCGTCATTCTGATGGTACGGCACGACAGGGAGGGCGCCTTTGGGATTGTCATAAACCGTCCGGTCGGCGAACGGCCTATCGCGGCCCTGCTGGAGGCGACCGGCGATAATGACTCCGATGTAACGGGTGTCATGCGGGTCTTCGCCGGCGGTCCGGTCCAGCCGGAACTCGGCTTTGTCGTCCACAGCGCCGAATACCGGCGCGCCGAGACCGTCGATGTCGACGGTCGTGTAGCGATGACCGCGAGCCGCCAGATCCTGCTCGACATCGGCCACAATCAGGGCCCCGAGAAAAGCCTCTTCGCGCTCGGTTATGCCGGCTGGGGACCCGGTCAGCTCGAAGGTGAGCTGGCACATAACGACTGGTTCACTGCTCCCGAACAGCCGAAGCTCGTCTTTGACGACGAGCGCGACAAACTGTGGGACGAAGCAATGGCGCGCCGGACCCGGGAATTGTAGCCGTCACGTCGGCGCGTGGCCTATTCGCATCGGCTCGTCGAACCGGTTAGACTTACCTGGGAAATGGCGCGGAGATTTTTTCGATGTCGCAGCATCATGAATTGCGGGCGAGCCCGGAGACATGCCACTGGGGATTTTTCGATGCCGGGCTGAAGCCGGTGCTGAGCGTCGCCTCGGGCGACACGGTGACAATGGATTGTGTTTCCGGCGGCCCCGATGTGCTGCCGCAGGAAGGTAAATTCGAAATTCTGCCCGACCACCTGGCAATTCAGCGCGGCCTCGAGCCGCGTCTCGGCGCCCACATCCTGACGGGTCCAATTTCGGTTGAGGGGGCCGAGCCGGGCGACGTCCTCGAAATCCAGATCCTGGCGATCGATCCGCGGCAGAATTGGGGCTACACGCGCATTCGGCCGCTCTCCGGCACTCTGCCGGAAGACTTCCCGATCCGCCGGATCTGGCACACCGCGATAGACCGCCAGCGCGGCATCGCTACCGTGCCGTGGGGCGCAGAGATCGAGCTGGCGCCGTTTTTCGGCGTGATGGGGGTGGCGCCTCCGCCGGTTTATGGCGCAGTAACCTCGATCGTGCCCCGCGAGTTCGGCGGCAACATGGATCTGAAGGAGCTGGTGGCCGGCACGACGTTGTATTTGCCGGTATGGGCGCCTGGGGCGTTGTTTTCCGCTGGCGACGGCCACGGCGTGCAGGGCGACGGAGAGGTCTGCGTGACGGCGCTTGAAACCGCTCTCTGCGGCACCTTTCGCCTGGTCCTGCGCAAGGACGTGAAGTTCGATCTGCCGCGAGCCGAGACACCAACCCACCACATCACGATGGGTTTCAACGAGGATCTCGACGACGCCGCGAAAACGGCGCTGCGCGAGATGATCGTGTTGGTCGGCGAACGCCTCGCCCTCTCGCCCGAGGACGCCTACATGTTCTGCAGCCTCGCCGTCGACATGCGGGTCACCCAATTGGTGGACGGCAACAAGGGCATCCACGCGATGCTGCCTAAGCGCTATGCGAACCGCCCGAATTAGATAGCAAGCATCGGATAGAGCAAGTTTCACTTCCCCTCCATCTTAGCCTCACTAGTTGTATGGAGGAGATAACCACCATGTTGGACTTCGAGCATTGCTGGGCGGCGCTAGAGCGCCGCGACGCCGGCGCGGACGGGAAATTCCTTTACGGTGTGCGCACCACCGGGGTCTATTGCCGGCCGGGCTGCACATCGCGGCTGCCGCTTCGCAAGAACACGATGTTTTTCGAAACGACGGCGGAGGCGGAGGCCGCTGGGCTGCGGCCTTGCAAGCGCTGCCGGCCGACTGACGGCACCTCGGCTTCCCGGCACGTCGCGGCGGTCGAGAGGGCGTGCGCGTTGCTGCGCAACAGCGATGCCATACCCAGCCTCGCCCAATTCGCGGACGCCGCAGGCATCAGCCCCTTTCACTTCCATCGGGTATTCAAGCAGGTTACCGGCGCGACGCCGCGCGACTACGCGCGGACCCACCGGCTCGGTCGCCTCGCCGACAAGCTCGAGACCGGACAGCCGGTCACCGAGGCGATCTACGCGTCGGGATTCGGGTCGAGCTCGCGTGCCTATGAAGCGGCGCCGGGCGGGCTTGGCATGACACCCGGTGCTCGTCGACGCGGCGGCAGTGGCCAGACCATCCGCTTTGTGACGGTCGAGACCCCGCTTGGCTGGACATTAGTCGCCGCGACCGAGCGCGGCATCTGCATGACTGCCCTCGCCGACGATCGCGAGCCTCTGGAGGCCAGCTTGCGGCAACGTTTTCCGGCAGCCGAAATCATCGCCGATGATGGCGGGCTCAAGGACTGGGCCGATCGGATCGTGCATTTCATCACCGCTCCCGATCGGAACCTTGACCTGCCCCTCGACATCCGGGGCACAGCGTTCCAGGCGCGAGTGTGGCGGGCATTGCAAAAGATCCCGTTCGGCAAGACCGCGAGCTATACCGAGATCGCCACGGCACTCGGCCAGCCGAAAGCGGTCCGCGCCGTCGCGCAAGCCTGCGCCGCGAACAAGCTCGCTCTGCTCGTGCCGTGCCACCGTGTGATCCGCAGCGACGGGGATCTCGGCGGGTATCGGTGGGGTGTGGAACGCAAGCGGGAGCTGCTCGCACGGGAGCGCGCCGCGGTTGCTCCGGAGCCGGCCGATGAGGCGGCAGCCTAACGCAAAGACCCCTGCCGATCCTTTCGCGACGATCGACTGGGATGAAATCGCGGTATCGCTGGACGAGCGCGGATACGCCACCATCTCGGCGCTGCTCAGCGCCGAGATATGCCGAGATCTCGCCGCGCTCTATCCGAGAGAGGAGGTCTTCCGCAGCCGCGTTGTCATGCAACGCCATAATTTCGGCCGCGGCGAGTACAAATACTTGCGCTACCCGTTGCCCGAACCCGTTCAGGAGTTGCGTCAGGCGATCTACCCGCATCTCGCGCCGATCGCCAATGCCTGGAGGGAACGGCTGCGCGAGGAGGGTCGCTTCCCCTCGTCGCTCGACGCCTACCTCACGCAATGCCACAGGGCGGGACAACAGCGACCGACGCCGCTCATCCTCAAATACGGGCCCGGCGACTACAATTGCCTGCACCAGGACCTCTATGGTGACCTGGTCTTTCCGCTGCAGCTGACGATATTGCTCAGCGCGCCCGGCCAGGACTTCGCCGGCGGGGAGTTTCTACTCGTCGAGCAACGGGCGCGGGCGCAGTCGAGAGGCGAAGTGGTGCCGCTGCGGCAAGGGGAGGCCGTCATCTTCGCGGTGCATCATCGACCGGTCCAGGGCACCCGCGGCTCCTATCGTGTGACGATGCGCCACGGCGTCAGCCGGTTGCGCTCCGGCCAGCGCTACACGCTCGGCATCATCTTTCACGATGCCGCATGAGGGGATTTGCCCCTGCTGGAACTGCAAGGTCGTCATTCCGGGACGGCCCGTCAGGGCTCGCGGGCAAAGCCCGGCGCCCCGGAATGACCTGACGAAATGATGGGCGTCGTTTTCATTTCAATGGCGCCGCTAGGCCGCTTGCCACTCTACGTTGTCGTCGAGCGGGATGACCGGGCGGGGCAGGCGCTTCCACTCGAAACGGTTCAGCATCGGCGACGTTAGCCCGGGAAGATCGACCTCGACAATCTGCTCCGGGCCGAAGAACTCGTCGAAGCCGCCCCGGAAATGCCCGCGCGATTTGACCACCACCGAGCGCGCCCGACCGATATCCAGGCCCATCATCTCGAAAAAGATCGGGTCGGCGCACTGCACCCGATGCGAGATCACGACAACCGTTACCCCGCCGACCTGTAGGGCGGCGCAGGGCCCGAGTTCGAGCCGCAGCCCGGCATAGATGCCGCGCCGCCCGACGCATCGCCCGTCGGTCAGCGCGGCCACCGTCGCCGAGGCGGTATAAGGCTCGGAGAAGCGGGTTGTCTCCGAGCGGTTGAACCGCGCCTGGAAATGCGCGCCGACGCCGCGATGATGCGCCTCGGTGGCGAGGTCAGGGTCGTAAAAGACGCCAAGCAGCGCATTCGGCAGGCCGGCCTCATGGAAGGCGCGCAACAGAAATGCCGTGTTGCCGCGCCCGCCGCCGCCCGGATTGTCGGCGACGTCGGCGAAGGCGAGCGCCGGCATCGACGGATCGCGCCCGACGGCGAGCGCCCGCGCGACCGCCTCGTCGAGCGAGGTCAGCCGCGGATAGAACCGCGCCCGGTTAGCCCAACCGAGTTCGGCGATCTCCAGCGCCAGTTTTTCGGCTGCCCGCCGGTCGCGGCGCGCCGTCACCACTACCGTCAGCCCGTTCTTGGCGGTATCGGCAAACGCGAACCCACCCATCACGGAGACGTTCATGATCTCGGGAGTCATGCGGTGCTGGCCAAAATCGATCATCTCCGCATAGGGGCCGGCAGCGGTCAGCATCGTCACCGTCGGCGGCACGATCGGCAGGCGGATGCGGGCGCGCTGCGGCTTGACGCCCCCCAACATCTCGCGGATCGCCGCGGCCGCTTCGGCGCCGCGTTCGCGCATATCGAGATGCGGGTTCGTGCGGTAGCCGATGAATGCGTCTATCGACTCGACCATGCGCTCCGACACATTGGCGTGGAGGTCGAACGTCGCCGCGATCGGCACGTCGGGCCCAACGATTTCCCGAACCATTTCGGCCAACACTCCGTCAGGGTCGTCCTCCTCGGTCGTCAGCCCGGCGCCGTGCGAACAGATGTAGACAGCGTCGACCGGCGACGCTGCTTTGAGGCCGCGGCTGATCGTGTCGAGCAACTCAACAAAGAAGGCGTGCTCGACTGGCCCGTTCGGCTCGGTCATCGCCAGAGCAATCCCGACCGGCGTCCAAGGGCCTGACGCATCCATCGCGGCCACAAAGCCCGGCGTCTCGGGCAGCATCGTCGGGTTCGGCGAGCGCGCCTCCGAGATTATGGCATCACCTTCGAGGTAGGTGCGGGCGAGGAAGTGCGCCTTGGTGGCGGGCGGGGCGAATTTGTTGCACTCGATCGAGAAGCCGAGCAGTGCGACGCGGGGTGACGAGCGGTCGTGCATGCCAGTTATCCACAGGCAGTTTCCGTCGCCCGTGATCCTAGGCTAGTCTCGCGCCGGTCGCCACGACCGCCGAAAGGACGGAAAGAGATGCCGAAGATCGACGGACAGCGCGTTGTTGCGGATCTGAAGCGGCTTGCGGAATTTGGCCGCTACAAGACCGGCGTGCACCGCCCGACCTATTCGCCGGTCGATGTCGAGTCGCGGCATTGGCTCGCCCACAAATTCCAGGAGGCCGGGCTCGAGACGGTGATCGACGGGATCGGCAATGTGATCGGCCGCAATCCCAACGCCGAGCGTCGGCTCTTGGTCGGCTCGCACAGCGAAACCCAGCCCTATGGTGGTTGGCTCGATGGATCGCTGGGCGTCATCTATGGGCTCGAACTCGCCCGCGTTTTTGCCGACGATCCGGCTTGCGGCATCGACGTCGCCGCTTGGGCAGACGAGGAAGGCCATTACGGCAATTTTCTCGGCAGCCGCTCGTTTACCGATGCACTTACCGAAGACGAGATCGACCGGACCGCGGGGCGTGACAACGGGACGCCGCTGCGCGAGGCGCTGCAGCGCGCGGGCTTTGCCGGAAGGCCGCGAGAGCGCGTCGATCCCGCACGCTATGTCGGCTATCTCGAAGCGCATATCGAGCAGGGTGACACGCTCGACACTGCCGGCTTGCGCATCGGCATCGTCGAGACGATCGTCGGCATCTGGAATTACCGGGTCGCGCTGATCGGCGAGCAGAACCATGCCGGTACGACGCGTATGGTGCGGCGACGGGATGCTGGGGTCGCGATGGTGCGGCTCGCGACGCGCATTCACGACCGGTTTCCCGAAACCGCCGGCCCGCGCACGGTGTGGACGATCGGCCGCATGCTGCTCGAGCCGAACGCACCGTCGGTTGTCCCGGGGCGGGCCGAGATGATGGTGCAGTTCCGCGACACGGACATCGATCGGCTCGCCGCATTGGAGAAAACCTTGCAGAACCTGGTTGGCGAGGCCGACCGGGCGGGACCCTGTGCTTGCGAGATAGATGCGATCGCACGCACCGAGCCGCGTCCGATGGATCCGGGATTTCAAGATCAGATCGAGGCAGCGGCGGAGTGCCACGCGCCTGGAAAGCATATGCGTTTGCCGAGCGCCGCAGGGCACGACGCGGCTGTGCTGTCCTACCGGATGCCGTCAGGAATGATGTTCATCCCGAGCCTGCGCGGCATCAGCCATCACTGGTCCGAGGACACAAAGGAGGAGGACATCATACTCGGCGCGCAAGTATTCGCCGACGCCGCCGATCGGATCCTGCGAGCCAACAGTTAATCGAAATGCCAATCACTCTTCAGGAAACGCTGCGCGGCGTATTATACGCCCCGTTTTACGCTGCGCTCGCGCTGGGCGCCTACCGCCGCGAGGGCGTAGCGGTCGAGTTCGTCAGCGCGCCCGCGCCGGGGAAAGCGGCAGACGGGCTGTTCAATGGCACGGTCGATGTCGCCTGGGGCGGTCCGATGCGGGTCATGCAGACCTATGACCGCCGGCCCGACTGCGACCTCGTTTGCTTTGCCGAGGTGGTGACCCGCGACCCGTTTTTTCTGATCGGCCGAGAACGCTGCCCGGATTTCAGGCTGGCCGATCTTTACGGAAAGCGGGTCGCGACGGTCAGCGAGGTTCCGACCCCGTGGCTCTGTCTGCAGGAGGATCTGCGGCGGGTCGGTCTCGACCCGGATGCACTGCGGCGGGTTGCCGATCGAACCATGGCCGACAACGTGGCGGCATTGCGCCGCGGCGAGTTCGACGTTGTGCAACTGTTTCAGCCTTTCGCCGAGGAATTGATCGATGCCGGCGACGGCCACATCTGGTCCGCCGCCGCGACTCGCGGGCCGACCTCGTACACGAGCTTCTACACTCGCCGCAGTACACTCACCGTACGACGCGACGAGCTGAAGAAAATGGTTCGGAGCCTCTACCGGACTCAGAAATGGCTCCATGCCAGCCCGTCGGAGGCGCTCGCAGACGTAATGCAATCCTTTTTTCCGACAGTTCCAATCTCACTGTTGCGCTCCGCGATTACCCGCTATCACGCGCTCGGCATTTGGGGCCGCAACCCAATCCTGCCGCGAAGCGGCTATGAACGCCTGCGGGCCGGGCTGATATCCGCTCGCTTCGTCAAACAGGCCGCCCCTTTCGAGCAGGCGGTCGACAACACCCTCGCCGAGGAAGTCGTCCGCGAAGACCCGCCGCCATTGGACTAATATGTCTGGAACGCTCGCTGGATTTCGCCGATGTCGGTGGTCGTCGTCAGCGCCAGCATCAGGAGGATGCGGGCCTTTTGGGGGCTGAAGTCTTCGCCCGCGACGATGCCGCTTTCGCGCAGACGGCGTCGCGGGGCGACGCGGCCCGTGGCGCGGCTGCACTGCACGACAACGATCCCCGATTTCGCCGCGCGCTCCAAGACGGCGCGCTGCTCGGGGGTGGGGCTTCCCGGGGCGAACCCGGCCGAGACGATGCCGCGCGCGCCAGCCGCGACCGCCGCGTCGACCAGCGCTCCGTCGGCGCCGGCATAGGAATAGACGATATCGACCCGCGGCAGCGCGGTCAGCTCGAGGCCGGCAAAGGGGGTGTCGGGCATGTGGGCGCGCACCGGGGCGCGGTAGAAATGTACCCCGTCGCCGTCGACATGGCCGAGCGCACCGAAGTCGACCGAGCGGAAGGTCTGCAGACGATAGGTCGAGGTCTTGACGACGTCGCGGGCGGCATGGATTTCGTCGTTGAGCACGACCAGCACACCCTTGCCTTGCGCATCGGGCGATCCGGCCACGCGCAAGGCGTTGACCAGGTTCATCCCGGCATCAGTGCCCAGCGCGCTGGCTGGGCGCTGCGCTCCGACGAGCACTACGGGCTGTGCAGTCACGAGGGTTAAGTTCAGGAAAAATGCGGTTTCTTCCAGGGTCGCGGTGCCGTGCGGAATGACGAAGCCCACAATCGCCGGCTCGTCGCGCGCGATGCGATGGATCAGTGACCGGATCTCGACCCAGTCTCTGGGGCCGATCTCGGTGCTGCCCACCTGACGGAAGGTCACGGGGATCGGGTCGGAGACGAGGCGGGTCTCGGGAAAACGGTCGAGCAACGCCTCGCAGCTCAGCTTCTGCCCGAAATCGGGGTAGTCGAGCACATCGAGGCTCGACGCGCCGAGCGAGGAAATCGTGCCGCCTGTGCCGATGACGGCAATGCGGGGATGAGTTGTTGCCATCGAGGATCCTCTTGGCGGCGTTACGACAGCCAGCGCTTGCGGCGCTTGTAATGCTTGACGTCGCGGTAGGATTTGCGGGCGCCGACTTCGTTGAGCCCGAGGTAGAACTCCTTGATGTCGGAATTCTCGCGCAACGTCCCGGCCGGGCCCTCGAGCACGATGCGGCCGTTCTCCATGACATAGCCGTGATCGGCGATGTCCAGAGCGAGTGCCGCATTTTGCTCCACCAGCAGCACGGTCAAGTTCCGCTCGTCGCGCAGCCGGCGGACGATGCCGAAAATTTCCTCGACCAGCAGCGGCGCGAGGCCGAGTGAAGGTTCGTCGAGCAGGATAACCTTCGGGTCGGACATCAATGCGCGGCCGATCACCAGCATCTGCTGCTCGCCGCCGGATAGGTAACCCGACTGGTGGTGGCGGCGCTCTTTCAGCACTGGGAATGCGTCATAGACGCGCTCGATGCCTTCTCGCACCGAGGCGGCGTCGCGGCGCGTGTGAGCACCGGCAATCAGATTTTCCTCGACCGTCAGGTTTTCGAAGACCCGCCTGCCCTCGAATACCTGGGTCACGCCGTGCTTGACGACGTCGGGGGCGGGGAGCCGGTCGAGCCGTTCGCCGTCGAGCTCGACCGTGCCTTTGGTCACCTCTCCGCGCTCGCTGTGCAACAGGCCCGAAATCGCCTTCAACGTCGTGGTCTTGCCGGCACCATTGGCGCCGAGCAAGGTCGTGATGCGGCCCTCCTCGGCGAAGAGCGAGACGCCCTTCAGCACCAGGATCACGCCGTCATATACAACTTCGATGTTGTTCAGCGCGAGCATGCGGGGACCTTGAGGTCAGCCCCTTATCGCGACCCTCGCCCCGCTTGCGGCGAGAGGAAGGGGCCCGCGCAGCGGGAGGGTGAAGGGCAGCCCAATGATCACTACTCGGCGGTCTTCAGCGCGTGTTCGACGACATCGCGGTAGGCGCGGAACCAGTCGGTCTCCTTGACGAATTTGCCGCCTTTGACCTGGAAGACCTGCACCCAGCCGCCGCCTTCGTGGTCAGTCGGCGTGATTTCCAACGGGGGTACGAGACCACCCAATGTGAAATCGCGGATCTGTTCGATGCCATTCTTGATCTCAGGACCGGTCGGTGCTTTCCCACCGGTCGATTTCAGCGCGTTGCGGATCCCCTCGACATGAATGGCCGCCTGCAGGAGCCCGCGATTGTAATAGACCGTGTTCTTGTCCATCAGATCCAGCGGTTCTTTGCCGGCCTTTTTGTACATTGCCTTGATCTGCTGGCGGACCGGGTAATCGTCGCCGGCTCCGGCAAATTGCATCGCGTGGTAGCCTTCGGCAACACCGAACCCGCCGGCCGCGTCGATGTCGGCCTCGGACGACGCCCAAACCAAACCGACCACTTTCGACAAAGGATAACCGTTCGACTTGAAGGCCTTGATCGCCGCTGCCGGCGACCGGCCAAAGAGATGCGCAATCACGAAGTCCGGCCTGAACCGCTGCGTTATGTCGAGCACCTGCGCCCCGACCTCGACACCCGGCGGCGGCACGGCGAAGGTCCGCAGCTCGAACCCCTCCTTCTTCTGCAGCTCCTCGACAATCGGCAGCGGTTCCTTCCCCGCCGGGTTGTCGTAAAAGACATATGCGATCTTCTTGCCCTTCAGATTGCCACCCAGCTTGTCCTTGACGAACTGAACAGCCGCCGCGCCCTGCGACCAGTAGGTGGCCGCGATCGGGAAGAGATAGGGATAGCGGGTACCATCGGCCGCGGCGGCGATCCCGAAACCGGGCGAGGTCGTCGGGATCTTGTCCTCCTCCAGCCGCTGATTGAGCGCCACGGTCATCGGGGTGCCGTAGAGCGTCATCAACACCGCGCCCTCCTGCTTATGGCGCTGATAGGCCTCGACCGCCTGCGGGACCTTGTACTCGTTGTCGATCTCGTCGGCCTTGATCGTGTAGCCGTCGACCCCGCCGCCGGCATTGACCAGGTCGTAATAGTCGTGCATCGCCGGGCACAGCACGACGCCAGTGATTTGCGTCGCGCCGGTGCGGTCGCATTGCATGCCGATCAGCACCTCCTTTTGCTGTGCCGCGGCGGGGCCCGCGAGCCATAGCGCGCTCGCGGCCGCCGCGAGCGCGAGCATTGCCGCTCTCGTGTTGTTCATTGCGACTCCTCCTATGAAGCCGGGCCCCCTTGGAACCCGGCTATTCCGCTTTCTTGACCGCGGCCGCCACGACCTCCGGGTAGCCCCGGAACCAGTCGGTCTCCTTGACGAACTTGCCGTCATGCACCTGGAAGATCTGCACCCAGCCGCCGCCTTCATGGTCGGCCGCCGTTATCTTCAGCGGCGGGACGAGACCGCCCAAAGTGAAATCGTGGATCTGTTCGAACCCATTCTTTACGTGCGCTCCGGTGGGCTGCTTCCCGCCTGCGGCTTTGATCGCATTGCGGATCGCCTCGACGTGGATTGCCGCATTCAGGATACCCCGGTTGTAGATCACCGTGTCGTCCATTGCTTTCGGCGGCTCCTTACCCTGAGCCTTGTACATCGCCTTGATTTCCTGGCGGATCGGGTAGTCGTCGCCGGCGCCGGCGAATTGCAGGGTATGGTAGCCTTCCGCGACCTGCCAGCCGCCGGCGGCCTGGATGTCGGCCTCGGCCGAAGCCCAGACGAGGCCGATCACCTTGGACAATGGGAACCCGGCCCGCTTGTATTCCTTGATCGCCACCGAAGGCGAGCGGCCGAATAGATGGTCGATCACGAAGTCGGGGCGGTAACGCTGCGTGATGTCGAGCACCTGCGCCCCCATTTCGACCCCCGGCGGCGGCACTGCAAACGACCGCAACTCGAACCCCTCGGTCTTCTGCAGATCCTCGAGGATCGGCAGCGGCTCGTGCCCGGCCGGGTTGTCGTAATAGACGTACGCGATCTTTTTGCCTTTGAGGCTCCCGCCCATTTTATCCTTGATGAACTGGATCGCCGCCGCTCCCTGCGACCAGTAGGTTGCAGCCACTGGGAAGAGGTACGGGAACCGGCTGCCATCCGCCGAGGCGGAAATGCCGAACCCGGGCGACGTACCCGGGATCTTGTCTTCTTGGAGCTTTTGGTTGAGCGCCTGGGCCTGCGGCGTACCGTATATCATCATAGAAATGGCGCCCGCACCTTTCTGGCGTTCGTATTCCTCCACTGCGGGCGGAACTTTGTATTCATTGTCGAGTTCGTTGTAGTTGATTTTGTAGCCCTCTATGCCGCCCTTCGAGTTGACCAAGTCCATGTAGTCTTGTTGCGCCGGGCATATGGCGACACCGACGATCTGCGTTGGACCCGTACGGTCGCATTGGGCACCGATCATCACTTCCTTCTGCTGCGCCCACGCGCTGCTGGCGACGCAAGCTGCGGCGCTCACGGTCACGATCTTCGATAACTTGGTCATCGTGTTCCTCCCTTTGTTGTCGCACGTCTCAATATGAAAATGGCCACACTCGGAAGTAGTTTCGGATGTTGCGCCACAGGCGGTTCAGCCCTTCCGGCTCGACCACCAGAAAGAAGATGATCAGGCCGCCGAATAAGATCAGTCGCAAATTGGGGATAATGTTGGCCAAATCGGCGGGCGAGAAGATCAGCCCCCCAAAGGATTCGAGAAACCAGCGCGTGACGATCGGCAGCAAGGTTACAAAGGCAGCGCCAAAGATCGAGCCGAGGATCGAGCCGAGCCCGCCGATGATGATCATCGCGAGATAATCGATCGACACGGTGATCTGGAATTGCTCGTAATTCGCAATACCGAGATAGTAAGTATAAAGGACACCCGTGACCCCGGCATAGAATGACGAGATCGCGAAGGCCAACAGCTTGTAGCGGAACGTGCTGATGCCGATGATCTCGGCGGCAATGTCCTGGTCGCGCACCGCAACGAACGCGCGGCCGATCCTGCTGCGCACCAGGTTCGAGGTGCCGACGATCGCGAGGACCGCGACGGCCATCAAGAACATGTAGAGCTGCGTTTGGGTCTTTAGCTGGATCCCAAAGAAGCTCGGGCGCGGCACCTGGATCGAGGCCTGCACGCCGCCCGAGATCGCCGGCACATGATTGATCGTCCATTCGATGATCAGCTGCGCCGCCAATGTGGCGATGGCGAGATAAATGCCTTTGATACGCAACGACGGAATGCCGACAACCGCGCCAATCAGCGCCGCCATCAGCCCGCCCGCCGGTATCGCGACCCAGAACGGCGCGTCGAGGCGAGTGACGAGGTTAGCGGCGGTGTAGGCGCCGACCGACATGAAGGCACCATGCCCAATCGAGATCTGCCCAGTGTATCCCACCAAAATGTTGAGGCCGAGCGCGCCAACGACCGCAATCAGGATCAAGTCAAGGATCGAGACGTAATATTCGCCGAGCGTCAGCGGCACGACGACGATAAAAAGCCCGGCAAACGCCGCCACCGCCCATTTGGCGATCGGCAGCGGATAGAGCGCCATGTCCGCGGCATAGCTGGTCTTGAACACGCCGGACTCGCGATGGAACACGGCGGGCCTAAACGCGCTCGATGCGGCGGCGGCCGAAGATCCCTTCGGGCCGAACCATTAGCGCCACAATCATCAGGATATAAGGGGCAAAGTCTTTGGTGCCGCCGCCGACATAAGGGTCGAGGTAGCCGGCGGCAAGGTTTTCGACAATGCCGACGATCAGCCCTCCGACCACCGCCCCAACGATCGAATCGAGGCCGCCCAAGATCACCACCGGAAACACCTTGAGACCGACGAGCGCGAGCTGGTTGTCCACCCCGAGCATCGTCCCCCAGACGACGCCGCCTAATGCGGAGACCGCGCCCGCCATCGCCCAGGCGAGCGCGAAATAGCGCCGTACGTCGATCCCCATTGCCATCGCCACCTGCTGACTGTCGGCGACGGCGCGCATTGCGATGCCAATGCGGCTTTTCAGGAAAAACCAGCTGAAGGCAGCGAGAAAGGCGATGCTGACCACTGCTCCAATCAGTTGCACCGGCGGCAGCATTACCGGGCCCAGTTGGATCGGCTCGTCACTGATCGGCATTACGATTGCGCGCGTGCCGGCGCCAAAGGCGAGGGTGGCGGTGCCCCTGAGGACGGCGGCGAGACCGATTGTCGCCATGACCACGGCGATGACCGGCCGTCCGATCAGCGGGCGCAATACGACGCGTTCGAGACCGAAGCCGAGCAGCACCATGCCGCTGACGGACAACAATGCCGAGACCCAGAATGGGGCACCGGCGAGGTCGGCCGCTCCCGCCGCGATGAAGCCGGCGAACATGACGAACTCGCCCTGGGCGAAATTGATAGCGTCGGTCGCCTTGTAGATCAGCACAAAGCCAAGCGCGATCAGCGCGTACATCAGCCCGATCATCACCCCGTTGGTCAGCAGGACCAGCGTAAATTGCCATTCGAACTCAGGCATCGGCGCGCTCGGCCATAACTGCGGTCATTCCGGCGCGCGAGCACAATTCGCGACCCGGAATCTACGAGCACCGGCATCGGAAGTCGGTAGACGGGCCGGTGTGCATGGATTCCGGGCCTGCCCCTTTGGGGCATCCCGGAATGACGACGACACCTCACGCATAAGCGGGTTCGCGGGACGGTTCCGCGACTTCGAAGACGTCCTCGATCGCGATTGTCGAGGTCAACGCCCCCCTGCGCCCGTCCTCGTAGGTGATTTCGGTTGTTACCTCGACGTCGCTGTCGCCGCGGTAGAAGGCCTCTACTGCGACAGCATATTTGTCGGTCACAAAGCGGCGGCGGATCTTGCGCGTGCGGGTGATCTCGTTGTCGTCGGCGTCGAATTCCTTGTTGAGCAACAGGAAGCGACGGATGCGGGCTGCATCGGGCAAGGAGGCGTTTACCTCGGTGATCTCCTCGCCGATCAGACGGCGCACCTCGGGCTTCGCGCTCAGATCCTGAAACGAGGTGTAGGCGAGGTTGCGACGCTCCGCCCAATTCCCGACCGTGGTGAGGTCGATCGCGATGATTGCGGCCACAAACGGCCGCTGATCGCCAAAGGCGACGGCCTCGGCGATGAATGGGCTGAATTTGAGCTTGTTCTCGACGAATTGCGGCGCGAACGGGGTGCCGTCGGAGAGCTTGCCGACATCCCTGGCCCGGTCGACGATCACGAGGTGGCCGCGCCGGTCGATGAACCCCGCGTCACCAGTGTGAAACCAGCCCTCGTTGGTAATCGTCTCCCGGGTTGCGTCGGGCTGCTTGTAATAGCCTTTGAACACCGCGGCGGAGCGGATCAGCACCTCGCCGTCCTCGGCGATCCGAACCTCCGTGCCGGTCAGCACCCGACCAACCGTGTCGGGGCTCGCCTCACCATCCGGCTGCAGCGAGGCGAGGCCGGCAAGCTCGGTCGAGCCCCAGACCTGCTTTACGTTGACGCCGAACCCGCGAAAGAAGCGGTAGGTCTCGGGGCCGAGCGGAGCGCCACCAGTGTAGAACCATCGCGCTCGGCGCAGACCCAGCTGGTCGCGCACTGGCCCGTAGACCAGAATTTCGCCGAGCGCCAAGCCGAGCCGCATCGGAAATGTCGGGCTTTTGCCCTCGCCCTTCATCAATTCCGTGCGTTCGGCGAGACGCCGGAATGACTCGAACACAAAGCGCTTCAGCGGCGTCGAATCCGCTGACCTGACGCGTAC
>Ga0207693_10001339_pt1 | contig 21774 bp, 15 predicted proteins | sample LARL81metaG_FD_184347 | JGI IMG/M metagenome (GOLD analysis project Ga0207693, IMG submission 184347) | Corn, switchgrass and miscanthus rhizosphere microbial communities from Kellogg Biological Station, Michigan, USA - LAR L8-1 metaG... | ecosystem: Host-associated > Plants > Roots >... | reverse complement strand
CGAGCTCTACATCACCCCAAGCACCGTCAAAGCCCACCTCGCCAGCCTCATGCGAAAACTCGGCGCCCGAAACCGCGTCGAAGTCGCCATGTGGGCCCACGAGACCGGCCGCATCTGACGCCGCAAAGGCCCCCGCCGCCGTCTGCTGCAACGGCCCACACCGTCACAAAAGTGGGCCTGACCCGCTTTGACGGACATCCATCATCAGGGGTTTATCCCCGGGAGGATGTCCGATCATGGAGAGCATGGGGAAGAAGCCCCGGCGCCGCCGCTCGTTCACGCCTGAGTTCAAGGCCGAGATCGTGGACCTGTGCCAGCGGGGTGACCGGTCGGTGGGTCAGGTCGCGAAGGACTTCGACCTGACCGAGACCGCGGTCCGCGAGTGGGTGAAGCAGGCGGAGCGAGATGCCGGGGATCGGCAGGACGGCGGGCTGACCAGCAGCGAGCGCCAGGAGCTGGCGGAGCTGCGGCGGGAGAACCGCCGGCTCCGCGAGGACGTGGACATCCTGAAGCGGGCGACGGCTTTCTTCGCGTTAAGGAGACCCGGTGAACTGCTACCCGTTCATCGAGGCGGAGAAAGCGCAGCAGCGTAACGTCAAGCGGGCGTGCGAGCTGCTGGAGGTCTCCCGTGCCGCCTACTACGCCGCCCGCGGCGGGCAGCCTTCGGGCCGGGACCGCGCCGACGCGGAGCTCACGACCCGGATCACAGCTGAGCACAAGCGGTCCCGGGGCCGGTACGGCGCCCCGCGGATCCATGCCGAGCTGCGCCGCCAGGGGCACCGGCACTCCCGCAAGCGCATCGCCCGGCTGATGCGCCAGGCCGGGCTGGCCGGGCGGGCGCCGCGGCGGTGGAAGAAGACCACGATCCCCGATCCGGCGGCCACGGCCCGCGCTGATGCGATCCGCCGGGACTTCACCGCGGACGCCTCCAGGATCAACCAGCGGTGGTGCGGGGACATCACCTACATCGCGACCTGGGAGGGGTGGCTCTACCTCGTTCGTGATGGAGATCCAGACCCGCCGGGTGCGCATCCTGGGCGTCACCACTCACCCCACTGGCTCCTGGACCGCTCTCAGCAGGCCCGTGACCTGCTCCTGGATCTGGGTGAACGCGCGGGCCGCTTCAGATTCCTGATCCGCGACCGTGACAGCAAGTTCACGAGCACGTTCGACCACGTGCTCGCCGGCAACAGCGTGCGGGTCATCAAAACGCCGGTCCCGTCGCCCTTCTGCGCCCGCGACTGCGGCCCTGCCCGGCCCGCGGCCTGTGCACCGCCGGCAAACGACGACAGCTCTCGCTGCTGCTCCGCGACCTGGCCAGAGCCCAGGCCGGCGCCCGGACTGTGGTAAAGACGATTCCCTTCCAAGCCGACTACGCCCGCCGCGCCGGCGTCGAAGGCACCATGCACCAGGCCGCCAGCCACGGCGCGCGACGCGCCCGCTACCGCGGCCCAAAACCCGGCTCGACCACGTGTACATGGCCTGCGCGCTCAATCTCCTCCGGCTGGAGGCATTCTGGACCGGCACGCCACGAGACCGGCAGCGAACCAGCCACCTGGCACGCCTCGAACTCGGCCTCGCCGCATAGAACTCGAATTAACCACCAGGATCCCACAGCTGTGCCAGCGGCTGGACGGCACCCTCTGGCGCTGGAACTGGCCGCTCAGCTGCGGGTACTCTCTCTTCCCACGCTGCGTCGTTTACGCCGATCACCTCGGTGACGCGGTAACCACGCTCATTCGCCCGCTTCCGGTCCTTCTCGATTCTGTACTGACGATCTCGGTACGTGGTCCTCAAGCCAGTTCATGGCTTCTTGGCGGCTCTCATAGATGTGCGGGGCCAGGTCCCGGTGGTGCAGCTGCCTGGTGAGCTTGAGCCGCATGAAGGAGCTGGTCGTGTACCTGGTCACGCTGGCGTAGTGCCGCTCGGCCAGCCTGCGGACCACGGAGACGTAGTCGTCGGTCAGGGCCGGGTCCAGGTAGAAGTTGTCATAGTTGACGACCATTTGCACCTTCTTGCCGATGGCGGCCAGGCGCTTTCCCACCGCGGTCCCGATTGCCTCGACGTCGTCCGCGCTGACCAGCGACATGCCCTCCATGTTCAGGAAGAACATGTTCCGTTCGGCGTCGTAGGCGAACCGCGCCTCGAGCGGCATGGTCAGCAGATCCTCCTTCAGGCCCATGGGTTCGGCGGCGAAGATCCGCGGGTCCATCAGCTTCGGCTCGCCGCGGATGATGGGCTCGAACCCGATGTGGGCCAGGACGTCCTTCTCGAGATCCGCCCCCGGGGCGATCTCGGTGAGTTCCAGGCCGTCGGGGGTGAGCTGGAAAACGCACCGCTCGGTCACGTACAGCACCGGCTGGCCGGCGGCGGCCGCGTACCGGCCGCTGAAGGTCCGCTGCTCGACGTCGGCGAGAAACTTGGGCACCACGGCACCGTCGGCGATGACCAGCCGACCGTCCTGCACCCGGCAGCGGTTCGGCACGACGAAGGTCCCGGTGAACACCAGCCGCTTGGCGTTCTGGCTGATGTTGATGAACCCCCCCGAGCCGGCCAGCTTCGCCCCGAACCGGCTGACGTTGACATTGCCCAGGCGGTCCGCCTGCGCCATGCCCAGGACCGCGGCGTCGAGACCGCCGCCGTCATAGAAATCGAACTGGGACGGCTGGTCCAGGATGGCTTGCGCGTTCACCGCCGAGCCGAAATCCAGCCCCCCGGCCGGCATGCCGCCCATCGCGCCGGATTCAGCGGTCAGCGTGAGGTAGTCCAGGATGTGCTCCTCGGCCGCCACGTTGGCCACGCCTTCCGGTATGCCGATGCCGAGATTCACCACGCTGTCGGGCCGGAGCTCCATCGCCGCCCGGCGGGCGATGACCTTCCGCTCGGTCAGCTCCAGCGGCGGGACCGAGTTGCGGACCCGCCGCAGCTCTCCGCTCAGCGCCGCGGAGTACGGCGTGCCGAAAGTCTGCCAATGGTGCCCGGGCTGCGAGACGACGACGCAGTCGACCAGGATGCCCGGGATCTTCACCTCGCGCGGGCTCAGGCTGCCGTTCTCGGCGACCCGCTCCACCTGCACGATCACCAGGCCGCCGGCATTGTGCACCGCGGTGGCCACGGCGAGAGCCTCCATGATCAGCGCCTCGCGCTCCATGGTGATGTTCCCCCCGGGATCCGCAGTGGTGCCGCGCAGGAACGCCACATCGAGCTGCAACGCCTTGTAGAACAGGTACTCCGCGCCACCGAGGGTGATCAGCTCCACAAGGTCCTCGGTCGTCCGCTCGTTGATCTTCCCGCCGCCCTGCCGCGGGTCGACGAAGGTACCCAGCCCAACCCGGGTCAGCAAGCCGGGCTTGCCGGCGGCAGTGTCCCGGAACAGCTGCGAGATAACGCCCTGCGGCAGGTTATGCGCCTCGATGGTGTTGTCCACGGCCATCTTGCCCAGCTCGGGCGACAAGGCCCAATGACCGCCCACGGCCCGCTTCAGCAGGCCCTTATGAGCCAGCCGGTCCAGCCCCCGGCCAAGCCGGTTCCCCGCGGCCATGGTAAACACCAGCCCGAGTTCGCGGGGAGTGCCCGTCAGCAGGAACCGCTGCTCCAGCGCCAGCGTCAGCTCCTCGGCGAAGCACTGCCCCATAAACCCATCGACCACGACCGAGTCGCCGTCATGAACAAGCTGCACCGCTTCGGCGGCGGTGACGACCTTGTCCCGCACCGAACTGCCGGACAGAGATTCCGCGGGGACCCTCATGGTTCCTCCTGAGGCGAATCCTAGCGAAGCTCTGTTGCCGTACGGTCAGCTGCACGCGCTGATGCCCGTGATGTTGGCGCCGACGATGAGGGTCTGGATCGTTTCGGTGCTCTCGAAGGCGTGGATGGACTCGACGCCGGCCATGTCCCGGATGACACGGGCGAGCGGAACGGCTCCTTCCGCTTCTTCTTCCTGGACCGCGATGGACCTCGGTGACCGGGCCGCGGACTTCCGGTTCCTGGTCCGCGACCGGGCCGGGCAGTTCACGCCTTCGACATCACCGCCTCAGCGCGGGCAGGAACTAACAACCAAGATCAAGTTACACCGTCAAGTTGATGACAGACCCGGTTCGGGCCGGCCGAGCTGGCGAGCGTCCGTGCGGCCTGCGCTGCCGCCTCCACGTGCGCCGGGCTAGCCCGAAGTTACGGCTCATGAGATAGCTAAACCCCCTGCTGTGCAGGGGGTTTAGCTATCTGGGGACGGGTTTGTTCTGTCTACGCCAGGGTCAGCGGGATGGGGACGCCGAGTAGCTCGAATAGGCGCCGTTGTGTGGGGGGTGGGTTCGCTGATCTGGTCGAAGGTGGCGCTGCCGAGGTGGCTGGTGTTGCGTGTGAGGGTGGCCAGGTGGGCCCGGAGATCCTGGTAGCTGCGGATGGGCTGGCCGGTGCCGTCGGTACTGGTCTTTGCGGGCGGCTTTGGCGCCAGCGCTGGCGGAGCGGCGGGCCGGGGCGACCGGGTTGCTGCGTTCGGGCGGCTACTCGTCGGCGAAGGTCAGGGGTGCCCAGGTGTAGCGCAGGTGCCAGGTGAAGCAGGCGGCGAGCATGCAGATCAGCATGTGCCCGCGGACCCGGTCTTCGAGCCTGTGGTGGATCGGCCGCAGGTCCAGGTCATCAGCTTTGAGGGACCGGAAATCGCGTTCCTCCCGAGAGAGGTTCTTGTAGGCGGTGACCGTGGCGGGACGTCCAGGTGGCTGGCAGGGACGCTGGTGCGGATGACGTAGATGCCGTCCAGCGCGGCCTCGGCGCCGATGGCGGCCTGGTCACGGTGCCAGGTGAGATGGTGGTCGCCGACATCGGGGATGAGGTGCTTGGCGACCTCGTGCTTGTTCACGATCCGCCTGGCCCGCAGGTCGATCTTGCCTGCGCCGCTGACGCGCCCGGCGCTCACCTGGCCGGCGATCGCGGTGAGGAGCTTTTCTGTGGCCTGCAGGAGGTCCTCGCGCATGCGGGCGCGCTCGGCAGCCGGGTAGGGATTGCGGCAGGCGATGAGGCGCTCGCCGGGGTAGTCCGGGAGGCTGAGCTCGGCAAGGTCCTGCTGGTCGAGCAGGGACATCTGCAGCGGCCCGTCATCGGCTGCGAGCTTGCGGATGGCGGGGCGCGCAGGCAGGTGATCCAGCCGATGCCGCCCAGCTCTTTGACTGCCTCGATCCGGGCGGGAAGAGTATGCTCAACAAGGAAGACCTGCTCAACAAGAGCGTCAGGGACGAGCTGGCGTTAAGAACGCGATCAGTGCCTCCCCTGGAGGTCGGTGTGGATTCGGTTTCGTATACGGCGTTGTCGCCGCTGTCGTTCCTCGAGCGGTCGGCGCGGGTATGGCCCGGCAAGACCGCTGTGGTCTACGGCGCGCGGCGGCTCACCTACCGTGAGCTGGCGGCCGAGGCGCAGCGGGTGGCGCGGGCGCTGCGGGCGAGCGGTGCCGGGCCGGGTGACCGGGTCGCCTACCTGATGCCGAACCTGCCTGAGATGCTCATCGCCCATTTCGCCGTTCCGCTGGTCGGCGCGGTGCTCGTCGCGGTAAACACCCGGCTCACGGCTGAGGAGGTAGCATACATCCTCGATCATTCGGGCGCGAAGATCGTGGTTGTCGACGCGGCGCTCCTGCCGACAGCCGCGGCGGCCGCGAAGGACATTGAGGCGGTGACCGAGCTGGTGATTGCCGAGGACGCTGAGCTGGAGCCGGACGGCGCGGATCTGACTGACGAGCCGCGACTGGTGAGTTACTCCGAGTTTCTCGCCCGGGGCACGCAGGAGCCGCTGCCCTGGTCGGTCCCGGACGAGCTTGCTCCTATCGCGATCAACTACACGTCCGGCACCACGGGGCGCCCGAGGGGGGTGATCTACACCCACCGGGGCGCTTACCTGAACTGTTTCGGCGAGATCGTTCACTCGCGGAACGACGAGAACAGCGTCTATCTGTGGACATTGCCGATGTTCCACTGCAACGGCTGGTGCACTCCCTGGTCGCTGACCGCCATCGGCGGCACGCACGTATGCCTGCGCGAGGTCCGCGGCGACGCGATCTGGGAACAGCTGCGCGAACACAACATCACCCACCTCAACGCGGCGCCCACCGTGGTGAGCACCATCCTGAACGCGCCCGAGGCCGGCCCGCTGACCCGGCCGGTCCTGATCACCACGGCCGGCGCACCGCCCAGCCCCACGACCATCGCACATATGGAACGCATGGGTTTCCAGATCGTGCACGTCTACGGGCTGACCGAGACCTACGGCCCGATCTCCGTCTGCCAATCCCAGCCGCAATGGGCTGACCTGCCAGCCGAGCAGCGTGCCGTGCTGCAGGCTCGCCAGGGCGTGGGCATGATCCAGGCCGAGGGCCTGCGCGTCGTGGACGGAGAGATGGCCGACGTCCCGGCCAACGGCAGCTCGATGGGCGAGATCGTCATGCGCGGCAACAACGTCATGGCCGGCTACTACCTCGACCCGGACGCCACCGCCGAGGCGTTCCGCGGCGGCTGGTTCCACAGCGGTGACCTCGGCGTCATGCATCCCGACGGGTACATCGAGCTGCGCGACCGCTCCAAGGACGTCGTCATCTCCGGCGGAGAAAACATCTCCACCATCGAAGTAGAGCAAGCGCTCATGAGCCACCCGGCCGTACTCGAAGCGGCGGTCATCGGCGTGCCCGACGACAAGTGGGGCGAGCGCCCGAAGGCGTTCGTCCTGCTCCGCGCCGACCACAGCGCAACCCCGGAAGAGCTGATCGCCCACGTACGCACCAAGATCGCCCGCTACAAAGCCCCCCGCGACATCGTCTTCACGGCCGACCTGCCGAAGACATCCACGGGAAAGATCCAGAAGTTCGTGCTGCGCGACGCTGAGCGGGCCGGCCGCACCCACCGCGTATAAGAACTCACCGGTCAGCCTCGACCGGCCAGGCCTTTCCGTGCCGAATACTCCATCTGTGGTTGTTGACCAGCTGGGGTGGATCCGTTACGCCACCTGCGATGATCACGGGTCATGTGCCTGCAGTTCGTCTTCCTGCTGGTAGTGAGCGGCTGGCCGCGTGGTCGCGGCTGCGCCTGTTGGATGCAAAAACTGGGCCTGTCCCTGTGACCTGGGACGATAGGCTGGGCGCGGCCGTGCAGCATGATGGTCAGCCGTGTCCCTCCGTCTGCTCTAGCCGATGCGCACCAACTACCACACCGACCAGCGGCCCGCTTATGAGTGCTCCTCCCGCGCCGACCGGCTGACCACGCCCACCTGCCGGTCGGTGGCCGCCGCCACCGTCGATAACGCGGTCGCCGGGATGCTGCTGGACGCGCTGACCCCCGAGCAGGTCGCGCTGGCGCTCGCCGCTGCCGATGAGGTGGCCGGCCGGCACCAGCGGGTCAGCCGCGCGGCTGAGCTTGCGGTCGAACGCGCGCGTTACGACGCCGACCGGGCCGAGCGCGCCTTTTGCGCCTGCGAGCCGGAGAACCGGCTGGTCGCCCGCAGCCTGGAGGCCCGCTGGGAGGCCAGGCTCGCCTTCCTCGCCGAGGCCGAGCAGGCACTGCAGGCCGCCAGCGAATCGCTGCCGCCGCTGCCCGGCCGGGCCGAGCTGGAGAAACTCGCCGCCGACCTGCCCGCACTCTGGCACGCGCCGGCCACCAGCAGCAAGGACCGCAAGCGGCTGCTTCGCACCCTGATCGCCGACGTCACCGTGCTGCCCGAACCCGACCAGGCCAAGGTCCGGATCGGGATCCGCTGGCACACCGGCGCCACCGACGAACTGCGCGTGGCCCGCGCCGTCCATCCCGGCACCGCCAAGCGCAGCCCGTCCCCAGCGGTGGAGATGATCCGCCGGCTCGGCCCCGTCACGCCCGCCGCCGAACTGGCCGGACAGCTGAACGCCGCCGGACTGGCCACCGGGCACGGCCGCCCGTTCGACGTCAAGGCCGTGCAGTGGATCCGCCACGCCCACCACATCCCCGCCCCGGCCGCCTACGCCGACGGCGAGATCTCCGTGGCTGAGGCCGCCAGACGGCTCGGCTGCAGCACCAGCGTCGTCTACCACTGGATCCATACCGGTCAGCTGACCGCCCGCCGCAGCTCAGGAAGCCGGCTCTGCATCCCGTGGGACGACCGCATCCAGGCCGGCTGCCACCAGCGGATCGCCGAATCCTCTCACCTGAGCCGCGCTGCCCGCCCGCGCACGCTGCCCGCCCCGCCATCTCCCGCCGCCGAAGGCGAGATCAGCGTCACCGAAGCCGCCTACCAGCTCGGCTGCAGCATTCATGTCATCTACTACTGGATCGACACCGGAAAGCTCGCCGCCCGCCGCGGCCCGGGCGGCCGGCTGCACATTCCCTGGAACGACCAGGTTCAGGCCGAATGCCGCGCCCGGATCGGGCAATCCGGCCACCTCAACCCGGCAGCCCGCAAGACCAGGCCCCGCCAGCGGCGCTGAGCATCCCGCGATGTCGGTGCCCGCTGGCACACTGACAACACCGGCGCGGCCCGTGACCAGCGCCGATCGCAACAAACCAAATCCAGCCCAGCATGCGACTGCAGGAGGGGCAGTATGAAGTCACCGTGCCGAGGCTCAGTCGTAGTCCAGGCCAGTACGCCGGGTCCGGGCGTGCCGGTAATCGCGCTGACGGTTCCGGAGGGTTGGACCAGGCCCGGGATATCTGCCAGCGTGTGCAGCAGACCGTCATCCGGTGCGTTCGGTACGGCGGCCCGTGGCGGCAGAGAGGCTGGCGGCAGATGACCTGCATCCTGCATGTGGCCTGGGACGAGCGGCTGACTGACTATCACTTCGGGCCGGGCCATCCGCTGGCGCCGGTGCGGGTGGAGCTGACGATGCGGCTCGCGCACGAGTTCGGGCTGTGGACCCAGCCCGGCGTGACCGTGGCCGCCCCGGCCCCGGCCGCCGACGCGGACCTGGAGCTTGTCCATGACGCGCCGTACGTTGAGGCAGTAGAGGCGGTCAGCCGCTGGGCTGAGCACCCCGACGCCCGTGACGGCCTGGAGGCGACCCAGCTCCGGGTCGCGCGGATGTTCGGGCTGGGCACCGAGGACAACCCGGTCTTTCCCGGCATGCACGAGGCGTCGGCGCTGGTGGCCGGGGCGACGCTGGCAGCGGCCCGGGCCGTCTGGTCGGGCGCGGCCGGGCACGGGGCCAGCATCGCGGGCGGCATGCATCATGCCATGGCCGCGCATGCCAGCGGGTTCGGCGTGTACAACGACCCGGCGGTCGCGATCGCCTGGCTGCTGGGGCAGGGCGCCGAGCGCGTCGCCTACGTGGATATCGACGCGCACCACGGCGATGGGGTGCAGGCCGCGTTCTACGCCGATCCGCGGGTGCTGACGATCAGCCTCCACGAGCACCCGGCGACCCTGTTCCCCTTCACCGGCCTGCCCGCCGAGACCGGCGGGCCCGGCGCCGAGGGGTCAGCGGTCAATGTTGCGCTGCCCGCGGGGACCGGGGATGCACGCTGGCTGCGCGCCTTCCACGCGATCGTCCCGCCGCTGCTGCGCCAGTTCGGGCCGCAGATGCTGGTCAGCCAGCACGGGGCCGACACGCACCGGCTGGATCCGCTGGCCCACCTGGAGCTGAGCATCGACGCGCAGCGCGCCGCTCATGCCGCGATCCACGCGCTCGCCCACGAAGCGGCCGGCGGGCGCTGGCTGTTCACCGGCGGCGGGGGGTATGAGCTGGTCCAGGTGGTACCGCGGACATGGACGCACCTGCTCGCCGAGGCCGCCGGCCAGCCGATCGACCCAGGCACGCAGACGCCCGCCCCGTGGCGCGAGTACGTCGTCCGGCGAACCGGCCTGACCGCACCCGAGCAGATGACCGAGGGGGCACCGGCTCAGTTCGAGCCGTTCGAGTCCGGCTACGACCCAGCCGATCCGGTCGACCGGGCGATCATGGCCACCCGCAACGCGGTCTTCCCCCTGCACGGGCTGATGACGCTATGACGGCGGTGCCGGTGCGGCCACGCCGTGCAGGCGGACTTCAACGGGCAGCGATGACACCCACAACCGACACAAGCGAGCTGGGGACGTTGCCGTGCTCAGCCGGACCACTGGGAACTCTCCGTGCCAGGCCACGGGCTGTGCTGGACACCTTGGTCGAGCTTCGTCCGGGGCTAACGAGCCAGACGCGGTACGCCGACGCCAGCGGGGCCGACCAGCCACGGTGAGTACGGCAGCCGATCAGTTCCGGCTCATCCTGGACGCGCTGGAGATCCCGGCCTTCGCCAGATCGTGGCTATGCCGCAGGTCACGCTGCCGGTCGCCGACGTGGCGTATAACGTCAATGCCAGCCTCGGCCACGACGGGATTTCTTGGTGTGGACGCGGGCGTGGTAGACGAGCCGGACCCACCGGTCCAGCAGTCGTTCTGCTCCTCCAGCCCGGCGACCGGGCTGCGGGCCGACTCTGGCTGATCGCGTGCGTGAGCGGGCGGAATGTGACCGTGACGGTAACCGGGGCGCGGGCCAGCCGGTCATGCTGGCCCCGGTGGCCGCGGCTGCGGCGGGCCCGGCGGTCCAGCGCTGAACACGCTGCCGAGCACGGCACCCGGTTTGATGACCTCCGCGTCTTCAGGTCCCTGCCGACGCTGCCGAGGAGGTTCTCCGAGGCGGAAATCACGCCGCCGAGCTCGCTGGGCTAGGGGGGTTGCGGGGACGCTGAGCACGACACCGACGATCATGACCTAGCCGGCGACGGTCCGGGTCGCGGCGAAGGCCAGGCACCCGCCCGCCTGCGAGCTTGAGCCGGTCTTGATGCCCATGACTGCATTCCCTTGATTGTTCCGGCCCCGCCGCCTGGCGTGCCAGTTCTTATTCAGTAACCGGAGCCCCTCTTGGTGCCGCCGTAACCGATAATGCGGACTGGGTCGCGGGCGTGGCGAGCCGGCGGTAAGACCCGGGAGGGCGGCATGAGCATACACGCGGAGGACAGCGCTTACGCTCTGCTGAGCGACGGCGCCACGATCGAGATCCGGGAGGCGCGGCCCGATGACTTCGACGCGGTGCGGGACATGCACGCCAAGATGTCCCCGGACAACCTGTACCTGCGGTTCTTCAGCATGAGCCCGCTGGTTGCCGAGCAGGAGGCGCGCCGGATATGCCGCGAGCCCGCGCCGGACCACGCGGCGCTGCTGGCTGTGCTGGACGGCGAGGTGGTCGGCTGCGGCACCTACGAGCAGGCCGGCGCCGGCTCCGGGTCTGCGGAGGTCGCCTTCACGGTCGCCGATGACCTGCATAACCGCGGCATCGGCATGCTGCTGCTGGAGCACCTGGTCTCGCTGGCCCGCGGCCGGGGGGTCCGCGCCTTTACCGCGGAGACGCTGAGCGAGAACGCAGCCATGCTGCGGGTATTCGCCGACGCCGGGCTGCAGGCGCAGCGCTCCCTGGTGGACGGCGTGTATGACTTGACGTTCCCGCTGCCCGCCGACGAGGCCGACGCCGCCCTGGGCACCTACCGCGATACGGTCGCCGTGCGGGAGCGGTCCGCGGACGTGGCGAGCATGCGGCCCGTGCTCATGCCGGCCTCGGTCGCGGTCATCGGCGCGAGCCGGCGCCCCGGATCGGTCGGCCGGGCGATCTTGCAGAACCTCATCGACGGCGGCTTCCCGGGCCCGGTCTACCCGGTCAACCCGGCCGCGGCCGAGCTGGACGGCATCCCCTGCCTGCCGTCGGCCGCCGCGCTGCCCGAGCAAGTCGACCTAGCGGTCATCGCCGCGCCGGCCGGGGCGGTGCTCGGGATCGCCGAGGAATGCGGGCGGCGGGGAGTCAAGGCACTGGTCGTGATCGCGGCCGGACTCAGCGGCCCGGCCCGCGCGGAGCTGCTGGGCATCTGCCGCCGCCACGGCATGCGGATGATCGGGCCGGCCAGCTTCGGCGTGGCCAACCCTGGCATCGGCCTGGACGCCACGTTCGCGGCCCGCCATCCCGCGGCGGGAACAGCCGGCCTGGCGCTGCAGTCCACCGGCGGCACCGGCTTCGTGCTGGTGGAGCACCTGTCCCGGCTGGGCGTGGGGATCTCCTCCCTGGTCTCCCTCGGCGACAAAGACGACGTGTCCGGCACCGACATGCTGCAGTGGTGGGAGTCCGACGAGGCGACGAAGCTGGCCCTGCTGTACATGGAATCGATCGGGAACCCGCCCAAGTTCGCCCGTACCGCCCGCCGCGTGGGCCGCACCATGCCGGTGCTGACCGTGGCCGTGGGCCGGTCCGCGACAGGCCGGCGCCTGGCCGGGGCCCGCGCCACGAAGGCGGCTACTCCGCTGGTCACCCGGCAGGCCCTGTTCGAGCAGGCCGGCATAATCGCCGCCGCTAACCTCGGCGAGCTGCTCGACACCGCGGCGCTGCTGGCATCTCAGCCGGTGCCCGCCGGGGGCAGGGTGGGCGTGGTGTCCAACACCCGCGGCGCTGCGGTGCTCGCCGCGGACGCGTGCGGCGACGCCGGCCTGCAGGTCGCGGACCTGGCCGGGGACACCCAACGGGCGCTGCGGGACATGCTCGGCCGCCAGGCCCTGGTGGCCGGGCCGGTCGATACCACCGTGCTTGTCACCCCCGGCCGCTTCCGTGAGTGCCTGGAGCTTGTCGGCGCCGACCCGGGCGTCGACGCGGTCCTGGCGCTGACCACCACGACCGCGGGCAGCGACCTGGTTCCCGAGGTGGGCGCAGCCCGGCTGCCGGTGCCGATCGCCGCGGCCGTGCTGGACCAGATCGAAGTGGTCCGGCTGCTGCCAGGCCCCGGCGGGGACTCCCCTCCGGTCCCCGCCTATGCCTACGCCGAGTCCGCCGCCCGCGCCCTCGGCCATGCCACGCGCTACGGCTCCTGGCGGGCGACCCCGCCAGGACGCGTGCCTGACCTGGAGGGCCTGCGCCAGGACCGGGCCAGGGACCTGGTCGCCGGCGTTCTCGCCGACCCGCCCAGGGGCGGCTGGCTGGCGCTGGACCCGACCGTGGAGCTGCTTGGCTGCTACGGCGTGCCGCTAGCCGACAGCATCGGGGTCATCGCCGAGGACGCCGCGGCCGCGGCGGCGGCGCGGTTCGGCGGCCCCGTCGCGCTCCGGGCGGACGTGCCCGGCCTGCTGCGCACCAGCGACGCCGGCGACGTGCTGACCGGCCTGCACGGCGCGGATGAGGTCCGGCGCGGGTTCCGCTCGCTGAAGGAGATCTTTGGCAGGCGGCTGGCTGGCGTCATTGTCCAGCCGGTGGTCACCGGCGGCGTCGAGGTGAGGATCAGCGTGCTGCACGAGCAGGTGGCCGGCCCGCTGGTGCTGTTCGGGCTCGGCGGCGCCGACGGCGATGTGCTGGCTGACCGGGCCGCCCGGCTCGCCCCTCTGACCGACGCCGACGCCGACGACCTGATCCGGTCGACACGGGCCGCCCCCCGGCTGCTCGGACGCCGCGGGGTTCCGGCCGCCGACCTCGACTCACTCAAGGATATGCTGCTGCGGGTCTCCCGGATGGCCGATGACCTGCCGCAGATCGCCGAGCTCGAGCTGAGCCCCGTCATCGCCCGCCCCGACGGCGTCCAGGCCGTCGACGGCCGGATCCGCATCCAGGCCGCTGAGCCCGCCGACGCCCACCTGCGCCGGCTGCCATGACGGACCAGCCAGCGGCGCCAGGGTGCCCGCCGACCACAATAGGATGCCCGCGGCCGTGCTGCGGTCACGAACGCGCCCTGCCGCTCAAAGTCAAGCCCCGGCAACATGCTCATCCAGCTCGGCCAATGGAGTCGGCTCGGCTTCTCCACACGCACCAGGACGGGCCGCGGGAGAGAGCGGACAGCATCCTCGCCCGCATGTTCACGGCCACCACTGCCGGCGGCCACCCATGGTCATGGACGGAGGTTGTTCAGACGTTCCGCAGCGCCGGACGAGTGCAGGATGTCGTGGACGCGCAAACGAGCGGCGTGGCACCCCACGACCGGGCGGCGTCCGGCATCTCTCGCATGCTACGCACACTCAAGTAGCCGTCGCTCGCTGAGCTCAGCTGCCCGGGCGACGGGCGAGCCCGGTGGCATCCTGTCCTGCCTGGGGATTCCGCCCCTCTTACGGTCGGCCTACCGCGCCGCAGGCGGCGCGGACCCGAGCGGAGTTTCCATGTTCCGCACGCGCGAGACCGGCTGGTTCAGGGGTCGGGTGGCGGGAACGCATTACCGCGCCCCCGCCCCCTCAGAACCGGACAAGCCCGTTTTCCGGGCATCTCGGCTCAAGCAAGCCCGAACCGAGCCAGCCAAGCCCACCGGCGCTGGAATGCCTACGCAGATGCCACACCGTGATTACAACGAACTACAGCTGCCGTATCAATCGAACCTCCATTGGCAAGGCCACTCACATCCTGCGACCTCGTGTCGCACTGCCCTCTGTACCCCGGGGCAGGCGGTGCCCGCACGACCGGAGTTCTTCCCGGCCGCCGCCTGCCGCTTCTCAACGGCCAGCCCTGTCGCCCCGGACCGCAACCCGCCCCGGGACGCATCAGTGACGAGGCATCAGCAAGGGTTCACTGTCATTCACCCCACACCAGCCTTCCCCTCGCCTGTGACCCCGGACGGAACGGGGTCCTTGGGCTTTTCCCTGAGCTTTGCACCCAGCCGGGCAGGACCCGGCAGCGCACGTCAGGGCGGGGACAGGCCTGGACACTGCCTGGATTACGTCTCTGGTATCAGCCAGCCTCCTTCGACGTACTCACTCACAACGTCCGACCTCACGTCGCAAAGAAATAGTCGATCTGTGTGCGGCGGTTTGCCCAGCGCCCAGTTACCGTCAGGAGGGCGAGTCGGCGGGCCTCCGGCTGGCCAGCCTCACGGCGCAGGGCGACATACCGCCATCCGGTGCACCCCTCCACCGCGAACGCGACGTCCCCGGTGCCGTTGAACCGCGCCAGCCAGGCGCGCAGGTGTTCCCGGTCAGCTGGCGAGATCTGGCCGCGCTGCACCTGCCCGGTACCGGTGTCGAGGTAGTCGAAGGTGATCTGCTTTCGGTGGATATCCAGCCCGCCTACGATGGGCATCGGGACCTCCTCACGCTCCGGAGGGGCGCAGGCACGCGCCCCATGCGAATTGCCTACGCGATTAATCGTGACGCTTCTGAGCTGGGGAGGTCTCCCGGCACCCGGCCGCCGGCCTCAGCTCAGTCCGGCCCGATGCATGTCATCTAATGTGCGGCTGCACCAACTGAGTGCGAGCGCGTGGGAGCCGCGTAGGCGGGTCAGCGCGCGGTTATCAGGATCTCTCCGCATCGCTGGCTGCGTGGCAGGCTGCGGCCTAGCGGGAAGCTAGCCAGGCTGCATATTTATGCATCGGCGCCCTTGATTCAAATGTCCGGTTCTGCCGCGGACAGGGCGCGGGGTCGGCCTGGACGGGTCTCGGCGTTTCCGCGGAAACGCATTCATATGGCGCGAGCAGCGCGGTGTAACTCCGTTACGGCCATTTGCTGGCTGCCCCATGCGCTGACCGGCCATGATGACCTTGATGACGCCAGCAGCGGCCAGCGGGGGGAGCCACATGGCACCCCGTGCTCAACATGCGGAGGGACAAGATGACGGGCACACTGGAGCAGATCAGCAGCTTGCTGCATGAGGCGGGCGAGACTCACCACCAGGTCTTCCGGATCGTCGACGGGGTCGACGATGACTGGGCATCGTGGTATGCGCAGTGGCTCATCGACCTCCCGGAACTGCCGGACCTGCTCGGCGTCCGGCCCGTGCGCAGCGAGCTGATCTACCTGCTCGTCGGTCTCGACAGGCAATTCACGGCCGAGGCTCCCGGCGAGCCCTGGGTGAGCTACTACGCGCGCCAGATCCAGCGGCATTTCCAGCCATCAGGCAGTTGACAACGGGTCCCCGGACACACATCGCGCTGTGGGTCGGCGAGCATCCTGTCATGCGGCCGGACGTTCGGTTTCGCGTTGCCGGGATGCTCAGATCGTGATGGCGGTCAGGGCCGCGCGTTTGGCTGGCCGACCCGTCTGGGCGGATCCGGGGCTGTGGGCGCCGGCTCTGCCGGAGACGCTCAGCGGTGCGGTCGTAGCTCTTCGGTCACGAGGCGCGCTCTGGGCGCGGTCCGGGCCGGCCTAACGCTAACGCGATACGAGCCAGGTGCGCCGGCTGACCCGGCCGGGTGAGCCACAATTACCAGGTGAGCACTGTCCGGCGCATCACGCTCGCGCTGCTGGCGGTGGCGGGAGTCATGGCCGCTGGCAGCCTCGGCTATGTCGTGCTCGGATTCAGCCTGCTTGACGCGGTCTACCAGACGGTCACCACGATCACCACGGTCGGGTTCCGCGAGCTCCGCCCGCTGAGCACGGCGGGGAAGATATTCACGATCGTGCTGATCCTCGCCGGGGTCGGCACGGCGCTGTACGCGTTCGGCGTGGTGCTCGAGTCGCTGGTGGAAGGTCATCTGCGCCAGCATTTTGAAAGGCGGCGGATGAAACGCGACATTGCCCGGATGACCGGGCACACTATCATCTGCGGATGGGGCCGGGTGGGCCGCGCGGTTGGCGGCTACCTGGCCGGCCAGGACGCTCAGGTCGTGGTGGTCGACCTTGCCCCCGAGCGCGCGGCAGCGGCCGGGCATCCCGCGCTCCTTGGCGATGTCACCGACGACGACGTGCTGCGCAAGGCGGGCATCATGCGGGCCAGGGCCCTGGTCGCCGCGATCAACACCGACGCGGAAAACGTCTACGTGACGTTGTCCGCCCGGGCGCTGCGGCCCGACCTTGTCATCATCGCCCGCGCCCGCACCGAGGCGTCCGAGCCCAAGCTGCTGCGGGCCGGCGCGACCCGGGTCGTGAACCCGCAGCGGATCGGCGGCCAGCGGATCGCGGCAGCAGCCTTGCAGCCCAACGTGGTGGAGTTCCTCGACGTGGTGATGCATGACGGCAGCCTGGAGTTCCGCCTGGAGGAAGTATCGGTGCGCGCGGGCTCCCGGCTCGCCGGGCGCACCCTGCAGGAGGCGAATGTGGGCGAGACAACCGGGGCACTCGTGCTCGCCCTCCGCGGCCATGACGGAACATTCCTGGCCAATCCGCCACTGCAAACCCCGGTCAGCGCGGGGCACGTGCTGATCGCGATCGGCACCCAACAGCAACTGTCGGCCCTGCAGCACGCAGCGGATCGAGCCGGCTGACGCCTGGGCATAATCCCGGCACCGCCAGCCCGGGCCGCCCCCAGGTACGCTGCGGCATCTGACCTAGCCAACGTGATAAGGACACAGACACCAGCGCTGATGACTCGCCTTGTGGCGAGCCGTATCCGGCAGCCCCACGGCACCTGGTGTCCGAGATTGACCGCCGCGGCAATGCGACGGCGATTCGCTCCCGCAGCCGCGACCGTGCGGCCGTCGCCAGATATGCGGTGAAGGTCGTCAACCGGTCACGGATCGTGGCCGATCATCAGAGGTGACACGCATATATCGTTACGTACGTTGACGCACGGCTATGCCCGCCTTGGAATACTCATCCGCGCTCTCTCGATCTTGCCGACGATCGCTGTGGAAAATTCTCCGCTTAGCGGGGCTGGGTCGCGGTCGACCCAGGCGGCGGTGCCTGGGTGGTCGAGGACCCATTGGGCGATCTGATCTTTGCGGGGCCCACCACACGTCGTCGTGGTCGCGCAGCCTGGTCAGGATGCGGTCCAGTACGCGGACCCGGGAGGCGTGCCCGGACAGGCACTCGTGCGGGCCGATGACCATCATCCGGCGGCGGGTCGCTGCCTCGGCGTACAGCTGATCGAATTCCCCGATCATCTGCTGCTCGTAGCCGGCCGGGTTGAAGCCGGGAAATCGAAGCTGGCGATGTCGTTGAGGTGCACCGAGTACGGGACGGTGGCGAACGGCAGGCCGTTGATCTGCTGCAGGAACGGCTCGTCGGCCGACAGGTCGTCGATGTGGTAGATGAACCCGAGCTCCTGCAAGATCTCCAGCGTGTTGACCCCGGGCCGGATCCAGTAGTTGTTGTATCCGGACGGGCGCGTGCCAGTGGCCTGCTCGATCGCGTGCACGCTGTCGGCGATCCGCTCTGTCTCTGCGGGCGGGGCAGCTGATATTGCCGCTGCCAGCTGCGGCCGTGCGCGCCTGCCTCGTGTCCGCGGCGGACGATCTCCGCCGCGACGGCCGGGTGCCGGCGCACGGCGTCGCCGACATGAACGAGGTCATCTTGATGGCGTGCTTGTCCAGCAGGTCCAGGATCCGGGGCACCCCCTCGCGGGCCCCGTACTCATAGAAGCTGTTCTGCCCGAGATCGGGGAAGCCGGGCAGGATCGGCTCGGTGATCGGGCGCCCGCGCGGCTGACCGGCTGTCCGCCGGCCTCGAACTGCATGGACACGCTCACCGCCAGCCGGGCGCCATCTGGCCAGAATCCGTTTTGCTCGGTCACCGCTATTGACTCCTTCATTTGCGTCCGTGTGCGCGAACCGGCAAGCCGGTCCACAGCACACCCGTTCAGCCAGGCACCACCGCGTCCAGCCTGCTTGCGCAGTCGATCCTCCCAGGACGCCCGTTACGGCCGACGCCCACTCGCCCTGCCGCTCATGACCTGCCGCATGTCTCCGACCGACAACCCACCCAGATCGAGCCATCTGCAGCCACCCGGCCGCAGCACCCACGACCAGCAGGCCGCGCAGAACGACGGTTCCATTCTCCCGGCTCCGCCGGATCTGGCGGTGGCAGGCGATCCCTTGCCTGTCTTGCCGTCTTGGCGAGGCCGGGGCGGGTTGTCCATGTCAAGGTGGAACCGGCCGTCAAGCCTCGGGGAGTATCCTGAGCGGTTTCCGGCGGCGCTGAGCAGGTCCCGCCGTGGCTGATATCCGGCAGCGGCCATGCCGGGCCGAGGCCAGCACTGGTGGCCGGCCGGAGCTCAGCCGGATGTGCCGGCGGCGGGGCCGGTCGCGCCGAACGCGTCCCCCAGGCCGGTGAGGTCAACGGAGAGCCGTGCCTGCCCGGGCACCTGGTCCAGGAACGGGCGCATCGCTTCGAGGGCGGCCAGGATCTCGCGGCCGACCTGCCGCGCGGAACGCATCGCATCCACCGAGACCAGGATTCCCCGGTCGCGGTACCACGAGATGATGGGCGATGTCACGTCATGGTAGAGAGCCAGGCGCTGGGCAATGATCTCGGGCGTGTCGTCCGAGCGATGCTCGAGCGCGGCACGCGCGAGCAGCCGGCGCAGGAGCTCGGCATCGCCGGCCTGCAGGTGCAGCGCCACATCCGCGGTCATCTCGAGCTCGAGGCCGATCAGGTAGGTCGCCCTGGCCTGCGGCATGTTCCGCGGGATCCCGTCCAGGACAAACCCGCCTCCGGCCGCCCTCGCGGCGACCATCGCCTCCCGCACCATGTCCAGGACGACCTGGTCGGGCACGAGTTCGCCGCGATCCAGATACGCCTGGACGGCCCGGCCGAGCGCGGTCCGCCGCGCGACGTGATCGCGCAGCAGCTCGCCGGTCGCGATGTGCGGGATGTCGAAGTGCGCGGCGATCAGCGCGCCCTGAGTCCCCTTGCCCGCGCCCGGGGGCGCGATCATCAGTACCCGCATGGCCCATCTCCTGATGCCATCATCCCGCCGCCGGCCCCCGGCCGGTAGCCCGGCGCCCAGCGCCGCTGGACCGGGCGCGAGGCGGCGCCCGGCTTGCCAGGGCCGGCCGCCACGAAACGTGCGCGCCGAACTCCCGGTTATGAGCGACAGAACCCGATGTCGCTCGTGTTCATGCCTCACGCCATTGGGCGGTTATCTGAGGTCCTCCCGCAGATTGTCGGCGCGACCAGGGCGTCTGCGTCGGACACACCACTACAGATAACGTGTCCACGACGCAGCAGAAACCCCTCGGCAGCTACGTCGTGGACACCCCAAATCGACTGCAGATAACGACGGCTCGGCGTGCGTTCTCCCTGAGTTCTCTATCACTCAGCGTGATGCCGCCTGTCGGCGTAGCCCGATGCCGACCGTCGGCGCGGTGGGGCGGGACTGGTTCTGGAGGCCGTCGTCGGGCGCGGTATCCGTCGATGCTACGAGCGCGAGCGGCCGGCCGCCGTCGGCTAGATCGCGCCTGATCGGAGCCGTTGGTTGGGCTGCTGGATGCAGGAAACGGGCGTGCTGGCGGCTATCGCGCGGCCCTGAACGCCGGTGCCCGTTCTGGCTCTGGTGTGTCTGGGCGGGGTAGGCCTGGGACCTTTGCCTCTACCTGTTGTACACACGGCCGGATCTGATGGGAACAGATCCGGAGCGCAGGAGATGGCATGGCCAGGATTGAAGGCGAGATCGTCATCGGTCACCCCGTGGATGTGGTGTCTGACTACGTTGCTGACCAGAGCAACGAGCCGCAGTTTAACCTGCGCATTGTGCGGCCGGAGAAGGTCACCGCGGGGCCTGTGGGGAAGGGGACCCGGTTCCGCCCGGCGGTGGCGTCCATGGGGCGCACGGCTGAGATGCTGATCGAGTGCACCGGCCATGACAGGCTGACGCTGTTCGCCTCCACCACGACGATGCAGCCGCAAGCAACCGGGATGTCCACGATAACTCGAAGAACACCACACTGCCCGTCGCGCGAGAGATCGCCGAGATCTTCGCCGCCGCTCCTTTCAAGGCGTCGTGGTACATCGATCTGCTCAGCATCAACCTCAACAACGAAGACCTGGCGGAGGCGAGGCAGCGGATCGGCCAGTACATGGATGCCTTCGGCCGGTACGGCACCCGCATCACACAGAACCTGGATTTCGAAGTCGCGAGAAGCGCTGCAGTGCAGGAGCGGCAGGAGCCAATCATGAGGTCATTCGATTCGGAAGTCGCCGAGAAGCCAGCCATGAGCTCGTTCGAGTCGGAAATCGGCGAGACCGCCAGATGGTCTGCCAGTCCTCGATTCGAGGGCATCACGCGCTTGTATTCTGCGCGTCAGGTGGTGGAGCAACGGGGCACCATCCCCATCGACTACACCGTGGCGAGAATGGCGGCCGAGCAGTTCTACGATCGGCTCCGGCAGCTCTTTGCCGAGCGCAAGCAGATCACCACCTTCGGTCCCTATTCACCCGGTCAGGCGGTGGCCATGAAGCGGATGGGCATCGAGGGCATTTACCTGGGCGGCTGGGCCACGTCGGCCAGGGGATCCGCGACGGAGGACCCGGGACCGGACCTGGCCAGCTATCCGCTCTCCCAGGTGCCCGACGAGGCCGCGCCGATCGTGCGCGCCCTGCTCACGGCGGACCGGAACCAGCGCTTCGCCCGCTCGCGCCTGAGCGAGGGGCAGCGGGCTGCCTCCCCGGAGATCGATTATCGGCCATTCATCATCGCCGACGCCGACACAGGACACGGCGGCGACGCGCACGTCAGGAATCTGGTCCGTCGTTTCGTCGAGGTCGGGGTCCCGGGCTACCACATCGAGGACCAGAAGCCGGGCGCCAAGAAGTGCGGGCACCAGGGAGGGAAGGTGCTCGTCGGCGTGGACGAACAGATCAAGCGGCTGAGCGCCGCGCGCTTCCAGCTCGACGTCATGAAGGTGCCCGGTGTCATCGTGGCCCGAACCGACGCCGAAGCGGCCACGTTCCTGGAGGGGCGCGGGGACGAGCGCGATCATCCGTTCATCCTGGGCGCCACCAACGTTGAGCTGCCGACCTACAAGGTCGGCTACCTCGCCATCTTGAGGAAGCTCCGCGAGCTGGGCGTCGACGACGCGCGAGGTCATCTGCTGTTCAAGATCTCCGCCGCGGAGTACGACGAGGCCGGCGCCTGGCTCACGCGGACGGGCGTGATGCGCGTGCTCGAAGAGAGCGCGAAGGCGTTCCAGCAGGCCG
>Ga0207693_10001338_pt1 | contig 21779 bp, 19 predicted proteins | sample LARL81metaG_FD_184347 | JGI IMG/M metagenome (GOLD analysis project Ga0207693, IMG submission 184347) | Corn, switchgrass and miscanthus rhizosphere microbial communities from Kellogg Biological Station, Michigan, USA - LAR L8-1 metaG... | ecosystem: Host-associated > Plants > Roots >... | reverse complement strand
ATTTCACGCCGACTCCCGTCAACCGAGGGCGCCGTGAACCGAACATGCCAATCGTTTCGGCCAGCGGGCGGAGGCTGGAGAAATATTTTCCGCGTTGTGCATCGAACCGGTATGAGTAATCTCGGATTCTTCACATGCTAATGCTGATGAAACGTGATATTTTATGCTACGGAATCTGCTACGGATTCTGTACGCACGAACATACACGTTCGGACAGCATTTGCCTAGGTAAATGTTAATTTGCACCGTTAGCTCAATTGGCAGAGCAGCTGACTCTTAATCAGCGGGTTGCAGGTTCGATTCCTGCACGGTGCACTTGTTATCGCCCCAAGCGGAGGGTGCGGCCGTTCCAGTCCTCGTAGGAAGCACCCGCGGTGATGTGGATCTTATCGTTCCCCACTTCGCCGATGATGTAGCCTTCCTTGTAGTCGCCGCCAAATTTTCCCGTTGCTCTGCCGTACACGAATCCCACTTCGCCCGTAACGTAGTAACCTGGCCGCAAATCCAATGGGTAATCGGATGAATCTTTATCCTTAGAAGATGTTGCAGGAACACTGCGGCTCGGTGATTGCATCGCCATCGTCGTGGGAAGGAAACTTGTCGGGGTCCCGGCCAAATTGAATGTGGTCGCCAGAGAGAAGGTTTCTCGGCTTGAGAACGTCGCCGGTGCGGGTGAGCCGTCGATCAGCAACGGGTTACCCAGTCTGCTAAAAACAGTCGGTTGAAAAAACAAAGAGCGGCTGTTCTGCGGAGCAAGGGAATTTAATTGAGCCAGTGAAAGAGCTCGAGCCGGTTGCTCCGCGCCAAGTGAGAGACAAAGACCGAGGAATGCAGCCACGCCCAGAACTACTCGTTTAGCCATACAAGAATTCACAGCCAAAACGCCCCCCGCGCCAGCGAAATTTTCACGCTCCATGTCAGGTGAAACCCTGATGGGCAGAGAAAGTTGCGGGGGCGAACTCCGTTCGAATTTCAAATTCCAGATCTGAAATCCCCTACCCGACGTAGCGCTGCGCGATCGGCATGCGACGGCCGACACCGAAGGCGCGGCTTGTTACTCTCAAGCCAGGCGCCGCCTGGGCGCGTTTGTATTCGTTGAGATCAACCCGGCGCTGCACCCAGCGCACGGTGGCTTCATCAAATCCCTGCGCGGCGATTTCCGCAGCGCTCAAATTCTCTTCCACGTACAACCGCAAAATTGCATCAAGCACATCGTATGGCGGAAGGGTGTCCTGATCCTTCTGGTTCGGACGCAGTTCTGCGCTCGGGGGTTTTTCAATCGTGGAAACAGGAATGATCTCGCGTTTCCGATTAATGAACCTCGCCAGTTCATAAATCATGGTCTTAGGCACATCGCTGATAAGGGCAAGACCGCCCGCCATGTCGCCGTAAATGGTGCAATAACCAACCGCCAATTCGCTCTTGTTTCCGGTGGAGAGAACAAGATGTCCAAACTTGTTCGAGAGCGCCATCAAGGTCATGCCGCGCAATCGCGCCTGCATGTTTTCTTCGGTCGCGTCCTCGGTCCGACCGGCAAACACTTCTTTGAATTGCGCTTTGAAAACGGTGAACGTGTCGGCAATCGGAATTTGCAGGCACTGGATGCCCAGATTCTTCGACAGGGCGAGCGCATCCAGCACGCTGCCGCGCGAAGAAAATTGGCTCGGCATGGAGACTCCGGTCACATTCTCCGGCCCAAGGGCATCGGCGGCGATCGCTGCCACGACTGCGGAGTCGATTCCGCCACTTAGCCCGAGCACCGCGCTCTTGAATCCGCACTTGGCCAGGTAATCGCGCAATCCCAAGCGCAGCGCACCGTACAATTCCGCCGTGATGTTTTCTGAGGGAATGGTCGCAGCCGCGGCACTCTCTGTATCGACGACAACACTGGCCTCTTCGAATGCCGGTAACTGCGCGAGCAATTCGCCGCGCGCATTTACCGCGATGGAATTGCCATCGAAGACCAACTGGTCGTTACCGCCCACCGAGTTGCAATAAAAAATCGGGCGCTGATACGTTCCGGCTAACCCAGAGATCATTTCCCGCCGCACCGCCGGTTTGCGGAGGTTGAAAGGTGATGCGCTGACGTTCAAAATGATTTGTGCTTCCTGATCAACGAGCGAGCGCAGCGGATCAACTGCGTATAATGGCCGCGGTAGATAACGTTCCGTCCAAATGTCCTCGCAGATCGTAACCCCGACGCGCCGGCCGCGGAAATTCAATGGCGCAACCTGCGTGGCCGGCTGGAAGTAACGATCTTCATCGAACACGTCGTAGGTAGGCAGAAGTGACTTGTGCGTTTTCTGCATCGGCTGATCGGCTTGAAGCAGAGCTGCGGCGTTATGGAATGGCTTGCCGCGGCCTTCGTTGCGATCAACGAAGCCGACCAACAGTGCCGGTTTGCTCAGCCGTTTTTGCAGGCGATCGAGCACCGCCAGATTTTCCGGAACGAACCGTGATTTGAAGAGGAGATCTTGCGGCGGATAACCGGGAACCGCCAGTTCAGGCGCAATCACGATATCGGCGCCGGCGTCCGCGAGCTGATCGTAAGCTTTGACGATTTTGTCGAAGTTGCCCTGCAAATCACCGACGGTTGGATTGATTTGCGCGAAACCGATTTTCATCCGCGCAATAGGTTACGCGCGCGGAACGGAGCGGCAAGAAACCCGCCTACTTCTTTTCCGTGCCCATGACGGTGCGGTGCTCGTAACCCCCATTCAGGGCCTTATCCGCGCCTTCCACGAAGACCTTACCCCATTCAATAAGGCCGGCAGCGGCGAGAGCCGCCACAGCACAAATGATGACTTTTTGGAGAAAGGTGGCGTGCATTACGCTTTTAAGAGCACGTGAAGTGCCATAAAAACAAGAGAGCCGCGATCTCGCAACCGTCCGCACAGGATAGCCTGTGCGGGATAAATCCAAAACTCAGCATGCCGCAGAGCAAAAGTTCGACTGCTGCCGCTCAGCAGTTGTCAAAGGGCGAGCAAACCGAAGAAAACACACATCGGCACAAGATGGGCGAGGTGCGATTGCATTTCGAAGAGTTTTGCTATCCTTTCGGCGTGTCTGAGAAAGAAGGCAAAGCAGAGGACGAACTCATGCGCGCGCTCGCGTTGGAGCTGGCGCAAAAGCGACTTCGCTGGCAACAGGACCGCGAAAAGTATCGAACTCTACGCATTCTAAGCTTTAGCTTTCTGTCCCTCGTTATTCTCGCGGGCCTGATCGGTTTCCTCTTTTTTTTCACGCGGCCAAAGGATGCGCGAGAACAACATCCTGCCCCCTCGCCCACATTATCGCCGCACTAGAAGTAATGTCGCAAATACGTACAGCTACGCTGGTTCGGAATGTGTGGTGCGACTACGCAGCGAGGAATCAAGGGCGGCTGCTTCCAACGCCAGTCCGGCTCGGACCTGCCGACCCTTTAATGAGTGGCGGCTTCCAGCCGCCGACTTGCTAAATAAACGGCCGTTAGAAACAGCCGCTCCTTGGCGGGGACCACATCACTGCATCAAAGTTGTCGCTCCTGCTTTGTCGACGCGAGCTTTCTGATTGCCTCGCTGATTGATCACAAAGGTATTGTTATCGCCGAACTGCGCCCACGGCCCGTGAGGGATTTCCTCGAAGTCCACGAATCGCCAATCGGTCACGTCGGTATCGCCGAGCCCGAGAAAATCGCGGACTGCCGGGGAGACATCGAGCCCGGCGCCCTTGTTGAGATTTGGTTTGGGGCGTTCGTTGCCAAAAACGTACTGCCAGTGATCGGTGCGGAAAGGCCCGGCATCTTCCCATTGCGCGTAAACGACGCGATTACCTTTGCGAATTGCAACCCAACGATCCTTGCACGTGCTGACCGCGGGCCCCTGATAGGCGTTCTTGAACCACGGAACTACCTGCGCCGCTTCCGGTCGATGCCCATTCGACGCCTTGTCGTTGTAGGGCAGTGCACAATAAAATGGATTCTGTCGCGGCGTGAAGTTCGCTGGAACGTAACCCGCACGGTGAGCCCGATCCGGATTATCGAATCCACCGTAGCTGCGAGTCCAGTTCTTGTCCCACGAACTCGAACGATTAGGGACCGGATTATTTCCACTCGGCTGCTCGCCGATCCAGAAAACCGTTGTCACAATTTCCTTTTTCCAAGGATAACGTTCTCCATGGCGCGGTGGATTCTCCCGGCCCGGAGGAAACGCGCTCGCCGTTTGCAGCAGTGAAAACCAATCTTGCGACGCGCGATCGGATTTCTTGGTCATCTTTTCTTTCGCCGGCAGAATTTCCGCCGTCGCCGAGTGCGTAAAGAATGAAGTGATCGACGAAAGGATCACCGCCAAGGTATGAATGAATGTTCCAGGCTTCATCGGGTTTTGAGCGCGACGGCAAAGGAGCTTTCTCTCTCATTAAGAATCAATCTTACCGCGCGGACTGCGCGTGATGCTCAACGAAAAAGCGAACGCCTCGCGATTGTAAGCTGCGCCTTTTCTACCAGTTTTCTTTCTTCCCGCAATAAATTCGCTTTTGCTCCCAGATCAAGAAATTTCGCCGCCCAATGTGGGACGGACTTCAGTGCCCCGACGCTTCCGTCACAACTGCACTTCGGCGAAAATGGCGTTGTGGTCGCTCGATCGTCTCGACATTTCGATCACTCGCGCGGAGTTGAATTTGCCGTTGCGGACAAAAATGTGATCAAAACAAGCGGCCGGGAAAAGTTTGTCCGCCGGCAAACTAATCCGACGGGGAAAAGGAATATCCTGCCAGCACCACGAAAAACCGTCGTCACGCAACACACGCGTAGTTTTTTCACGGGCGAACCGTGAATCATCCGGCGCAGTATTAAAATCGCCACCGGCGATGCAGCTTACAGTTCCCAGTTTGCCGTAGGCGTCGTTCATCGCGTGCATGTGCGCCATAAGCTGCCGCATCGATTCTTCGCGGATGGCGATATCCTCGGAAACTTCGCCGCGATTACTTTTCAAATGGACCGCATAAACCAACAGGATATGGCGCGGCGCGACTTCGTAGGCGGCAAAGGCAAATCCTCGTGGTGGAACGAGTGCACCATTCGGTTTCCACATTTCGACCCAGGCGCTCAAGGGCTGGAAGCGGCTGGCGATGGCAACCTGCTGGCCGACGTCCTGGCCCTCGCGTGGAGGAAAGTTTGAAACCACATCGACCTTCATGCCGGCAAGAGGTGACACCGCGGTTGTTGCTTTGGAGAAATCCCGTACTTCTTCCATTCCGAGCACGTCGACGTTGATCTTTGGCATGTCGCGATGCACGGATGCAATCTGCGCGCGTTCGCTGGAGGCGGTTGCGAAGGGATGACGGCCGGGGAACCATTGAATATTCCAAAAGGCCGCTCGCACCACCTGCGGAGCAGCGCTGGCATCTTCTGCGGTGCAATTTCCGCTGATCGCAATAAGAACGACAAATACGATCCACCTGAGGGCGAGCATGCGACGATGATAGCGCAGATGGAACCTGGGCGCTCCATTTGGTATTGGTGCAGATTGACTTCAGCGAACACGGTCGCAAAGCTCTAGGAATTGCATGAAAAGATTGAGCGGTCGCTCCTAAAAATCTTTATCACTGTCTTCTGCTTAACCTTGCCACTCGGTCGTGGGGGTTATTTGAGCCTGACGGCCTTTCGGGCCTGGCGGGTAAGGCGACTGCTGGCAGAAACGAACGCGCTCGTAAACGAGGGCAATTATGACCATGCCAGCTTGGCTGCGCGTCGTGTGCTGGAGCTGGATCCACAGAATGCCGACGCGATGCGAGTAATCGCGCGATCTGCCGAGCGTGCTGGTTTGCGGAGCGCGATTGAGTTTTGGCGACGAGTGAACGAGTTAAGTGGAAATGCTGAAGGCGATGTGACATCGTGGGCGCGGTGCGCGATCCGGTTTGGCGATGCTTCGGCTCCTGTTCACGAACCTCGCGCGCGACACTCTTTCGTTATCGCCCTGAAGATAGAGGGATCTACCCCAGAAATTTGCCGGGGTTCAGGATGTTGTTCGGATCCAATGTGTGCTTGATCGCTTGATGCAATTGGCTTGCGACTTCACCACTGGCTTCCGGCCACCAGCGTTTTTTTGCCAGTCCGACTCCGTGTTCCCCAGTGATTACTCCGCCCCACGCCAGGACCTGTCGGAATAATTGGTCGAGCGTTTCCTGCACTTTGTCGCGCACCCCGGCGTCTCGATTATAGCGGTCCGCCATGATGTTGACGTGAATGTTTCCGTCTCCGGCGTGGCCAAAACAGGCAATCGGAAAACCGGATCGCGCGGAAAGTTTCTCGGCAAACGCAACCAAATCGACCAGGCGGCTCCGGGGAACGACAATATCCTCATTTAGCTTTGTCAGCCCGGTCGCGCGCAGTGAATTGCTGAATTGCCGGCGAAGTGCCCACAACTTCTCAGAGTTGACTTCGTTAGTGGCAATCTCGAGCGCTGACGGGTTTCGGCCCAAAACCAGATCGCGAATCTTCTCCATTTCGGCGGCGACGCTCTCTTTCTGCCCGTCGAGTTCAACGAGCAAGTGCGCGTTGCCTGGTGGAACGTGTGCGCCTGTGGAATCGTGTCGCGCGGCTTCGAGAGTAAATTTGTCTGCGATCTCGAGCGACGACGGAAGAAATCCAGCGGTAAAAATTTCCTGCACCATCGCCGCTGCTTCTGACATCGTGTCGAACGAGGCCGATAGAGTCGCGCGCGCCGGTGGGAGCGGAAGAAGTTTGAGCGTAATCTCGGTGACAATTCCGAGCATTCCTTCCGATCCGACGAACAGGCCGATTAAATCGAATCCGGTTTTGTTTTTGTGAACGCGGCCCCCGGTGCGAAGGAGGTCACCGTTTGCCAAGACAACCTCAAGACCGATTACATAATTGCGGGTAACACCATATCTCAGACAACGCGGGCCGCCGGCGTTGGTCGCGACGTTACCTCCAATGGTGCAATGCTCGAGGCTGGCGGGGTCAGGCGGATAAAACAATTTGTCTTCGCGGACTGCTCGTTTCAGGTCGGCGGTGATCACGCCGGGTTCCACAATCGCGATGGCGTCGGCAAAATTGATCTCCTTGATCCGGTTCATGCGCACGAGGGAAAGCGCAATCCCACGCCGAATCGGAACACAGCTCCCCACGTAACCGTAGCCGGCCCCGCGCGCAGTGACCGGAGTCTTATTCTCGTTAGCAAATCGCAACAACTTGCAGATGTCGTCGGGTGATCGGGCGAAGACAACAACTTCCGGACTTTCGTGAGCGAACCATTTGTCGCCGCTGTGCTCAGCTAACGTTTGTTCGTCATCCGCAACCACGTTATGGCCGAGCAAATGCCGCAGCTGCGAAGAAAGCTCCATGCCGCAGCTTTGCCGCAGCAGCGTGGTAGAGCAAGCGCTCCGCTTGCCCAAATGATCGCGGCAGGCGGAGCGCCTGCCCTACATTTCTCCGCGCGAAATCACTATCTGATAATGCCGCGAGTGTTCATCCATTCGAGTGAGGAGCGCTCCGGCTCTCGGATAGATCACCGGTTTGCCCTGGTTTTCACCGGCAAACTCCTTTACCCCTTCCATCGAGTCGAATCGCAATAGAGTTACGAATTCGACTTCATCCCCATCTTCACGAATGAACAATTCCGCGCCATGATAGCCCTGGATGTTGCGCTGCGTAATCCCCGGAAATATTTCGTCGCGCAACAACTCCTCGTACGCTCTTGCGTCCTGCCGTTTGGTCCAGCCGTGCCAAATGCGTGCGATCATCTGATCTCCTGCTCATGCTCATGCTCCTGCTCATGATCAAAGAAAAAGGAATCTTCCATTATGAGTATGAGCAAGAGCATGAGTATGCAGAAGAACCTACAGGCCCATGATCTGGTAACCGCCGTCGACGTAAATTACCTGCCCTGTGATCGCCGCAGCGGCGTCGCTCGCCAGAAAAACCCCGGTTGCGCCGAGTTCCGCCGGATCGCAGCTTCGGCGTAAAGGGGCCCGCTCCTGGTAATGCTTTAGCATCGACATGAAACCGCTGATGCCACGCGCCGCCAGCGTATTAACCGGGCCGGCAGAAATACAATTCACGCGAATTTTCTTCGGGCCAAGATCGTAGGCGAGATATCGGCTGGAAGCTTCGAGCGAGGCTTTGGCCACGCCCATCACGTTGTAGTGGGGCACCACTTTCTTCGCACCGTAATAAGTCATCGCGACAATGCTTCCACCGTTTGTCATCAGCGGTGCAGCCTCGCGCGCCAGCGCAACCAGCGAGTAAGCGCTGATATCATGCGCCATCCGAAATGCGTCCCGCGTTGTGTTCACGAAGTCGCCTTCGAGCGCTTCTTTCGGTGCGAACGCGACCGAGTGCAGAAGCAAATCGAGTCGATCCGTCTGGCCACGCACTTCTCGAAAAAACCTTGCGATCTCTTCGTCGTTGGAAACGTCACAAGGATAGAGTGGAACATTTTCGCCAAATTCGCCGACCAGCTCTGCCACGTTTTCCTTGATGCGCTCGCCCTGATAATTAAAAATTAAACGCGCACCCGCCGCCGCCCAGGCCTTCGCAATCGCCCAGGCGATACTGCGTTTGTTTGCCACACCAAAAACGACACCAACTTTTTCGGAGAGGACTTGTGAGGCCATGATGGCGGCATGATAGCAGGGTTTCGCGGTTCGGGTAGCGCAGGCGTCTCGCGTGTTGGCGATTGCGTCCCGCCGATCGCGCCCTTTTCCAAGATCGCTTCGGCGAGACGCCTGCGCTACCCAGATTCCTGGAACACGACACTCACGCCGACTTCAAAATATGTTTGATCCCGCGAATGGGAATAACAACCCAATCAGGGCGGTGATTTAGTTCGTAGCCGATTTCATAGACGGCTTTGTCCAAAAGATAAGCTTCGAGCGCGATGCGCAGATCGCCTTCGTTTCGGGGGATGAAAGGTGCGTCGCTGGTCGCGGCGAGATAGCTTTGCAAAAACGTGCTGCTCATTTCACGATACCAGATATCGGCCCATCTTTCGAGAAATGGAACGTCTTCAGGTCGCATCGCCGGTTGCCAGAGTGCGCTGTAGGCTGCGTATTGAAACGAGCGCATCATACCGGCGACATCACGCAGAGCGGAACGCTTCAATTTTCGCTCGCCGAGCGGGCGCGCCGGTTCTCCTTCGAAATCGAGGAAAATGAAATCGCGTCCGGTATGAAGCGCCTGTCCAAGATGAAAATCGCCATGAATTCGGATCTTGTGCGCGGCGGAACGTTGCTCGAGCAAACGCCGCTCCTGCGCCAAAATTTGCTTCTCCGCCGCGAGCACTTCGTCAGCTTCCATGCGAAACGCGTCCGGCAGGTCGTCTAGCTTTTTCCGGAGCAATTCGAAGGCGCGCCGCAAGGAAGCCCGCATCGATTGCACGACGCTCCGCTGCGCCATGGCGTTGAACGGCTCGGGCGCGAAGGCCGGATCGTCATTCTCGGAAGCAAGCGCACGATGCAGTTCCCCAGTTCGTTGACCAAGCAGCCGCGCTTTCTCCGGGTAAATCCCACCAATCAATTCCTCTATGAGTTGGGCCGAACCAGCTCCGTCCAAGTCGGCTTTGCGGGACAGAACGCGGTCGTAATAGCTGCCCACTGCGTCGAGCGTAAAAGTCCACGCGTCACCTTCGTTCGCGATCGCAGACTGAATGAGTGCGAGCACTACCGTTTTTTTTCCAGAGCGATATTCGAGCGTTCCCGCAAATGCTGGCACGTTGGGAAATTTCGCCCGCTCAGTCAGGAATCGCGTGATCTCCACATCGGGATTAATCCCTTCCTCCAGCTTCCGGAAAATCTTCAAAAAATATTGCGTGCCAAAGAGGATCGAAGAATTGCTTTGCTCCCCTCTCATTACGCTCGAATTCGCGCTCAAATCCTCCGCCGCCGCGAATTGAGTGGTTGCCGAGCCAACGATCTCTCCGCGTCGCGCCTGCAATTTTCGCTGCTCGCGAATGATGCGATAAATTTCCGCGCGATAAGCGGGATCGAAGGTCGCGTCGTGCAAGATGGCGTTGCTGTCGGCGAATTGGGCGATAACAGCTTGTTGCGCCTCGCGGGAAATTCGGTGTACGTTTTCATCACGCGCGATCTGTAGTGGCAGCGTGTAAAATTCGGAAGCGCCTTCAGTATAATTCACTTCAATGAGGACATGACGCGCGCCACTGGGGTGCGGCGAAACCAGGGGATCCTCTACGATTCGAAGTTCCCGAATGGTGCGCGCTTTCGCGCCAAACCACCGGCAACCGATAAGGTAATTCGGAAGAATCGTCCGCTCGAGGTCGCGGCGTGACGAACCGGAAAGGAGCTCTGAAAATCCCGGCATTGAGGCGACGGTAGGTGTTTTCGCGCGTTTGCGCGCCCGGGTCGCAGCCGAGGGAGATTGCAACACAAACCAGTAATGCGCATGTGGCCCGAGGGTCAAGGGATAACGCGATCTTCGGATGGCGGGGAATCGATTGCGGCTAAAAACTTCAATTGGAACGCAGCCGGAGAATCTTGCGAGATCGAGTTCGAGGGGTTGCGCAAAACGCGAGAGATTCACTACCACCAGAATCGTTTCGTCTTCGGTGCGGCGCAGAAAGGTGAGCACTTTTGAATTTTCCGGAAACAAAAATTCGAGCGAACCGCGAGAGAACGCCCGGTAATTCTTGCGCATCGCGATAACCCGTCGCATCCACCAGAGCAACGACGAGAGATTCTTCTGCTGATTTTCGACGTTAATCGCTTCGTAGTGGTATTCGGGATCAATCGTAATCGGCAGATAAAGTTGTTGCGGATTGGCTTTGGAAAAGCCGGCATTCCGATCGGCGCTCCATTGCATCGGCGTGCGGCAGCCGTTGCGATCGCCAAGATAAAAATTGTCTCCCATACCGATTTCGTCGCCGTAGTACAACACCGGCGTTCCCGGCAGCGAGAAGAGGAGAATATTCAGGAGCTCGATCTTGCGGCGACTGTTGGCCAGCAAGGGTGACAGCCGCCGTCGAATGCCAAGGTTAATGCGCGCGGTCGGGTCGTTCGCGTAAACGCGCCACATGTAATCGCGCTCCTCGTCCGTCACCATCTCGAGCGTGAGTTCGTCGTGGTTGCGCAGAAACATTGCCCATTGGCAGTTGTCTGGAATGGGCGGGGTCTGCTCGAGAATGTCAATAATGGGAAAGCGATCTTCCATTTGCAGCGCCATGAACATTCGCGGCATGAGCGGGAAGTGAAAATTCATGTGCGACTCGTCACCGGTCCCGAAATATGCGACCGCATCCTCCGGCCACTGGTTCGCCTCGGCCAGAAGCATGCGATCGCTGAAATGCGCATCGATATGCGCCCGCAACTTCTTCAGATAAGTGTGGGTCTCCGGAAGGTTTTCGCAGTTGGTTCCTTCCCGCTCATATAAATAAGGAATGGCATCGAGCCGCAGTCCGTCGACGCCAAGGCTGAGCCAGAAATCGCAGACCTGCTCCACCAGTTCGTGCACTGCTGGATTGTCGAAATTCAAATCCGGTTGGTGCCAATAAAAGCGGTGCCAGTAATACGCTTTCGCAATCGGGTCCCACGACCAGTTCGAGGTCTCAAAATCTTTGAAGATGATGCGCGCGTCTTTGTATTTTTCCGCCGTGTCGCTCCAGACATAGAGCTCGCGCTCGGGCGAACCCGATGGCGCGCGTCGCGATTTTTGGAACCACGGGTTTTGATCGGAGGTATGGTTGATAACGAGCTCGGTAATGACGCGAAGTCCGCGTTCATGCGCAGCCTTGAGAAAGGCGCGGAAATCGTCGAGCGTGCCGTAGTTTGGATTAACATCGAGATAATTGGCGATATCGTAGCCGTCATCTTTGAGCGGCGATGGATAAAATGGGAGAAGCCAGATTGCGCCGATACCCAGTTCCTGGAGATAATCGAGCTTCTCGATCAAGCCGCGGAAATCGCCGATGCCATCCGCGTCGCTATCGTGAAAAGTCTTCACGTGCAGCTCGTAAATGATGGCGTCCTTGAACCAAAGCGCGTCAGACATGATCTGAAACTTTTCGCGCGGGGGCGAGCGCGACGCAATGCCGAGTTATGGGTGATACCGTTGGACGCCCTTGAAATTTCGCATGAGAGTGGCGGCCTTACGGGCCTTTTTCATCGAATCGGAAAGGCAGCCAATTCCACACCAGTAAAGTTCGAAAACATTGAAAACGCGAAGGTCACCAACGCGAGAGAACGAGAGCGAAACCGAGAAATCGCATGCGTTGCAGCCGGCGGTACCGAAGCCGGGATCGCCCACGGACCTGGAGTTGATGCAAGGCGTTCAGCGAGAGGACTCCGAAGCGTTATCCCAACTTTATGATCGCTACAACGGCATTATTAAGGCGCTGGTCCTGCGTGTCGTTCACAACGAGGCCGAGGCAGACGACTTGCTGCAAGAAATTTTCATGGAGATTTGGAACCAGGCGAAGAATTTCTCGGCCCAGAAGGGCAAACCGCTTGGATGGATGGTGACGCTGGCGCGACGGCGGGCGATCGATAAATTGCGTAAAAAGCAAGCTTACACGCGGGCGGAGGAGCGTTTACAACGCGAAATCGAGCAACAACCCGACGCCTGGGTGCATAATTCGACCGAAGAGGAAATCCTCGACGGAGACCGGCGCATTTTGATACGCCGTGTGATTGAAATGCTCCCCCCGCCGCAGCAACGGGCCATCGAGTTGGCATTTTTTCGCGGCATGAGTCAGCGCGAAATCGCCGCAAATACGAATACACCTTTGGGAACCGTCAAGACTCGCCTAGAACTGGGCCTTAAGAAAATTTACGACGGTCTTAAGGAGCTGCGCGATGAGCTTTGAGGAATTTCAAAACTGTGCCCGCATGTTTGTCGTCGGCGCGCTTGAGCCGGACGAAGCGCCAGAGTTCGAAGCGGCGCGGCGGGAATTTGGGGAAAAGGCCGAAGCGTACATCGCCGAATGCTACTCGTTGAGTGAAGCTTTTGCGTTGAGTCTAAAGCCGGTGAAGGCGTCCGATCAGATCAAAGCGCGCTTGATGGAAATGGTAAAGAGCCGGCAAACGCGCTGACACGGTCTGAGAACCCCGAGTGCATTGCCTTCGGGACGCGCTGGGGTGGATCGAGCAGTCGTGTCAGTCCGGCTCGGAACTCGATGTTAAAAATAGGGCTGCGTAGCTGCCATTAACTTTAGCATCGGTGCGAGCCGCACTGGCGGGTGTCGGGGCGGCCGATTCGCCTTCTCGTGCGCGGTGTCACCACTGCCCTAGCCGCTCCCTTCCATCTCGCGCAGGAGGAATTCCTGGAGAAAGCCGTAGAAGTTTACCTGAAAGAGACTGAGATCACGGCGACTGCCCAATGGCGAGCGATAAGGATCGCACAATTCGTGGTCACTGAATTGGTTGGTCGCGGCAATTGCCAGGCGGGCTTGATTCAGCGCACTTAACCAGGCGTCGGCATGGGCCATTGGAATGCGCAGAGTACAGTTCGCGAATGGCTTATCCGTGCAACGCAATTGTTGGAGATCCTCCCGGACCGTTTCGGTGGCGGATTGGAACAGGCGGCGCAGTTCGGGAACGACGTAAAGCTTCCACTCCGCGCGCAAGACTTTTTCTTCCGGCACTGCCGGCGGACTGAAGAGACGTTCTTCCGCCGCCGGCGAATCTTTGGGCTGCGCGCTTTCCGGAATTTGCCGGAGTAATTCTGCCAAAAAAGGATCGAGCTCGCGAATCTCAAGGGCCTCGTCCTGTCGGCAAATTTCCATCAGCCGATTTTCTCGACGGTTGCGAGAAGGAGATAGCCATGTAGTTGCTGGACATAGAGCTCGGCGCGCTCACGCATCCCGCTCCACAAAATGGAACGCCCGTTGTGATGAACCTCCAGCATGTGCTTTTCCGCTCTTTCTCGCGGATAACCAAAAACGCGCTGAAACACCATCGTTACATAGCTCATTAAATTGATCGGATCATTGTGAACGACGACGTTCCACGGCATTGCGATTTCTTCGCTAGTTGCTTCCTGCTTTTCGATTGTCGGCATCTCCAGAGCACTGTGCGGGACATGAATGACGGACAAGGCTGCGCATCGTGCCGCTCTATCCTGCCGGGGGCGATTCATGAAAAAGTTTAACACGCAGGCTTTTTCCTTCAAACGGACCTAGGGACTAGCCACCAGCCAGTGCACTGAGGCGCCGCCCAGATTGCAGACAGCTGCTCCTTGATTGCACACTATCGGCTGCTTCGGAGAACGGCCGTCATCAATTTCTTTTGCAATTGATGCATCTGCCTGCGCTTGGACGGCGTCGCATCATCGAACCCTGCCAGATGGAGCAACCCATGTAGCACGTATAATTGAATCTCAGCGGTGACGTTGGTGTGAAACATTCGCGCTTGCGTCGCGGCCGTATCCGCGCTGATCACGATTTCACCGTGCTGAAACGTGAGGACATCGGTAGCGCCGGGAATGCTGCAGAATTCTTTATGCAGCGCGGCCATTCGCCGATCGCTGACAATCAGGATATAGATCTGGTTGAGAGACGCGATCTCGGATTTTTGACGCCTGGTTTGCCATACAAGTTTGCAAGCAATTCCAGCGAAGCGTTGCAACCTGTGTGTCGAAAACAAAACGCTCCGCTGAACATTTCGGATGGTTATCAATGGCGGCGAAGGTAACTTCATTCCCGTCGCACATCTAGACTCTTCAGATGCATATAAAGCTGCTCCAATCGCGGCATCGCCGCCCCCTGTGCCTGAGCGCGGCGCAGCGGTTCTCCCCAAATCGCTTCGACTTCAAGCGCACGTCCAGCTTCCATGTCGAGCAGTGTCGACGGTTTGTAGGCTCCCATCGTTTCGGTGCGCTTGATTTGTTCAAGTACAACATCCATCGGCAAATTGTAACCGCAGCTCTTCGCTCCCACGACGACTTCGTTCATCAATGCTACTGCCACTGAGCGAAGGGAAACGTCGCGCAAAATATCTGCGGTCGTGATTCCCCCCGCCGCGATAGTCAGGCCATTGAAAGGAATGTTCCAAACCAGTTTGCGCCAACGTTCCTCCATCAGGTTGTCGACTACTCGGCACTCCGCTCCACACTGACTGAATTCCCGAGCGAGATTGTGCGTCCGCTCTTTAGCCACGCCAGCAAGCTCGCCGAGGTTGAGGTGTCCGTAACCGAGATGCTCAATCAAACCGGGCGAAATGCGGTTGAGGCAAATGAAACACAGCCCGCCCATCACCCGTTCGGCTCCGAAATGTTGGGCGAGAAATTCCTCGTTACCCAACCCGTTTTGCAAGGTGAGCAAGATTGTATCTCGATGCAGCAACGGCGGAATTACCTCGAGCATGGTATCGTTGTTTGTCGCTTTGAGTGCGATCAAGACCAAATCACACGGGCCGATCTCCGTGGGGGTCTTGTAAACTTGCGCGTTGGCTACATGAAAATTTTCCTTCTTCCCGCAGATGCGAATACCGGAGCGTTTAATTTGATCGAACCCACCTCGGACAAGAAAATGAACATCGCGCCCGCCAACGGCGAGCTTGCCCCCGTAAAAGCTTCCGATCGCGCCCGTCCCGACAACGGCGATGCGAAGAGGCGCGGCCTCCATTTAAGGATTTAACGACTTAGTGATTTAAAGATTTAGCGATTGCCGCAAACGCAACATAGGCATGCTGCCTGTGCGCCCGGCGGGCTTTCAGCTCGCTGATTGGAAACAGGCTACAAGACTGTTTGGCGCACAGACTTGAAAGTCTATGTTCCGACGGCTGCTGCACCCTGGCCTGATTGAGTGTTTTCATAATCAATCGGTAAATCACTAAAGCGCCAAAGCGTTAACTATTTTCACGCCGGAGGCCGTGTTTCGGCCTGGAAGTTTCGGGTGATTAATCGCGCGCCTTTATTGAACGTGAAATAGGCCCAGGCCCACTGGACGAGAACGACAACCCGGTTGCGGAATCCGACGAGAAACAGGATGTGCACAAACGCCCAGGCGACCCAAGCCGGCAATCCGCTCAGATGCAGCAGGCGCAAATCGGCTACCGCTTTGTTGCGACCGATGGTCGCCATACTTCCTTTGTCAAAATACCAGAAGCGCTGCGGCTTTCGGCCTTCGATCATGTTCATAATATTGCGAGCGGCGTGGCGGCCCTGTTGCATGGCGACCGGCGAAACACCGGGTAGCGATTTGCCGTCTTTGCCGGTGAAGTTGGCCAAATCGCCGATTACCTGCACCTCCGGATGTCCAGGAATTGTTAGATCATCCTGGACGATGACGCGGCCAACCCGATCGACCGGAACTCCAAGTGACTTTCCAACAAAGGATGCAGTATTACCCGCCGCCCAAATTTTCACACGGCACGGAATGAACTCGTCCCCCACCCTCAGTCCCGCTTCCGTTAGATCGGTTGCGCGCACTCCGGTGCGAATCTCGACGCCAAGGTCCTGCAATTGCTTCATCGCGCTCGTGCGCAAGTCTTCCGGGAACGTTGCCAGCACCTGCGATTCGCCTTCAATCAACACCACTCGCGCGCTCGACGGATCGATGTGACGGAAATCGCGCGCTAAAGTGTGACGCGCGATCTCAGCAATCGCTCCCGCCATTTCCACTCCGGTCGGTCCACCCCCGATAATAACAAAAGTCATCGCCGCGGCGCGTGCTGCCGGGTCGGAAATTTTCTCGGCGTACTCAAACGCCAGCAAGATGCGGCGCCGAATTTCCACCGCATCTTCCAAGCTCTTCAGGCCGGGAGCGAGACGCTCCCATTCTGGGTGCCCGAAATAGGAATGCCGGGCCCCAGTCGCGAGAATCAAATAGTCGTATTGGACATTGAGATCCCCCGTGTGAACGACCCGCGTGTTCACGTCGACCGATTGAACTTCCGCTAGCATGACTTCGGCATTCTTGCACTTCTGTAGAACGGCACGGATGGGCGCGGCGATATCAGCCGGCGAAAGCGCCGCGGTTGCGACCTGATAGAGGAGCGGCTGAAAAAGATGATAATTGGTCCGATCGATGACGGTGAGATGAACGTTCTCGCAAACCAATTTCTTTGCAGCCTCGAGCCCGCCAAAACCACCACCGACGATCACGACACGTGGGATTTTTTCTTCAGCCATCGCAACAATGTCGCGAGATTGAAGCTAATCGCAGCAATTTTTACGCGGATAATCCTAAAGACAAATCGCTAATTCCCCGGAGGTAACATAATTGCTGCTTTAGTGCAGGCCGAGGTAATCACTAAAACTCAGCGCGTTTCTGGGGTTATTCGAGTTTGCTCGATATACTGGCTTTCTTTACGTCTCAGGGTTCTTCGGTGCGAGATCAGTTATAATTTTTTCGAAACGTGGGTCGCCTCGCAGCGAATCCCAATTCGGGTGCAGTTTCAAGTTCCCGTAGCTTAAAGTGCTCGGAATTTTCAGCGTCGCTGCTATTTGCTTAATGGCGAGATCTTTTTCGCCACACCAAGCGTAAATTACACCCACGTATTTCATCAGCTCCGCACCGTCGATTGAGTCTTTGGTGATCGGCAGGAGTTCAATCGCGCGCCGGCCTTCGCGGAGCGCTTCGTCTTTGCGGCCGAGGGCTGCGTCGATCAGGCCAAGCACGCACAAGGCCGGCCCATAACCGGGTTGCTCGCTGACCGTGCGCTCGAGTTCTGCGTGCGCGGCGAGGAAAGCAGCATGAGCCGTGGCTTCATCGCCCCTGGCGCGGGCGGCCATGCCTTCGCAGAAGGAGCGCGGAAAGTTCAAATCGAGAGCTGTCCCGCTGTCCGGGATAGCCGCCAAGGCCTCGGTAATCGCCGCCGCATCGCGTTCGCATAATGCAAGATAAAACCATTGGGCGGCCAGGTCGGGAGCAGTCGCCGGATTCTCACTCAGAATTGTCCGAATAGTTTCGCGAAGAGGACGAGGATCCGCTCGCCATTCGAGATCGACCAGGGCGCGAGTGACCTGGGTGTCCAAGTCATGCGGAATTAGAATAAGCGCACGGTCCAAAGCAGCAGCCATCGCTCGAAATTGCTGGAATTCCTGATAGCTGAGCGCGATCTGCTGCAGAATGAAAAAGTTGCGCGGATCCAGCGCGATAGCTCTTTGCAAGCTTCGCGCTGATTCGTTCCAAAGTCCCTGCCGCCGGTCGATATAGCCGGTTAGCTCGAAGATATCCGAATTATTCGGTAACGTGCGTTTGGCAATGTCGAGTTCGGCCCGTGCCTTCTCATAATCTAGATAACAACGGTAGAGGAAATCGGCCCGAGCAAGGTGCGCCTCCCCGGCGTCAGGACGGAGACGAATGATAGTTTTGAGCGCGCCATCCGCCAGGGCTAGACGGGCGGGGGTGTGATCGAGACCAAAAAAATACAAGTAGTTATGGGCGGCGGCTAGCTGGCAGTAAGCGAGGAAAAAGTCGGGATCGCGCGCGATGGCCTGGTCGAGTAAGGAAACGGCTTCGCGCAATTTTTCGTTGATTTGAGCATTGAGCGAAATCGTCGCGACGAGCGCCTTCGCACGGACGTAAAGGCCATACGCGATCAGATCCTTAGTGGGACGCTCGTCGATGGCGGTTTTCTCTTTTGGCGAAACAGTAGCCTGAAGCCGAGAAAGAATTTGTTGCACGACGTCGCTTTGGATCGCGAAGACGTCGGCCAAATCGCGTTCGTAGCTTTCTTGCCATGCAGGAGCGCCACTCCGAGCATCCGTCAACTGCACACTGATCCTAACTTTCTCACCGCTTTGGCGGACACTTCCTTCCAAGATGAAGGCCACGCCTAAGGTCTGGGCGATCTCGCGCAAGTTGCGTCGCGTTCCCGCCGCGTAGGTGTTAACCGAAGTGCGGTTGATTACTTTGAGGTCCGCTACCTTGGCAAGAGCAGTACGAATGTCATCTTGGACGCCATCGGCCAAAAACGCGTTCCCTTTATCTTCGATAAGATTTTCCAAGGGAAGAACCGCGATACTTTTCTCTGGGAGGACGGCGAGGGCAGTAGCCTCCGGCGAGGCTGATTCGGGGGCTAACTGGCGTGATAAGCTCCAAATCCCGAACCCCATCGCCAGCGCCAAGCTGCTCAGAAGAGCGGCAGCCAATACGGGTTTGCCGCGGCGATTGCTAGTGTAAGAACCCGCGAGGACTGCATTCGGTTCCCGCGTTTTCGAGCTGAGTTTCGCCGGCTCTTCCGAATCTGCAATTTCTTCTGGGTAAACATTCATCGGCTGGTCAGGAGCAATAGAGGCAGCGATTGGTTTGAGTGATTTCCCTGTTTCCCGAGCAAAATGTGTTCCCAGCGCCCCACCAATGTCGCCCTTCAGAGATCACGGGCTAAAGGCCAATTGCTTCCTCAATCCCGCCTCGGGCGGCGATTCGCGCTGAGTGGCAGGCTCCAGGTGAGTTTTAGTCCTGCCACGGGCGCGGCTCGAAATTAGCTATCACTACCAACGTGGCTCCAGCTTTGAACTGACGATCTCATGCGAAACCTGCGCGATCGCCCTGTTGGGCACAAAATCACAGTCGTAATCATGTTGATCTCGGGCGTGGTGCTACTCCTTGCCTTTGCCGCTTTATTCTGTTTCCAAGCTTATACCTTGCGGCAGCAATCCGCCCACGAACTGGCGGTGGTCGGTGAGATCACGACTCACAATTGCGCCACCGCGGTAATGTTTAAGGACGAGGGAGCCGCAGCCCAAATCCTTACCGGACTGAAAACGATGCCCCAAATCGTCAGTGCGCGCCTTGAGGTTACGGACCAGCAGCGCCTGGCCTACTTTGGTGGGTTACGGGATGAACTGGAAATTAAAGCAGCGGGATTGAAATCGGGGTTCCGAATCGACGGCAATCGAATTCTGCTCGCGCAGCCGGTCATGCTCGATGGGAAACGAGAAGGAACGCTCTACCTCGTCGCGGATTTGCGAGCAATGACATCGCAACTTCTCAAGGTCTACGGCGGCATTTTCGCGCTGGTTCTTGCCGCTTCACTCCTTCTCGCGTTCTTGCTTTCTCGTCAATTTCTTCGGTTCGTCACCAATCCGATTCTGAGCCTTGCTGGGACAGCGCGAACCATCGCCGAGCATCACGATTATTCCGTGCGGGCTACCAAGGTCTGCGGTGACGAGGTGGGGGGGTTGACGGACGCGTTTAACCAGATGCTGACGCAAATCCAGTCTCAGGATAGTGCATTGCAAACGGCACAACACGAATTGCAGGAACAAGTGACCGCGCTTCAGCACGAGATCGGCGAACGTAAACGAGCGGAGAGGGAACAGGCCCGGCTCACTGCTATTCTTGAAGCTACGCCCGACATTGTGATGAGCGCCAATCGGAATGGCATTCCATTCTATCTCAATCGAGCGGGGCACGAAATTCTAGGCGTAGCTCAAGACCGGGATATTTCCGGAATGAAGACGCTCTATCTGCGTTCCGAATGGGCTAACGGGATTCTCGCGAAGGAAAGATTACCGGAGGCCATCCGAAATGGCTCGTGGGCGGGTGAGACAACCATTTTCACTCGCGATGGAAAGGAAATTCCAGTCTCGCAGGTCCTTATCGCGCACAAAAGTCCGGAAGGCGCAGTAGAATATTTTTCGACGGTCCTACGCGACATGACGGCGCACCGCGAAGCGGAGGAAGCGTTGCGCCTTTCGCAACAGAAGTTGCTCGAGACTTCACGTCTCGCTGGTATGGCCGAGGTGGCGACTGGCGTCCTGCACAATGTCGGTAACGTACTCAACAGCGTGAACGTTTCCGCCGGTCTCGTGGTCGAGAAGCTTCGCCGCTCCAAGGCGCCCAAGCTGGCCCAGGCCGCGGCTCTTCTTACCGGCCACAATGGCGACCTCGGAGAGTACCTAGCGAATGATGTGAATGGGCAAAAATTACCGGGCTATCTCGCGAAACTCGGAGAATTCTTCATTCTGGAAAATTCCGAACTACTGAACGAGGTCGATCAACTAAGCCGTAATATCGAGCACATTAAGGAAGTGGTCGCGATGCAGCAGAGCTACGCGAAGGTCAGCGGCGTTTTCGAAAACCTCCAGGCCCATCGGCTGGTAGAGGACGCCATTGCCATGAACATAGGCGCGTTTGAGCGCCACGGCGTCGACGTCGAGCGGCGCTTTTCTGCCGTGCCGCCGATCCGCGTCGACCGGCACAAGGTGTTGCAAATTCTCATCAATCTGATTCGCAACGCCAAATATGCTTTGGACGACGTTGAGCGTATCGACAAGAAAATGATAATCTCGATCTCCGCACCAAACGAGCGCTATGTCCAGATTGTTGTCTCGGACAATGGCATCGGCATTTCACCGGAGAACCTGACCCGAATTTTCGCGCACGGTTTCACCACCCGTGAAGGCGGGCACGGTTTCGGCCTGCATAGCGGCGCCATCGCCGCGCGTTCGATGGGCGGGGCCATCACCGTAGCGAGCGCCGGCATCAGCCAGGGAGCCACCTTTACCCTCGAACTTCCCATTGCCTCTACCGCATCAGTCACATGAACCTCGCATCTCTGACGTCGCAGCCCTCCAATCAGCGCATTCTTATTATCGACGATAACCCTTCGATCCATGAGGATTTTCGTAAGATCCTCGGCCCTGCTGATGCCAAGATCGCCGAAGAGCTTGATGCGACAGAGGCCTCTCTTTTCGGCGACACGACTGGTGCTTCGCGCGCCCAAAACTTTCGAATCGACTCCGCTTTTCAGGGACAAGAGGGACTGGAGAAAGTCCGTGCCGCCGGGGCCGAAAACGCGCCGTACGCTGTCGCCTTTGTCGACGTGCGAATGCCGCCTGGCTGGGATGGAATTGAAACGATCTGCCGTATTTGGAC
>Ga0207693_10001336_pt1 | contig 21795 bp, 20 predicted proteins | sample LARL81metaG_FD_184347 | JGI IMG/M metagenome (GOLD analysis project Ga0207693, IMG submission 184347) | Corn, switchgrass and miscanthus rhizosphere microbial communities from Kellogg Biological Station, Michigan, USA - LAR L8-1 metaG... | ecosystem: Host-associated > Plants > Roots >... | reverse complement strand
TCGCGTCATGTGCTCGCAAAATTTTTTGGTACGCGCGTAGGGATCGTAGTCAGAGCGATCCCATTCGATCGAGTGGTCTTCAGTAACCACCTCGTTGCTTCGCTTGCCTGCCACAGCGACGGTGCTGACCTCGCTGAAGCGTCGCAGGCCGTGATAGTGCTCGGCCTGCCGCGCCAGCGTGAGCACTTCGAGCGTCCCCCGCAGATTCACGTTGAGGCAACTCTTCTCGGACTTACGGTTCAACGACGCAGCGCAGTGGATCACCGAATCTGTGGTGTGCACGAGTCGGTCGTATTCATCACGGTTCAGGCCAAAGCCGGGAGAAGTCAGGTCTCCGCAAAAAATGCGAACCTTCGTCTGCAGGTACTCAAAAAATCGTTGGAAATCCAGGTGCAATTGCAGGGCTCGCCACAGCCGCAATTGCGCCTCCTGCGGATCACGCGCGCGCACCAACACGTTCAAGGAGGCGCCGTGCTGCTCCAGCAAATTGGCGGCAACATGTGCACCGATGTATCCGGTTGACCCGGTCAGGAATATCGCCACGTGGCTCCGTCGGTCCCGGTCTTCACGGCATCTCCGTTAGCGGGCGCAAGTTGAAAGGTCCGAGGAGGCCGCGCTTCCAGCGGCCGCCCTTCAATCAGCGGATAGGTCCAGCGACGCAGGGCAGGAATATGAATATTGATCCAGTATTCCCACCAATCGAGCGAACGCGTGTCGTATCCGAAAGTTTCCTTCTCTTCGGGTACAAGCGCGTAGGAAAGCTTCTCGATATTCTCCGCCGCGAAATCATGCTCATTGAACAAAATGAATGGCTCGAACAGTTCAATCAGTTTTTCCAGGCGCTCCAGGCTGCGCTCGGTTTTCACTAGAGGAGCCTTCTTCAGGGGCAGAGGCGACATGATGCGCTGGATTGACTTCACAATCGCCTTCTGCGCCGGGGCGGACATGCGATTGTAGCGAGTCTTCGAAACCGGAATCGCGTCAAAACGCAGGCGCAGCCACGACTCCAGGCCTTCCTGCGCGCGATAATGCTTGCGGTGGGCTAAAGACGTAAGCTCGATAGACCTTCCCATATCGCAGGGATTCGTCACCGACGTTGCGAGCTGGTACATCGCGTCATGCCTTCGATCCATAACCGCGGCGGCAATCAGGGTCATGCCACTGCAAACTGCGTCGACCGGAACGATGTCGAGCCGCTTGCTTTTGTTGGTGGGCAACTGGCGGAAGTATGTGCCCAGCAGATAGGAGAGCGACGCGGAAGTGTTGATGCCCTCATTCCATCCGAGGAATGGCTTGGATACCGAGGTTTCTACGATTGCGGGACGCACCACAGCGACGGGCAACCCCGCCCCATATTTCGCGAACAACGACTCGGCCAGGCTCTTGGTGAGGGTGTAGGTATTGGGCCAGCCGAGTTCTTTGGCGCGACGTGTCCCTGCATCGGTCAGATATGTCTTGAGCCAGCGGACCCGGTTCTTTCGAATCTGATTGTCGAGCGCGGCACCGTGCAGATTCTTGGCCGCATGCTCTTTTGATTGTGCTTGCGCCCGCAGTTCCGCTGTGACTTCCTCGCTTTCTGCCTGCGCCTCGGCCTGCTTCACAAGTTCCTGGAGGGAGTGCCACTCCGTTTCGGCGTCGAATCCAGCCAATCCGCGCGGATTGTAGTTGGGTGTCAGTTTTTCGCTGACGCGCCCGTCCTGCTCTCCCGCCACGTAGCAGGTAGACAGATGCACGAGTCCGGCGTGATCCGCGGTTCGGACGAATTCCAAAATGTTTACGGCGGCGTCGGTGTTGGTGGCAAGCGCGTCGCGCAGGTCGGGATTGAAGTCGGTCAGGCCCGAGCTATTAATAATTAGGTCGAGATTCTTTTGTAGACGGCGGGCAATTTCGGGGGTAAATCCGAGGCCAGGTTGAGTGACGTCGCCTTCGACGACTTCGATTTTTTCGCGCAGAAAATCGAGGAACCGATCCCCATGTCGCTCAAATAGCGGATCAAACACGGGCGAGTCTTCCACCATCTTCTCAAAGCGGCGCTCAGCCGGATTCGACTTCTGGCGACGGATCAGCAGGTAAATCCGTTCCACCTCGGGCAGGTCCAGAAGCGTATTCGCCAGCCAGACCTTGCCGATGAAGCCAGTGACACCGATAAGCATCACGTGTTTTCCCGCGAACGAGCGGCGCACGGAAAAGTTCTGTGCCTGCCGGTGCCCCTCGAAGTGAACAATGGGGCGTGGCAGGACCACGGATTGGCGTTCCGCAGGGATTACCGCAGCGCGCAATTCCTCGACTGTAATGTCCAGTTGCCGCGCCAGTGTCTTTGGAGCGCGGCGGCCGTCGGGATTCTCTTCCCGAATACGCGCGAATGCTCCCCGTGGACGGATCACCGGCTCTTGCAGCCTGCCGGTGGCAACGCCGTCGCGGAACTCCAAGCGGTTCGCGACGATTCGCTTGACGCGCAAATGCTGTGCCAAGGGGCGCATCACGTGCTCCAAGCCCTGGCTGACCAGCACGACATCTGCCCCGGCCTGAACTAACTCCTGGACTTTGAGCACGCCTCGTTCTTTGAGCTGAGGCTTCAGCTTGTACTGGAAGAATTCCTCGCCCAGCAGATCCAAGCGGTCACGGGTCACGCCCCTCAGGACGGTATGCACCGCCCGTGTGGCAAACTTGCGATTGGTGGAGTAAAGAAAAGGACGTAACAACGCCATCAGGAAGATGAGCCCACGCCGCCGGAAGCGTTCACTGAAAGTCTGGGCATTCCAGGTGAAGAACGCCACCGGCCGGACCACGGTCAGGTCGAGCAGACTACCCTCTACCCGCCAGTAGACGGTGGGGGCCGTACTGGAGTTGTGGTTTGTCGATTCCAATTGCCGTATGTCTCTCTAAAGGCTTCCGGTAATGGTAGTCAGGCGAAGCTATCATTGTAAACAATAGAGCGGATTGAGCGAAGTGGAAGTGGTAGTTCTTACAGCTTTTGTAGGCTCAATGGCGAAACAACTCATCGAGACAAACCGCAGAGCCTACCCTGACCGAAGTCGAAGGGACGCTCTACTTCTCCGCACGAGCCGGCCCAGGTCGGCCAACGATCAATGCAATTGTGCCGCTCAAGGCCAGAGTTGCGCCGATCGCCAGCAATCCACCCCGAAAGCCGCCATTTAGCTTACGAAAGAATCCAATGATGTCAGGACCGAAATAACCTCCTAGATTAGCCAAGGAATTAATGACTGCGATGCCGGCAGCTGCGGAAAGGCCCGCCATCCGCGAAGTTGCCATGGCCCAGAAGGGCCCAACCATCGCCTCCGCAAAGGCCATGCCAAGGGCGATGCATGCAACGACGATGATTGCCGAGCTGCCATAAGCCGCCCCAGCCACGGCGGCGGCCCCGGCAAAGGCTGGAATTGCAGTGTGCCAGCGCCGCTCCCCCGTACGATCAGAAAGCATTCCCACCAAGACCATTACAACTGCGGTCACAACGAACGGAAGTGCCGACACGATCCCAGTCACAAAGTAACTGAGTTTGGACAACGATTGGATCACGCTGGGCAGCCATAGTGTGAGCCCGTACATCGTGGTGGAAACCCCGAAATACACCATGGAGAGCATCCAGATTCTCGGGCTGATGAGAACCTGCCACAGATTCTCCTTTTTCAAGGAAGATTCGGCCTGCTGTTCGAGCGCCAGCCTCGCCAGCAGCCACTCGCGCTCTTCGCCCTTCAACCAACTCGCCTCTCGAGGGCTATCCGATAGCGCCCAAAAAACGCTCGCCCCGAGTAGAATTGCCGGAACCCCTTCCATCAGAAACATCCATTGCCAGCCCGAAAGTCCTTTGCCGCTGAGGCCGAGCAACGCCCCCGAGATGGGACTACCGACGATGCCTGCGAGAGGATTCGCCGTCATGAACCACGCCACCGCACGGGCGCGCGCGTTGGCTGGGAACCAACGCTTCATATAAAGGATCATGCCAGGAAAGAATCCTGCTTCGGCGGCGCCTAGCAGAAAGCGCATTCCGTAAAAACTGATCGGACCGCGGATGAAGATCATCAGGCAGGAAATCACCCCCCATACGATCATCAGTCCCGAAATCCACTTCCGGACGCCGAACTTCTCCAGCACCAGATTGCTAGGGAGCTGAAAGAAGAAGTAGCCGGCAAAAAACATTCCCGCGGCGCGGCCATAGGCGCGGTCGCTTAATCCAAGCTCCCCTCGCATCTGCAGGAAGGCGAAGCTCACATTGATACGGTCGAGATAGGCCACAATATAAAGAAGGAAGAGAAACGGCATCAGCCGCCACATGAGTCGGGAGACAACGGCAGATTCCAGGCGGTTACGGGCGATTTCCAAGTGTCGGTCCAGGTCGTTCCGTGTTTTGTGGTGCGAGGATTTTACGCTAACCCGAGCTTTTCCCGAATCTCGGCCACGATTTGTTGTGGAGTCGAGGCGATTTGGATCGTCACTGCATGCTGGGGTTCTTCCAAGTCTGCGAATTGGCTATCCAAGATCGGTTGGCCGGCGAAGTGTCCGTGTCTCGTCTGAAGTCGTTGCGCAATCAGATCGGCGGTGCCCTTCAAATAGACGAATCGCACTTCGGGACCGACTTCAAGTTCTCGGCGGTAACTGCGCTTCAGGGCGGAGCAGGCAAGAACTACATTCTGGTTGTCGCCGATCCAATGGGAAATCGCGGCTCGAAGTCGTGCCAGCCATGGCTCGCGATCGTCGTCGTTGAGCGCGATGCCGTGCCGGATTTTCTGTACATTCGACGACGGATGGAAGTCGTCCGCATCCGCGAACTCCCACCCGCACTCCTCGGCAAGAAGGCGTCCGACAGTTGTCTTGCCTGCGCCGACCACTCCCATCACAATCAGGATCATCGGGGAAGATTGTAGCGGGAGATCGACACCAGCATGTGGGGCGAGAAGCCCTCATGACAGCCGCCGGGACGCGGCGCTACAAGCTCTAGCTACTTCTTCGTGTATGTCTTCTCGGTACCGGTTCGGTTATTGGTCACTGTGAACGTACCGTCGGCCTCTGCTGCGACTTTGAGATATTTGCCTTCACAGCTCTCTTTAACGTTGGCGATGCGCTCGTCGGCGATGTTGTGATCTTTGTCTGATTCAGCGGCATAGTGCAGCTGCCACAAGTCTTCCAGACCGGGAGCGTCGTGAACAATCTGCCAGGCTGCGGGGCTGGCTCCCTTCCGGGGGCCGTTGTCGAAGATGGCGACACGCGGATGCAACGCCCACACCAGGGATTTCGGATTTGAAAGGTCGCCTCCGTGATGAGTCACCAGAAACAGATCGACCTTGCCGAACAGGTTATTGGGGCAGGTGATTTCAAGTTCCTTTTTCTTGGTGAGATCGCCGAGATCGAGAAAGCGGAACTGCCCGTAGGTGATTAGAACACCTACGGATCGGGCATTCTCGGTGTTGTCCGCAGCGGCGGCGGGTTCAGCGGAGCAGTAGGAATTCGCTTCTCCGGCTCCTGGCAATGGACTTGTGATGTGATCTCCAGCTGCACTCAACACTTTGACTTCAATGCCCTTGATGGGAAGGCCCCAGCCGGGTTTTACGACAACGTGGGCGTGCCCAGCGATCGCTTTTTCATACGCCGCGTAGTCGGTGCGCGTCACTTCGGAGTCTTCCAGATTGGGGCCGTGGTCGACGAATGTGCCCACCTTAATTCCGTCTACCAGTTGCGGAACGCCGCCTACGTGATCGCGGTGATAGTGGGTAATCAGGACGTAATCGAGTTGCTTGATGCCGGCTTGATGGGTGGCGGCGACGATGCGGTCGGCATCGCGACCTTCGTAGCCTGGCCAACCGGTATCGATCAGCAGAGATTCGCCCGATGGGCTCACGACCAAAGTCGCCTGCCCGCCCTCGACGTCGATGAAGTAAATCTGTAGCGACTTTTGGCTGGCGGCAGCGAAGCACGGCATTGCAGGCAGGAAACAGAGGCCCAGGCTCAGAATGGCAGTCAGAACTAGACGCATCGGTTGGCACCTGATTTTGGGAAATGTTGCGGAAGATTATGACACGGTCGCAGGGAAAATATGAGTGGCATCGCAAATACGTTCGCCGCAGGGACGCACGGGGGCCACAGAAACACTACTACATCAGATCTCTGTGAACCTTTGTGTCCTCAGTGGTGAATAAAGAGTTAGTGCGGCTACCAATCGTTGTCGGACTTGTCTGATTCTTTTTTGTCGTTAGTGCGGTTGCGCTTCTTGTAGGCAAGGACTGTGATTCCCACCGACATAAACATAGGGGGGACGATCAGCACGAGGATGCCAGTCTTCAAGGCTTGGATGAACCGGTGCCCAGATCCCGCTGCCTGGGTGTAGCAGAGGGCACAACTTTGCGCGTAGCACGCCGCATTGGCCGCCAAAATAAGTGCACCAGTCAGCGCTACCTTCGCCCGCGGGATAAATTGCATTTTTCGGAGGTGTGCCACGTTTTCTCCGTTACTTCGGAAACGAGCGAAACTGGATCAGGCGAAAGCTATCGGCCCAGACCATATTCATCATCACGAGCACGAAGAGTGTCGCCGGAATCAGCGCGAGACGCAAGCTCGATTTCTCATCCCGCAGGTGCATGAAGAACATGACCGCTAGAAATGCCTGAATAGCTGCCACGATCAGCATCCGGATAACGCCGGGACTGTGGTAGGCGAGGAAGATCTGCACCCCGGACATCGCAAGAATGCCCACGTACACTATCAAGTCCGTCTTCAAGCTGCCTTCTGCGCTCATAAGCGTTCTCCCGAGGCTTTTGCTTATTACTGGGCGACGTTCAACAGGTACACCATGGGGACCACAAACATCCAAACCAAATCGACAAAGTGCCAGTACAGCGACCAGATTTCGATATCATCGGCGTTGTAGCGGCCGCGCTTGTAGCCGAGAGCCACTACCGTCAACGCAATCGCGCCGCTAATCACGTGCGCCAAGTGGAGTCCGGTAATGCCAAAGAACGACGCGCCAAACAGGGGCGCTCCCCACGGATTCTGGAAAAGGCTGACGCCCTCATGGATCATGCTGGCCCACTCGCGCAGGTGAAGAGCAGCGAAGACCAGTCCAAGGACTACGGTGATAAAGGTGAATCTCAGTGCGCGGGACTTATCGCCACCCTTCGCGGCGCGGGTTCCGACCAACATGGTCAAACTGCTGGTGACCAGAATGAAAGTCATGATCGCCACGTTGATGATGCTTGAGGCCTCGAAGTGATGGGGCCAGTCTGGCGCGGCGTTCCGAACGTAGCCATAGGCAAACAGCATCGCCCCGAACGTACACGCGTCGGAGATAATGAACAGCCACATCACCAGCTTTTTCGAGGGAATGGCAAATGGGCGCTCTTCCATCACCGCCGCGCCATGCCCCATGGTTAGATTGGCTTCGCTCACATTGCCTCCGTTGATTTGCTCCCGCTCAGAGCTTCATCCACAAAACGAACAGCAAATACAGCCACAGCATCCCCATGAAATGCCAGTAATACGAAGTGGCATCGATCGTACTCCGGCGTAGGGGATGAGTCGCGCTCCGAAATTTCCCCATGACCCTGGCCAAGCCACCGAGTCCGCCGAGGACGTGAATCGCGTGTACACCCGTGAACACATAGAAGAACGAACTGTTGGGATTCGTCGGCAGGTAGAGTCCCCGCGACCGCAACTTCAGCCAAGCCAAGTACTGGCCGACGACAAATACCAAGCCAAGCAACATCGTCACGTTGAGCCACCGCGTGGCCGAGGATCGGTTGCTTTCTTGGCCGCGCATGGTAGCCGCGACCCGACGGCGAGCCAGTTCCAGAGCAACGCTACTAGCGACGAGCGCCAAAGTATTGAAAAACAAAATTGGGGGGAGGACTAGGTGGTGCCAGTCGGTGGTAGCAGAGCCTTCGCGAACGTACAGGGCACTGGTCAGCGCCGCAAACATCATTGCAATCGCCGACAATCCCACCCAGATTCCGGTTCGGGTCGGCTCACCTCGGGTATCTTTCACTGCCCGCAAATCGCTTCCCGGAGCCAAGCCGCGAGTGCCGCCGCCACATCCATTGTGCGGGCGCACTTCCCTCTCGACGTCAATGTGTGGTGGTGGAAGTGTGGTTGCCATGATGTCCCGTTTCTCGCCCAAGACCGCTTCGTGCTGCTCGTTCTCTACGGAGTCTCTCCAGCACGTTCGGGAGAAGTCTGCATCAGGTAGTCTCCAGTGGAACTCTGCACTCCGTATTGATAAGGATCGTGGTACACAACCGGATGCACACCACCAAAATTGTCGAACGGTGGAGGAGAGGAAGGAGTCGACCATTCCAGCGAGGTAGCTTCCCACGGATTCTCCGCCGCAATTTCTCCCTTAAAGTGGCTATAAATCAGGTTGTAGATGAAGATCAACTGCGCCGCGCCCGTAAACAAAGCGGCATAGGTGATGAATTTGTGGACCGGGATCAGCGGCACAAGGAAGTCATCGGTGAATGCCGAGTAGCGGCGCACATTGCCCGCCAATCCCAGGTAGTGGAATGGCATGAAGATGCAGTATGTCCCGATGAATGTGAGCCAGAAATGCAGTCGCCCCAGACGTTCGCTCATCATGCGTCCCGTCATCTTCGGGAACCAGAAATAGGTTCCCGCGAAGACACCGAAGATTGCGGCCACACCCATCACCATGTGGAAGTGGCCGACCACGAAGTAGGTCGCGTGCAAGTAAATATCGATTGAGGGCTGCGCCAGAAAGAATCCGCTCACGCCACCGCTGACGAACATTGAGATGAAGCCCAGACAGAACAGCGACGCTGCATTGATCCGCAAATTCGATCCGTACAGGCTGCCCAGCCAGATCAGCGTCATAATCGTCGCGGGGATCGTAATCATTAGCGTGGGGAACGAGAACACCAGCGCCGAGAACGGATTCATTCCGCTCAGGAACATGTGATGTCCCCAGACCATGTAGCTCAGGAAGCCGATGCCCATCATGCAATAGATGATGGTCTTGTGGCTCAGCATGGGCTTGCGCATGCTATTGATCAAGATGTGGCTGACGATTCCGATGGCAGGAAGAATGGCGATATATACCTCAGGGTGACCGAAGAACCAGAACAAGTGCTGCCAGAGCAGCGGGGATCCGCCCTGGTGCGGTTGCAGATGGTCGCTGACGTTCAGTCCGGAAGGGATGAAGAAACTCGTTCCAGCCACGCGATCGAGAACTAGAAGCAAGCAAGCGGGCAAAAGAACTGCAAACGCGAGCAAAGCAATGCAGGAAGTGATAAACCAGGCCCAGCTGACGATTGGCATGCGAGCCAGTGTCATCCCCTTGGTTCGCAGATCAAGGGTCGTGGCAATAAAGTTCAACGATCCGAGGAGCGATGCAATGCAGAAGACGAAGATTGAAAGGCCCCAGAGCGTTTGCCCGAGACCTTCACCCGGACCGGCATCCTTCCCAACTGCACTTAGCGGAGCATAGGCGGTCCAGCCAGCCAGGGGAGGGCCGTCGGGCACAAAAAACGCCGCCACTAAAATGCAGAAGGCAATGAATGTGGTCCAGAACGACATCATGTTGAAACGGGGGAAGGCCATATCTTCCGCGCCGATCTGGATCGGAAGGAAGTAGTTTCCGAACGCCGCAAAGGGAGCGTTCGTCAGAACAAAAAAGACCATGAGAGTACCGTGCATGGTCATCAGCGAAAGGTAATATTCGGGTGTCACCACGCCACCTGGAGCACCAACTTTCGAGAGTGCACCTAGCAGCGGGATTGGCGCATTGGGCCACACCAAGTGAATGCGCATGATCCACGACAGCACCATTCCCGTGAAGACGGCGACCAGAGCCAGCGCGTAGTACTGTTTCCCGATCACCTTATGGTCAAGGCTGAAAACATGCTTGCGGATGAAGCTAGTCGGTGGTCCGTGATGAACTACGTGTGCAGATGCCTCAGACATTACCCCTCACCTCTGGATAGAGTTGGCATTCGCCGTCCCGGCTTCAACTAGGGCGGCTCAAACTGCGCGACTAATTCGACTGCGACTTCAGCCACTTGTCGAAATCATCTTGCGACATGACATTGAGATACGCCTTCATGTTGTAATGCCCCAGACCGCAGAGCTGCGTGCAGACAATCTCGTACTTTCCGATCTTGGTTGCGGTGAAATGAAGCGAGAGATCAAGCCCGGGAACGAAATCCTGCTGAATGCGCAACTCCCGGACGTAGAACGAGTGCCCTACGTCTTTGCCGTGCATCATCAGGTGTATTTCCTTGTTCACCGGAATAGCCAGTTCCGCGGATGTGATGTCGTCGCGAGCGGGAACATCATTTTCCGGGTCGAGCCCAAAAAAGTTCGAGTTGCCCTCATCTATTTTTTCGGGATGGATGCCACCAAACTTCCCGTCTGGTCCTGCGTAGCGGAAGTAGAAAGCGAATTGTCCCGCCTGTACCTGGATCGGCAATGCATCGGCCGACGCCGGCTCAAAATAAACCTTACCCCAAGCCTTCGTTCCCAAGGCTCCGAGCGCTATCGCCTCCGCGCCCACCAGCAAAATTGCAGCGACGATCAGGTATTTGGCACCACCAGGAAAATTCTTCAGGGGGCCATTCTTTCGTCCGCCAAACTTCCATACGAAGAAACCGAGCACGAGTTGTGCAGCGAGAAATGACAAGCCCGCCTCGACCATGGTCTCGTCGAGTTGCTTGTCGATCTCCGCTCCATGCATTGAGATGTCCTCGGGAGGCTTCACAGAGGCGCCCATGAACGTGTGGGTCATGATGGGAACTGCCGAGGCCAACGCAATCACGATCACAATCACTGCGAATAGCTTGCCGCCCATGTTTCCTCGCATCTGCCGGGAAGCACCCGGAATTCCGGATGTATGAAGTGGCGGCCGGCGTCCAGACGCCGGCCACGACGAGAAGCAGGCGCTAGTACGCCTTTGCCTTGAAACTGAAGTCGATCGACTTCGTCTCGTTTCCGGTGATCGTCACTTCTTGCGTCTGCGTTCCGTAATCTTCATGCCAGGCAGTAACGGTGTACTTGCCAGCAGGCAGATTCGGCAACGAGAATCCGCCGTCATCCTTGCTGATCGAGTAGTGATTGGTCTTGAGAACCACAAACCAGCCATGCATCCAGGGATGGATGTTGCATTTCACCGAGATAAACTCCGGCGAATCAAACTTCTCCTGAATCGCTGGAGAACCCGGGGGCTGCGATTTATTCCACTCGCGATTCACCTTCGCCAACGGATGAATGTTGTGTGATGTCTGGTCCGCGTTGACTACTTGCAATTCCTGGCCGGTGTGCAGCGCGATGACATGCGGCAAATACTGGCACCCCCTCTGGGTGAAGGTCACAGCTTGCGCTGGCGCACTAGCATCATCGGCGCCCGCAGAAATATAGACCACTACGTTGTCGAGAGTGTTATTGGCGCCGGTCACCACCGTCTCTGTTGTCACGGGAGTCGCGTGTTGCTTGGCGCAACTCGGCTCCTTCGACATATCAATCGGCTTCTGCTTCACCGGGGTACCGGTATACGTTACTTTTCCGCTGATCGTGCCGCCAAACATCAGCGCGGGACAGAGCGTTGCTATCAGCACCGCAATACAGGGCCTGCTGGTACGCATCTTTCTTGCCTCCTCGGTGGAAAAGTCGGTTCTAGTTTCCGCCGCCGGCAGCCCGGTTCTCAGGCTGGACGGCTGGCAATTCAGCTTGCTTTTCGACGTAGGGAGGAATCTTCCCACCCGCGGCCTTTAAGACGTTGTTTTCTTTGCTATGACGATTGACTTGCAGCACGCGAAGGAAATGAACTAGATCCCAAGCATCATTGGGCTGAATCACATCCGCGAACGACGGCATCGGAGTTCCATCGAGGCCGGTCATGAAGATCTTGTAGAGATCCGAATTCGTAGATCCGCATTTGAATCGGGAATCGTCCCCACCGGCCGCAAAATTGTACGGTCGAATCGGCTGATCTTTGCTATCGGTTAGAGTCGCCGCCGAGGGACCGTCCCCATTGCCGTGCGGTCCATGACACTTCCAGCATTCGAGTTTGGTAAACAATGCCTTGCCATGAGAGATGCTCTCAATCGTCACAGGCGGCTCGGCCGGAATCTTGATTGCCTCACCCGGCTTCTCTTTCTCCCAGCGTGGTGAGAACGTCTTGATATAGGCGACCAGATCGGAACGCTGCTGACTACTGAACGTACTCCAGATCGGCATATTGGAATTGGTGAGGCCGCGACCAATGGTGTTGAACAGATCTTGATCCGTGGGCAGGGTGCCGGTCGGGGTCGAGCGGCACTTGAACGTGGCAGTGGTGAAATCACGAGGTTTGGGATCGAGCCAAACGGCGTTCTCGCCATTGCCGTCGCCCAGATCCCCGTGGCAGCCTGCACAATACCTTCGGTATGGCATCTTGGCATCTTTGGCGTGGCCAACTACATTGTCGACGTGACTTTCCATTGGCTCAAGCGGATGAGGCTGGCTAGGCCCCACGTCCGGTGCCGAGTCCTGGGCCGCCCCTTGCGCTACGAAGAACGCAGCCAGAACCAGTGGGAGAAACAGGATGTGAAACTGCGATGTCTTTAAGGTTTTCATCGTCGGTATCCTCAAACCATGTCGGCGCCGGGAAACTCGTCCCCCGCCGAATGATTGTTGTCTCTCAGAAATCGAAGTCGAATCCGAGCATCAGGCTACTGCTGCTCAGGTCCGTGCCCGTTACCGGCGAGGTTCCACGTTGGCGAATCCACGCGTATTCATTGTGGAATGCAAACCCAGCGCGGCTCGTCATAAACGGGTTGTAGCGATACCCGAATACGTAGTTGTCGATATCCCCCAGGTTGGATGGAGTTCCGGGAATCGCCTGTTGCGACATTCGGACCCACTCCGAGCGCTGGAAAATGGTGAACTGCGGGTTCCAAACGTAGTGGGTCTCGACAAAGGCCCCATTCCAGGTTGGATTGACGGTTCCGGGCGGGAGGGTACCCGTGGTGTTGTTGGCAGTACACGGAGTTGCTCCATCGATGATGTCTCCGTAGCAAGCTCCAAAGAAGGCATTGTCGGAGCCGTGCTGGGTGAAAACCTGGAAGTCCAGGTGGCTTCCCAAGTAAAAGAGACCTTCGAAACCGTAACGACTGAAGCTCTTGTTGCCGATACCCGAACCAGGTATGGGCACACCGGCACTAGTTAGATATGTGGTCGGAGCGATGCCCACCAGGGCATAGCCGCCCACTCGTTGGACGCCCAGCCTCCCTGCACCAAAGGCTTGGCTGCCGGCGAAGAACCAGCTGTACGAGTTCTGGCCGTAGGGCAGATCGACATTGCCATCGGTCGAACTGAACACTGCGGCGGAGAGGCGGGTACGGTCATCCGCGGAGTGCCCCATCCACTCGGCGCCCAGCTGGTTGTCCCCCAATTGGCCGAAGATGTTTCCATCGTTCACCGGAATGAAATGGAAGAGTTGGTATTCTCCGCCGCTGGCCGAGAGCGTCAGTGTCCGCTTTTCCGAAATGAAGCTATCTAGTTCAAATTTGCCAGTTTTCACGTTCAACCACGGACTGTGAAACAGGTTATCGAAGCGGACGTTGGCCGATTCGAAGTGGAAAGAACCAAATTCATCCGCGGAAGGAACTAACAGGAACGATATGTTCTTTTCCAGGGTGCCACCGGTCAGTATGTCTAAACCGCTGAGATTAAAGCCGGTTGTCGTCAGCCTAGTCTCACCAGTGCCGGTCGTAGTATCAACAGCTACTTTATTGGTGCTCTCGCGGCTCCAGAAAGGGGTGATACGTAGCGTAATCGGCCAATAGGAGGCATTTTGCCAGATCGGAGCATCCCGATCGTTCATTAGTTGGTAGCCATTGTCTTTGAACTTCTGACCGAAATAATTCAGCATCGGCCATGATTCGTGACAGGCCGAACAGCGGAGGCCGTATTTGCGCGCGAAGGCCGGGAGGGCATTCGCCGATTGGCTGGCACTCAAGACCAGGAAGACCACAACCAAAACCGCAGTTGCAACCGATTGCAACCATGGCAGCTTTCCACAAATGCGAGACTGCGTCCCCATTCGCATGCCGAACTCCTGAGGCAAGTTTTTTAAACTGCATTCCCACAATGCAATGGCGAGAGCAAACACGAAGCAAGTCGATGGAAACCCCTTCCATAGACCACCTCGAGGCAGGTCCTCTTCAGTTCGACTTCTCACGCTAGAAGGTCCTACCACCGTACCGGGCGGCATCCTACTACGGCCTCGTGACAACTTGCAAGGGGGTTGGAGACAATTTTTTTACAATGTTTTGACAAAGACAAGCTTGGCAATTTGCCTTTTGGTATTAAAAGTTTTGGAAACTGGTGATTGACAGAGCCGGCCGTTAGCTGAGAATCTTCTGCCTGCGAGGGAGCACCAATCTTGGAAACGGCAAAATCGCACTTACCACCCCTTCCGGCGATCCATACGGAACGGAATCTAGCTTTGATTTCCAGGAAGGTCGGAATTTTCTTTGCCATACTCCTCGCGACTCTTCCCTTGGCGGCTCGGGAAAAGGACGCGGTCCAATACGGTTCCGGCCTTATTGTGAATGTTCCGTTCGCAGAGAGCGAAGTTGTGCAAGTCGTTCAGGACGTCATTCAAAACGGAATCATCCGAGGCAGCAAGGAATACAACAAGGACGAATACATCACCGGCGCGACCGCCGCAGATTCAACCCGGGCCTTTAAGGAATGGACTGACGGCGGTAAGGTCTTTTACAAAGTGCGTCTCAAGACGCTTGACCCGCAGAACTTCAAAAATACGAACGACTCTGGCACGCTGGCGGTGCGCTATGTTGTACAGGGTCAAGCCGATAACCACACGGTGCTGCATATCGACGCGGTATTTGTCGAGGATTTTCGTCATGTCACTCATGCCTCCAATGGGTCGGTCGAAGGAGCGGAATACAAGAGCATTCACGATCGCCTCGAGGCACTTGCATTAATGAAAAATCAGACCGCCGATGCCGAGCGCGAAAAGTTAGCGCACAACTCCGCTACACAGCTTACTGATGTTCCAGCCGTCGAAATGTCTTCTTCGGTCTCCAATCCTGCTCCTTCGGTACCCGTCAACTCGAGTCCAACACCAGTAGCCCCGGCAGGCACGGAAACTGCATCACAGACCCCGGAGCAGCGCGTTCAGGATCTTCGACGACAGGTCGAGCGACTTGTAAAGTCTCCAGGCGCGCCCTTGAAATCGGCCCCATTCCACACTGCGAGCACCTTACAGTCCCTTTCCGCCGGGACCGAGGTTCTGGTGGAGATCTCGACGCCATACTGGCTGGGCGTGGAAACCCACGAAGGCCAACACGGCTGGATTTTGCGCGACGAGTTGGGGCAATTGCCATGAGGATCGTCGGCAAGCGACCGAACCAGATACTGTGGGCAGCGGCAACGACCATGGTCGTCTGTCTTCTCGCAGCAACCGCCGCCCAAACCCAAACCGTCCCGTACGAACGCACCTTCCCACAATCGAAAGCTGCCGTTGAAAGGGCGCTTGGCTCGTTGCAAACCAATTTGGCTGGCCACCTTCCCACGTTGGACGGATTTGCCAAGCCCGGAGAACATCCTCTCGACCGCTATCAGCGCGGCTACTACCAGACTACGGTGCAGGTGAATCCAGTCCCGGCCGGGGGAACAATGGTTCGAGTCAGCACAAAAGTGACGGCGTGGTATTCGGATTCGGTGGCATCTCGCTCCGGATATCAGTTGCTGATTTCCAACGGCCGTCTTGAGTCCGATCTACTGGATCAGTTGACTGAGCAGCTGGCAAAAAACCCGTCGATCGGCCACGGGCCTACCGAAGCTGTCGCGGTTCCCAGTAGCTCGACGGTTGCAAAAACCGTCGCCGACCCTCCAGTTTCGACGCCCATTTCAAAATTTTCCGCGACTGATCGTAGATTTTCGGCCTCTTTGAGCGATGGTCTCACGGCGGAACATACGAATATCCCGGCTCCCGACCCCAAGAATGGCGACAAGTCGGCGATCGCTCTGCAAAAGGAAGCCGACAGTCTAGAAGAGACCTTCAGAAACCAAGCCCATCCCAAGAATCTTGTAGCGGTGAAGAAGTCTGGAACACCCGTTGTCGCAACTCCCAGCCTGGCCGCGAAGCCGCAGTTCTTGGCGAGCATGCACGATGAATTCGAAATGCTCGACTTCAATGCAGACTGGGTTCATGTCCGCGTTTCAGGACTCTCCCGTGGATGGATCTGGCGCAATAGCGTCGAAATGCCCGAGGGAATGCGCGACACCGGGCCCGGGGTCGCCCAAGCCCTGACGCCGGCAGCAGACTTGTTCCACGTAATCCGGGAAGAAACATCGACCTTCCCCGGAGACTGGACTCCCCTGCGAAACAAGAATGTGAAAATCTTCTCCGTGCAAAAAGTTGACGAAAACAGCAACGACGCCGGATCCGGAGCCCGTCTCGAGTACGCCAAATTCTTACTGGAGAAAGGTTTCAAGGAAATCGCTCAAAAGTCACAAGATCTGGCCGGTATCGTAATAATCTTCGACTCGGCAGATGGAGGCATGATCGCCGTGACCACTCCTGCTCTTCAGCAATGGAAAGCGGGCACACTGTCAGATGCCGCGCTTTGGCGCAAGTGCTTCTTCGATCCACCGGAAACTTTTGACTCGGCTGGATCGTCGGCCAGCCGGTGACCGTGCTCCCCTCGCTGGAGATCATGTTTGTGTTAGCCTGTTCGGGACGCGTTTTTGTTTTCCCTTGACTTTCGAAATTGATCAGAGTACCTATGCAGTCCTTGAGCACGTAGCGGAGTGGGGTCCGTGCGTGATTTTTCGGTAACAGCCAGGAACGGTTTTCCGGGACGCTTTAAACGGCCAAACAATGAGCTCGATGACAATGCCTCTTTCTGCTTTTCGGACCAGGGCGACTTCCCTTCTCCGCGACTATGCCGAACTGACGAAGCTGCGAGTCACCTCTTTGATCGTCATGACTGCGTGGTGCGGCTATTTCTTCGGCGCCCATCAGGCCGGCGTTCCGTGGATTAGCTGGGGGCTATTTCATTCTCTGCTGGGTATCGGACTGGTTTCCAGCGGCACCGCGGCATTGAACGAAGTGATGGAACATGATGTCGATGCTTTCATGCGGCGCACCGCTCTTCGCCCGCTTCCCGCTGGTCGCATGAGCATCTTTCATGCCACAGCAGTGGGCGTGTTGGCTGCGGTTGGCGGATCGATCTATCTCGCCCTGGCGACGAATCCCTTGACCGGACTGCTGACCTTCATGACCTCTGTCGTCTACCTCGCCGCTTATACTCCGCTCAAGCGCATCTCGCCGATTTGCACTTTCGTCGGAGCCTTTCCCGGAGCTATGCCTGGAGTGCTCGGCTGGACCGCCGTTCGCGGCCAACTCGAATGGGGAACGCTGGTGTTGTTCGCCATTCTCTTCATCTGGCAGTTCCCCCACTTCTTTTCGATCGCTTGGTTGTATCGCGATGACTACGCAAAAGGCGGAGTGAAGATGCTGCCCGTGGTGGAAGAAGACGGCCGCTCGACCGCTCGCCGCATTCTCGCCTATTCGGTTGCGCTGATCCCGATCAGCGTGCTTCCAAGCTTCATGGGCATGGCCGGAAAGATTTATCTGGTAGGAGCCGTGGTTCTCGGCGTTGCACTTCTTTATTTCGGGATCCGCTTGGCCTTCCTGAACCAGCCGCTTTCGAGCGCACCCTCGAAAATGCGCGCCCGTCAAGTGCTGCAGGCAACGGTGATCTACTTACCATTGCTCTTCGCGCTGATGATGGGCAATTCGCTAAAGCCCTAATCAACTCATCTCAGACAGCCAACCCGGCTGTAAATCCGGACCTATCTATTAACCAGCTCAGGTGGCGGTCCCAGGTTTTCGGGCAAAGGCGCCGTCAACGAATCAAGGAAGGCCATAAGGTCATCTCGCTCGTCAAACGTCAGAAAATCTAGCGCACGAATCTCCTTGTCCAGATGCGGATTCAGATTCCCTCCTCCGATGTAATGCCCCAGAGCATCTTTCAGAGTCGGAAACGTTCCATCGTGCATGTACGGTTCGCGGTGCGCCAAGTTGCGTAAGGTAGGAGTTTTGAATGCTCCCCAATCCGCCTCATTTTTGGTCTGATCGTAGCGTCCCAGATCGACCATGTTTCCCCGAGTGTCGGAACCAATTCCAAGGTTGTGGAACTTGTTATCTGTAAACAGCGCATACACTTTGCCAATGGTGTGACAGACCTCGCAGTTCCCCTTCTTGGGATCCACGAATAGCTTCAGTCCCCGCTGCGCGGATGCGGAAAGCGCCTTCTTGTCATGTCCGTAATAGAAGCGGTCGAACGGAGAATTACCACTCAGCACCGTCCGCTCGAATGAAGCGATCGACTTCACAACCAGATCGATCGTGATCTGATCTGTGCCCCACGCCTGCTTAAAGCGAGCCACATATTTGGGATCGGCCTGCAGCCGTTTTACAACCTCGCCGTGCGTGGTTGCCATTTCAACTGGGTTCGCAATTGGCCCTTTGGCCTGTTCCTCGAGACTGGCGGCGCGCCCGTCCCAGAATTGCAAAAAGTTATACGCTGAATTGATCACTGTCGGCGAATGCCGTGCGCCTTTCTTGCCGTCCACACCAATCGAGACTGGCCGCGCATCTGCGAACGCCGCTTCTGGGGAATGACACGACGCGCACGAAATCGTGCTATCCGCTGAAAGAACGGGATCGTAATAGAGCAAACGGCCGAGAGCAACAGTTTCCACCGTGGGAGGATTGTCGGCCGGAATCGGAACCGGCGGCAGCCCTAAGGGCGCCTTAATGATGAGCAGTTTCCCGGTTGGCATCGAGGCACCGCTCTCTTTGTCTGCTGGGCGGCTTACCGCGTTTACCGGGCTATAAAGGCTGGCGAAGACAATGAGGCCGACAAAGAAAAGAGAAAGCACGAGCAGGCGAATCTTCTGCGACGATTCCACGGCGGCTCCCTCCAAGGATCAACAAAAATTCTAGGATCCTCAAATCTCGCTGACAGTGAGTCGAATCACAGGCCTGAGTGCGCGCCACGAAGCGTTGCGCAGGTAAAGAAAACACGGAATATGCCGCTCGTCGTAAAATGCTGCCAGGTCAAACCTTGAAACTGACGGAAGATCCGCATCGCCGACTGAATGCCCTGACCAACGAGTGGGTGCTGGTCTCGCCTCATCGTGCAACGCGTCCATGGCAGGGGGAAGTGGCACTGCTTCCGTCGGCGAAAGAACCAACTTACGATCCAACTTGCTATCTTTGTCCCGGCAATTCACGCGTCGGAGGAATTCAAAATCCCAACTACGCTTCGACCTTTGTGTTTGAAAACGATTTCGCAGCCCTGAAACCGCAAGTAATCCCGTCTCGTCTCGACGTCGACAACCTGGGCCTCCTAGTTGCCGAGTCGGAACCCGGAATCTGCCGGGTGATCTGCTTCTCCCCGCGCCACGATCTCACGCTCGCCACCATGCCCTTGGACCAGATCAAATTGGTAGTCGATACGTGGGCCGGACAATTCCGGGAACTAGGCGGTCTTCCCTCCATCAATCACGTACAGATCTTCGAAAATCGTGGCGCCATGATGGGCGCCAGCAACCCGCATCCTCATTGTCAGATCTGGGCGACATCCTCGATTCCCGAGGCACCCTCGAAAGAACTCGCTGCCCAACGCGCGTATTTGAAGTCTCATACGCGATGTCTGCTCTGCGACTACATTGCGTTGGAAGCTCGCCAGCAGGTCCGCCTGATTTGTGAGAACGACGGATTCGTTGTGTTCGTGCCCTTCTGGGCAGTGTGGCCCTTCGAAATCCTTGTTTGCGCCCGTCGCCACTTCGGAAGCATGAACGAATTCGCCTCCTCTGAGACGCATTCCTTGAGTGATATCCTGAAGCGAGTCACATCCACTTACGACAAAGTGTTCGGAGTTCCCTTTCCATACTCAATGGGCTTCCACCAGTCACCAACCGACGGCGTCGATCATCCTGAGTGGCATTTCCACGCACATTTTTATCCGCCACTCTTGCGATCAGCCACGATCCGTAAGCACATGGTGGGTTTCGAAATGCTGGGCACACCCCAGCGCGACATCACTCCAGAGATTGCCGCCGAACGTCTGCGCGAACTGGCCAACGCGTCTACACAATAGCCCTTGTCATCCTGAGCGAAGCGAAGGACCTATGCAAGTTCTCGCGCAAAATTGTAGGGGCACTTCTTTACCGTCATCACGATCACACATGATAGAGCAGCGATCGTCGGTGTATTCTTGCAGGTATTCCGATAAAAGAATGCCGCGGAGAGAATTCAAATGAAAATCGCGCGCTCATCTATGAGGTTCGCCTTAATTTTCGTTTCAATTGCAGTCGCCTATATTTCGCAAGCCGCCGCTCAAGCTTCCTCCATCCCGGCCTCACGACTCATCAATCCTGAAGATGTAGTAAAACTTCTCCAGACATCAGGGAAAGAAAAACCACTCATGATCCAGGTAGGCTCCCACGTTCTCTACGCGCAGGCGCACATCCCAGGATCGGAATATATCGGTCCTGCCTCAAGTGAGGCCGGACTCCAGCAACTCCGCAAGCGTGTCGAGTCCCTGCCGCGCACTAAACTCATCGTCCTCTACTGCGGCTGCTGCCCCTGGGACCGCTGTCCCAACGTGAAGCCCGCGGACGACGCGCTTCACGCCTTGGGCTTCACCAACGTTAAGGTGCTCTACATTGCCAACAATTTCGGTACCAATTGGGTAGATAAGGGCTATCCCGTCGCGAAGGGAGAATAGCCGCTTGCGCCCGACAAGAAGAATGGCCTTTGCCACGATTGCGCTCACTCTTGGTGCACTCGTGGCGGTGTATTTCGTGCGGCGCGCTCACACGCCCATTGGGGTCTCCTCCGGAACAACCAACCATCAACTCGCGCCCGACTTCGCTCTGCCTACACCAGACGGCAGAGACCTTCAACTGTCCTCCTATCGAGGCAAAGTCGTTCTTCTGGATTTTTGGGCGACCTGGTGCGATCCCTGCCGCGAGGAGATTCCTCACTTCGTAGACTTGCAGCAGAAATATGGCGAGCGCGGGCTACAGATTATCGGCGTCTCGATGGATGACAGCGCCGAACCCGTTCGCCCTTTCTACCTACGCTTTCACATGAACTATCCGGTCGTGATGGGAACTGCAAAGACCGGCGAACTCTACGGAGGAATTCTGGGACTCCCCATCTCGTTCCTGATTGGCCGCGACGGCCGCATCTACACCAAGCATATCGGAGCCACGGATGCCTCTGTTTTCGAACGAGAGATCAAGCATCTGATCGAGACCCCTTAAGCCGCGCCCTCGCCGTGCCCAGATCACAGCCACTTGTGATTCCAATCGCCGCATCTAGCTGCGGCCCGAGCTAGCCTTAATAGTTTGCACGGGTACGCGTATGCGCGAAACCATCAAGCGCCTGTGGCCGGAGATCGACTGGATCGCCGATCTCCAATTGCGTGAACAAGTTACCCAGACTTGGATCAGGGCCCTCGAGCGCAGCCCGCTGACCGCCGACGACCTGAACCGGATTCCCTTCACCTTGCTGGTCCCGAATTGCCCCATCACTTTCATGGAGCACAAACGTTGCGTCGTGCACATAGCCCGTGACAGCGCCCGCGCAATGAACGACTTCATGGGACGCGCGCTGCCCATCGATGCTGACACGGTAATTGCAGGCGCCATCCTCGCCGACGTCGGCAAACTACTGGAATACGAAATCGGTACCGACGGCCAGAGCCGCCAGAGCGAACGCGGCGAAGCTCTTCGTCATCCCTTCACCGG
>Ga0207693_10001335_pt1 | contig 21801 bp, 22 predicted proteins | sample LARL81metaG_FD_184347 | JGI IMG/M metagenome (GOLD analysis project Ga0207693, IMG submission 184347) | Corn, switchgrass and miscanthus rhizosphere microbial communities from Kellogg Biological Station, Michigan, USA - LAR L8-1 metaG... | ecosystem: Host-associated > Plants > Roots >... | reverse complement strand
GCTGCGCGGCGACATCCTGGTCAAGGCCGACAAGATGACGATGGCCAATTCGCTCGAACTGCGGGTGCCGTTCCTGGATCCCGAGGTGTTCGCGGTGGCATCCAAGCTCCCGGTCGATCAGAAGATCACAAGGGCCACCACAAAATTCGCGCTGCGTAAGGCGCTGGAACCCATCGTTCCCGCCCATGTGCTCAACCGGCCGAAGCTGGGCTTCCCGGTCCCGATCCGGCACTGGCTGCAGGCAGGTGAACTGATGGACTGGGCCTACGCGACGATCGCCGCGTCACAGGCCAGCGATCTCGTTGACCTTCCGGCGGTGCGGGCCATGCTTGACGAACACCGCCGCGGCACAAGCGATCACAGCCGCCGGCTGTGGACAGTGCTGATCTTTATGCTGTGGCACGCTATCTTCGTCGAGCACAGCGTGACCCCACAGATCAGCGAGCCGACCTACCCGGTCCAGCTCTAGGCCGCCAAAGCCGAGGCGATCTCCGCGGCTGCATCCGCACCGTAGGCGTCGCCCAGCCGTTTCATGGCCGCATCCTTGTCCCAGGCCCACTCCTGGGGACCGGGTGCCTCCAGCACCAGCGTGGCGACCATTGATGCGAGTTGCGCCGACCGCTCCAGGCTGAGCCCGGCGGTGCGGCCGGTCAAAAAGCCCGCCCGGAACGCGTCGCCGATGCCGGTGGGATCGTCCTTGTGGGTCTCGGGCACCACATCGACGTGGACGAAAGTGCCATCGCGGCCGACGATATCGACGCCCTTCTCCCCCAATGTCGTGATGCGCATCTCGATCTGGCCCATCACCTCCGCCTCGGACCACCCGGACTTCTGCAATAGCAGGTCCCATTCGTAGTCGTTGGTGAACAGGTAAGTGGCACCGTCGATCAGCGCGCGGATCTGGTCCCCGGACAACCGTGCCAGTTGTTGGGACGGGTCGGCGGCGAAGGCCAGCCCCAGCTTGCGGCACTCCTCGGTGTGCAGGAACATCGCCTCGGGGTCGTTGGCTCCAACGATCACCAGATCAGTTGTGCCTGTTCGTGATACGACGTCGGCGAGCTTGATGTCACGGGCCTCCGACATCGCGCCCGGATAGAACGACGCGATCTGGGCCATGGCCTCATCGGTCGTGCAGACGAACCGCGCCGTGTAGGCCGAGTCGGAGATGAGGACGCTGTCGCAGTCCACGCCGTGCGATGTGAGCCACTGCCGGTAGTCGTCGAAGTCCTTGCCGGCAGCACCGACGAGCGCAACGTCACCGCCGAGCACGCCGATCGCGAAGGCCATGTTTCCGGCCACCCCGCCCCGGTGCACCACCAGATCGTCGACCAGGAAGCTCAGTGACACCTTTTGTAAGTGATCGGCCAGCAGTTGCTCGGAGAACCGACCCGGAAAACGCATGAGATGGTCGGTCGCAATCGATCCGGTCACCGCGATGGTCACGAAACGTCACCCTTCATTTATTAAGCCGTCTACATAACCTTACCCACGGGATACCCGCAAGACAGTGCGCTAACCTGCCTACAAGTGCCCGAATGGTCACTGTAGACAGGCAAATTTATCGACATACCTCGGGGGAGCAAATCTATGACTGGTCCGTACCCGCCCGAATACGGCGCCGGACCCGTCGGCCCGCAAATGTATGCGCCGCAGCCGTATCAGGCAAATGTCCCGTCGCCTTATCCGTCAATGCTGCCGCCGCCGGTGCCATATCCGAAACGGCGCTGGTGGCCCATCGCCGCAGTGGCGCTGGCAGTTGCGGTGGTCGCAGCCCTAGTCACCGCAATTGTTCTGGCGTCGCGCAACGATGCGTCGGGCCACACTGCGCTGACGCAGGCATCCGCCAAGGCCGCCATTCAGGAATATCTGGACGCGCTGTCCAAGGGTGATGATCAAACTGTCGCGCGTCACACCCTGTGCGGACTGTTCGACGCGGTCAAGGAGCACCGCTCCGACCTCGCGCTGGCCAGTCTGAGCAGCGATGCGTTCCGCAAGCAGTACAGCCATGTCGAGGTGACCTCGATCGACAAGATGGTGAACTGGTCGCCAAATCAGGCGCAGGTCCTGTTCACGATGCGGGTGACGCTGGCGAGCGGGTCGACACGTGACCAGTCGACGAAAGACAACGAGGAACAGGCCGTCGCTCAGTTACTGGCCGAGGACAACCAGATCCTGGTGTGCTCCTACTTGCCGAGGACGGCCGGTCAGTACTGACACCGGAGCCGCTCGGCCGGCGACATCAAGCTCAGTTGAACGAGTCGCCGCAGGCGCAGGATCCGGTGGCGTTCGGGTTGTCGATGGTGAAGCCCTGCTTCTCGATGGTGTCGACGAAGTCGATCTTGGCGCCCTGCACGTAGGGGGCGCTCATCCGGTCGACGGTCAGCTTGACGCCGCCGAAGTCCGCGGTCAGGTCGCCGTCGAGGGACCTGTCGTCGAAGAACAAGTTGTAGCGCAGGCCGGCGCAGCCGCCCGGCTGGACGGCGATGCGCAGTGCCAGGTCGTCACGGCCCTCCTGATCCAGCAGCGCCTTCGCCTTGGCGGCCGCGGCGTCGGTCAGGAGTACGCCGTGGGTGCTGGTGGCCGTCTCGTCCTGAACAGTCATTACATCTCCCCTGTGCAGTGTTCGTGGGTAGACCGTTGGGTCCACATCATCAACGGTACCTTGTTTAGGCCGTATTCCCGATTCATCCCCAGGTCGCCGCGCTCACTCGGGCCAATCCTTCCAGCTGGTTGGCCGCGTCCTCGATGGCCAGCTGCACCGAGCCCGCGTGGTCGGTGATGGAGAACGCCGCCGCGATGCCCGCGTCGGCCAGCGTGGCTTCGTCGAGGGTGACCTGGCCTGCCAGGACCAACACCGGTATCCGGTGCGACCGCGCGCCCGAGGCGAGCGCACTGACGACTTTGCCGTGCAGTGACTGGTCGTCGAACCGGCCCTCGCCGGTGATCACGAGCTGTGCGGCGGCGACGTCGTCGGCCAGCCTGGTGTGTTCGGCGATGATCGCCGCACCGGATTCGCGGCGGGCGCCCAGCGCCAGCAGCGCCGCGCCGATGCCGCCCGCGGCGCCTGCACCAGCTTCATCGCTGACCGCGCGCCCGGCCGCGGCGTTCAATTCCACCGCCCAGTCGCTCAGCCGCTGCTCCAGGACGCGCACGGTGTCGGGGTCGGCACCCTTCTGCGGGCCGAACACGGCCGCGGCACCCATCGGTCCGAGCAGCGGGTGCTCGACGTCGGTAGCGGCGATCAGCTCGACTCCCGCCAGCAGCTTGCGCGCTGCGATCAGGCTGGCCTTGTCTCTGCTCCTCGCGTGCGCAGCCAACTCGTCGATCATGCCGCGGCCGCCGTCGGTGCAGCTGCTGCCGCCCAGCCCGACCACGATCCGGACCGCCCCGGCGCGCACGGCGGCGGCGATCAGCTGTCCCACCCCCCGGCTGTGCGCGGCCAGCGCGGTCTGCGCAGTCGGCGGACCGCCCAGCAAAGCCAGGCCACAGGCCTGTGCACACTCGATGTAGGCGGTCCGGGGCGCGGCCGGGTCGAGCACCCAGTCCGCGGACACGTCCTCGGTCAGCGGGCCGCTCACCCGGAGGGTGTTGACCTCGCCGATTCGGCCGGCGAGCACGCCGACGAAGCCGGGCCCACCGTCGGACTGTGGCGCCAAGACCAGTTCATCGTCGGGGCGGCCGCTACGCCAGCCGCGCGCGATCGCCTCGGCGGCCTCGACGGCCGTGAGGCTGTCGCCGTAGCAGTCGGGGGCGATCAGTACCCGCATGACGGCAGACTAGGCCCTGATTCCGCAGGTGCATACCGGGGGACCCCGACGCGCAAGTAATCTGGCAGGCGTGCATCTGCTGGGCCGCAAGAAACACAACTCGGGCGCTTCCTCGGCCACGCCCGAGGACGTGCAGACCAGCCCCGAGCGTGCCGGCACCACGGCCCCGAAGGGTAAGCCGACCCCGAAACGAAACCAGGGCAGGCGAGGCCCGGTCGCACCGGCGCCGATGACGTCCTCCGAAGCGCGCCGCCGCCGCAAGGAGCTCGGCGGTCCAAAGCTGAGCCGCCAGGAGCGCAAGGCCGAGCGGCTCTCCCGCCGTGCCGACATGACCGAACGCCGCGAGAAGATGATGGCAGGCGAGGACGCCTACCTGCTCCCACGCGACAAGGGCCCGGTGCGCCGCTTCGTGCGTGACGTGGTGGACTCGCGCCGAAACGTGCTCGGGCTGTTCATGCCCGCGGCGCTCGGCCTGATCTTCTTCATGCTGGCGGTGCCCTCGGTCGCGGTGCAGCGCCTGCTCTCCCCCGCCATGTTGGTCCTGGTGTTGATCATGGTGATCGACGGCTTCATCCTGGGCCGCAAGGTGAACAAGCTCGTCGACGAGAAGTTCCCCGATAACACCGAAAGTGGTTGGAAGGTCGGCTTTTATGCCGCCAGCCGTGCCTCACAACTGCGCCGGATGCGCGCCCCGCGGCCGCAGGTCAATCGCGGCGACAGCGTCTCTTGATGGAGCCTGATCCCTCTGTGCGCACGCTGGTGCTAGGGGGCATCCGGTCGGGTAAGTCGCAATGGGCTGAGACGGCGATCGCCGAATCGGCCGCGACCGGGCAGCCGGTGCGCTACCTGGCTACCGGCTCGAGGCCCGACGGTGACCCCGACTGGGCGGCGCGCATCGCCACACATCGGGCGCGCCGCCCATCACACTGGTGGACGGTCGAAACAGTAGACGTGCCAACGCAATTGCGATCTGAGGCCGCGACGGCGACGCTGGTCGACGACATTGGCGGCTGGCTCACAGCGGCGATGGACCGCCGCGGCGCGTGGGCGACCGGCTCGGTCGCCGCCGATGTGGCCGACCTTATCGCCGCGGTCGACATGTTTCCCTCGCCCCTGGCCCTCGTCAGCCCTGAGGTGGGCATGACCGTGGTGCCGCAGACGGCGGCGGGCCGTCGGTTCGCCGACGAGCTGGGCAGCCTCAACCAGCGGCTGGCCGAGCTGTGCGAAAGGGTGGTGCTGGTGGTCGCCGGGCAGCCGCTGACCGTGAAAGAACCCGGTCGCGCGGAGTCCCGCCGGTGACGGACTTCGAATCGATCACCCCGCCCGATGCCGAAGTGGCAGCTGCGGCGCGCGCCCGGCAGGACCGGTTGACCAAGCCGCCCGGCTCGCTTGGCAGGCTCGAGGACTTGTCGGTATGGGTGGCGTCATGCCAGGGGGTGTGTCCACCGCGGCAGTTCGACCGGCCCCGCGTCGTCGTGTTCGCGGGTGACCACGGCGTCACCTCCGCGGGCGTATCCGCCTATCCGGCGGAGGTCACCGCGCAGATGGTCGCGAATTTCGCCGCAGGCGGCGCCGCCATCAACGTCCTCGCCGAGGCGGCGGGGGCAAGCGTGCGGGTGGTCGACATCGCGGTGGACGCTGCAGAGCCACTGTCGGCGTCGATCGGGGCTCACAAGGTGCGGCGCGGCAGCGGCAACATCGCAGTGGAGGACGCGCTCAGCGGCGAGGAAGCAGCCGCCGCCATCGAGGCGGGCCGCCGGATCGCCGATGAGGAGGTCGATTCCGGGGCCGACCTGTTGATCGCAGGCGACATGGGAATCGGGAATACAACGGCTGCAACGACTTTGATCGCAGCACTGACCAACTCCGAGCCCGTGGCCGTCGTCGGCAGGGGCACCGGCATCGACGACGCCGGCTGGGCGCGCAAGACCGCAGCGATCCGGGACGCGCTCTACCGGGCCCGCGGCGTATCCGCGGATCCGGTTGGCCTGCTGCGTGTTTGCGGCGGAGCGGACTTGGCCGCGATGGCAGGATTCTGCGCCCAGGCCGCTGTGCGCCGCACGCCGGTGCTGCTCGACGGCGTGGTCGTGACCGCGGCCGCTTTGGTGGCCGATCGACTCGCGCCGGGCGCGCGGCAATGGTGGCAGGCGGGACACCGGTCGACGGAACCCGCCCATGCAGTTGCGCTGAAGCAGCTCGAACTCGAACCGATCATCGACATGCGGATGCGGCTCGGCGAGGGCACCGGGGCCGCGGTCGCGCTACCCATCGTGCGCGCCGCTGTCGCGGCACTGGCGTCCATGGCCACGTTCGACGAGGCAGGCGTCACCGCGTGATCCGTGCGGTCACAGGCGCATTCGCGTTTGCGACCGTCCTGCCCGTGCGCACCTCGGCCGGGCTGGGCCGCGGTGTCATCACCGCATTGCCTCTCGTGGGCGTCGCGCTCGGGGCGCTGGCCGGCGCGGTGGTATGGGCGTCGTCGTGGGCCTTCGGCGCGGGCAGCCCACTCGGCGGCGCCCTGGCGGTCGCGGTCCTGCTCATCGCGACCCGTGGCCTGCACATCGACGGGTTGTCCGACACGGCCGATGCGCTCGGTTGTTACGGGCCGCCGGAACGGGCGCTGCAGGTGATGCGTGACGGTTCGGCCGGGCCCTTCGGCGTGGCCGCCGCGGTGATGGCGATCCTGCTGCAGGCGCTGGCGTTCGCGGAACTGAGCGCCGTCGCGGTGATCGTCGCCGTGACCGCAGGCCGCGTCGCCGCGGTGGCGGCGTGCCTGCGGTCGGTACCGGCCGCGCAGGGCAGCTCGCTGGGTGGTCGCGCTGCGGGCACCCAACCGGCCACAGTGGCGCTGGTGTGGGTCATCGCAGTTGCGGCGGTGGCGGCGCTGGCCGATTCGCGCAGGTGGCAGGGCCCGCTGGCGGTTCTCGTCGCGCTCGGGTGCGCTACGGCACTCGTCGCGCACTGTGTCCGCCGGTTCGGCGGGATCACCGGCGACGTTTTGGGTGCGGCGATCGAGGTGACGACGACGGTGGCCGCCGTCGGGCTGGCGATCGGTTAGCCAGCGTTCCAAGGTTCTTCCAAGGATTCTCCAAGGCGATTCTCGGAATCTTCCGGTGCCCGCAAGGGTGACCGACAACCGAAGGGATTCCACAATGAACCGCCTCACCACCATCATCGGCACCGCCGTCGCCACCTCCGCGCTGGGACTCGCCGCGCTCGCGTCAACAGGCGTCGCCTCGGCAAGCACAGTCGACGACACCTTCATCAGCGTGATCACGGACGAGGGCATCAAGGCACCCTCAGCGAAGGAAGCTATCGGCGTCGCCGAGGACGTCTGCAGCATCCTCGACAAGGGCGGCGACCTGCTCGACGCCGTCAGCGCCGTCGCCGACTACACAGATCTGGAGTTCGAGGACTCCGCGTTTTACGTCGGCGCGTCGATCGCGTCCTACTGCCCCGAGCACGAGGACGTGATCGGCTAGCTCAACCGCGCCATCCAGCCGTGGGTGTCGGCGAACGTGCCGCGCTGGATGCCGGTCAAAGTGTCCCGCAGCGCCATCGTGATCTCGCCCGGTCCGCCGTCGGCGATGGTGAATTCACCGTCGCCGTACTTGACCCTGGCGACGGGGGTGATCACCGCGGCGGTGCCGCACGCGAACACCTCGGTGATCTCCCCTGCGGCGACCTTCTTCTGCCACTCGTCGACGTCGATCTTGCGTTCCTCGACGGCGAACCCGGCATCAGTTGCCAACTGCAGCAAGGCATCTCGCGTGACCCCGGGCAGGATCGACCCGCTCAACTCGGGGGTGACCAGCCGGGCCGTGCCGCCGCTGCCGAACACGAAGAACAGGTTCATCCCGCCCATCTCTTCGACGTAGCGGCGTTCCGCGGCGTCCAGCCACACCACCTGATCGCAGTCGTTCTCGATGGCCTGAGCCTGCGCCAGCAGCGACGCGGCGTAGTTGCCGCCGAATTTGGCCGCGCCGGTGCCCCCGGGGCAGGCACGCACGTATTCGTGTGACAGCCACACACTGACCGGCTTGATGCCGCCCTTGAAGTACGCTCCCGCGGGCGACGCGATGACCAGATATCGGTATTCGGATGCCGGCCGCACGCCCAGCCCCGGCTCGGTGGCGAAAATGTAGGGCCGCAGGTACAGCGACTCCTCGCCGCCCGCCGGTGGCACCCATGGCTCGTCGACGGCGATCAGCTGACGCAGCGACTCGATGAACGCCTCTTCGGGCAGCTCAGGGATCGCGAGTCGGCGCGCCGAGGAGCGCAGCCGCCTGGCATTGGCCTCCGGCCGGAACGACACGATCGAGCCGTCCGCCCAGCGATAGGCCTTGAGCCCCTCGAACACCTCCTGGGCGTAGTGCAGCACGATGGCCGACGGGTCCAGCTCGATCGGCCCGTACGGGATCACCCGCGCGTTGTGCCAGCCCTTTCCCTCGAGGTAGTCGATCGACACCATGTGGTCGGTGTGGAATTTACCGAACGGCGGGTCGTTGAGAATCGACGCCCGTACCTCGTCGCTCACCGGCTTCGCGTTGCGCTCAACCGTGAACTCAAGGGGGCCGTCAGTCATGCAGCGATTGTATATCCGCTCGCTACCGGGTTTTTGCCTCGATGAACGGCGGATTGACGACTTCACATTCGAGGCTGCGGCCGCGGACGTCCACCGAGACCTTTTGGCCGTCGGTGATGGCGGCGCCGTTGACGTCAGTGTCGATCAACGCCAGCGCGATGCCGACTTTCAAACTCGGAGAAAAGGTTCCCGACGTCGTCACGCCGATCGGGGTGTCACCGTCGAGCACCGTGAGGTCAGGCCGCAGCACCCCGCGACCGACGGCACGCAGCCCGCGCAGCGTCCGCTTAGGTCCCGCTTCCTTCTCCGCCAGCAGCGCGTCGCGTCCCCAGAACGCGTCCTTTTTCCACCCGATCGCCCATCCACACCGCGCCTGCAGCGGCGAGATGTCCAGCGACAGTTCGTGGCCGTGCAGCGGATAACCCATTTCGGTGCGCAGCGTGTCGCGTGCCCCCAGCCCGGCCAGCTCACCGCCGGCACTGCCAACCACCTCGACAAGAGCGTCAAAAACCACGCCTGCCTGATCCCACGTCGGCAGCAGTTCGTAGCCGTGCTCGCCGGTGTAGCCGGTTCGGCATACCCGCACGTCGACGCCACCGAATTCGGCGTCCGCGTATCCCATGTAATCCATATCGGTCGGCAGGCCCAAACCGCCGACGACTTCGGTCGATTTAGGTCCCTGCACGGCGAGCACCGCGTAAGAGCGGTGTTCGTCGGTGATCGTCAGTCCCGCGGGTGCGCGCTCCGCAAGCGCCGCGACGACGGCGCTAGTGTTCGCGGCGTTGGGCACCAGGAAGATCTCGTCGTCGGAGACGTAGTAGGCGATCAGGTCGTCGATGACTCCACCGGAATCGGTGCAGCACAACGTGTATTGCGCCTTACCCGCGCCGATGCGTCGAAGGTCGTTGGTCAGCGCGGAGTTGACGTACTCGGCGGCGCCGGGGCCACGCACTAGCGCCTTGCCGAGGTGGCTGACGTCGAACAGTCCGACTGTGGTGCGCGTCGCGGTGTGTTCACCGACCGTTCCGGCGTACGAAACCGGCATCAGCCAGCCGGAGAATTCCGCGAAACTCGCGCCGAGTTGACGATGGCGTTCCTCGAGGGGGCCATGTAGGACTTCGCTCACTTCAGTTTCCCGCACGGGAAATCACCCTAATCACCAGGCGCCCCTGACACACTTGTGCAGGTGGTCGACCTCCACGCGCTCGAAGCCGCGGGGATCGCGAATGCGCGGGAACGAGCCGGCCTCATCGAATACCTGGACGGCCTCGGGTTCACGGCCGAGGACATGGTCGAGGCCGAGCGCAGCGGCAGGCTGTTCGGCCTCGCGGGTGACGTTCTGCAATGGTCGGGCCGCCCGATCTACAGCCTGAGCACCGCCGCCGAGCAACTCGGTGTGCCCGTCGATGACGTCGCGCACGCCTGGGCCGTGCTGGGACTGACCATCGCCGACGCGGAAGTTCCCGCGCTGAGCCAGGCTGACATCGATGGATTGGCGACGTGGGTCACCCTCAGGACGGTCGCGGGCGAGGACGCCGCACTCGGCTTTCTGCGGGTGATCGGTGCGGTGATGGCCCGGCTCGCCGAGGCCAGCGGGACCATGATTCGCCTCGCACAGCCCGACCTACTGATGACGCACAGCCAGGACGAGCTCACCACGGCGCGCGCGTACCGGGCGGTGGCGGAGCTGGTCCCCGGTATCTCAACTCTGATCGACTGCGTATGGCGCCATCAGATCACCAGCGCCCGAACCTACTTCGAGCACGTCATCCAGGACTCGTCGGCAAGCGTGACATGCGGCGTCGGATTCGCGGATCTCTCGAGCTTCACCGCGCTGACGCAGCTGCTCTCCCCGACCGAGTTGTCGGACCTGCTCATTGAGTTCAGCGGCACCGTCAGCGACGTGGTGCACGCCGACGGTGGACGAGTGGTGAAGTTCATCGGCGACGAGGTGATGTGGGTGAGTTCGACGCCGGAGCAGCTGGCGAAAGTCGCTGTCGACCTGGTCGAACACCCGCGAGCACGCGAGGCGGGTCTGCAAGTCCGCGCCGGCCTCGGCTACGGCTCGGTGCTGGCCATCGGCGGTGACTACTTCGGCAACGCGGTGAACCTGGCGGCCCGCCTGGTCGCGGCCGCGGCGCCGGGGCAGATCCTGGCCTCAACCGACGTTCGCGACGAGCTGACCGACTGGCCGGCGATCCCGCTGGATCCGTTGATACTCAAGGGTTTCGACTCTCCGGTGATGGCCTACGACCTGCACCTGTCTCGCTGATGGTCGATCTCGACGCTCTGGAAGCGGCGGGGATTGCCAACGCGCGGGAGCGGGGCGCCCTGATCGAATACCTGGACGGCCTGGGGTTCACCGCCGAGGAAATGGTCGAGGCCGAGCGCCGGGGCCGCCTATTCGGGCTTGCCGGTGACGCCGTCAGACGGTCCGGGCGACCGGCATACAGCCTGCGGACCGCTGCCGAGGCACTCGGGTTGCCTCTCGACGACGTCGCATATTTCTGGGCCGCGCTTGACTTGACCGTGCCCCGCCCCGACGACGTCACGCTTAGCCAGGCGGATGTCGATGCGCTGGCCACTTGTGCAGCAATGAAGGCACGGATGAATGACGACGGCGGCTTATTGCGACTCATCGGCACCGCGATGGCACGGCTGGCGGAGGCCGAGACGACGCTGCTGCGCACCTCTCGTCCCGACTTCTGGATCACCCGCAGCCATGACGAACTCACCACTGCACGGGCGTGGCGAGAAGTGGCCGAACTGATTCCCGGCATCGGGGCGATGCTCGATGTCGTTCATCGGCATCAGACGACACGCCCGCGCCTCTTCGAGAGTGTCACCGTCAATCCCTCGGAGAGCGTGACGTGCGGCGTCGGCTTTGCGGATCTGTCGGGGTTCACCGCGCTCACCCATGTGCTGTCCCCCGCGGAGTTGTCGACCTTGCTCAATGGTTTCAGCGCAGCCGTCACCGACGTGGTACACACCGACGACAGTCGATTGGTGAAGTTCATCGGCGACGCGGTGATGTGGGTGAGCTCGAACGCTGAGCGTCTGGTGCAAACGGCCGCCGATCTCGTCGAGGACCCCCGGACACAGAAAGCAGGACTACAAGTGCGGGCGGGGCTGAGCTACGGCCCCGTCGTCGCCATCGGTGGCGACTACTTCGGCGATGCGGTGAATTTGGCCGCTCGATTGGTGGGTGCCGCGTCACCCGGACAGATCCTCGCCGACTCCGACGTCCGCGATGCACTGCCAGAAAGACCCGCGATCCCGCAGGATCCGTTGACCCTCAAGGGTTTCGATGAACCTGTGACAGCCTACGACATGAGCCGCAGCGGCCGGTAGCTAGGGTGGACGCTTGTGAGCCCCGCAAACCCCGGTTATCAAGCCCCCGCCGTCACCGTCGCCTCGTCACTGCCCAAGCGCACGAAGGACTCGACAGTGCTGATCGTGCCCGTTGTGAGCGGGCAGGATGACGACGCAACGGCGACCGTCGTGGGCAATCCGTTCCTCGACGCCGAGGCTGTCGGCGAGATCGACGTCGCCCTGCGGGCGCTCGGCGCGAAGGGCGGCACCGACCAGGTCACCAGGGTGGTTGCACCGTCGCTGCCAGTGGCCAGTGTCGTTGCAGTAGGCCTCGGCAAGGACCGCGTGGGGGCACTCCCCTCGCAAGCTGGGTGCCCACCCCGCGTGCAAGGGGGAGAGTGGCCCACCGACATGATCCGCCGCGCCGCGGGGGTGGCCGCGCGCTCGCTCGACGGCACCGAGACGGTGATCACCACGCTGTCGGACCTCGACCTGAGCGCCGCGATCGAGGGGCTGATCCTTGGCGCGTATCGGTTCACCGACTTCCGCAGCTCGAAGACCGCACCCAAGGACGCGGGTCTGCGCGAGATCACGGTGCTGGCCAGCCAAAAAGGCGGGGTCACCAAGGCGACTAAACAGGCGGCCGAGCGCGCCGCGGCGATCGCAACCGCGGTGGCGACCGCGCGCGACCTGGTCAACACCCCGCCGAGTCATCTCTATCCGGCCGAATTCGCGAAGCGCGCAAAGGCTTTGGGAGATGCGGCGGGACTCGAGGTTGAGGTGCTCGACGACAAAGTCCTTGCCAAGGAGGGGTATGGCGGCGTGATCGGCGTCGGTAAGGGCTCATCGCGCCCGCCCCGGCTGGTCCGGCTGGCCCACCGCGGGGCCACGAGCAAGAAGGCGAAGACGGTCGCACTCGTCGGCAAGGGCATCACGTTCGACACCGGCGGGATCTCCATCAAGCCTGCGGCCAACATGCACCATATGACCTCCGACATGGGCGGAGCTGCCGCCGTCATCGCCACCGTCGTGCTGGCCGCCAAGCAGCAGCTGCCCATCGACGTGATCGCCACCGTGCCGATGGCCGAGAACATGCCGTCGTCGACCGCGCAGCGGCCCGGCGACGTGCTGACCCAGTACGGCGGGATCACCGTTGAGGTGCTCAACACCGACGCCGAGGGCCGGTTGATCTTGGCCGACGCGATCGTGCGCGCCTGCCAAGACGAGCCCGACTACCTGATCGAAACCTCGACACTGACCGGCGCGCAGACGGTGGCGCTCGGCGCCCGTACGCCCGGCGTGATGGGCAGCGACGAGTTCAGGGACCGCGTCGCGGAGCTTTCTCAGGCGGTCGGCGAAAACGGCTGGCCGATGCCGCTACCGGAGGAACTCAAGGAAGACCTGAAGTCGACGGTGGCGGATCTGGCCAACGTCAGCGGCAGCCGCTATGCAGGCATGCTGGTTGCAGGCACATACTTGCGCGAGTTCGTCGCAGACGGCGTGCAGTGGGCGCATATCGATATCGCAGGCCCGGCGTACAACACCGGCGGGCCGTGGGGCTACACCGGCAAGGGTGGCACCGGTGTGCCGACCCGCACGATGTTCGCGGTCCTTGAGGACATAGCCGCGAGCGGCTGATCTGGCAGAGGCCGCGAGCGGCTGATCCGGCAGAGGCCGCGAGCGGCTGAGCTATAGCAGCTTCGCGCGCGCCGCGCTGCGCATCACTTGCGGAAGCAGATGCGCCACCCCGTAAACGAAGTACGCCTCGGGGGCGACCGGCCGGATCGGTTTGTTCTTCTTGACCGCCGTCACAATGGCCTTGGCCACCTTGTCCGGACCGTACCGGCGCGCGGCGAACACCTTCTCGAGCTGCGCGCGGCGGGCCTCGACCTGACCTTCCTTGCCGGCCGGCGCATCGAACCGCGTGGTGTGCACGATGTCGGTGTCGATAACGCCGGGGCAGACGGTTGTCAGCCCTATCCCGGCCGAATCCAGTTCTGCCCGTAGGCAATCGGAGAACATGTACACCGCCGCCTTGCTGGTTGCGTATGCGTTCATCGACTGCACCGGCGAATATGCTGCCATCGACGCGACGTTCACGATGTGCCCGCCGGTACCGCGATCGACCATCCGCGACGCGAATGACCGGCAGCCGTTGACGACTCCGCCGAAGTTGATGTCGAGCACCCGGTCGTATTCCTCGCGCGGTGTGTCGAGAAACGCCCCGGCCTGCCCTATCCCAGCGTTATTCACGACGATGTCGGGCACCCCGTGCTCGGTGCAGATCTGCTCCGCGAACCGTTCGACCGCGTCAGCATCCGCAACGTCAAGGGTGTAGGCGTGCGCCACGCCGCCGCGTGCGGTGATCTGCGCCGCGGTGTCCTTGACACCTGCCTCGTTGATGTCGCTGATCACCACCTCGGCGCCCTCGCGGGCGAAGGTGAGCGCGGTCTCACGACCGATGCCGTTGCCCGCGCCGGTGACGGAAACCAGTGTGTCGCCGAAGTATTCGCGGGGACGACCGACCTGCGCGCGCAGCAGCGCCCGGCTCGGCGGTTTGCCTGCCAGAAAGTCGACAAACTCATGCACCGATTGAGCGAGCACCCGGGGATGGGACATCGGCACCCAGTGACCTGCCTTGACGTCGCGCCGCCACAGCCGCGGGACCCAATCCTTCGTGTCTTCGTACACATGGGGCAGAACATGCGGATCCCGTGAGTTGACGATGAGCTGCACCGGAACATCGACGTAGTGGTCGGTCCTCGCCGAGCGCATCGTCTTCAAGTAGTTGGCGCGGTACACCTTCAGGCTGTTGACCGCGTCGGTGCGGTAGGTCTCGGAGTGGTGCAGCCGATCGGCGGGAATTCCGTCGCGGATCGCCAGCGAGCGCCTGAGCCCATCGGCAATGAAGGCGCGCACGAGCATCGGCGCGAGCACGGGGATGGAGAACAACCCCATGTAGGAGAACCGCAACAACTGATCGAGGCTCTGCAGGACCCGGCGCAGACGGTATGGGCGTTTGAGGCTGTCGATGACGAAGCGGTTCATGTGATCGGCGCTCGGGCCGGACACCGACGTGAACGAGCTAACGCGATCGCTGGCGCCGGGACGTGACAGGTACTCCCAGGTCCCCGCCGATCCCCAGTCGTGCGCAAGCACGTGCACCGGCTCACCTGGCGCCACCGCGTCGATCACCGCGGCGAAGTCATCGGCGTAACACGCCATCGTGTACGCAGAAACCGGTTTAGGCGCCGAGGTTTTGCCGACACCACGGTTGTCGTAGCGCACGATGCGGAATCGGTCGGCCAGCAACGGGACAACGCCGTCCCACAGGACATGCGAATCCGGCCAGCCGTGCACCAGCACGACCGTCGGGCCGTTGGGATTGCCTTCTTCGTAGACTGCGACGCGAACCCCGTCACTGCTGTCGACAAACTGCTCGGTGATCTGGCCCATGGAACCTCCGCACAATTAGTGGGACCGCTGGTACCGTATCAGCCTTCGAGTTCCTCACGAAGGGCGCGCTCACGTTCAATCCGCCTGCGCGCGTCGTAGTCGCGCATCCGCTGCGGGTAACCCACTTTCTGCACGTCGTAGACGGGAATCTGGAGCCGTTCGCTGAGGCGCCGGGCGCCTGCGTCTCCCCCGGCCCTGCGGCGGGTCCACTCCCCGTCGGCGGCCACCAGGACGACGGTGACGTCGGTGACGGTGGTTCTCGGTTCGACGAAGGCCTCCACACCGGTGTGCTGGGCAACCCACTGCTGCAGGTAGTGCAGGTCGGCTACGGGGTCATTGCCGCTGGCGCCCCGCGCGTTCCGACGACCCCGAAACCTGTCGAACAGTCCCACCTCGGCCCGGCTCCTTCCCTCTCACCTCTATCGATAGTGCCAGAGCTCCCAGTCCACCGGTCTGCGACGAACTGCGTGCAGAGACGTGACAGGATGGGACCCGACATTCGACCACGCGACTGATCGTTCGAGGAGTCCACGCACATGGCCATCTCCGTTCAGATGCCCGCACTCGGCGAGAGCGTCACCGAGGGCACCGTCACCCGCTGGCTCAAGCAAGAGGGCGACACGGTCGAACAGGACGAGCCGTTACTCGAGGTCTCCACCGACAAGGTCGACACCGAGATTCCCTCGCCTGCGGCCGGCGTGCTCAAGAAGATCGTCGCTCAGGAAGACGACACCGTTGAGGTGGGCGGCGAGCTGGCGGTGATCGGCGACGCGAGCGAATCCGACGGCGAGGCCCCTGCTGCGCAGGCACCGGCCGCCGAGGAGGCACCGGCCGAGCAAGAGAAGCCGGCCGAAGAACCCGCCGCGCAGCCCGAACCGGCCGCCGAAGAACAGGAGCCCGCACCCGAACCGGCCAAGCCGGCCGCGCAGTCCTCCGGCGGCGGCCAAGCGACCTCCGTGACGATGCCCGAGCTCGGCGAGTCGGTGACCGAGGGAACCGTGACGCGGTGGCTGAAGAAGGTCGGCGACTCCGTCGAGGTCGACGAACCGCTGGTCGAGGTTTCCACCGACAAGGTCGACACCGAGATTCCGTCGCCGGTGGCGGGCACGCTGGTGTCCATCACCGCCGAGGAGGACGACACCGTCGCCGTCGGCGGCGAGCTCGCCAAGATCGGTGAAGAAGGCGCTGCGCCGGCCGAAGAGCCGGCGCCCAAGCCTGAGCCGAAACCTGAACCCAAGCCAGAGCCGGTCGCCGAACCCAAGCCGGAACCGAAACCCGAACCCAAGCCAGAGCCGGTCGCCGAGGCCAAGCCAGAACCCAAACCGGAGCCCAAGCCCGTGGCGGAGGCGGCGTCGGGCGATGGCGGCCCGTATGTCACTCCGCTGGTGCGAAAGCTCGCCTCCGAGAACAACATTGACCTGGCGACAGTGAAGGGCACCGGCGTCGGCGGACGGATCCGCAAGCAGGATGTGCTCGCCGCCGCGGAAGCCAAGAAGGCGCCGGCCGAACCGGCCGCGGAGGCGGCGCCTGCGGCCCCGGCGAAACCGGCAGCTGCCGCCCCGACGCCGGCGCCTGCGCTGGCGCACCTGCGCGGAACCACCCAGAAGGCCAGCCGGATCCGTCAGATCACGGCGAAGAAGACACGCGAATCCCTGCAAGCCACAGCGCAATTGACGCAAACCCACGAGGTCGACATGACCAGGATCGTGGCGTTGCGGGCCAGGGCGAAGAACAAGTTCGCCGAACGCGAAGGCGTCAACCTGACGTATCTGCCGTTCTTCGCCCGCGCGGCGATCGACGCGCTGAAGACCCATCCGAACGTCAATGCCAGCTACAACGAGGAAACCAAGGAGATCAAATACTACGACGCCGAGCACCTCGGCTTCGCGGTCGACACCGACCAGGGTCTGCTGTCGCCGGTGATCCACAACGCGGGCGACCTGTCGCTGGCCGGGTTGGCGCGGGCGATCGCCGACATCGCCGCGCGGGCCCGCTCCGGCGACCTCAAGCCCGACGAGCTGTCCGGCGGGACGTTCACCATCACCAACATCGGCAGCCAGGGCGCGCTGTTCGACACCCCGATCCTGGTCCCGCCGCAGGCGGCGATGCTGGGCACCGGTGCGATCGTCAAGCGTCCACGGGTGATCGTCGACGAATTGGGCAACGAATCGATCGGCGTTCGCTCGGTGTGTTACCTGCCGCTGACCTATGACCACAGGCTGATCGACGGCGCCGACGCCGGCCGCTTCCTGACCACCATCAAGCGGCGGCTGGAAGAGGGTGCGTTCGAGGCCGACTTGGGACTGTAGACAACCGTGGCCAACGCCGTCATTGCGATTGCGGGGTCTTCGGGTCTGATCGGCTCGGCATTGGTCTACGCGTTGCGGGCCACCGACCGCCGGGTGCTGCGGATCGTGCGGCGGGCTCCGTCGAACGCCGACGAGGTGTTCTGGAACCCCGACGCCGGCGAGTTCGACCCGAGCGCGCTGGACGGTGTCGACGCTGTGGTGAACCTGTGCGGCGTCAACGTCGGGGAGAAGCGGTGGTCGGGCGCGTTCAAGCAAATCCTGCGAGACAGTCGCATCGGCCCGACCGAGGTGTTGTCCGCAGCGGTGGTCGAGGCAGGCGTTCCCACGCTGATAAACGCCAGCGCGGTCGGCTACTACGGCGACACGAATGGCGAAACCGTCGACGAAACCGTGCCTGCCGGTGAAGGTTTCATGGCCCAGCTCTGTGAGGACTGGGAGGCTGCCACCTCGTTCGCTGCGCACGACGGCACCCGGGTGGTGCTGGTGCGCAGCGGGCTGGTGTTGTCGCCGTCCGGCGGGATTCTGGGCAGGGTCAAGCCGCTGTTCTCGTTCGGGCTTGGCGCACGGCTGGGTAACGGGCGCCAGTACATGCCTTGGATCAGTCTCGAGGACGAGGTGCGAGCGTTGCTGTTCGCGATCTCGCACGACGATGTGTCGGGCCCCGTAAACCTGACCGGGCCTGCGCCGGTAACAAACGCCGAGTTCACCGCCGCGCTGGGCCGCACCGTGAACCGGCCCACCCCGTTGATCGTGCCCGGTTTTGCCTTACGCACGCTGCTGGGCGAGTTCGCGGAGGAGGGCCTGCTCGGCGGGCAGCGCGCGATCCCGGCGGTGCTGGAGCGCGCAGGGTTTGTGTTCCACCACAACACCATCGGCGAGGCGCTGGCCTTCGCCACCGCGCCGAAGGACACATGACTGGGAGTAGCGTTCATGCCATGGCGGCATCGATCCGGTCGACGACAACGCCGATCGACGTTCGGCGGCTCGGCGCCGTCGACTACCAGGCGGCCTGGCAACTGCAGCGCGAGCTTGCCGACGCGCGTGTCGCAGGCGGTCCGGACACCCTGCTGCTGCTGGAGCACCCGTCGGTGTACACCGCGGGCCGCCGCACACTGCCGGACGAGCGCCCGGTCGACAACACCCCCGTCGTCGATACCGACCGCGGCGGCAAGATCACCTGGCACGGGCCCGGCCAGCTGGTCGGCTATCCGATCATCGGACTGGCCGAACCGCTCGATGTGGTGAATTTTGTTCGGCGCCTCGAAGAATCGATGATCAAGGTGTGCGCCGGGCTGGGCCTGCAAGCCGGACGCATCGAGGGCCGCTCCGGGGTGTGGGTGCCATCCGACGGGCGGCGTCCGGCGCGCAAGATCGGCGCCATTGGCATCCGGGTTTCGCGCGCGACGACGCTGCACGGCTTCGCCCTCAACTGCGACTGCGACCTGGACGCTTTCTCGGCAATAGTGCCGTGCGGCATCTCCGATGCAGGTGTGACCTCGCTGACCGCGGAACTTGGCCGCCCGGTATCGGTGGCCGACGTGATGGCCCCGGTGGCCGACGCCGTGTGTGACGCGCTCGACGGCCGCCTGGTAGTAGCGTTGACGCAGTGACAGTCACTCCTGGGTTCAATGTTGCCGGCCATGCGGCCCCAGAAGGCCGTAAACTTCTGCGTCTCGAGGTCCGCAACTCCGAGACGCCCATCGAGCGCAAGCCGCCGTGGATCAAGACCCGCGCCAAGATGGGCCCGGAGTACCAGGAGCTCAAGGCGCTGGTCCGGCGCGAGGGACTGCATACCGTCTGCGAGGAAGCCGGCTGCCCGAACATCTTCGAGTGCTGGGAGGACCGGGAGGCCACCTTCCTGATCGGCGGCGAGCAGTGCACCCGTCGCTGCGACTTCTGCCAGATCGACACCGGTAAACCCGCCGAGCTCGACCGCGACGAGCCGCGTCGGGTCGCCGAGAGCGTGCAGGCGATGGGGCTGCGCTACTCCACTGTCACCGGGGTGGCGCGCGACGATCTGCCCGACGGCGGGGCGTGGCTGTACGCCGAAACCGTGCGGGCGATCAAGAAGCTCAACCCGAACACCGGCGTCGAGTTGCTGATCCCGGACTTCAACGGCGCGCCCGCGCTGCTGGAGCAGGTCTTCGAGGTACGCCCAGAAGTGTTGGCGCACAACGTCGAAACGGTGCCGCGCATCTTCAAACGGATCCGGCCCGCGTTCCGCTACGAACGCAGCCTCTCCGTGCTCACCGCGGCCCGCGAATACGGCCTTGTCACCAAGTCCAACCTCATCCTCGGCATGGGCGAGACACCCGACGAGGTGCGCACCGCGCTTCGCGATCTGCACGACGCCGGCTGCGACATCGTCACCATCACCCAGTACCTGCGGCCGTCGCTGCGCCACCACCCGGTCGAGCGCTGGGTCAAGCCCGAGGAGTTCGTCGAGCACGAGCAGTTCGCCAACGGCCTCGGCTTTGCCGGAGTGCTGGCCGGCCCGCTGGTGCGGTCGTCGTATCGGGCGGGCAGGCTGTACGCCCAGACCGTCGCGTCTCGGCCCGCCGGAGCCGCAGCGGCGGCGACATCAGCCGCCGGAGCCGCAGCGGCGGCGACATCAGCGGCCGTATCCTGAACTAATGGCGAAACCCCGTGATCCCGCTGCCGCGAAGGCCGCCAAGGCCGAGGCGAAGGCGGCCCGCAAGGCGGCCTCCAAGCAGCGCCGCAGCCAGTTGTGGCAGGCGTTCCAGATCCAGCGCAAGGAGGACAAGCGCCTGCTGCCCTACATGATCGGCGCGTTCGTGCTGATCGTGGGCGCCTCCGTGGCGTTCGGGATCCTCTCCGGCGGCCTCACCGGATACATGATGATCCCCCTCGGCGCGGTGCTCGGCGCTCTGGTGGCCTTCATCATCTTCGGCCGGCGCGCGCAGAAGTCGGTCTACCGCAAGGCCGATGGGCAGACCGGGGCCGCGGCGTGGGCACTGGACAACCTGCGCGGCAAGTGGCGGGTCACCCCCGGCGTCGCCGCCACCGGCCACTTCGATGCGGTGCATCGGGTGATCGGGCGTCCCGGCGTGATCTTCGTCGGCGAAGGGTCGGCGGTCCGCGTCAAACCGCTTCTGGCTCAGGAAAAGAAGCGCACCGCCAGGCTGATCGGCGATATCCCGATCTACGACGTCATGGTCGGCAACGGCGAGGGCGAGGTGCCGCTGGCCAAGCTGGAACGTCACCTGAACAAGCTGCCCGCGAATATCACGGTCAAGCAGATGGACTCGCTGGAGTCGCGGCTGGCCGCGCTTGGCACCAAGGCCGGACCGGCCGCGATGCCCAAGGGCCCGCTGCCGGCACAGGCCAAGATGCGTAACGTGCAGCGCACCGTCCGCAGGCGCTGACTATCGGCGCACGACCGCGGTATTGGTCACCTTGTCCTGCAGTCCTCGCAGGTCGGCGTCGGTGATCAGCGCCGGGATGATCACCGCGATCAGCACTCCCCGCACCAGGGCCCGGCCGAATCCGACGTGCTGACGGCCGTCGACGGGCACCACCATAAGCCCCACTGCGAACTGGCCGGAAGTGAACCCGAACAGACGCACCGACACCGCCCCCAGCACGAACCAGACGATCAGGATTGCGGTGGACAGCGTGGCCATCGACACCAGTCCGAATGTCATCGCCAGGGCTGCCAGCCCATAGGCGATCATCCAGTCGACGAACAGCGCGGCGATTCGCCTGCCCATCCGGGCAAGGGACCGGGGACCGGTCTGCGGCAGACCGAGCCGTTGGCCCGGATAGTCATTGGGTGCTTCGTCCGGGCTGCCCGAGTCCGGTCCGGGACCCGACAGCCAGGACCCGATTGCGCGGGCCATACTGTCAGGATAAGCGGGGCCTACCCGGCCTCCCCGGCCGCCGCCGCAGGCAAATTGCGTAACTTCAGCGCAACATGCGGTTGACGACCGTGCAACATCGTGTCCATAGCGTCAACCCGCGGGTTACCAGAACTAAGGAGAGTACTCAGTGGCAGAAAAGACCGCCGACGACATCATCAAGCAGATCAAGGACGAGGATGTCGAGTACGTCGACATTCGGTTCTGCGACCTGCCCGGCGTCGTCCAGCACTTCTCGGTCCCGGCTGCGTTTTTCGATCAGAGCGTGTTCGAGGACGGGCTGGCCTTTGACGGCTCGTCGGTGCGCGGCTTCCAGTCGATCCACGAGTCCGACATGATGCTGCTGCCCGATCCCGACACCGCGCGCATCGACCCGTTCCGCGCCGCCAAGACGCTGAACCTCAACTTCTTCGTGCACGACCCCTTCACCCGCGAGGCGTACTCGCGCGATCCGCGAAACGTGGCCCGCAAGGCCGAGAACTACCTGGCCAGCA